>ENA-OWOA01000035-OWOA01000035.1-gut-metagenome-genome-assembly--contig:-NODE-35-length-92091-cov-23.393788_pt1 | contig 92091 bp, 94 predicted proteins | sample MGYA00248251_ERZ651780 | MGnify/ENA primary metagenome ERZ651780 (study PRJEB26908, sample SAMEA4031714) | gut metagenome | biome: gut; feature: normal infant; material: stool | place: China | collected 2015... | reverse complement strand
CAGCTACCGCACTAAACGGGAAATCTTGTTTAAATAAATTAAGATATTCCATAATCCATTTATACATCTTCCTCACCTCCCTCATCTGTGTAAATATCCTGTTCAGCTTGTTCTTTCTTCAGTTGCTTTTCTTCTTGCTCTGGGTCATCAACAAGAGGGTGATTTTTTATGATGGTTCGATTGGAAATAATTCCTTTGGATTTACTACAAATATCTACAAGTTCGCTCTCGCTTCGGATAGCATTTCTTGTCCAAGTCTGGATTATATTTTTAATATCCTTACCATGATAACGGCAAATAGCACGAACTAATTCACCAAATCCTAACCTAAATTCTGTTTCCATTAAGCCCGCTTTAAGCTCTAAAAGCGAATATAGAAACTTCATAGCCTCTCCGCTAGTATTATCAAATGATTGCTGTTGAGGGTCCACTCCTTGCCCCATACTAAAAATAGCTTTTCTAGTACTTTCTAATAATTCTTTTCTAGCCTCAACTGGTATCTCAATAGTCAAAGTAGACAATCCACTTGTATCTCCAGTACCTGCACTATCTAATGGTATTGTTTTATAATGTTTTAAATCCTGCAAAAATTTACGTATGCCTTTTTCGCCTTCTTCTCTGATACCGCCATAATTAGTCAAAACAAAAATGACCTGTTGGATATCCTCAAGGTCATTTACAAAACCGCTATAAGTTTTATCATAGCTATCTATTAATTTTTTAACATTATCTAGGTCAGATGTTTGTAGATTGTTATTTGCGAATGGAATAAATGGCACTGTCTCAAGATTGTGTTTATAAATATTACTTTCATTCACAGCTATACCATCTACAAAATCACAGAACATATTATAATCAACTAAATCTTTAGTGATAGTATATTCTTTACCATTACGCTTGCGAAAAGTTTGACACTCTTTATCTGTCCAATACTCGTATATCGTCCAACTAATACCCTCATCATCAAAATCTGTATAATATCGAAGTACAGCCAATAATTTTTTATCCAGTTTTTTAGACCATATAGGAATTACTTGCGTAGATGGTACTACTGCGTAATTAAATCCTGTATCATTCACCCAATAATGAAGCCATGCAATACCGCTATTACTAGCATTTACACATAAATCTTTACATTTTTTAGCATAACTATCTCCTAGGGTATCCATGATTAAACTATTTATATTTTTATCTTTAGTATCAAATATAGGTGGATAAGTAAATAAATAACTAGCCTTTTGGTTTACCAGCAAATTATAAAAACTAAATGCTACACGATTGTCAGCTACTCTTAAGGGGTTTTCTAAATCCTTCTCATCATCTATTTTTTTCTTCAAAATATCATTCTTAGTAGCATAATATCTTTCTGCTACTTGCGATTTTAAAATAAAGTCGTTATGCCCTGTTACATAGCTAGATATCAATTTCTTAGCTACATCTAAATTCAATTTAACCCCTCCTTCTTACTGGCATATCATTTATAAAAGCATATCTACAAGCGTCTATAGCGTGATTATTTTTATCTGGATAAGCAGATATAAATTCATCATCTTTATTGCGTTCATACTCATAATTTACAAATTCTTTATAAGTATTTGGACATTTTCTCCTATCTATATAAATATGATTTAACCCTTGTAGCCATTTCATGCCATAATTAACACTATCTGGACCTTTTTTAGCGCCGTAAATGTTAATACCTAAATTTCTAAGTGTTACAATGCTTTTTGGCTCCGCACTATCTCCCATTATCATGTGATAATCAAATTTATTTAGTATAGGTTTTAACTTTTCTGCTGCCATTTCATTAGTAAGCTTTATTTGATAAATCTCATTAAACAAATATAAATCATTATGCTTTCTATCATATGCACCTTGAATATACGCAAAAGGGTCGACAGCAAAACCAAAATCAATGCCATGCCTTATATTAGTGAACCCATTTATCATTTCTTTAGTGATAACTAATTCTTCTACATTCTCAAAAACATTACCACCTGTACCAATAGCTTTACCAATAAATTCATGCAGATATTTATTATAGTTTTGTTCTTTACAAGTTTCTGCTTCAATTATAAATTGCTCTCCTAACCAATCTTTTGGTACATCAAGATAACACGATGTATGGATTATTTTATCCTTTCGTGGATTAGTCGCTTCATAATTTACCCAAGCATTCTTACTCTTTGGCGGATTGAATGAATAAAATACCCAAAATCTATCGCCACCGCGAAGGATAGATTGATTAAGTGTATCTATTTCATTCATACCAGTAAACTCATCTAGTTCCTCATACCAGCAGTAAGCAAAATATCCTTTACGCAATTTGACAGATTTTGATTTTTTAGGGTCATCGCAACCACGAAATACAATACGCTGACCTGTTGGTTTATAGATTAGTCCTAAAGGAGATAAACTTATTTTCCAAAAATCATCTACACCTAACTTATCTATTGCCCATATAAGTTGTTCATAAACACTATCCTTTAAATAATAGCCAACTTTTCTAAAAACAATTGCATTATAATCAGGATTTCTCATCATTCCTAAAATTATCTCTATACTAATAAATGATGATTTTGTACTGCCACGACCTCCACGAAGCCAATAATGCGTGTACTCATGATTTTTTATCTGATGATGGAGCTTATAGAATACAGGAGCTATCAAATCACTCAAATTTGTTTGCATTTGTATTTACCTCCACATTTGAGATATTATCAATAATTTCTACTTTAACTGGCTCTTCATCAGTAGCCTTGGTAATTTCAGTTTTTAATTTCTCAATACGCAATTTTTGTTCTTCTGTAGCCAATTCACTATTGCACATTTCTTCATACTGTTTAATTAGGTTCATAAGCGTCCCCATAGCTCTAGATTGAGCCATTAAAAACGTTGCTTGCTTATCATATGCTTCTATGTATTGATAAGCAGTAGCTTCCGCACCGTCCATTGTTATTCGTTTGGTTACATCTTTATCATCTTTAACATACATGATTTTTTGTGAACGGATAATTGCTGCATATTTAAGGCAAATGTTTTCCCATAAAATATCTAGTGGCGACATGGCTTCAATACTACCTACAAGCTCTAATGTTTCCGCTGGCAAGTATTTTGAAAACAAACCGTGTTTGACGGCGTTGGTGTTTTGCAGTTTGCCAATACAGATTTTGTCCACTTTTCGTTTTGTTTTGGACATTTTTTCTGGACATTTTTCCGAAAACCATTTATATTTATCCGCCCAGCGTTTTACAGTCTTAGCCGGCACTTTGTACTGCGCTGATATTTCCTTAAAAGAAACGCCCTTTTCATATAAATTTTGAACCTTTCTCTTTATCTTTTCATCATAAGCCATCACCTCACCACCTAAATTTTTGTACTAAAAAAAGCCACTGCAAATATAACAGTGGCTTAAATCCCGTATCATTAATTTTTATTATTCGATTTAAAAGTAGATACACTACCAAGTAAATGTAGTATAACACATTTGTCAAAAAATAACAATTATCGAGATTCAAAATTTATTGATAAACCCGCATTTATTTGTGCTAAAGTCTTTTTATTATTAGCTTTTCGTCTACCTTTGCCGTTATTAACGCCACCTTTTATCTGTTCTCCTTCTTGTAAGCTCATTGCCTTATACATTAAATTTTGCTGTCGTTCTTTTTCCCAATGATTGGCAAAATTCATATCTTGTGGCCACAATTCAGCTCCACATTCAGGACATTTAAAATAATCGCCTTTAGCCTGCATATGCACAGCTTTACCTTCATAAGTTAAACAAATATTACACAAAATATCTTTACACATACATTAATCCTCCAAATACTAATAGGGTAGCTTTTGGCTACCCTTTAAATTATCCAATTAAAATTAAGCTTACTCCTACAAGCACAAAAATTATACAAGTTCCTAAAATATATTTTTTATCTTGTTCACGTTCTATTTGTTTTAGTTCATATCTTGTTGGTATTCTCATAAATCAAAATCCTTTGCTTTATATGTTTTTTTATCTTTTACATCTCTAATAACTAAATTAAGCACCATATATCTTCTTCTACTAAGAAACTTTACAAATAAATTAACTACTCTTTGACAAAATCCTAATCTACCTTTATTTATTACTTTATTAGCTACTGGATCACTACAATGACCAGAATTTGTTAGGATATTTTGTTCGTATTTTTGCATTTTATCCCTTCTTTATATTTTTTATATCCATTAGCCATACATTTTTTCAAATCGGGTTTTCCTAAAATACATTGTTGTTTATGTCGCCTAAGACTGCATAAAAAGATACCATCATCAAAATAACTATATTTACACGACATAATTATCACCCTTTCATATATTTAGCTATTTTAGCTTTTACTGCTTCCATCATTGATTGCTGACCATTTGCTTTATCTGAAAGTGCTTGCATTACTCTCTCATCTTCAGTATCTTTAGCGATTAAATGATGTATAACTACTTTTTCTTTTTGCCCTGGTCTATGCAATCGTTTATTTGCTTGTTGATATAGTTCTAAATTCCATGTAATGCTATACCAAATAACAATATTTCCGCCATGCTGTAAATTTAAACCGTGACCTGCACTAGCTGGATGAAGTAAACCCATTTCTATTTTGCCATTATTCCAATCTCGCAAATCTTGTATATTCTGTAATACTCTAGCTTTAGGAAATCTTTTTAATATCTTATCTTTATCATGCTGATACCAATAAATGACCATAAGATTTTTGCCTATGTTATCAACTTGTATTTCTTCTAAAGCATCAAGCTTATAATCATGGATATTTATAATATTTCTACCTTCATCATAAATAGCTCCGCTTGCAAATTGTAATAACTTACCTGTTAAAACGCCTGCACTACTTGCTGTAATTATTTCATCAGACATACTTAATACTAATTCTCGTTCAAATTCATAGTATTTTGACATGATGTTTTTTGGTAATTTAATAGATACCTGATTATAAATAACAGGTGGTAAATCAAGATACTCATCTGATTTTAGACTTACACAAATATCTGATATTTTGCTATATATTTCCTGTTCTGCATGCGGTAAGGTTTCATAACTAAAAACCACATGACCATTTGTTTGTGCGGGCCTAAAATAATTTTTACGATATTGTGTTATAGTCTTACCTAACCTTTTACCGCCATCTAATAAATATATTTGGCTCCATAAGTCCATGAGTCCATTTGGTGCTGGTGTTCCAGTTAGTTCTACTATTCGTTTGATAAAAGGTCTTATTCTTTTCAATGCTCGAAATCGCTGACTACGATGATTTTTAAATGACGATGATTCATCTATCACCACCATATCAAAATCCCACTTTTTACCTAAACTATCTACTAACCAGCCGATATTTTCACGGTTGATAGTATATATATCTGCCTGCATATTTAATGCTTTTTTTCGCTGTTTTAAATCACCACAAATTACAGATACTCGCAAATCTTTTAGATGTTCCCACTGGTTTATTTCATCTTGCCATGTTACTTGTGCTACTCTTTTTGGTGCTATTACTAATACTTTATTTACTACCCAATAATCATACATAAGCTCAGATATTGCTGTTAAGGTGGATACTGTTTTTCCCATACCCATATCCAGCATTAAAGCAATAGCTTCATTATTTATTATCTTATCTGTAGCATATTTTTGATAAATTCTTGGCTCGTATTTCAATCATAAATCACCTTCTTTGCTATACTCATTTATAAATAACTCAACGTGGTCTTTACTACTTATTACCCATACATCTACACCATGATTTATTAATTGCTTTATACGTTCCCATTGTATTTCTCTAGGGCTTTTATTTGGTGCTTTCAATTCTACAAAAACTACTTTCCCATACGGCATGATTACTATTCTATCTGGTACACCCGCTGTCCCTGGGCTAGTAAATTTCCAAACAATACAACCCAATTCTTTTAACTTATCTGTAAAATATTTTTCAATTTGCTTTTCTAACATATTTCACCTTTTTTTAGTACCCAAAGTACCCGTTGTTGCATATAAAATGTAGAAATTAAGAATATAATGTACAAATGTTTTTTATTTTCTTAATTTCAATGTTCTATATATATTCTTTGGGTACTTTGGGCACTTTATATATAAATGCTATATAAAATAAGTATCTTTTTTAGAACTAGCATTTTAAATAAACAACAATTTATTTACAAATTAACATCTAATAAAACCTCTTTGTTTACCATAACAATTAAAAGCTAATTTATTTTTAGCTTGTTTCCAGCCTTCTGTTTTTCTTAATACATCATTTATTTCTATTGCCATAGCTCTAGTTAATTTCTTCACATCACCATTTAATAGTTCTACCCAAATTTCTAAAGCACATATTCTATCACGTTTGACAAGTGGTCCATTATATTCAAATCCATCACCACGAATGAAATCTTGCCTATCACTGATACTCAACTCTGCCCAATTTTCAGGTATTTCTTTTTCAATAAATTCACGTATCATGCCAGCTAATGGGCTTTCTTCAGTATGTTGTTCTTGTACTTTTTTAGCTTCTTGCTCCATTTCTTCATCAAGATACAATTTTTCGCCACCCTCATATAGTTCTTTAGCTTCCGCCCACAACTGGTCAATAGTATCTTCGCTAATTTCAAAAGGATTTAATCTTCGTTTATTCTTATCTACCATTATTGGCCACCAACGACGACCACCAGTTTGATCACGAATAAAATCATTATTATTTGTAGAAGCTATAAATATACACTGTCTAGGAAAACGTTCTGTACGTCTACCATATGCAGGTCGAAAACTGTCTTCACGCTTAGTAATAAAATGCTTTATTTGTTCAACTTCAGCTTTACGCACTGCCGATAATTCCGCAAGTTCAATAACCCAAAATCCTTGAATCTGTTCCATACCTTCTTTACCAATAACTGTACTCATACTGTCAGAACTCCATTTTTTGCCAATACGACCAATAATATAAGATTTACCTATACCTTGACCGCCAACTAACGTTACTACATAATCAAATTTCGTTCCTGGATTAAACACCCTAGCCACACCTGCACAAAACATCTTTCTAGTCATTGCACGATTAAGCTTTGTATCTTCGGCTCCCAAATAATCTATGAATAAAGTCTCTACTCGATGCTTACCGTCCCATTTAATACTTTTTAAATATTTTTTTACTGGATTAAAACTATGTCTATGAATAGTTTCTAATATAGCATCAGCGATTATATCCTTACCTTTTATGCCATATACATCAGATATATAATTTCGCAGAGCACTATCATCAGCGTCAATCCAATCACTAACATTATTATCTTTACGCCATACTAATTTATCTAAAACAACCATTCTATGAGCAAACTCATCTAAAGCAAATTTACCTTTTAAATTAGGGTCATTTTCTAATATTAATTTCACATTATGCGGCGTATTTTCATATCCGCCCCAACGATTTATATTCATCTTAGCAGTCCATTTTGTATCAATATCTGTTAGAACTTCGAATTCACTATATACATCAGCCGTTTTTTCTTTACCGATGGTTTCTTTTACTACTTCATCAGATACAGCCAAATCTTGCATAGCTTTATAACTTGGCAATCTTCCCGTTGGAGTACCTTCTGATACTTCATCATCTAACTGTCTAAATTTATGCAGTCTTACCATATCAAAAGCATTTAATAATTTTCCACAAGCGGGGTCGGTACTATGATGACTGTAGATAAAACAATTATTATAAACAATAGCACCAGCTGATGTACTTCCCTCAGCATAGGTATATCTATCATCAGTACCACATGGTACATATATATCAGATAAATATTTTTCTATAGCTTCTTGAATAGTATATGAGCGACAAAAAGCACCAATAATTCCTTTTTTACTAAGTGGATCTTCCTGTTTATCTACCGTTTTTTTGATATCTACTTGAACTCTACTACTCACGGGCCAAAAACTTTGGTCTTGCCAATTATCATATCGATTTAAATATTCATCAGCATCTACCCAAACCCCATCATTGTATTTGAAAATAAATTCACCATCTTGACTAGTACTAGGAAAATACATCAATCTATGCGGTTGATATGTGGTATCATCAAATAAATCAATATCGATATCATTTGCTATCATACGACTTATTGCTTGATATTCATCTGGATTCACAGGACGATTTATCGGTATGACTAATCTATACCTAGGTTTATTTTTACTATGCTTATGCGTACTATAAATACAACAAGCTACATTACCTATCGTAAAAAATAAATTATCCCAAAAATCATTAGTGGCAAAATCAGCGTCCAGTGTTATAACTGAACGCCATTGTACATTTTCAGCGACTCGCCTACCTTCTTTTAATGCCCCACCTACAAAACCGCCAACATCTTTAATATCATCTTGCTTTGACTTAGCAAATGATTTATATTCAGCAACGGTCTCCCCTGTTCTTCTAGTTTTTGACAATTTAAAAAGAAGTGTGGACCATGATAACTGTTTATTTTTCCATTTCTTTGATTTTCTACTACTAGCTACAGCAATAGATACTTCTCCGTCATATTTTAACTTAGACAAATTATCTATGTTCAAAGCGGTATTTTGCATTATTAATTCACGTCCTTACACCGCCTCTCTTTGCGGTAAAATTTGTTTTTCAGGTTTAAATATATCGCTGCAATTATCATAATTAATATTAGCTTTATCAGCCCATTTAATAATCTCATCATTTATCTGCTTATTATTATGAGCTGGTTTATTAGCAAATAATTTTGCTTGTATTAGCTTATTATTTTGCACCTCGATACAAGCTTTTAACTTACCTTTATCATCAGACATTAAAACTATATTTGATTTACCTGTATAAACAGCATCAACATAATTACCCACACAATTTCTAAAAATTTTGCCTATATTGCGAAGCACATCTGAATTCTCAGGTAAATAAAATTTAATACTATCAAACTGCATAGCTAATCTTCTACAGATTGGGTCATTGATATTAAAAGCTCTAAATGGATGTTCCTGTTTATAAATAGCTGTTACTAAATAATCATGTAGATTAGCAGGAGCCGGTTTTTCTTGCCAAAGTGTAGCTTTATCTTTCAATTTAAATATCATATAAATAGCGTCTTCACATGAAATTTTATCTTGAGAATTATGCCACCAACGCATTAATGCATTGATATATTCTATTCCCCAGTTATAAGAAATTAGTGCTAATTGATTTAATAATGTGCGAATATCTCGTCGCCATAAAAAATCAAATTCCAAACAATTATTAATATTATTGAAGGTATCTATATTACCTTGAGCTATAGTATAAATTTGTTTATGACGTAATAATAAAAATGGTTTATCTTTTACTAATCGTCTAATCGCAGGCTTATTTGGTAAATTTGCTATTTCTAATAATCCTGATATTGTATCTTTTGCCTTACTTATGATTTTCAATCGTTCATCTGATAAATATGCATCATCTAAATCATAAAAATTTCTATCAGCACTACCATAATAAAATGGATATTTACGATATATATAGTTATAATCAATAACTGATAAATTATTTAAGTCTGTAAAAGCCAATCGATAAGCTATATTCAGTATAGGTTTTATAAAATAACTGCCTTTATTTCCATGACATACATACATTGATTTTATTTTAAATTTAAGTTTAGACTCTAACTTTTTGGATAATCTCTCACGAAGTAGTTTTAATATTTTTTTAAAATCTCCCGCATATATACTTGTAATATGTCTATGATTCAAAAATTTTAAATTAGTATCCCTACCAAAACTTGTGTCAAAGATATTACATAAGTTATAATTAATAATAAGTTTATGATTTATATATCTTTTATAAATAGCAGTCCTTTGGGCTACATTAAAGGATATAGTCTCTTTATATAGTCTGTGATGAAACATATATTCGCTATCTTCATCACAGACTATTTCTTTACCTGATAAAGTCAAACGTAAACTATCTTTATACTCCTCAAGACAAATTCTCATGCTGAGCGGGGAATACTCCCCGTCAGCCATAAAGCTAAAATCATTTTTTTGCGTAACTTCTGTAAAACGTGAACCACATTTAGGGCAATATATAATCTGATCATTTGGTCGCACACCATAATAATTTCCTACACCATCCCATAAGGATTTAAAACTATGACCACAACTAGAACAATGATACATATTCGTAAACTTATTACCATTATTTAAGCTTTTTAAGCCACCTTCATAAAGATAAAATAATTTCGGCATATATAAGTCATATATTCTCAAATTAATCACCTCAATCCCAGATATCATCATCGTCTTCTTCAGTTATTGGTTCAGGTTCGGTCTTTTTTATAACTTCTTTTTTATCTTCAGATTTAATTTCTTTAGCAGCAGCTTTTATTTTATCGGCTTCTTTTTTAGCTTCAGCTTTTTGCTTTTCATCATACATATCACACATTTTTATAGTTTCTTCACAAGCTTTATACATACGTTCCAAATAATCTAAGCTATTGACAAAATTCTTATCATTTTCTTCTATTTTTAATTCAGCACGCAATTTTTTAATTTCATCAAGTTCCTCAATTTGTTTTTCCATAAATTTTTTTAATTGTAATGTATTTATTTTTTTATCAGCCATTTTTATTACTCCTTTAATTAACATCAACATATAATGTACGGAAACTAATCTTTCTTATAATACTTGGTTATATAACCATCAGCATTTAAAATTAACTCCGGCGCCCAATCAATAGCAGTTCCCATTATTTTATTAGCAAGTTCTAAGGATTTATCTATACCAGCAGCAACACAATCAAGAATAACTTCATCATGTACATGCATAACAATCTTAAAACCTGCCTGTTCTAATCTAATCATAGCGACTGCTAAACAATCTCTAGCAATTGCTTGTACTATATTTTCAGTAAGTTTTCCACCATAAGTTTCTAACCTTTCCCATGTACGAGATACCTGATTTGTACCTTCATATGTGATTTTGTTATTCTCAATACGAGGTCTAATATATGTTAATTCTCGCCCTGAAGGTAAACATATACGAAGCATACCCGCTCTATAATAAAAAGCCATATTATGATGAATTTTCACTTTTGTTTTTTCATTTATAGCCTGTTTAGCTGCTTTATCCACAATAGACCATAAACGAACAATATTTGGACTAGCTTTTCTCCATTTAGTTACAATATCGATTAATTCTTCATCAGTAAGCCCCATTTTATCAGCACCCATAGCTTTTAAAGCTCCCATACTGCCCTGATAACCTAAAGCAAGTTCAGCTATTTTCCCCTTTTGTCTAAGTTCACCATTAATACCATGTTTTACCACTGGTACGTGAAACATCTGACTAGCCGATGCACAATAAATATCACCGCCATCAGCAAATACTTCCATACGCCAATTTTCTCCACTAAGCCAGGCAATAACTCTAGCCTCAATAGCTGAAAAATCAGCTACTACAAATTTATTCGATTTAGTCGGTATGAAAGCAGTTCTTATTAATTGAGATAATACATTTGGAACATTCTCATAGAAAATTTCAAATGTTTCGGCGTCATCATGTTTTAATAATTCTCTAGCATCGTCCAAATCACTCATAGAATTACGAGGTAAATTTTGAACCTGTACTAATCTACCTGCCCAACGTCCAGTACGATTAGCACCATAAAACTGAAGTAATCCTCGAATTCGTCCATCAGCACATTGAGCATTCTGCATAGCTACATATTTTTTTATTGAAGTCTTAGATAGCAGCATTTTTAGCTTTAACATATCTTTGACTTCTTTATTTTTTACTATTTTTAAGAGTTCCAATACCGTAGTTTTTGTGATTTTAGAGGGAAAAAACCCTTCCTTTTCCAGTATCCAATGCTTTAGTTGTTCTGTAGAATTGGGGTTATCTAGATTAGATATATCTTTAGCTTCTGCTGAAATTCTATTTCTAAAATCAGTATCAACTTCTACAGCTTTATCAGCTAAGTGTCTATCTAATCCAATACCTCTATCATTTATTTGTTGGTCTAATACCCATAAATTTTGTTCAAAATCTGTAGGTTTGAATTTAATCATTTTCTTACGTAAATAGCGTTCAACCTCTACATCACGTTTATTATATTCTTTGAATAAATTCCAATTTTGTATATCATGCTTTGGTAAATTTCTTGTTCTGCCACCATTAGTATTAGTCGGCTTACAAGGCTTCGAAAATTCCATTATTAATTTTCGTCCAATATTCATTTTGGCTTTATCTTCAGCTAATCTAAAAATTCGACAATCCTCAGCAAGAGAACCATACAATCCTAAATTCAAAGATAACACCATAGTACATTGCCATTGTGCTGGGTCTAAAAAATAATTATCATCGTAAAAACTATTAATTGTTTCGCCACCAAATAAATAATGACTTAATAACACTCTCTCAAATTGAGCATTATATGCTGTTTTTAAAACCGCAGGGTCGATTAAATCTCTTAAAACCTGTTCAGGAATATCTTCACCTTGAGCTAAATCTATAACATTAACCATTTCATCATCATATGCATAGCCAAATAATAATATTTCTGCTTCTTCAGCATATTTGTAGACCCCAACTTTTTTTAAGTCGAGGTCACAATATGTTTCTAAATCAATAGATAATGTTCTCATAAAATACCTCCTAATAAGGCTTTATTCAAACATATCCTCATCTTCGTCATCAGTATTTGCAAATTCTGTTTCAAATTCGTCATCATCTAATACTTCAAAATCATCTTCTGGATTAGACGCACCGCCTAATGGCTCACCATCTTTTACTTTTTGGATATTACCTAATCCAGCAGCAATACCTGAACCTGCATCTGTTTTATAAGCATAAAATGTTACTGATACATTAGCATAACAACCACTATATACAGCAGAACGGTCAAGAATAGGTTTTACTTTTCTATCTACAATCTTAGGTGCAGTGTTGGAATTTGCGTTTATAAAGTAGCATCCTTCATATGCATCATCATCAAAACGGTCAGTATCTCCATCACGAAGAGGTACTTTTAAATTAGGTGGAATTTTTCCATTTTTATTTGCCAATTTAGCTTTACCAGCATTTTTAGCAGCTTCTATCGCTTTTTTTATTTCAGCTATTTGCTTTTTATCAGTTTTAGGAATAATAAGTGATGCGCCATATTTTAAATCCCCATTTGGATTTTCCTTTGGCTCCCAAATATTAGCATAAGAAAGTCTTACATTTTTTAAAGTTAACTTTGTATCATTCATATTTATAATCTCCTTTAATCAAGTATTTCAAAATCATTTTCAGGGCTATTGTATTCAGGTCGTGGGTCATCAATGCCAACAAGTGTAGGCTTACCAGCTATTTTAGTGATTAAATCATCAAGTAAAACACTAAATGTTTTTTTACCCAATACTTTAGTCAATTCAGTTATAGACTTTAATTCAGGCTCTTTCATAAAATCAGATGAATCAATATTCGCTTTTTGTAATCTACCAATTACAGCATCAATATCACTATATTTTCGAGAACTTTTACCTTCTACTAATTTATAGCCTGGCCATGTCCTACCTTGTAGTGCTTCAGATAACGCATAATCTTTTATTTGTTTAGCATAATGAATAAGTGGTTCTATCCTATTCAATGCATCAGCCATTTCTCCATCAGACATAAATTCAGGGTCAATAAAATCATACTTTGCTATGCTTAAGCAGTATTCAGAGTATTTTTTACAGCGTAGTGAAGCCCTACAGAATAAACACCATTTACCAGCATTGAATTCTCCTATGCCATCATAGGCAAGTTCAGCGGTTGGTTTTACAATATTTTCTCCCCATTTAATTAAATCTTTTACTGATTTTTCTTGACTAGATATCCCACCATTACGTGGCTGAAATATAGTCATTTGGATAGTATCAAAATCATACATAAAACCAAAATTACTGATTATACCTAAGGCATACATCTGCATTTGTGTATTATCGACAGCGCTGACAGCTACACCTTTACCATATTTTAAATCTACTATTTCTACATATTTATCAGTAATAATCACTAAATCTCCTGTACCGAATCCCTCTTTTGCCCATTCGCTATAATCAATTTTTTCTTCTATTGCTATATAAGCTGTTTTATCTATACTCAATGCTGTATTAATTTTCTCAATACACATCTCTACATATTCAAATACATAATCTAACATTGCTTTATTGTAGAGTTCTTGATTTTTAAATTGTTTTGGTAAAGCAATATTGGTATGATTATGTTTTAAATAATACTTCAAATAAAATTCTCCAATAGCATGAGCTAATGTTCCTTCACGAGCAGCTGCTGTTTCTTTATCGGGATATGTTTCCTCTAATCGGGCACTAGGTGGACAAGATAGCCACCTTTTACTACCCGATGCACTCAATAAGGCATGTGCTGGCTCGGTCATTCGCCAAGAACTTCCTTTCTAAATTCATCTATCTTGTCAATTGGAATATCACTTAATTTTTTTAATTCCCATTTGTGTAAAGTATCTTTCATTCTCCCCATCAATGTATCATCTGATTTTTTGGCTTCCATTAAATCTTTTTTTAAGTTATCTCTCAATTCTTCTTCGCTCAATTGAGGTTTAGTGCTATCTTCTTTTACTTCTTCATCAACTGAAGTTTCATTTTTTACTTCACTTTTCTTTGCCTTTTGTCTAGTAACTTTTTTTACTGGTTTTTCAACAATTTCTTCTTTTTCTTCAGCTATAGCATTAACTACTATATTTTTTGTATTTGCTTCTAAAGCTTTCGCTAATGCTCCTATGGCTTGTGCTAATTGTTCAGTTCCTTCAATTGTTACTTTTACATTTAATTCCATGATATTAACTCCTTTTATAAATTAAGTTTTTATGGTATACTTTAGTTAAGGTTTTTTTATTTGTGCTGATTAGCCATGTGCTGGTCAGCTTTTTTTAATATGGAAAAGAATTTGCTAACATTAGTTAAAACTATTGGCAAATCTTTAGGTTTAAAAATGCTGGGCGTTAATTTAATAGCAATCCCCTTTTTCTCATTCGTTTCATAGATTGTCTGCATATTCTCAAATCCTTTGCATATAGTTTTCATATTCTGAATAAGGTATACGAATAGTACGATTATCTATCTTAGCTTTTATTACTCCAGTACGTACTCTTTCGTAAATAGTGCCATAACTTACATTTACTTTTTCAGCAAATTCACTGATTGATAATGGCTTTCTCTCTATATCATTTAAGTTTTGTTGTACCTCTATGACTTCTAAATGTTCTTGCTGAACCTTTTTGGCGATATTAATTAGTTCATCAATCTCTTTATCTAGATTTTCTTTCAAAGTCTCTAAATTTCGGATTTTTATTTCACACTCTAAATTCCAATCAGCCATATACATAATCTCCTTTCAATTATTTGGTTGCTACCCATACATAAGCTATAAATTTTGATACAGCGGTTTAATCAATAACCCACCGCCAAGCGTTCGTTACGATAAGGGAATAATTAGTAATAGCTAGACATTAAATTAAATATTTTTATGTTATAATCATCTTTACAAGGAGGTGATTATTCATGAGTTTAATAGAACACTTTGAAGACTTATCTTCTTCTATGCAAGAAAAACTCCTAAACTTTATCAAATCTAGTTATAGTAAACGTTCTGCATTTAATTATTCTGTAAGTGCATATGGACTGAAGCAAGAATTTACAAGTCTCGCTAAATCCGAAGAACATGTTTCTACAGTATGTTTCAAAGAAGCAATGGAATTATGCGGTTTCAAATCTAAACTTATTGATAATGATAAAGGTATTGATTCCAACTGGTATTTTAATGTTTATGTCTTAAAGCATAAACGTTAACCACTTTTCAATTTCATCTTTTTTTAAAAGTCTTACGGGAATTGTTATTTCGTGAGACTCTTTTTTTGTACATAGAGCAATCGTACCTGTTTTATTTGGAATGCTTAAAGCTCCTTCTTTTAAATCAGTACAATCTTCAGGTGCAAATACATTGTTATAACCAGCATTACGAAAAATACCTGCTGTTAATGATTTGCCAAGACCTGTACCATAAAGACAGACATTGATATTATTTTTTACACAATAAGCCAATATTTTTTGCTGTTGTGACGTAAAAATACAATCTAAATAATCTTTAAATAATAATCTTTCCTTCATTAAATCATCTCCCTTCATACGCTTTAAGCGTTGTTAGATTGTAAAAAAATAAGGTCTTTATAAGACACACCATAAACTTTCTCTATAGCAGGTATATATTTTGCATTAGGCATGGACTTGCCTCTATCCCATGCACCAACAGTATCTTTACTTACACCAATTAATTTAGCCGCCTCTTTTTGAGATAAATTTTTATTTACTCTAGCTGCTTTAATGGTTATTTTCATTATTATCACCTCACTACGCTTTTAGCATATCACGCTTTTAGCGTTTTGTAAATACCTAAAGCGTATTTTTTTATCAATAAATTGATTTTTTTACACTTTAGACGTATAATTTAAGTAAAATAATACGCTTAAAAGGAGGATTTACAATGATCGATAAAAGTAACAAAGAAATATTTTCTAATAATCTAAAATTCTTTATGCAACAGAGAAATAAAACACGCAAAGAAATATGTGATGATTTAAATATCAAATATACTACTTTTGCAGATTGGTATAATGGAAATAAATATCCTCGTATCGATAAAATTGAATTGTTGGCTAAGTATTTTGGTATTCAAAAATCAGATCTTATTGAAGAAAAAAATGATACCAATAAAAATTCACTAGAATTAACAGCCCGTGATGAAAGAGATATAAAAAAACATTTAGATAAAGCGTTGGAAAATTTAGAAAATGATGAAGCCTTAATGTTTGACGGAGAACCTGTAGAAATGGACGAAGAAACAAAAGAACTCTTAAAAGCATCTTTAGAAAATAGTATCCGTCTAGCTAAAACTTTAGCTAAGAAAAAATATACGCCTAAAAAATACCAAAAAAACGATAAATCTGATGATTGATGGGAGTGGTTTTTGTGCAAAAAGTTACTCCTAAACAATTAATAAGCAAATACAAAACCAATAATCCTCAAGAAATAGCACAAGAGTTAGGTATTATAATCTTATTCGAGCCATTAGGTGAAATAAACGGATATTATAATACAGCCTTCAGGCAAAAATTCATACATATAAATAATACCTTAGTAGAAGCAAAACAAAAATTTACAATAGCACATGAACTGGGACACGCACTCTTACACCCAAAAGCGAACACACCATTTTTAAGAGATAACACATTATTTTCTATAAATAAATTAGAAATAGAAGCAAATAAATTTGCAGTTGACTTATTAATAACTGATGAAGCTATTGCTGAAGTCAAACATCTAACATTAGACCAAATGGCTAATTATTTTGGCATCAATAAAAATCTAATAAAATTAAGATTAAAAATTTAACTATAATAAAGGAACGATATCGTGGATTTCAAAGACCCTACCAATAAAGAAGAATTAAAAAATAAAATTAATTCTACCATTGAAGAATATAAAGATTTACTTATTAATTTAACAGATAATCCAAATACTTATAAAAAATCAGCATTACTATATTATTGGTTACGCGATTATAAAAACTATATAAAAAACGAAGATACTTTTGACCCTAAATATTACCCTGAATTTTATCGTGGTAGTATTGTTAATATAAATTTTGGATTTAACTTAGGATCAGAATTGGGTGGTTTACATTATGCAATTGTATTAAAAGACAGTAATAAAAAAAATCCTAATATAACAGTTGTTCCTCTTACATCATTAAAACCAAATAAAGATATTAAAGAGTTGCGTCCTACAGAACTATATTTAGGTCAAGAACTATATTTCAAAATTCAAGGTAAATATGAAGCATTAAAAATATCTATTCCTACTGAAATAAACTATTTAAGAAATATGCTTTCTCATTCTGAAAAAATTGATTTAAATGATATTCAACAAAAAATAGAAGAACTAACTAAACAATCTAATTTAATGATAAAGGCATTTAACAAATTAAAAACATTAAAATATGGTAGTATTGCTGTTATGAATCAAATACGAACAGTTAGTAAAATGAGAATTATAGATCCCACAAATAAATATGATATTCTATACAATCTCAAATTATCAACAAATAATTTAAATTCAATCGATAAAAAAATGATTGAACTATTTACAAAACATAACTAATTAATATATAATAAAGATATAAACACAGTGGTTTACCCACATCTAAATTTAGGACACAGCGAATAATCTCGCAACTTAAAAGAGAAAGCCTTATATCTTTATTGATATAAGGCTTTTTTGCTATCTTAAATGAAACAATTATAGCATTTATAATCTAGCCACAGCACAAGGTATTCCAAAAAAATTTATACATCTTAAAAACTTATAGATTGCAATTTAATATTTAAAGAAGAATATTTTTTAATTTAACTATAATAAAGGAGTAAATAATATGTGTATAACATTAAATCAAAAAGAAGAATTTGACCTTGAAACACTCGATTTCATAAAGGAAAATCCAAAATCATTTAATTATATTAAAAGCGAAGGAACCATTGTACCTCTCGAACACAGATATTATCAAGTATTACATGATAGAAAGCTTGTAGGATTTATTATAATATCCGACGAAAATACACGACTACGACATTCTAAAAACTACGAATTAAATATAGGTACATTTAATGATTATCAGAATCAAAAATATGGAGAAAAAGCGCTTAATAAATTATTTGATCTATTAAAAAATGAAAATATTCCTATTACCTTATCAGCAAAAGTAAAAAGCGAGAATGAATATCAAAAAGCTATATGCAAATTACTAGAAAAAACAAATTTTGAACTTGATATATTTTCAGATAAGAATATTGATATTATTTATAATAAAGATATAAATATATAATAAAAAAGCACCAGTTTTTGCTGGTGCTAACAAATTTATAAATAATTATTTATCTGAATAATATATATTCATAAAGAAAAAGTTAATACAAGTACCTAACAGTGTTATTGCATAAATAATAGCAAACCAAAAAACATACGACATGATAATTAACATTATTAATAACATATTAAAATCTATTATCATTGGTATATATAATACTAAATATATATATATCATAAGCATTATATTAATACCAATAATAAATCCTTCAAAATAAAAAGAATATAAAATACCAGCTAATTTTTCTATTTTATTAATTTCATCTATCCTTTTCAAAGCTTCTTTAGAAATAATTGTTGCCATAAGGGTTACTCCAGCGATAATAAATCCTAATAAACCTATTAATGCTGGTATTAATATATTAAGCAAATTTTTTAATACATCAGCTAATTTAGCATCAGGTATTTCAAAATATATATGAACTATCAATATTATTGTTATAATAGAAAGAATACTCGTTAATTTAGCTTCATGGCTAAAAAATAATTCATTATATTTTTTAGTAATTCTCAATAAAGAAAAAAAGGTTTTATATTTATAAAAGTCTTTTAATCTTGACACAAAGCATCATTCCTTTAATTTACTTTTTTCTATCTATCAGCCTATTATTATTTTTTTCTCTATTTGCTAATAAGGTTACTATACCCGCTCTACCTCTTTCTTTAATTTCTGTTATTGAGTTTTTTTGAGTCTCTGGTATATATTCTTTATAAGGTGCAGTTTCTTCACTAGTTATATCTAATTTAGCATTTTCTTTATTCTTTCCACTAAGTTTTATAATGCCATATCCCATAGATACAGCCTTAATAACTCTATTAAATAACCTAGAAGCAATATTAACTCCATTACCTTTTGCCGATGTTGAAAAAGATTGTTCTATCTTAGTTGCTCCAATTTCTGTAATTTCATCATAATCATGTGGAAATAAATCCATAAAATCATCTTTATTACTATTAGGCGGAACTAATGTATATTCTACTCTAGAAATTTTTTTAAATTTACTTATCTGTTCTTTAATTTCCTTAATATTTTGCATTAGAAAAACTTCAAATTTAATATCTTTACTATATGAGTTTATTAACTTATTAAAATAATCTATTACTTTTCCACTTCTAAAACCATTAGTAGTTGTAAATACTACTATTTCATTACGTAAATCAAAGAAAAACGGAACTGATTTAGCTAAATCTTTATTAGGTAATGGAGATACATCATCTGTTATGGCATCATAAGTTTCAATATCATCTTCGAAAATTTTAACAATACGACCTGATATATATTGCTTGGCATAATCTTTTTCTATATTTATAAATTTTGCCCAAATATTATTTTTTTCATCTACTTTTAATCGTTTTTCTTGGTCTATTGCTTCAAATAAATATTTTAAAATCTCACCAATTTTTGAAGGATTATTATAGACTTCAAAAATATTAGAATTTATATTTACTTTTCCAAAATACATATAAGACATAAATACACTCCTCAATAGATATATATATGTTAATATTATAGCATATATATATCTATTGAGGTATTAAAATCATACATAGTAATAGCTAGGCATAGTGAAAGGGGAAAACTATGGCTAGAATATATAAAAAGAATAATTCATATTATTTTTCTATTGAAGCTGGTCGTGATGAAAACACAGGTAAACGCCAGCGTATAGTAAGAGGTGGTTTCAAGACTAAAAAAGATGCTCAAAAAGCTGCTATAGAAATTGAGTCAAAATATAATAATCACAAAATAATTGTAAAACAATCTGATATTACACTGCATGATTTCATATGGAATCATTGGCTTGAATATCATAAGCAATTTATAAAAGAATCAACTTTAAGAAATAATACTTCTAGATGTTTAAAAAGAATTGATATTTTCTTTGACAAAGACCAAAAATTAAAAAATCTTACAACACATCAATGTGTTATGTTTGCTAATTATTTAAATGATAAAATAAATCGCACATCTGCGAGAACTAATTTATCATACTTACGTAAAGCATTAGATTATGCTGTAACAGTTGAAAAAATAATAAGTGATAATCCATGTGAAAACGTTTCAATTCCTAAATTAACCATAAAAGAAAAAGAAGAAATGAAACTTAAAACTGAAAATAAATTGCTTTATTTAGAAAAGGACCAACTCAAAAAGTTTTTAGTGGCAGCTAAAACAGATGAAAAAGCATTTCCATATTATACAGCAATTTTACTATTATCATACACAGGTATGAGAATTGGTGAGCTTTTAGGACTACAATGGCAAGATATTGATATAAATCATAAAGTAATACGCATAAAAAATACGATATTCCGACCAGATAAACACTATATTATTCATTCTGCTAAAACTAGCAAATCGATCAGAAGTATTATTATCTCTGATAATATAGTGAAGCATCTAAAAGAATATCGTAAATTGTATCTTTCTTTTAAAGTATTAAATTGTAATAGATGGTCAACAAACTCATATGATTTTGTCATATCTTCATTAATGCATCCTGGTGAGCCGGTATCTATAAATACGATACAACGATGGATAGACAGAATTGCAACTAAAGTAAATTTACCTCATCTACATCCACATATCTTCCGTCATACACACGTATCATTGTTGGCTGAAGCTGAAGTTCCTATCTCAACCATTAAAGAAAGATTAGGGCATTCACACGATAAAATAACAGAAGATATCTACCTACACGTCACTAAAAAAAATAGGTCTGAAGCTGCTACTAAATTTGAAAAATTACTCTCAAATTTGTAAAAGGCACCTAATTGGCACCTATGAAAAATTTTAAATTAACATCAATCGCTATAAAAGCTTATATTACAAGTGTTTAAGGCTGTTATATCTTTTATAACAGCCTTAAATATACATTTCCATAGCAATTTCTTCATCACTATTATATTTCCAAAGTTTATCCACTAAATTATGACAGATATTACATTCTTTTTTTGCTGTATCTTTTTCCTTTTCTACATTAAATATATGCTCTAAAAAATCTTCATCTTTGCTATATCGTATAGTTTTATCATCTTTTAATTTTTTATTAACTATAGCGAATAAATTTCCTTGAGCTTCAGATTTCATCAAATTATTAGCACTGCATTCAGCCGTACCGATAGCTAAATATAGATTAATGCCTATATTTTCCATCAGCCATCTATTCATCTTTGCTTGTAATTTATCTATAGATTTTTTTATATCCTCTATATTCGGAGCTAAAATATAAAAATGCCCTCCACCAGAATATAATACATTTGCTCTTGATAGCCCTATTTGCTCTAAATATTCATCTATAAATTCTTCTAATAATAAATCAATATAAAGTGAGCGACCTCTCAAGGTTTTCAAAGCACCTTTTGATGGAATAGTATAAATAAAATCCTGTATACCTGATATATCACCAGAAACTAAAAGATATATTTTTTCATTTCTAAAAATTTTATTGCCACTATTAAAACAATATTTTTTATAATCTTGTATCTGTTGTTCATCAAAATATAATTTCATACAACTAGCCACTGCTGATGTTATTTTTGAATGAACATATAATGAAATATCACAAACTTCTGCTCTATTTGTACTCGATGGTACATATGAAAAACCTTCTTCTAGAATTTGCAATAATTGATTTATCGATATCTGACTTATATCTTTCGTGATAAAATGTGATTTTATCTTATTCAATAAAGCTTCATAATTACTATTCGTTGCCAAAGAAATATCTTTTCGTGGATAATTAAACGCTTTATTTATATCTTTGTATATTAAAGGATATTTATTTGCTACTTGTATTTCTTTATCACTATAAAAAACACTAAATATACTATCCAAATTTAATTTCGGATCAAAGCCCTTTTCTTCTCCTTCATTTTCTCGTCTATCCATGCCTGAAGCAATATTATCTGCTTCATAAACAATATATGCTAAATCATTTTTATCTAATTTGGCTTTTTGGAGATAATCTTTATGGTGATATCTCACACAATTCAATAAACGCTCTGTTTCTTCATTTAGTTTTAAATACTGCTCTAAAAAATCTCCACCTAATTTAGAATGATTTATCCTTTTCTTCATTGCACGATAACATACTTTTCCTATATCATGCAGTAAAGCACCTTTGATTAAAATTTCTTTTTCTTTCATTTATATATCCTCTACTTTTCAAATTAAATCTATAATTCATTTTCTCAAATCAATAGAATTTGTAATTCATCTTTATATTCTTAAACATCATATTATATAAATCCTGCTTTTTGCTTCAACTTTGGCATTAGTAAATATCAATACTAAAAAAGACTTGCTATAGAAAAATAACTATAACAAGTCTTTTTATTGTTTTATTTAATTTCATTTTTAATAACAAAAAAGCTAGATAGTTAAACCTAACATTTAACTACCTAGCCTTTTATCAATCATTCTTATAATACGATTTTACCGAAATCTGCAATAGATTTAATAAGTGTATCAATATTTTTAAGAAGTGCAAGACGATTATTTTTGATTTGTTCGTCTTTATCCATAACCATTACATTATCAAAGAAATTATTGATTGGTGCAGTAAGTTCCTGCATTTTATCAATAGCTGTTTTATAATCTTTATTATTTAAAGCAGTTTCTACATCTTTAGCTACTGCTACATAAATATTATAAAGAGCTTTTTCTTCATCTAATGTAAATAATGCTTCATTAATAACATTATTTTCTGCTTTTTTGCTGATGTTACCTACACGTACAAAAGCTTGAATTGCATCATTTAATACGCCAGAAGCGATTTCTTGAGCTGTTACACAAGCTTTAGCATAAGTGCCTGCAACTTCATCTGCATTTTCAAGTACAGCGTCAATAATATCATAGCGAACATCATTATCGCTAAGTACATTTTTAAGACGTAAAGTGAAGAATTCTGCTACATTTTTCTGGATTTCAGCACGTTTTTCACTATCAGTAATATTAAGTAAATCCATTGCTTTATCTGCAATTTCACTGATAGAAATAGTGTAGTTTGCTTCAATAATTGTATGCACAATACCAAGAGCTTGACGACGAAGTGCAAATGGATCTTGAGAACCTGTTGGCACAAGTCCACGACTGAATGTAGCTACGATATTATCCATTTTATCAGCTAAAGAAACAAGACGACCTGCTACGCTAGCTGGTTCTGCATCACCTGCAAAACGTGGCATATAATGTTCATAAATAGCAGTTGCTACTTCTTGACCTTCACCATCTAAAAGTGCATATTCACGACCCATGATACCTTGAAGTTCAGTGAACTCACAAACCATAGCAGATACAAGGTCAGCTTTTGCTAAGATTGCAGCACGTTTAGTTGTTTTTATTTCATCTTCTGTAGCATTTACTTTTTCACCAATAAAAGCAGAAAGTTCTGCTAAACGATTAGCTTTATCATAAATTGTACCAAGACCTTCTTGGAATACTACAGTTTTTAATTTTTCTACATAATCATAGAGACTATGTTTTCTATCTTCATCAAAGAAGAATTGAGCATCAGCAAGTCTTGCACGAAGTACACGTTCATTACCATGCTGTACTTTATCTAAGCAATAATCGCCACCATTGCGAACTGTGATAAATAATGGTAATAAATTGTTATTATCATCTAAAACAGGGAAATAACGCTGATGATCTCTCATTGGAGTCATTACTGCTTCTTTTGGTAATTTAAGATATTTATCTTCAAAAGTTCCGCAAAGTGCTGTTGGATATTCTACAAGATAAATTACTTCTTCTAATAAATCTTCAGTGATTTCTGCATGACCATTGTGAGCTTTTGCAATTTCTTCAATCTGTGCTTTGATGATATCGCGACGTTTTTCTTGGTCTACAATAATAAATGCATCTTTACAAGCTTGTTCATAATCACTTGCTTTATTGATTGTGAAATCGCCTTCACTTAAGAAACGATGACCACGAGATACGCGACCAGATGTTACATTAGCTACTGTAAAATCAATTACTTCTTCATCATACAAAGCTACGAGCCAACGAAGTGGACGTACAAAGCGGAAATCTAAATCGCCCCAACGCATATTTTTAGGGAAGTTCAAACCTTCTACTAATTCTTTTAATAAAGTAGGTAAAAGTTCTACAGTCTGTTTGCCTTCTTCGCTGGAAACAGCATATACATAACCATCTTTTACTACTAAATCAGCAACATCTACTTTTTTGCCACGAGCAAAACCAATAGCTGCTTTTGTAGGATTGCCATCTTTATCAAAAGCGATAGCAGTAGATGGGCCTTTATATTCACTAGATGCACCTTGCTGAGTTTCTGCAAGATTTTTTACTAAAAGTGCAGTTCTACGAGGTGTACCAAGACTTGTTACTTCATCAAAATCAAGACGCATTTCTTGAAATTTTGCAGTTGCTTTTTCTTTTAATTGAGCTAAAATTCCTGGCATAAAATGAGCAGGAACTTCTTCTGTACCAATTTCTAATAATAAATCTTTAGCCATTATTATTTTGCTCCTTTCTTCAAGAGAGGATAGCCGAGTTCTTCACGCTGTTTTAAATAACATTGAGCACAAAGACGAGCAAGATTACGTACACGAGAAATAAACGCTGTACGTTCAGATACGCTGATTGCTCCACGAGAGTCAAGCAAGTTAAATGTATGAGAACATTTCAATACATAATCATATGCTGGATGAACATAGCCAAGCTCAATTACGCGAACAGCTTCTTTTTCGTATTTATCGAAAAGGTCAAATAAAAGAGCAGTATCTGCAAGTTCAAAGTTATAAGTGGATTGTTCAAATTCATTTTGATGGAATACATCACCATAAGTGTATGTGCCATTCCAATCAATATCATAAACATTTTCTTTTTCTTGAATATACATTGCAATACGTTCAAGACCATAAGTGATTTCAGAAGCTACAGGTTTTACATCAACACTACCTACTTGTTGGAAATAAGTAAACTGTGTGATTTCCATACCATCGAGCCAAACTTCCCAACCAAGACCCCAAGCACCAAGTGTTGGAGATTCCCAGTTATCTTCAACAAAACGGATATCATGTTCTTTTTCATTGATACCGAGTTTTGCTAAGCTCTGTAAATAAAGTTCCTGAATATTATCAGGAGATGGTTTCATAATTACCTGGAATTGATGATGTTGGAATAAACGGTTAGGATTTTCACCATAACGACCATCAGCTGGACGACGAGATGGTTCTACATATGCTACATGCCAAGGTTCAGGGCCAAGTACACGTAAAAATGTAGAAGGGTTCATAGTACCTGCACCTTTTTCCACGTCATAAGGTTGAGCTAAAATACAGCCTTGCTTAGACCAAAATTCCTGCAAAGTCAGGATAATTTCCTGAAATGTCATAAATATACCTCCTTGATATTCATGGGCGACAAAATAAAAAATCTCGCCCATGTAACAACAAAATGTTACAGGGACGAGATGTATTCCCGCGGTTCCACCCTGATTGACTTAAATATATTTAAGTCCTCTTTAGAATGTTATTTATTATTATAAAGCTCCCTAGTGCCATTCACTTTTTGTAGTCTTACACCATCACTACTCGCTGATTAAAGTTACTTTTCTAGTTCATTGCTGTACATAAAGTCTAGCAAAAGAAAAAATCCTTGTCAATATATTTATGTTGTTTACTTTTAGATTTATGGCTAAATAATAAAATACTTTTAATATCTCTTATTTAAACTAAATTTTTTTGCTCCAATCAATTGATTAACAAAAATATTAATAATGGCTATAGCTAACATAACTGGCACAGTAATCCCAATAAAAGTGCTGTAATCAATCAACAATTCATAAGCTATAAAACCAATTAACCATAAAAGACAATTTTTACCAGTGATAAGTGAATTTTGATGATAAATATTATGGCTAAAGAAATATTCAGAAAAAGCAATAGCAAATAACGGTGCAAAAGTTGCTGCTATAAAATAAAGGAAAGTTTCATATTGTTCCATGGATAAGAAAATAGCAAGCAATGTAGAAATTATACATACAAAAAACGCTGTATATTTTACATCTAATTGATTACTGATATGATTTAAACAAATACTTGAAGAATTTATCGTAATGAAATTTGTTGTTACTGTAGATAATAAAATAACAACTAAAGAAATAACACCCAATCCAGATAACATGAAAATATCACAAATATCTGTTATCCCATAATGAACAGCACTACCTAAGCCAATTGTATACATTAAAATACTGCCAAAACAATATGCCACTACACAGCTCAATGTACCTGTAGATTGATTTTTAAGTGTTCTTGTATAATCTGAAATAACTGGCATCCATGATAAACACATAGCAATATTTAATTCTACCGCCATGCCAAAACTCATACTTTCATCTAAAGAAGTTACCACTTCATTTGCAGAAACTACAGCCCCAAAACCTAAATATAAAGAAGCAAGCAATAAACAAAGCATTACTACTTTATTTATCTTACTTACAAAATCCATTGTACTAAAAATCCAAATGCAAGGAAAAAGACCTATAATAATTGTCCATAAAATAGCATTTTCTCCCATATTCCATAAAGATGCCATTAATTTATTAAAAGCTTGTGCCCCAATGATGGTCATTATAGAAGTCCAACCTATTAATTGAATAGTATTTAATAGAGAGAAACTAACAGAACCCAACTTACCAAAAGATAAATTAATACTTTCAGAAGCACTACAACGTTTATTAGCACCGATAATTCCTGCTAAATAAAGAATAATTCCACCAATTACATGACCTACTAAAATAGCTAAAAATCCATCTTTCATGCCAAGTGGTGCTAAAAAAGTTCCTGTCATGATTTCAGCCACAGAGACTGCTGTACCAAACCAAATCAATGATACATTAAAACTAGAATTATTTGTTGATGTAAAAAATGTAGACAAAAAATCACCTCATAAAAAATAAAAATATTTAAAAATAAAAAAAGGAAATAGCCATGCCATTTCCTTGAAAATACGTAATCAAACTAATATTTCCCTACGTTGGCATTATCCAAATCAGGTCATAGGTCGAAGTTCACAACTTCCTCTCAGCCTGTCTACAAGCTCCCTTTTTCATATTCTGCCTTTAATATAAATTATCCTAAAATATTTGTCAAATTCTCGAAAAATCTCCAAAAAATATATTGCATAGCCCATTTTTATATGATAAAATAGCCTAGTATGCAACAAACGGTCCGCTGTGAGATATTCTTATATGAACGTTTGAATTAAGGAGGAAAAATAATGAATATTATTCAGGCTTTAGAACAGGAACAATTACGTAACGATATCCCTAAATTCATCCCTGGCGATAGCGTTCGCGTACATGTAAAAGTAGTTGAAGGATCCAACGAACGTATTCAGATGTTCGAAGGTGTTGTAATCGCTCGCCAAGGTTCTGGCGTTCGTGAAAACTTCACAGTAAGAAGAATTTCTTATGGTGTTGGTATTGAACGTACTTTCCCAGTACATTCCCCACGCCTTGCAAAAATCGAAGTTACTCGTAGAGGTATTGTTCGTAGAGCAAAACTTTATTATCTTCGTAACCTTACTGGTAAAGCTGCTCGTATTAAAGAAAGACGCTAATATCTTCATAAGAGGGACTGCCTATGGCAAGTCCCTTTTGTTTTATTAGTATGTTCTAGTAGAGGGAGGATTATCATGGCTGATAAAAAAGAGTCATCTTTAGGTAGTGAAATTAAAGATTGGGTTATTTCCATAGCTATCGCTGTTGTCTTAGCCTTATTCATTCGTCATTTTGTAGTAGAATTATATTTAGTTGATGGACCTTCTATGCGTCCGACATTACAAAATCAAGAGCGTTTAGTCGTTAATAAATTTATTTATAATTTACATGACCCTGAACGCGGTGATATCTTGGTATTCCAATATCCAAAAGACCCTAGCCGTGATTTTATCAAACGTGTAATTGCAATTCCTGGAGATACTATTGAAATCAAAGATGGTCATATTTATGTAAATGGGGAATTAAAAAATGAACCATATATCTTAAGCACAACTAGAGGCGATTATCCACTGGCTACTGTACCAGAAGGACATATCTTTGTAATGGGCGATAATCGCAATAATTCCGAAGATAGTCGTTTCGCTGATGTAGGCATGGTACCATTTGATTTAATCAAAGGTAAAGCAATACTCATCTTCTGGCCACTTGATAAATTAAGAACATTACCATGATAATAACGAAAAGGTACCTATGAAATATTTTGTAGGTACCTTTTTTATTTTATAAAATCTATTTATTGTTTATATGTCTAGCTAAAGCTTGTTGCCAAACTTCTTGAAGCATCGGCAAACGAAATTTAGCATTTGCTGGACTTGTAGATGGCAAAGTATAAAAAGTATATGTTTTATCTTTTAAAATATCTTTATTATATTTCTTAAAGCACTGAAAAGATTTTCCGCCATTAAAACAAATAGTCTTTATCTTAGGATATTTAGCAAATAAAGCTTTAAAATCATTTGGCACTTCATCGCAAATAGCACTATCTAAACTACCTTCTCGAATACAAGAATCTATAGAGTCCCATAGCGCAATATGATTTTTTCTCAATAATTCTAGTCGCTCTTGATAAATAGTTGGTATTATTCCTTCATTAAAAAATATAGCCATTAATTTCCAAAATCTATTTTGAGGATGAGCATAATATTGTTGCTGTTCCAAAGATTTCACACTTGGCATTGAACCTAAGATAATAGTTGTACAATTTTCATCAATAGATGGGGCAAATCCTATGAGTCTTTCCATAAATAAAATCACCTCTATCTTATTATAATATAAAGATTTTTAGTATAGATAAAAAATTTTTAAAAATAAATGTCAAAAAGTCAAAACAATGTTTGACAATTTGACTTTTAGCTTTTATAATATGTTTTGTAAGCAAATACAAAACTAAAGTATAACATAAATTATTACTTTAATATTTATATTTACTGTATTATTGTTTTTATACTATTATTAATTGAAATGTTACTCATCATGACTTGGAGGTATAAATCATGGGTGAAGAAAAATATACACAAAAAGTTTTAGAAGCTATGCAATCTGCACAGCAAGAAGCAGCACTTCGCTATCATCAAGAAATTACATCTGCTCATGTCCTTTCTGCTTTAATTAAAGAACCAGAAGGTTTACTCGCTACTATTTTTGCTGAATGTAGAGTAGATTTACCTATGCTCAAAGCAAAATTAGAACAAATACTCAAAAAAATTCCTAGCGTAAAAGGTCAAAGTCGTTTAGGCATGAGTACAGAAATGGTTCGTGTATTAGGTAGAGCAGCAAAACTCGCTGAAAACATGAACGATGAATATATAAGCACAGAACATTTATTATTAGCTATTGTCAGCGATAGTGATGACGAAATGCAAGCATTATGTAGAGAATTTAATCTACATCAAAATAAAATTCAATCTGTAATCAAATCAGAACGTAAACAAAATGTAAATAGTGATAATCCTGAAAGTGGTTATAAATCACTTGAAAAATACGGTCGTGATTTAACAGCTATGGCAAGAGTTGGTAAGCTCGACCCTGTTATTGGCCGTGATGAAGAAATCCGTCGTACTATCGAAATCTTATCTCGTCGTACTAAAAATAACCCAGTATTAATCGGTGAACCTGGTGTTGGTAAAACTGCTATCGTTGAAGGTTTAGCTCGCCGTATCGTAGCAGGTGATGTTCCAGAATCTCTAAAAAATAAAACATTATATTCTCTTGATATGGGCTCATTAATCGCTGGTGCTAAATATCGTGGTGAATTTGAAGAACGTCTAAAATCTGTATTAAATGAAATCTCTAAATCCGATGGACAGATTTTATTATTCATCGATGAAATTCATACTGTAGTAGGTGCTGGCGCAACTGAAGGTGCTATGGACGCTGGTAACTTATTAAAACCAATGTTAGCACGTGGACAACTCCGCTGTATTGGTGCTACTACTTTAAATGAATACCGTAAATATATTGAAAAAGATACAGCTCTTGAACGTCGTTTCCAACCTGTAATGGTAGGTCAACCATCTGTAGAAGATACTATCTCTATCTTGCGTGGCTTAAAAGAACGTTATGAAGTTCATCACGGTGTAAGAATTCGTGATAATGCACTTGTTTCTGCAGCTGTATTATCTGATAGATATATCTCCGATAGATTTTTACCAGATAAAGCTATCGACTTAGTTGATGAAGCTGCTGCTAAACTTCGTACTGAAATCGAATCTATGCCAGAACCTATTGAAAAATTGCGTCGTAAAATCATGCAATTACAAATAGAAGAAGAAGCATTAAATAAAGAAACTGATGAAGCATCTAAAGAAAAACTTGCTAAACTCATTGATGAAAAAACTAAATTACAAAATGAAGAAAATGAATTAAAAGCAAAATGGGATAGAGAAAAACAAGGTATTGTTCGTGTACGTGCTATCAAAAAAGAAATGGATAGTGCCAATACGGAAATGGAAAAAGCTCAACGCAGTGGCGATTATGCCAAAGCTTCTGAAATCAAATACGGTAAATTACCACAACTTCAAAAAGAACTTGAAGAAATGGAAAAAGCTGTTCATGATGAAGAAGGCAATCGTCTCTTAAAAGAAGAAGTATCTGAAGAAGATATTGCCCAAGTAGTAAGTCGTTGGACTGGTATTCCTGTTACTAAAATGCTCACAGGTGAAAGAGAAAAACTCGTGCATTTAGAAGATGTTCTTCATGAACGTGTAGTCGGTCAAGATGAAGCTGTAAAAGCCGTAAGTGAAGCTATTATCCGTGCTCGTGCTGGTATCAAAGACCCTAATCGTCCAATCGGTTCTTTCATTTTCCTCGGCCCTACTGGTGTAGGTAAAACTGAACTTGCAAAAACTTTAGCTGAAAGTCTATTTGATGATGAACGCAGTATTATTCGTATCGATATGAGCGAATATATGGAAAAACATTCTGTAGCTCGTTTGATCGGGGCTCCTCCAGGATATGTTGGCTATGATGAAGGTGGTCAACTCACTGAAGCAGTTCGTCGTCGTCCATATAGCGTAATTTTACTTGATGAAATTGAAAAAGCTCATCGTGATGTATTCAATGTATTATTACAAATCTTAGATGATGGTCGTTTAACTGATGGTAAAGGTAGAGTTGTAAACTTCAAAAATACTGTTATCATTATGACATCAAACTTAGGTAGTCATGAAATCTTAAATCAAGAAGATTTTGCTACAGCTGAAAAATTAGTACGCGATATCTTAAAAGATTATTTCCGTCCTGAATTTTTAAATCGTGTTGATGATATTATCGTATTCAAAGCTTTAACTAAAGAACAAGTACGTCAAATTGCTCGCATCATGCTCGAAAATCTTAATAAACGTCTACAACATCAAGTTAATATTTCACTTTCTTGGTCTGATGAAGCTTTGACTAAACTTGCAGATGAAGGATTTGAACCAAACTTCGGTGCTCGTCCACTTCGTAGATTATTATCTCATACTGTAGAAACTCAATTAAGTAAAGAAATCATCAAAGGTAATATCAAAGAAGGCGACACTGTAGATATTAACGTAAACGGTGAAGAATTCACATTTAATCCAATTCGCAAAATGGAAGCATAAATTTTAACCTAAATAATAGCATTCTAAAATAAGATTAATTTTAGGGTGCTATTTTATTTTTTAGTTAATTAAGAATATCATATTATCGAAAAGTCTTAACAAATTTTAATAAAAAGCCAATGATAAAAATACAATGTTACATTAAAAATAAAAAAATAACTACTAGACAAATACTTTTGAATATGATATTATAAATCTCGTAAAATAGAACAGCAAAGGCAAGGGAGCCATATGAGACATCTGTGCATTAATATATCTATTCAATATATTTTTATTAATAGGTTTTTATGACATTAATGCAGTCAGGTTTGTTTTCATACGGCTTTTTTTAGTTGCTACATAAATTTTGTTAATAAAAGGTGGGTCTTTTAATGAACGATTTATTATATGTTATTCCTGCAAATTCTAAAAAAGAAGATATTATTGCTACATTGAAACAACATCCTGAAATTAAATTTGTTTCTTTAGTAGGTATCGATTTAGCTGGTAATGATACTGATGAAAAAATTCCTATGAGAGTTTTTCTTGAAGATATTGACTCTTTCTATAATGGCTCTGCTGTTCAAACAGATGGTTCTTCTGTAGTATTAACAGGTATTGCTACATTAAATAATGCTAAAGTAGATATGCCAATTGATCCTACTGTTAATTGGTTCGTTGATTACAATATCGAAAGCTATGATGATGAACTCGGTAAACCAGTTGGTACTCTCCGTATTCCTGCAGCTCTTATTCATGATGGCAAAGCTGTAGACTCCCGTTCCATCTTAGCTAACACTTTAACTTATGTAAAAAAAGGTTTATTAGATCTCTTTAAAAATAATGCTAAAATCTCCGGCTTAGAACACATCAATGGCGCAGATGTAAAAGATATCGTATTTACTTCCGCTACTGAACTTGAATTCTGGGTAAAAACTCCACTTAGTGAAGCAGATATCCCTGAAATGTCCGCATCTCAGGTTATGCAAGAACAATATTGGCAACGTACACGCGGTGCTGTTCGTACAGCTCTTGAACAGTGCATGTTAGCTCTTGAAGCTTATGGTCTTTCCCCTGAAATGGGTCATAAAGAAGTTGGTGGTATGAAAGGTCATATGGATACTGATGGTAATATGACTCATGTTTGCGAACAGGTAGAAATTGACTGGAAATTCGCTGATGCACTTCAAGCTGCTGATAATGAACTTGTTGTTCGTATCCTTGTAAAAGAAATCTTCCGTGAAAATGGTCTTGAAGTAAACTTCAAAGCAAAACCTATGATCGGTCTTGCTGGTAATGGTGAACATACTCATTTCGGTATTGGTGCTATCATGAATGATGGTTCTTTCGTAAACTTATTTGCTCCAACTGATATGAAAAAAGACTTCATGAGTGCTGTAGGTTATGGTGCTATCATGGGCTTACTTAAAAACTATGAAGTTATCAACCCATTCGTATCCGCAACTAATGACTCCTTAAATCGTTTAAAACCAGGTTTTGAAGCTCCTGTATGTATCGTTACTTCCTTAGGTCATAAACCAGAAGTTCCATCTCGTAACCGTACAATCTTAGCTGGTCTTATTCGTGATGTTAACAATCCAAAAGCTACTCGTTTTGAACTTCGTGCTTGTAATCCATATACAAACACTTATCTTGTACTTGCTGCTATTTATACATCTATCCTTGATGGTGTTAAATACGCTGTTACTAAAACTACTGCTGAATTACTTGCTGAAATCTCTAAAGATGTAGGTGATGATGCTGGTTACTTAGAAAAAGACCGTGCTTATCGTGCTGAAGATGATGTATTTGAAGATTATACTGAAGAAGAACGTCATCAACGTTTTGGTGTACATCCTGCAACAGTTTGGGAAAACTTCTCTAACTTGAAAAAATATCCTGAAAAACGTGCAGTTTTAACTGAAGGTAAAGCATTCAGCGATAAAATTATTGATGCATTTGTTGAAGGTGAATTAATTCGTTGGAAAACCGAACTTATCAGCCGTATTATTCCTGAAAATCGTATGCTTATCAGCAAATTTAAAGAAATTAAATCTGCATATGTAACTGATGAAGATTCTTACAACTGGAATAAACTCAACCGCATTCGTTATTATCTTGCTAAAGACAGCATCGATAATAAATCCTTATTCACTCAGTTAATCAATGCTTTAAATTCTGAAGATTTTGCTACGGCTTCTAGCTTACAGGTAGAAATGTACGATAAAATGGAAGAATTAAAAGAACTCTATGCAACTTATAGAAACAATATGATTTAATAAAATTCTCCAAGAAGGCTTCTATTTTTAGGAGCCTTCTTATTTATATTTTAGATTAGAATAATAAATTATTTTTATAACAAAGATATTGACAAAAATCTATTTTTTCTATATGATAATGATTAGCAATTATATAGAATAACTCATCAAGAGCAACTGAGGGACTGGCCCAATGACGTTGCGGCAACCATTGAGCATTTATCAAACGGTGCCAAATCCTTTAAGTTTTACTTAGAAGATGAGAGATGGATATAAACTCTCTCGCGTTTAAGTTTAGAGAGTTTTTTTTATGTTATTTTTTAATTGTTAAGATATAAAAAAATATACTAGGAGGTTCCTAAATGTCCAACAAAGTATTATTTACTTCTGAATCTGTTACTGAAGGTCATCCTGATAAAGTAGCAGACCAAATTTCTGATAGCATTTTAGATGCAATTTTAGCCAAAGATCCAAATGGTCGTGTAGCTTGTGAAACTTTCGCTATGACTGGTCAAATCCATGTAGCTGGTGAAATATCCACCGATTGCTATGTAGATATTCCATCTATCGTTCGTGAAACTATCCGCAATATCGGTTATACTCGTGCAAAATTCGGTTTAGACTGCGATACTTGTGGTATTTCTTTATCTATTGATGAACAGTCCCCTGATATTGCTATGGGTGTCGATAAATCTTTAGAAGCAAAAGAAGGCGAAGCAGACAAAACAGATCTTGGTGCTGGTGACCAAGGTATGATGTTCGGTTATGCTACAAATGAAACTCCTGAATATATGCCTCTTCCTATCGCTTTAGCTCATAAACTCGCTCGTCGTCTTACTGAAGTTAGAAAATCTGGTGAACTCTCTTATCTTCGTCCAGATGGTAAAACTCAAGTAACAGTTGTTTATGAAGATGGTAAACCTGTTGCTGTAGATACTATTGTTATCTCTACTCAACATGACCCAGATGTTACTTTAGAACAAATTAAACAAGACCTCATGGAAAAAGTAATTAAACCTGTTGTTCCTGCTGAACTTTTAACAGCTGAAACAAAATATTTCATCAATCCTACTGGTAAATTCGTTATCGGCGGTCCACAAGGTGATACTGGTCTTACTGGTCGTAAAATCATTGTTGATACTTATGGCGGTATGGCTCGTCATGGTGGCGGAGCTTTCTCCGGTAAAGATCCAACAAAAGTAGACCGTTCTGCAGCATATGCGGCTCGTTATGTAGCTAAAAATATCGTAGCTGCTGGTCTTGCTGATAAATGTGAAATCCAATTAGCATACGCTATTGGTGTTGCAAAACCTGTATCTATCAGCATCAATACTTTCGGCACTAATAAAGTAGCTGAAGACGTTATCACAAAACTTGTAAATGATAACTTTGACCTTCGTCCAGCAGGTATCATCAAAGAATTAGACTTACGTCGTCCAATTTATGCTCAAACAGCAGCTTATGGTCATTTCGGTCGTACAGATGTAGATCTTCCTTGGGAACATACTGACAAAGCTGAAACATTAAGAAAACAAGCTGGCTTATAATAATATTATATAAAAAACCTCTGATAAATAATTTATCAGAGGTTTTTCTTTATCTATGATGACCATGTCCAGGTTAAGGTGGCGGAGCAGCCTCTGTTGTATTTGCACTTATGACATAACTAATAGGTGTTGCTAAGAAACATGCCATAGTTAAAATACCAATAGATTTTTTTATTCTGTTTTTTAACATTATAAAATCTCCTTTCAATCTATTTTGCCGAAAAAAACGATAAAAACGAAAATGCTATCGATATTCCCAATATAATTAGCAATAATCTTCTTAATAATGGATTCATAAAAATTCTCCTTCACGCAAATTATTTTAATTATAAAATTCTGTAATACATATAAAATATCCTCTCTTATATTTTCTTATTTTCTAAAATCAAATAGATATATTATAATATAAACATATTACTTGATTAGGTACGTGATTATATGAAAAAACTTGCAGATATATATATTAATATTCCCGTTAAAAGTATTGCTAAGGCTTACACTTATATAATTCCTGAGAAATTTGATATTTTAAAAGAAGGTTGTCGTGTTTTAATACCTTTCGGCAATAGAATTATGGAAGGCTTTATTATTAAAATATACGCAAATAATGAACATAATATAGATATAACTAAATTAAAAGAAATCAAAGATATTATTGATACGGAAGCTTGGTTTACACCTCAAATGTATACTACCGCCAAATGGATGGCTGATTTTTATCTATGTTCTTTAGGCGAAACTATGCGGTTATTTATCCCTGGAAAAAATAGTGTACAAATTCGCCCTATTTTTAATATTAACCAACAAGAATATGATTTATTCCCTAAAAATAAACTATCAGCAATTGAAATATCTTTGCTTGAATATCTTTCTCTACAAAAAAATACTGATTTATTGACTTTACGACATAAATTCAATACAATTGACAATTTATCTTCTTTATTAGATAAACTCATCGCCAAAAAACTAATTATCCGAGATTATACTTATAAAACAAAAGCTAATAAAATTTATATCACTTATGCCTCTTTAAATGTAACAGTTAATGATGATATTTTAGCAACTTTAAAAAATAAACCAGCTCAAAAAAAAGCTCTATTATATTTAGCTAAAATAAAAGAAGCTTCTACTAAAGATTTAGCAAATGAAAAAATCTCTCTACCTACATTAAAAGCACTTGCTGATTTAGACTATATAAAATTAGAAAAGAAACAAATATTGCGAGATAGTTATCATCAAATAACTACTAAACAAAATGCAGATAAAAAACTGACATCAGAGCAAATGACAGCCTTAAAAAATATAGAAATAGCTCAACATCAAGGCAAGCAAAAATTTTTACTATATGGCGTTACAGGTAGTGGCAAAACTCAAATCTATATAGAAATGGCTTTAAAAGCACGTGCTTTAGGTAAACAAGCCCTTATATTAGTTCCTGAAATCGTCCTTACAGGGCAATTAGTAACTTCTTTTAAAGAATATTTTACTGATGATGTCGCTGTTATTCATAGTAGATTATCCGTTGGAGAAAGAAATGATACATTTTGGCGAATTCGCACTAAACAGATAGGTATCATCATTGGAGCTCGTTCAGCATTATTTGCTCCATTTGAAGATTTAGGCTTAATTGTAATGGACGAAGAACATGACTCTTCATATAAGCAAGATGAATCACCTCGATATCACAGTCATGATATCATTGAAAAAATGGCTGAAATTTATCATGCTACTTTAATCATGGGTAGTGCTACACCTTCTTTAGAGAGTTATTACAAAGCGCAAATAGGCGAATATGTTTTATTAAAAATGCCTAATCGAATAGATAACCTACCTTTACCATATATTGAAGGAGTGGACATGCGTGAAGAACTACGCATGGGCAATCGAAAAATTATTTCTTTAAAATTAAAAGAATTAATTGCAGATACTCTAGCTAAAAAAGAACAAATTATCATCATGTTAAATCGCAGAGGTTTTTCCACTTTTGTAATGTGTAGAGCTTGTGGTCATGTTATCAAATGCAAATACTGTGGTTTACCACTTGTTTATCATCGCCGTGGCATCTTACAATGCCATCACTGCGATATCACAGAAACCGTTCCTACTATCTGCCCAAAATGTAATAGTAAATATATTAAATTTTTCGGCTCAGGAACAGAAAAACTTGAAGAAGAATTATCCACTTTATTTCCTCAAGCTAGAATAATTCGCTTAGATAGAGATACTACTGGCAAAAAATTCGCTCATTTAGATATCTTAAAGCAATTTAAAGCTGGTCTATATGATATTTTATTAGGTACACAAATGGTCGCTAAAGGTCATGATATACCTACTGTAACAGCTGTTGGCATCATAAGTGCAGACTCTAGCCTAAATTTACCAGATTTTAGAGCAGGAGAACGTTGTTTTGGTTTAATAACTCAAACGGCTGGTCGTGCTGGTAGAAAAAATAAACGTGGACAAGTAATCGTACAAACGTATAATTTAGAACATTATGCTGTACAATGCGGTATTCAACAAGATTATAATCATTTTTATAATGAAGAAATTTTATTGCGTAAAGCTATGTATTATCCGCCTTTCTGTCAACTCATAAAATTAATAATTCAAGACGAAAATGAAGAAAATGCTTTAACTAAAGCACAAAATTTAAAAAAACTCATCAAAAATAAATTCCAAGATAATAAAAATATTATTGTCATGGGCCCTGCTCCATCTTTAATCGCAAATTTCAAAGGAATGTATCGCTTTAATTTACTATTAAAAACAAATGATTTAAATACCTTACGAAATTATTTGCGTGAATGTAAAGTAGATATTGATAAAAATATAACAGTGGATATTAACCCTATTAATACAAATTAAATTCAACATAAAATAAAAACCCCAATAACTAGAATGTACTAATTATTGGGGTTAGTTTTTTAATTAATATTTATATCATTTTACAATCAAAACTGGGCATTCGGCATGTTCTAACACATATTTACTTACGCTACCAAGCAATACACCTCGTACAAGACCTAAACCTCTACTACCCATAACAATCAAATCTGCAGAAATTTCTTTTTCATAATCTCTAATTGCTTCAGCTGGGTCTCCAGTTCTATATGCACAAATAATTTTCATTCCTTCTGGGAACAATTCTTTTGCTGCATTTAAAATGCGTTGACCTGCTTTTTCAATTTCAATCAATACGTTACCAGATAAATAAGCATTAATTGCTAACTTATTAATATCTGCTACATATAAAATATGAACTTCTGCTTCATTAAAGCGATTAATTTTTATAGCCTGTTGCATAGCACGTTCAGCAATTTCAGAGCTATCGATTGGAACTAAAATACGTTTTACGTTATCCATAACCAAACCCTCCTTGGTGCCTTGATTATAATATATTTTCAAGTTATTTTATATTAATTATATTCTGCATATATAGCTAAAAATCCTGCTTTTTTGAATAAATTTTGCAAATATTTTTATAAAATTTATTTACGATAAACTTGTAACTTGCTTAATAAAAGTAAGTGATTTAAAAGGCTTGCCAATTAAGGATTGTATATAATCTAATAGAATTTTTTCAGCATTTATCAAATCAATACCTTTTACTTGAAATTTAGGTGGATTATCCCAATCTAAATGTAAAAGATGCTCTATAAATAATCTTACTGAAGCTGGATAATTTATCTGCTTTCCTTGACTGCAAGATGTGCAGATTGCTCCACCTTGCATGGCATCAAAATGACAATCGCCTTCAATTTTACTTCCACATAATGCACACTGACTATAATGAAGTTGACAGCCAGTATATTCAAAAATCTGATAAGCACTAGCCAAAGCACAAATACGAGGATTAAATTTTGTTAGACAAGGCAAAATCTTTAATAATTTTTCATAAATCTCTGCTTGTGGTTCATCTTCACTACATAATTCTTTAGCTAATTCTGCAATAAAAGAAGCATATGCCATTGCCGTCAAATCCTCATATAAATCAGAAAAAAATCCTTTATGTTCACATTGGCGAACTGTATCCATTTTTTCACCTTTAGATAATTGAATATCTAACCATGAAAATGGCTGCATAGATGCTGCTAATGGACTTTTAGGACGTCTACAACCATATGCTGCTGCTGTTATTTTTCCATAAGTAGGTGATAAAAGAGTAATGATTTTATCTGCGTTACCCCAATTTTTTACACCTAAAACTAATACTTCTGTTGTATAAATAGCCATATTAGTTTATTTTCCCTTTTAATATTTTACTTATTTTCAACAGAATCCATATTTTTTTCTTGTTGAGCTTTTTCCATTTTTTCCTTAACTTCTTGTATTTTTGCTAAATCTGCTTTTACATCAGCACCTGGCATTACACCACCAGCTGTCAATATATATTGAAAAGCATCTTCTACAGAGATATCCACATAAATTATATCTTTTTTAGGTACAAATACATTAAATCCAGAAGTCATATTTAAACTCCATGGTAAAAATACAGATTCATATTCTTCATCTTTACTTAAATATGGAGCAAGTAATGATGATGGTTTTGGCATTAAAAATCCAATAGTTTTTACATTTGGATGTGGATAAGGAATTAAAACGACTTGACTAAACATCGTTTTTGATTCAAATAACATTGTAGAAACACGCTTAACACTATTGTAAATAAATTTTACAACTGGAATTTTATCTACTACTGTTTCAAAATAGCTGATAATTCGCTGAGAAGCCCATGACCAAGTTGATGTTATCCAGCCAGCAACTAAAATAACGATAATTAATAAGGCTACACCTGCACCTGGAAATTTAAGTGGTATATAACTTTCTACTATACCTTCTACTAAGGCAAATACTGTAGCAATTACAAAGTAAGTTATAACAATTGGTACTAATACTATAAGCCCATTAATAAAATAATGTGATAATCTATTCATCATGTTAAGCACGTCTTCCTTTATCAATCTCTAAAACCTAATTCACGAAGCACATTACTGCGGTCGCGCCAATCTTTTTTGACTTTTACCCACAAATCTAAATAAGTTTTAGAGCCAAGCATTGTCTCGATATCTTTGCGAGCTAATGCCCCTATTTCTTTTAATAATGCACCACGTTTACCAATGACAATTCCCTTTTGTGATTCACGTTCAACATAGATAGTTGCACGAATATAAACTTTATCATTAGCACGGGATTTCATTTCCTCAATATCTACAGCTATAGCATGGGGTATTTCATCACGAGTCAAATGAAGTACCTTTTCACGTATCATTTCCGCAGCTATCAAACGTTCTGGTTGGTCAGTTACTGTATCCGCTGGATAATACTGTGGCCCTTCTGGTAAATATTTATTTAATTCTGCAAGTAAACTATCCAAATTCATTTTTTCTTTAGCAGAAATTGGCACTACACCTGCAAAATCGTATGCTTTTGTATATTTTTCAATTATCGGCAATACGGATTGTCTATCAATTAAATCTAATTTATTTACAATCAAAATAACTGGTTTTTTTGTAGCTTGCAAACGTTCCATAATGTAACGTTCACCACCACCTAAATCTTCAGTAGCATCAACAACAAATAAAATAGCGTCAACTTCTTTTAATGTGCCTTCTGCTGCTTTTACCATGTATTCACCTAATTTATGCAAAGGTTTATGAATACCTGGCGTATCTAAGAAAATTACTTGTTCATTATCTGTAGTCAATACACACATAATTTTATTACGTGTAGTCTGTGGTTTATCAGACATTATCGCTATTTTCTGTCCAATAAGACTGTTTATCAATGTAGATTTTCCTACATTTGGTCTACCAATAACTGCTACAAAACCTGATTTAAAATGTTTATTCTCCAAAAAATTAACTCCTTTTTAATCTCTACTTATTCCTAACTGTTCCATAACAAAATCTTCTTCTTTTCGCATTTCTACACGGTCAGCTTCTTCTATATGGTCATATCCCAATAAATGAAGCATACCATGAACTGTCAAAAATGCTATTTCACGACGAACACTATGACCATAATCACCAGCTTGTTCTATCGCTTTTTCTACAGAAATAATAATATCACCTAACATATTTACAGGAATTTCTCCTTCAATATTAGGCTCATCACCTTCATTCAAAGCAAAAGATATTACATCTGTTGGTCTATCCACTTTTCTATATTCACGATTTATTTCATGAATATGTTCATTATCTGTAAGCGTAATGCTCACTTCTGCATTATCTAAAGCATATAATTGACCAACTTTTTCTACAGCTTCTTTCACTGTATCACTTAATTTTTCATCTACTTCAAGATTTTCAGGTAAATTGCTTAAAATTATTTCCATAATAAAATCTCCCATTTAGTAAATTAATTTTGCTATTTATTACTTTATCAACTATGTTTATAGAAATTCTTATCTTTATTCTCACTAGGCGGATTAGCAGCTTCATAAGCATCATAAGCTCTAATAATTCGTGCAACTACATCATGACGAATAACATCTCTATCATCAAAATGTATCACAGAAATACCTTCTAATCCATCTAATATTTTTGTCGCCTGTGTCAAACCTGAGCCACTACCTCTTGGCAAATCAATCTGACTCAAATCGCCATTTACTACCATTTTTGAGCCAAAACCTAAACGAGTTAAAAACATTTTCATCTGTCTAGGTGTAGTATTTTGAGCTTCATCTAAGATGACAAAAGCTCTTTCTAATGTGCGACCACGCATATATGCAAGCGGTGCTATTTCAATGATATTTCTAGCTAATAATTTTTGATAAGCTTCTAAACCTAAAATATCTTGTAATGCATCATATAGCGGTCTTAAATATGGATCGATTTTTTCTTGTAAATCACCAGGTAAAAAGCCCAAACGTTCTCCTGCTTCAACTGCTGGACGAGTCAAAATAAGTTTATCTACTTCATTATTGCGAAGTGCCATAACAGCCATGACTACAGCTAAATAAGTTTTCCCTGTACCAGCTGGACCTAAACCAAAAGTTATGCTATGACGACGAATAGCATCAATATAAATTTTCTGTCCAATAGTCTTTGGTCGAACGCATTTTCCTCTTGAAGTAACAGTCAATACATCTGTGAATAAAGATTTTAATTCATTAGATTGACCTGCTTTAACCAGTTTTATACTATATCTAACCTCATGCATTGTAAGCTTTGTACCTTGTCTATACAATAAAAGCAAAGCTTCAATAACTTGACTGGCAGCATTTACTTCTCCTTCTTCACCATTGATTGATAAATCTGTACCTCTACCAATAATACGACAGGCAAAACTATCATTTAAAACTCGCAAAAATTCATCATTTTCACCAAGAATACCAATTGTTTCTGCTCTGTCTTGAAAAGGTATTTTTATTTCTGCAAAATTTGGCAAAAGCATTCGCCCTCCATTATTTTTAAAGTAATAGTCATATTCTCATTATAACATATTCATTCTATAGTGCTAAATCTTTTTACCAAAAAATTACTTAAAGACTCTTTATTCAACTTTTATGAAAATCAATCCTTTTCTATTATAAATTATATAAATAAAAAAAGCTATAACCATTATAAAATTTTATTTTTCTTAAAATTACTAATGATTATAGCTTTATTTTAATCTTTATGAATTACGCGTTTTATACCAAATCGCTTTAAATATTGCAGTGATTTTGGTTGTTCTAAAACTTGAGCATACGTTATTGCTTTTATTATATGCTCTTTTTCAATATCTATTTGTATTTTTTTATCCTTATCTACAGCTTTTATCTCTGTTTGTTGAATAAAATCTTTTGCCTGTAGATTAGTTCTATTTTGCTTTAATTTTTCTTGATATCTATTTTGCAAATCCTGTTCATATTTATCGATATATTGTGCTAAATCATTTATTTTTTCTTGTTGTAAATCATTTGCCACAATTTCAATATTATCATTATTCACCTTTGGCTTTGCCATCATATAATCAAGATTTCTTTTTCTATTTTGTCTTGGTGGTGGATTATCATATATATCAGGAAATTCTTGTTTTTGTTTCTTTTTTTGCTCTCTACGTTTTTGACCAGTATAGATATTTATTATCATAAAAAACAAAAAGAGCAGAAAAGGTGCTAATCCTTCCATGATAAATTATTTTATTGGTACTTGTCCTTGTGGGACTGTACTATCTCCTGTTTTACTTATTGCTTCTCGCATTTGCGTATCAGCATTGATATTATTTAAATTATAATAATCCATTACACCGAGTTTACCTTCACGAAGAGCTTTTGCTAATGCATGTGGAACTTCTGATTGAGCTTCAACTACACGAGCTTCCATTTCTTGCGTATATGCTTTCATTTCCTGTTCTTTAGCCACAGCCATAGCACGTCTTTCTTCAGCTTTTGCTTGAGCTATACGTTTATCAGCTTCTGCTTGGTCTGTCTGAAGTTCTGCACCGATATTTCTGCCTACATCAACATCGGCTATATCAATGGATAAAATTTCAAAAGCAGTTCCTGCGTCCAAGCCTTTGCCAAGTACAGTTTTAGATATATCATCTGGATTAGCAAGTACATCTGTATGAGCTTCTGAAGAACCAACTGATGTTACTATCCCTTCACCAACACGAGCAATAATTGTAGGCTCACCAGCACCACCGACTAATCTATCAATATTAGCTCGAACTGTAACCCTTGCTTTAATTTTTAATTCAATACCATTTCTAGCCACAGCAGATACAACAGGTGTTTCAATGACTTTTGGATTTACGCTCATTTGTACAGCTTCTAATACATCACGACCTGCAAGGTCAATAGCTGCACTGCGTTCAAACGGAAGTGGTATTTGCGCTCTATGAGCAGCAATAAGTGCATCGACTACTTTATCCACATTACCACCAGCTAAATAATGTGCTTCAAGTTGATTTACATTGACATTTAATCCTGCTTTATTTGCCTTGATTAGTGGCAATACAATTTTTTGTGGCGGAACTCTACGCATTCTCATACCAACTAATGTAAATATACCTACATGAACATTTGATGCTAATGCTGAAATCCACAATCCTATAGGTACAAAATGCAAAAATAACATAATCGCCACAATGACAATTACTACGATAAAACCAGAACCGATAATCGCTTCCATGATTAATCCTCCTTAAATTTATTTTAGATTTTACGTACAATAATACGCATACCTTCAATTTTTACTACACGAATCTTTTCGCCTTTACTGATATAACTACCTTCAGATACAACATCTAATACATCATCATCGATTTTCACACTTCCAGAAGGTCTTAGTTCTGTCAAAACAATCCCTTCTTTATGCAAATATCTTGAATAATCTACGCTACTTACATAACCTTCTTCACTAGAAGATGTCTTTGTCAAAATTATTTTACGCCAGAGCTTACTTGTAGGTAATTTTTTTATTATCAATGCAAAAATTATTATCGCAATAACAAAAGAAATTGCCATCATCAACATAGCATCAATATCGCCACCCATAGCTAAAATCAAACTATATAATATAGCTACTACTCCAAGTCCTGCAAGTAATCCTATTGTTGGGGTTAATATTTCAATTATGATAAAAATAATCCCCACAATAAATATTGCAATCTGATATAAACTGACTAAACCTTTCACATAACTACTGCCAAAAAATACGCCAGCTGCTATAATGCCTAGTAATGCTCCTATACCTGTACCTCCTGTTTTTATCTCTACTAAAATTGCTAGAAATATCACACTCAAAAGCAATGATTGCAATATACTTGAATCTATAATAAAGTCCATATTATCACTTCCTTTTATTTTTCTATTCAGCAATATAAATAATATATTCGACAATATCTCATAATAAACCTTTTTATAAAAAAATAAGTAATCTAAACAATAGTTTAAATTACTTATTCTTACTTATTTATTTAATTTTCCTAATCGTCTCCATACAACCATCATCATAGTAGAAAAACATGCTATACCGCCCACAAAATTTGAAATCATTTCAGCATAAAAGACTCCATATACACCTAAGTCCCATAAATTTGGTAAAAAAATCGTCAATGGGATAACTAAAATGACTTTACGAAACAGCGAAAAAAACGTTGCATATTTTCCCATGCCTAACGATATAAACGTTGTCTGTCCAGCAGATTGAAAAGCCATCATAAAAAATCCTAAAAAATATATATGTAACGCTGGCACGCCAAGCAATAACATTTCTTCTTCACTATTAAATAGATGAATAAAAAATTCTGGGAAAAAATCTAATATACACCAAGCGATACTTGTATATAATAATGCTATCTTTGTCAAAAATTTTATGCCCTGCCTTACACGTAAATATTGTCCTGCACCATAATTATAGCTGATAACAGGTTGAGCACCTGAACGAATACCTTCTATTGTCATTTGCAAGACATCACGTATAGAATTTAATACGGTCATTATGCCTACATAGATATTTCCGCCCCAAAATAACAATACATTATTGCAGACAATCTGCACTAAACTTCCTGTAGTGGCAAAAACAAAGCCTGAAAATCCTAGAGAAACAATTTCTTTTATTAATTTAAAATCTAATTTCATGCAAGATTTTTTAATACGATAAATTGCCTTATCACTAAATAAAAAATGCAATACCCATGATGCTGAAATAAATTGTGCAATGACAGTAGCGATAGCAGCGCCTTTTATACCTAAATCTAAACCAAAAATAAAAATAGGGTCTAAAATAATATTTATTATCGCACCAATTAATATAGTGAGCATTCCTTTTTTGGCAAAACCTTGAGCATTAATAAAAGTATTCATACCTAATCCTACCATTACAAAAATACTTCCCCAAATATAAATAGAAAAATATTCATTAGCATAAGGATATGTTTCATCACTTGCCCCAAATAAATATAATAGAGGTTTTTTCATCACTAAACCAATAATTATCAAAATACAACTACAGATAATCAGCATAGCAAAAGAATTACCTATTATTTTTTCTGCCCGTTCATCATCGCCTCTACCTCTAGCGATAGAACAAAGTGGTGCTCCACCCATACCAAATAAATTAGTAACTGCTGTAACTAACATAATAATAGGAAAAGTAATTCCTAATCCTGTCAAAGCTAAAGTAGAATTTTGTGCCAAATGCCCTATGTACATTCTATCTACAAGACTATATAAAACATTTATCAACTGTGCTATGGTCATAGGAATAGCTAAACTCATAATATTATATGCCATACTATTTTTAGTAAAATCATTTTGTTTTTCTTGCATATCCCTTCACCTACACCTAATAAATTTATATAAAAAAACAGATAAGACCACTATCTAGTAATCTTATCTGTTTTCATAATTAACCTAGTAATTCTTTGACGATGGTATTAACCATTTTTCCGTCAGCGCGTCCTTTAACTTTAGGCATGAGCTGTCCCATGACTTTACCCATATCTTTAGGAGTTGTTGCATTAGTAGCAGCAATTGCTTCTTTAACCAACGCTCTAACTTCTTCTTCTGATAACTGTTCTGGTAAATATGGCATTAAAACGGCAATTTCAGCTTCAGTCTGTGCGACTAAATCTTCACGACCGCCTTTTTTAAATTCATCTATAGAATCTTTACGCATTTTTACTTCTTTGCTAATAAGTGCAATTATATCGTTATCATCAAGTTCTTTTTGACCATCAATTTCAGTCTGACGAATAGCTGAACGAACCATGCGGATAACAGCAAGTTTCTGTTTTCCGTCTTCTTTGGCTTTCATAGCAGCTTTCATGTCGTCCATTAACTGGGCTTTAAGTGACATATGAATTACCTCCGTTTGTGAGCTAATTAAGCTCTGTATCTGCGTTTTCTAGCAGCTTCTGATTTCTTTTTGCGTTTTACGCTTGGTTTTTCATAATGCTCACGTTTTCTAACTTCAGCTAAAGTACCAGCTTTCTGGCAAGTACGTTTAAATCTACGGAGAGCGCTATCAATTGTTTCGTTTTTACCAACTTTGATTTCAGATGACATTTATATTTCCCTCCCCTCCACCTAACACGGGAGTGTTGTACTTAATAATCATACCCAAATATTATACCTTGCTTATAAGTGCATTGTCAACCATAACCTGCAATTATATACAAATTTGATATGATTTTTTTATCAGCCTGGTGGCCATTGCATAGAGCGACCGCCAAGTAGGTGGAAATGAAGGTGCTGAACTGTTTGGCCACCCTCTTCCCCTGTATTTGCTACAGTACGGAAGCCAGTTTCTGCAATATTCAATTTTTTAGCAAGCATAGGAATTACTTCACAAGTGATATGTGCTAAAAGTTCTTTATCTTCAGCAGTTGTTGCAAGAAGACTAGCAATATGTTTTTTAGGAATAACTAATACATGAACAGGAGCTTGTGGCTCTAAATCATTAAAAGCAATGACCATGTCATCTTCATATACAGCTTGAGTTGGAATTTCTTTATTTGCTATTTTACAAAAAATACAATCTGACATATAAGGCACCTCCTTTTATAGTTTAATTAGTATAGAATTGATATATCAAATAAATATTTAATATATACCTAGTTTAAATAAATTTACTTAAACTTTAATACTAACTCTATAACTTTATATATATTCGTTATAAAATTAGTAAAATCCTTTTTTTATTTAGACAAATTTTAAATTAATTCACCTAAAATACCATCTTTAAATAATTTAACTAATTTTACAAGGCGAATATCACCAGAAGTTATTTCTCCATCATTTTTAATATATACTCTTATATAATTTGAAGTTAAACCTTCCATATATCCATCTTGTTCTTGTTCAAATAAAACTTCTAATTCGCGTCCTAAAAATCTTTGATAGAACTCCACTGCTGATTGTTCTGCCATCTTTTGCATCAAATGAACTCTTTGTTTTTTCACTGCTTCATCAATTTGATTTGTCATTTTAGCAGCTGGAGTACCTGCTCGTTTAGAATAAGGGAATACATGCATTTTCATAAATCTCATAGATTTAGCAAATTCCAAAGATTTTTGGAATAATTCATCTGTTTCTCCAGGGAAACCAACGATAATATCTGTAGATATAGCAATATCTGGAACTTCACGGCGAATATTTTCTATCAATCTAGCAAATTCTGCTGTAGTATAATGGCGGTTCATTGCTTTTAAAATCTCATCACTACCTGCTTGTAGTGGTAAATGTAAATGCTTAGTAAAGCGTTTATGAGTCTTTACTAATTCCAATAATCTAGGAGATATTTCAATAGACTCTAAAGAACCTAGTCGCAATCTTTTTAAATTTTCATTAGCTAAACAAATTTCTACAGCATCGCTTAAAGAAATATTTTCACCTTTAAAATCTCTGCCATAAGCACCTAAATGAATACCAGTAAATACTATTTCATGAAAATTTTCTTCTACTAATTGGTCTACTGCTGTTTTTATACTTTCCAATTTACGTGAACGAATAGGTCCTCTAGTATATGGAATAATACAATATGAACAGAAATTACAACAACCATCTTGAATTTTTAAGAAAGCTCTTGTACGATGTGGTGTGCCATAAAGTGGAATATCTTCGAATTCATGCATATGCATAACATCATTTACTTCATTAAATAAACCATCTTCACGAGCTGCTTTTTCCACTAAATCAACAATTTTATCGCGCTGTTTAGTACCGATTACTACGCGAACACCTTCAATCTTGCTGATTTCATCAGAAGCAATCTGTGCATAGCACCCTGTTACAGCTATGATAGCATTATCATTTAAACGATTTGCTCTGCGAATTAATTGACGAGATTTGCGCTCACCTAAGTGAGTAACAGAACAAGTATTTATAATATAAAAATCAGCAGGCTCAGAAAAATCCACTATTTCATAGCCACGATTACGAAATAGACCTTCCATAATTTCTGTTTCTACTTGATTAACTTTACAACCAAGTGTTATTAATGCAACTTTTGGCAAAATTTCACTTCCTCAATTAAAATAAAACTAAAAAACTACTAATATAAAATTAGTATAACTAAATTACAGTTTCCTATAAGATAGTTATACTAAACAAAAATCTTTAATATTAAATCTAAATCAAAAATTAATAAATGCCACCTAAATCGCCTTTTTCATACATGACGATAGTAAGTGCTGCAATTGATGCTGTTTCAGCTCGCAAAATACGTTTTCCCATAGATATACTTTTAAATCCAGCATCTTTGCATAACTGCACTTCATCTGGAGCAAAACCACCTTCTGGGCCAATCAAGATAAGATATTTTTTACTATCTGCTGATTGCAACATCTCTTTAAAACTTTGCTCATCTTCTGCTTCATAGCAAATAAAACGAGTATAATCCGCATAATCTTTTGCTAATTGCTCTAAACTCACAACAGCTTCAACTGTCGGCTTTATTGTTCTACCGCACTGTTTTACTGCTTCATCAGCAATTTTCTGCCATTTTTGTTGACGAGCTAATTTTTTCTTATCATCATATTTCACTACACAATGACGGCTAACTACAGGAACAACACTTGATGCTCCTAATTCCACCGCTTTTTGCACGATAAATTCCATTTTATCGCCTTTAGGCAAACATTGTGCAACGACTACTTCTATAGGTGCTTCTGTATCAGCATCTTCTATATACTGCAATAATTTTAATTGCACTGTATCACTTGTACAAGAGATTACTTTTGCTTGTGCTACTTTACTTTCTTTATCAACAATAGTAAAAACCTGCTCAGGTCTTACTCTCATAGCATAAAGAAGATGTTTTGCATCATCGCCTTTAATCGTGATATCTTCACTTAGACATTCATCTATAAATAAACGTCTCATTGCATATCTTCCTTACGACGGAAAATAATTGCAGCCCAACCAGCTTTTTCATTCATTTTTTCTACCATAAAGCCATGTTCTTCAGCAGCTTTAGTAACATCTGCTATACGGTCAGCAATTATACCACTTGTCAAAATAGCACCATGCTGATTTAAATAATTATCCACATCATTAAACATGCGAATAATAATGTCTGCTATAATATTAGCTATGATTAAGTCAGCTTTGCCATTCATATTTTTTAATAAATCGCTTTGGAAAATCTTAATATTTTCACATTCATGATTTTTTTCGATATTTTCTCTGGCAACATCAACTGCCACATTATCATAATCAGCAGCTTCGATATCTTTTGCTCCTAATTTTGAAGCAGCAATTGCTAAAATACCACTACCTGTACCAACATCGAAAACTTTCATTTCTGGTTTTACATATTCTTCTAATAATTGAATACACATAGATGTTGTAGCATGTGTACCTGTACCAAATGCCATACCAGGGTCTAATTCAATTACTATATCATTATCTAATGGAGTGTATTCTTCCCAAGATGGCTTTACTACAATTTTTTCACCAATGCGTTCTGGATGGAAAAATTGCTTCCAATTATTAGCCCAATCTTCATCTTGGATTTCACTGCAATTAATCACGCCTGAACCCTTATCTAAAAATTGGCTCATTTCATCAATATGCAAACGCAACTGTTCTAATTTACTTGGTAAATCCTCATCAGTAGGAAGCCATGCTTTCACTGTAACAACTTCTGTTTCTTCAGCAAGCGGTATATCTGTATAATCCCAAGCTCCAGAATGAATATAAGTATTCACAAGTTCTGGGTCTTCAATCAATACACCAGATGCTCCAAGTTCATGAAAAATCTCTGCTACAGCTTCAGTAGCCTCATGTGAAGTTTGAATGCTAATTTCAGCCCATTTCACAGGTAAATTCCTCCTTAAATAAATACTAAATCAAAACACATAAAGATTATTATACGTTTTGCTTTGACAAATGTAAACCATTCATTATAAAAAATATATTTAATTTACATTCTCATTTATTATAAACCTTGCTCTATTAATTTATCAAATTGTTTTATTTCTTTTGCTTGGTCTTTAATGATATTTTTAGCAATTTTTCTTATTTGCGGATTTTTTGTATATGCTAAAATCTGTTTACTAGCTTCTAACGCACCTTCATGATGATATTTCATTGCCAAAACAAAAGTATAATCTGCTGTTTTTTTATCGCGAGTTCTAGTTACAGCAATCATTTTATTCATCATTTCCGCCATATTTTCTTTTTCTCCAGCTACAAATTCAGCATAAGCTTTTTCATTTAAATTACTATTGCTAAAATCTTCATTAGCTAAAAGCTCATTGAAATCTTCAATTTCTTTTATCTGTGTCTTTATAATATTACGAGCTATTGCTTTTACTTCTTCATTACTGCCATATTCTAAAATTAATTTTGCAGAATCTATTGCACCTTGATGATGTGGTATCATATTAGCGATAAAATCTTTATCCACATTGCCACTTTGTACAAATTCTTCATTCATCATCGGCATATGCATACTATCTACAATTTCATTATTGATTAATGGGTCAAAATTTAGACGATTTGTCTGCGTATTTATATTCATATCATGATGTCCAGGATAATCGTGATAATGTGCATTTGCCACACCAAAACTATTTACACTACTAATAATTGACGCACAAGTTATAGCTAAAATTATTTTTCTCATTTTTCCAACCTCATCATTTATTATTTAATATTTCATAGTGAAATTATATGATTTAGCTTTATAATTGTCAATATAACAATAATATTCTTGGAGGTATCTATGCTTAATATTTTACAATTACAAACAAAAGTCTTATCTTCAAAGGAACAGACATTAAATTACATTGAAGCTTATCTCAAAAAATTTCTTCATCTTCAGCCTGATATTGTAACCTTACCAGAAATGTTTAACTGCCCTTATGATAATAAATCTTTTCTTTTATATGCTGAATTTGAAGGAGATATTACTTACAAATTTTGTCAAAATCTAGCTAAAAAATACAATATCTATTTAAGTGCAGGCTCCATTCCTGAAAAAGATGCCCAAAATCATTTATTTAATACAGCTTATGTCTTTGATAATAATGGTAATTGCATCGCTAAGCATCGCAAAATGCATTTATTCGATATTGATGTGAAAAATGGTCAACACTTTAAAGAATCAGATACTTTATCTGCTGGCAATAATATCACTGTTTTTGATACAAAATGGGGCAAAATGGGATTGTGCATTTGTTATGATTTCCGCTTCCCTGAACTCGCTCGATTAATGGTAGATTTAGGAGCAAAAATTATCCTTGTTCCCGCTGCTTTTAATATGACTACAGGCCCACTTCATTGGGAATTATTATTCCAAAGTCGTGCTGTAGATAATCAAGTATTCACCATTGGTACAGCTCCTGCTAGAAATTTAAATGCTTCTTACCATTCTTATGGTCATAGCATTATTGTTTCACCATGGGGAAAATTTTTAAATCAAGCAGATTTTGAAGAAACTGCTTTATTTACAACTATAAATTTAAATGAAATTAATCTCGTTCGTGAACAGATACCACTTTTAAGACATCGTCGTTTAGATATCTATGAATTAACACAAAAATAAAACTTATAAACTTGCACAAAATAAAAAAATAAGTTAAAATATCTCCTTGTTATAAAAATTACCAATTAAAAATAAATATTTAATAGGTAATTAAATATAGGAGGTATTATTATATGTTATTAATTAAAGACCGCTTTCAAGGAGTATTTCTTTGTTTCGTCTTAGCCTTACCTGCTTATTTTTTAGGTAAAGAATTTGAAATCATTGGCGGTCCTGTTTTTGCCATTTTACTTGGTATGCTATTATCAAAATTTGTTCGCGAAAAAGATATCTTAAAAAGTGGTATTACATTTACTTCTAAAAAAGTTTTACAATATGCTGTTATTTTATTGGGATTTGGTCTAAACTTAAGCACTGTTATCGCTGTAGGTGCTACATCTTTGCCAATCATCATTTCTACAATTGCCACTTCATTAATTACAGCCTACATAATTTTTAAATTAATCAATATTCCTGCTAAATCTTCTATCTTAATCGGTGTAGGTTCTTCTATTTGTGGTGGTTCTGCAATCGCTGCAACAGCACCTGTCATTGACGCTAATCATAAAGAAATAGCTCAAGCCATATCTGTTATCTTCTTATTTAATATCATCGCTGCTTTAATTTTCCCTACTTTGGGTAATTTTTTAGGTTTATCTGATCATGGTTTTGCTATCTTTGCAGGTACTGCGGTCAATGATACTTCTTCTGTTACAGCAGCAGCTTCTTCTTGGGATAGCATGCATAATACTGGTACAGAAGTTTTAACTGGTGCTACTATCGTAAAACTCACTAGAACACTTGCTATTATTCCTATCACATTAGTTTTAGGCTTTTATCAAGCAAAAAAAGCTTCTGGTCAAAATAAAGCTAGTATAAAATCTGCATTTCCAATGTTTATTTTATATTTCATCATTGCTTCTATTATTACTACTTTCTTAAATTATTTTATGGACAGAAATATTTTTTCTGCTGAAATATCTTCTGCTATTTTATCTTTCTTTGCTTTAATGAAATTTTTCAGTAAATATTTCATCATCATGGCAATGGGCGCTATTGGTCTTCATACTGATATCGTTGATTTAATAAAAAATGGTGGTCGTCCTATCATCATGGGCTTTTGCTGTTGGATAGCTATTGCTTGCGTCAGCTTATTAGTTCAACATCTTTTAGGTTTGTGGTAAAAAATAAATTATAAAAATTAAGCTAGAATATGTCTTTTCAGATATGTTCTAGCTTTTTTATTTTTATCTTTAAATCTGTTGTTTTTACAACATACTTTTAAATCAAGACTAATTATAATAAGCATATCAATTAAATCACAAATAAAATTATTGGAGAGATAATTATGGAAAATAAAATGTTTTGCTTTCAATGTCAAGAAACAGCTCAATGCACAGGCTGTACTCGTGTAGGTGTTTGTGGAAAATCCGCCACTACTGCTACACTGCAAGATTTATTAATTTATGCAACTAAAGGTCTTTGCGAAATCACTACTAAACTTCGTCAAGAAAAACAAGATATCAGTCGTAAATTAAATCAATTTATCTGTGAAAATCTTTTTATCACTATCACTAACGCTAATTTTGATGATGAAATTATCATTAAACGCATCACAGACACTTTAAATTATAAACAAGAATTATTTGCAAAATTGCAAAATAAAGATAATTTATCCCCTGTAGCTCTTTGGACTACTGATGATGAAAATACTTACCTTGTAAAAGGTGCTACTATCGGTGTTTTAGCTACTGAAAATGAAGATATTCGCAGTCTTCGTGAATTAATCACTTATGGTTTAAAAGGTATGGCAGCATATAATAAACATGCAAATGCCCTTGGTAAATTTAATGATGAAATTGACTCATTTTTACAAGCTACTTTAGCTAAAACTGTTGATGATAATTTATCTGGAGAAGAATTAACAGCTCTTGCTTTAGAAACCGGTGCTTTCGGTGTAAAAGTCATGGCACTTTTAGATGAAGCTAATACTTCTCGCTATGGAAATCCAGAAATCACATCTGTAGATATCGGTGTTCGCAATAATCCAGCAATTTTGATTTCTGGTCATGATTTACGCGATTTAGAAATGCTTCTTGAACAAACTCAAGGAACTGGTGTTGATGTATATACACATAGCGAAATGCTTCCTGCACATTACTATCCATTCTTTAAAAAGTATAAAAACTTCGCAGGCAACTATGGTAATGCTTGGTGGAAACAAAAAGAAGAATTTTTATCCTTCAACGGCCCTATTTTATTGACTACTAACTGCCTCGTACCACCAAAAGCTGAATATAAAGATAGAATTTATACTACAGGTGTTGTTGGCTTTGCAGGCTGTAAACATATCCCTGGAGAAATCGGCGAAACTAAAGATTTCTCTGCTATTATTGAACATGCCAAAAAATGCCCACCACCAACACAAATTGAAACAGGCTCTATCGTAGGTGGTTTTGCTCATAATCAAGTCTTAGCTCTTGCTGATAAAGTAGTTGAAGCTGTAAAATCTGGTGCTATCAAAAAATTTGTAGTTATGGCAGGCTGTGATGGTCGTCAATTAGCTAGAAATTATTATACTGACTTTGCTAAAGCACTTCCTCAAGATACAGTTATCTTAACTGCTGGCTGTGCAAAATATAAATATAATAAATTAAATCTAGGCGATATCGGTGGTATTCCTCGCGTTTTAGATGCTGGTCAATGTAATGACAGTTATTCACTCGCTTTGATTGCTTTAAAACTTAAAGAAGTATTTGGCTTAGATGATATCAATGAATTACCAATTGCTTATAATATCGCATGGTATGAACAAAAAGCTGTTATCGTTCTTTTAGCACTTCTTTATCTTGGTGTAAAAAATATAAAACTTGGCCCTACACTTCCAGCTTTCTTATCTCCAAATGTAGCTAAAGTTCTTGTGGATAGCTTCGGTATTTCTGGTATCAATAGTGTAGAAGAAGATATTAAATCTCTTATCTAAAACTTAAAACACAACAAAAAAGACGGTATTAAAACCGTCTTTTTTTATTTTCTTTATTTTTTCATATTTAAATATTTTTCTCTCAAAGCTATTTTTCGTTGCATAGACTTAACAAATTCTTTTGCTCGAGAAAAATCTTCTTCATTAGGATGAATTGAAGCTTTTTGCCAACGTTCAAGATTACGAGGTGTCGCTGCATGAGGATCATTTTTATCAGCATTTTTACGCCTTTCTAGCATTGCTGGATTTATTTTTCCTTGGCTGGCAAAAGTTCCCAATACTTTGCAATTTTCTCCTAAATAACTAGCAGCTCTAGCAAAAGCAGTTATAGAATGTTCACTATTTAATTCTGCACCTTGTGTTTGAAATAAAATTACTGTTTTATTATTTAATTTTTTCAATAATTCCTGTACCATTTTATCTGGTTCGCCACGAGTAAGCCAATATCCTACAGCAATATTATCATAATCCTCAAGATTAAATTCATCTCGTATAGCAAAAATATTTGCCATATCTTCACCAAAACCATCATAAATAACCTCTGCTATTTGTTTTGTATTTCCAGTTACACTAGAATAAACTATCAACCATTTTTTCATTATACACACTCTTTTCTTATAAATTAATTATTATTATAAATAAAAAAGATATAAATTCTGTTGTTTTTACAACTAATTAAACAAAAATAAAAAGGGATTAAGCATAAAGCCAATCCCTTAAATATAATTCCATTATTAATATTATTAAAATTCAATTTGTAATTTAAATTCAGTTTCCTGTTTTTCTTCTTTTGCCCAAGTATTTAACATATTAATCATAGCAATAAAAGAAGAAGCTGAAATATCTTCAATGATATTCTGATTTTCTTTAGAACGTCCACCTACATATTCTAAGCTAATGCTACTAGATAATCTTTCATCTGCTTCTTTAAGTAAAGTATTAATCACTGCATTTAAAGTTGCTTCATTAATTACTTCATAATCGCTCAAATCATTATTGCAAAAAATAGTTGTTAAATTAAAGAAACCTTTTTCTCTGTCGCTGATAGGTATAGCAAAATATCTATTTTCATATTTTTTATTATAAGGCACATCGTAACTATGTTCATAATCCCTTACTTCATACTTACCTACTAAATAAGCAGTAGGCTTACTTTGCTCGTCTTTCACAACTCTTACCAATTCTTTAAAAGCTACTCTAAAAGTATTTTCTTTAAACCCTTGTTTATTAATATAGAGATAAACTTTCATTTAGTGCCAGGCCTCTTTTCTCTTCAAATTTCTAATAATAATAATACCATTATATTTATAAAACGTCTATTTAAATGAAAATTCAATAAAATTTTAATTTTTAATAATTATATTTAAACATAAAAAAAGGATATTCTTTAAAAAGAATATCCTTTTTATAACTTTCATATCAATTATTTATTATCTTTACCCCAAGTACGTTCAAGTTCTCTAACAATTTCAGCATGTTTTTCTTCTGTTAATTTAACTTTAGCTTTGTAAATGAATGTTGCAATGATGAGTAAGATAAATGGAATTGCAAACATGATAATTTGGAAGTTGAGTAAATTATCAGGAGTTATGCTTTCTGCTGTAACTTTATTACCAGACATACCAACCCAAACAGCTGTGAAGCCTACGATAGCAGATGTGATAGCACCGCCTAATTTATCGATTAAAGGACGTACACAAAGTACGAGTGCTTCATCACGATGACCAAGTTTTAATTGACCATATTCAACAGTATCTGTAATTGTCATTAATACAACAAGGAAGATAAGTGGCTGTGGTAATGCAAATAAACCAGCACCAAGTAATGTTAAATATACATTTTGACCTGCAAAGTAGTAAATAACTACTGCAATTAACATAATAGCGATAGAATAGAAGAATAAATTACGTCTGCTGAATTTTTTAGTTAATGATGGGAATAAAGCAACTGCCATTAAACCAATGATAACGTTGATTACACCTAAGAAGGAAAACTGAGAAGAATCACCTAATACATAAATGAAATAGTAAAGGTTGAAGTTATTGATAAGGTTTTGACCTAAACCAAAGATAAGATAAGCAAATGCAATCCATAAGAGCTGGTCATTTTTCATTAATACAGAGAAAACTTGTCCAAAAGATGTATCTGTTTTGTTTTCACGAAGCGCAGAGTCATGTTCTTTTGTACCAATACCAAGAATGATAGCACCTACAGTAGCAATTAAACCACCAATTGCAGCAAATGCGAACCAACCTGTAGCATCACCTGCACCACCATTGCTATTTTCAGAGAAAGCTAAAACAATTGGAATAACAATGATAGTTACGAGCTGACCACCGAATACAGAACCAATACGTGCATAAGTAGCTGTAATTTCACGTTCACGAGAATCAAAAGAAAGTGCTGGTATCATGGACCAAATAGCAACGTCTTTTGCTGAATAGAAAATATCCATAATTATATATAAGATAGCGAAAACAATTAAGTACATTATAGGGCTTGTTTCAGCTAAACCGCCAATATCTGTGAATAAGATAGCTAAAGTAACTGCGGCAATAACTGCACCAGAAAGAACCCAAGGTTTAAATTTACCCCATCTAGTTTTTGTTTTATCGATAGTATTACCAATAAATGGGTCAATGAAAAGTTCCGCAACACGAATAACAAGAATAACTGTTGTTACAAGACCGATCATATATTCATTATAACTTGTATCATCTGTATTAAATAAATTACTTGTTACGAAAATCATAAAATAAGTACCAATCATTGCATAGAAAAAGTCATGCCCAAAGGTACCGCACGCATATGCCACACGTGATAAAAATCTTGACATATAAAGGCCTCCCATTATGTTATTAAAAATTTAATGACTACACTAAAAATTATTTAACTGTGTTAATATATTCGATGATAGCATCAGCTATTTTATCTAAAGGAGCATTGCTAGTATTTACAATTAAATCATAGTTAGAAGCTTCGCCCCATTTTTTACCTGTGTAATAATTGTAATATCTAGCTCTTTTTTCGTTTTCTGCGTCCAATTCTTTTAAAGTTTTACCTTCGTAAACTTCTTTACCTCTTTTTTCTCTATATTCATCATTTGCACAAACAAAGATAGAGAAATGATTTGACATATCTTCTAATACATAATCAGCGCAACGACCTAAGATAACACATGGTCCATCATTAGCAAGTTTTCTTACTACACTAGCTTCAGATAAGAACATGCCTCTACTAGATTCACCCATGCGAGTACCAAAAGAATGGAATGGCATGAATGTCAATGTCAATGGATGAACAGTATTTTCTAAATCCAATAAATCTTGTTCAGATAAATCATTAATACCTAATTTAGCTGCTGCGATATGCACAATTTGTCTATCGTACAATTTTACATTTAATTTTTTAGCTAAAATCTCAGCTAATTCACGACCACCGCAACCATACTGTCTACTTATTGTAATTACTGTATTTGAGTTCATATTAAATCCCTCTCTTTAATATTAAAATATAATAAATAAGAAAATGCTCAACTTATCAAATATATAATAATAAATAAAAGTATATGATTTTTTTGAAAATTTTTATTTTGAAAACGTTTACAATTAACCTGAAATGTACATTTCTATCTAAAAGCTTTGTTATTATTATATTTTATATCGTTACCAATAGCAATGTTTTATGTTGCTAAAATTTGTTTAAATGTTGTATATTATGTAAAATTATAAAAAAAGAACTGTACTAAAATTTAGTACAGTTCTTTTATCTTCATATTTATATATTATTTACTGATATCTTTCCAAGTACGTTCAAGTTCTTTAACGATTTCAGCATGTTTTTCTTCAGTAAGAGTAACTTTTGTTTTGTAAAGTAATGTTGCGATGAGCATGAATACGATTGGCACAGCAAACATGATTAATTCGAACATCATTTTATTGCTATCAGTAATGCTATCAGCTGTAGCTTTACCAGACATACCAACCCAAACAGCTGTGAAACCAACGATAGCACTTGTTACAGCACCGGATAATTTGTTAACTAATGGTCTGATGGAAAGAATAAGGGATTCATCACGGTGACCAATTTTTAACTGACCATATTCAACAGTATCTGTGATTGTCATTAATACTACTAAGAATACAAGTGGCTGTGGTAAGTTGAATAAACCAGCTGCAATTAATACTAATACAGAGTTTGTACCAGCGAAAGCATAGATGATCAATGCAATGATCATGATTACGACAGAATAGAAGAATAAGTTTCTTCTTTTGAATTTAGTTGTTAATACAGGGAATAAAGCAACTGCTAATAAACCAATGATAACGTTGATAATACCTAAGAAGGATAAATAAGTGGAATCACCTAAAATGTAAGCGAAATAGTACATCTGGAAGGAGTTTACTAAGTCCTGACCGAAGCAGAAGATAAGGAATGTAATAGCGATCCACATTAACTGGTCATTTTTACCTAAGATAGAGAATACTTCTTTGAAAGTTGTTTCTTTTTTGTTTTCACGAAGAGCGGAAGCTTGTTCTTTTGTACCAAGACCAAGGATAACAGCACCTAATAAGGATACACCGCCACCGATTAAAGCGAAAGCTAACCAACCATTAGCATCACCAACACCGCCGTTAGCGTCTTTGGAGAAGAATAATACGATAGGAATAACCATTACTGTTACGAGCTGAGCACCAAATACGGAACCAATACGAGCAAATGTTGCTGTAATTTCACGTTCTTTAGAGTCGAAGGACATTGCTGGAACCATGGACCAAATAGCAACGTCTTTTGCTGAATAGAAGATATCCATTACTAAGTATAAAATAGCAAAGATAATTAAGTAGAGTAATGGATTAGATGTTGTTAAACCACCTAAGTCAGTGAACAAAATTGCTAAGCTTAAAGCTGCTACGAAACCACCAACGATAACCCATGGTTTAAATCTACCCCATCTAGTGTTTGTTTTATCGATAGTGTTACCAATGAATGGGTCAATGAAAAGTTCTGCTACACGAATTACAAGGATTACTGTCATGATGATACCGATCATGTATTCATTATGACTTTGATCTTCTGTGTTGAAAAGATTACTTGTGATGAACATGATAAAGTATGTGCTAACCATCATATAGAAGATATCATGTCCGAAAGTACCGCAAGCATATGATATGCGTTGCATAAGTTTATTACCATTATTACCTGACATTTATAAGTCCTCCTAAATAAAATTATAAATATTTAATAAAAAAATTATTAACAAAACTTATGTAGATAACAGCATCTATGCTGTTATCCTTCTATATTCTTTAGTTCTTTTATTCTTGAACTTTATTAATATATTCAATGATAGCATCTGCTATTTTGTCTAAAGATGCATTGCTAGTATTTACAATTAAATCATAGTTAGAAGCTTCGCCCCATTTTTTACCTGTGTAATAATTGTAGTATCTAGCTCTTTTTTCATTTTCTTCGTTTAATTCTTTTAAAGTTTTACCTTCGTAAACTTCTTTACCTCTTTTTTCTCTATATTCATCGTCTGCACAAACGAAAATGGAGAAATGATTTGGCATATCTTCTAATACATAATCAGCACAACGACCTAAGATAACACATGCTCCATCGTTAGCAAGTTTTCTTACTACACTAGCTTCAGATAAGAACATTCCTCTACTAGATTCACCCATATGGTTACCAAAAGAATGGAATGGCATAAATGTTAAAGTTAAAGGTTGAACAGTATTTTCAAGTTCTAATAAATCCTGCTCAGATAAATCGTTGATGCCAAGTTTAGCAGCAGCAATATGAACGATTTGTCTGTCATATAAATTGACATTTAACTTTTTAGCTAAAATTTCAGCTAATTCACGACCACCACAACCGTATTGTCTACTAATTGTTATTACAGTGTTTTCTTTCATTAAAATCACCTACTTATTTATTTTATTATCAATATGAAATTGATAACGAGTTAATATTTCAAAATACCATATTTTTTATTTATAAATGCAATATTATATCAATAAATAAAACCATATGATTTTTTAGAAAATTCAATTTCATAAAATTGAAAATGGAAAACGTTTACACATTCTGTCAAAATACGAACTTATTTTATACATATCTTAAAGTTCTTGAACAAATGTTTGTTTGTATTTTTACAAATTTTCATTTAACTCAGCTTCATTATATTATTCTCATCACTTAAAGTCAATATATATTTCTCAAAAAATTTTTATGTAACAAGCTGAAATTTAATAAAAATCTCAACATAAATACAAAAAACAAACGTTTACATCAACAAATTTACAATCTTGTTATGGTTTAATTATACCCATCTCCCTATATAAAGTCAATATACAATTTTCAAAAAATTATATAAAAAATTAAAATTAATTACAAAAAAAGATATGGTTCTAATATCGCTACTAGAACCATATCTTCTTATACTTTTTTCTTCCATTTACAAAAATAATTTTCTACCAAGTCTAAAAAACCAAACAAAAATAGACCTATTAAACTTAAAACTACAATACCTGCGTACATATCTAGATAATTTACACGAAGCCACGAATCCATTATAAAATATCCCATACCATATTTAGTGCCAAATGTCTCTGTAAAAAACAATACTGATATAGCTGTCCCCATTGCTACACGTAAAGATGTAATAAAATTTGGTAATACAGCTGGCCATAGTATATTTAAGAAAATTTGTCTAAAAGATGCACCTAAACTATATAAAGGAAAAAACATTTCTTTTGGTATAGTTTTTATACTATCGCGAATGGCAACTAACACTTGAAAAATCACAATCAAAAATATCATAATAACTTTTGGTAATTCTCCAATGCCAGCTAAAAGCATCAAGATAGGCAATAATGCAATCTTAGGAATAGGATATGTCAGATAAACAATAGGAGCTAAAATCTTATCACATTTTTTATAATATCCCATCATCACCGCTATCGGTACACCAATTATTATAGCTAAAAATACTCCTGCTATAATTCGCCAAAGACTATATAATGCATGAATAGCTATTGTTTGTGTAAAAATATTGCCCAATCTTTCCATTACCAAAACAGGCGAAGGAATAATTGGCAAATGTACGATTATAGATATAACATACCATAAAATAAGCAATAATATCATTGCAGGTAAATAAAAATGCCATGATTTATCTTTCATTCTTACTACCTGCTTTCTTCAAATAATTTCTTATTTCTTTACTTAGTGAACTAAAGATTTCTCTATCACGAAAATTCTTATCACTAAATAAAGGATTATCGATTATTTTATAGATACCTCCAGGTGCACTAGTCATCACTATTATTTTTTGCCCTAAATATAAAGCTTCTTCTACATAATGTGTAACTAATATAGTAGAAACTTTCTGCTTTTGCCATAAATCAATGAATACATCTTGCATTTCTTCTCTTGTAATAGCATCTAAAGCAGAAAAAGGTTCATCCATTAATAACAAATCAGCTTTTAAAGCAAAAGCCCTAGCTAAACTTACGCGTTGTTGTTGACCACCACTTAAATTATTAGGATAGCGATTTAGTAAATTACTTAATCCTAAATTATCTACTAAATTTTGAGGTAAACCTTGTTTAGCTTCTTTTTTTATTTTTAAACCTAATAAAATATTTTCTTTTACAGTAAGCCATGGCAATAATCCATAATTTTGAGGAATAAAACCTATAGTTTGTTTTTTAGGGGAAGGATTTGCGCCATTTATTTGCACTAAACCCTGATAATTTTTTTGTAGTCCTGCCAAAACATTCAATAAGGTAGATTTCCCACAACCAGAAGGGCCAATCACTGCACAAGTTATCCCTGTTGGCAAATTTAAATTAATATCTTCTAATATATTTGTATCATCATATCTTACATAAAGTCTATCTACGGTAATCATTTCGTTAAAATATCACTTACTATATCTTCATAATTATATTTTTCAGTTACTAATTCTTTTTTATTGAGCCAATTTATAGATTTATCCCAATCAGATTTTTCTGGTAATGCAGCTTTCATGTATTTTGGCATAACTAAAGCATCTTTAGTTGCTGGTGGTAATCCTGCTGTTTCAATAACTAAATCCATATATTCTTCTTGAGGTGTAGAATTCAAATATTCTATAGCTTTATCATAAGCTCTATACATAGCTTTTATAGCTTCTTTTTTATTTTCTACGCTATCATTTGTAAATACCATTACGCCTGGATTTATTTTCATAGCTTCAGAAGAATTTACTAAATAACTGCCATTTTTTACAGCGATACTGCCCATAGGTTCAGGAAGTACTGCACCATCTAATTTACCATTTTGTAACATTTCTAATCTTGTAGGTATCTGTGGAATTACTGTTTTATTGATATCTGCTTCAGTCATATTGTTTTGTGCAAGCATTTCATCTAAAACAAATTCAATAATAGTATTTTTAGATACGGATATATTCTGACCTTTCATTTCCGCTAAAGATTTAGCAGTATTGCCAGTACCTGCAATTAAACAGTAATTGCCATTAGTAGAAGAAGTTATTTTTACATCAAATCCTCCAGCTTTAGCAAATCCTGCTGCTAGCATATCAGATACGCCACCATCTAAATTGCCACTTTGAAGGGCACTATCTCTATCCATAGCACTTTTAAAATACTGTAGCTCTACGTCTACACCTTCTTCTTTAAAATAGCCTTTTTCTTGAGCAATAATAAATGGTATAGAATCAATGTCTGGCATTAATCCAATTTTTAAAGTTTCTGTTTTTGTATTATCTGCTACTTCTTTTTCATCTGTAGTTGAACCACAAGCTGTGCATAGCATAGATAAAATACAAATTGCTACTAATAATAATTTTTTCAAAGCATTCATTCCTTTCTTATATAATATATGCCTATGCTTAACTATTTAATTAATCCTTTTATATCATATAAAAAAAACTTAATTCATGCAATAAAAAACTGACGCTAATGAATAGCGTCAGTTTTATTTTATCAGCACGAAAAATTATTTACCTGCTAATTTTTTATATCCTTCAAGACGTTCTTTTGCATCTTTTTCTGTTTTTGCAAATAATTCATCTGCAATTTCAGGGAATGCACGTTTTAAGGATGTATAACGAACTTCACCTTGAATAAATTCTTGGAAGTTTCCTGTTGGTTCTTTAGAGTCTAAGCTGAATGGATTTTTATCTGTGCCACGTAATTCAGGATTATAACGATAAGTAGCCCAGTAACCAGCTTCAACAGCACGTTTAGTTTCAAGTTGGCTCTTGCCCATACCTGCACGTAAACCATGGTTGATACATGGAGCATATGCAATGATAAGAGATGGTCCTTTAAAAGCTTCTGCTTCAGCAATAGCTTTTAAAGTTTGGTTTTTATCGTAACCCATAGCAATCTGTGCTACATATACATAACCATAGCTCATTGCCATCATGCCGATATCTTTTTTCTTAGTACGTTTACCAGTAGCAGCAAATTGAGCAATAGCAGCAGCTGGAGTAGCTTTAGAGGACTGTCCACCAGTATTTGAGTAAACTTCTGTATCAAGAATTAATACGTTAACATCTTCACCAGAAGCAAGTACATGGTCAAGACCGCCATAACCGATATCATAACCCCAACCGTCGCCACCAATGATCCATTGGGAACGTTTTACAAAGAAATCTTTTTTATCATAGATTTCATTTAAGAGTTCATTATCGCCTTTTTCTGCTTCAAGAAGTTCAGTCAATTTTTCAGCGCGTTCACGGCTACCTTCACCTTCATTGATGTTAGTTTGCCAATCAGCAAATGTAGCTTTGAGTTCATCACTGCCAAGACCTTCTTCTAAAGCTTGAGTGATTTTTGAAGATAATGTTTCACGAACAGCTTTTGTTCCAAGGAACATACCTAAACCATATTCTGCGTTATCTTCAAATAAGGAGTTAGCCCAAGCAGGACCTTGTCCTTTATGGTTTTTAGTGTATGGCATAGATGGTGCAGAACCGCCCCAAATAGAAGAACAACCTGTAGCATTAGCTACCATCATACGATCACCAAAGAGCTGAGTGATGAGTTTTACATATGGAGTTTCACCACAACCAGCACAAGCACCGGAGAATTCTAAGAGTGGTTGTTCGAACTGACTACCTTTGAGAGTAGTTTTCTTCATAGGATTTTTCTTAGGTGCAACTTTTGTAGCATCAACAGCATAATCAAATTCAGCTTGTTTTGCAAGTTGAGTTGCAATAGGTTTCATAGCAAGAGCAGAACCTTTTGGAGCTGGACAAATATCAGCACAGTTACCGCAACCTGCACAATCTTTTGCAGAAATAGTGATTGCAAAATTTAAGCCTTTAGCGCCAAGAGCTGGTTTGGATTTCATTGTTTCTGGAACATTAGCTACTTCTTCATCTGTCATAAGTACTGGACGAATTGCAGCATGTGGACATACGAAGGAGCATTGGTTACACTGGATACATTTATCAATATCCCATTCTGGAACATTAATAGCGATACCACGTTTTTCATAAGCAGCAGTACCTACTGGGAATGTACCATCTTCAATACCTTTGAAAGCACTTACAGGAAGTTTATCACCTTCTTGACGGTTCATTGGATTTTGGATATTTTTAATGAAATCAGGAATATTAGCATTTGCATCATCAGCATCTTTAGCATCTTTCCAAGAAGCTGGAACTTCTACTTTATGAAGAGCTTCGATACCTTTGTCGATAGCGCCATTATTCATATCAACGATATGTTGACCTTTTTTACCATAAGAAGTAACAACTGCATCTTTAAGATATTTAACAGCTTCATCAATAGGAATGATATTTGCAAGTTTAAAGAATGCAGACTGCATAACCATGTTAAAGCGACCGCCAAGACCGAGTTCTTGAGCAATTTTAACAGCGTTTACAGTATAGAAGTTAATATTGTTTTCTGCAATATAACGTTTCATATATGCAGGGAGTTTTTCTGTTAATTCTTCATCAGTCCAAAGTGTATTTAATAAGAATGTACCATTTGGTTTTAAACCAGCAAGTAAATCATATTTATCTACATAAGACTGTTGAGAACAAGAAATGAAGTTTGCTTTATTGATGAGATATGGAGACATAATTGGTTTTTTACCAAAACGCAAGTGAGACATTGTTACCCCACCAGATTTTTTGGAGTCATATGCAAAATATGCCTGTGCATACATATCTGTTTTATCGCCGATGATTTTAACAGCACTTTTATTTGCACCTACAGTACCATCAGAACCTAAGCCCCAGAATTTGCAAGCAGTTGTTCCTTCTGGTGTAAGGTCGATATCTTCATGATATTCTGGTAAAGAAGTGAAAGAAACATCATCATTGATACCAATAGTAAAGCCATTTTTAGGAGCATCTTTTTTGAGTTCATTATAAACTGCAAAGATTTGATCTGGAGTAACATCTTTACCACCAAGACCATAACGACCACCAACGATTGTTGGACGTAAATCGCTATTATAAAGAGCGGACTGAATTTCAAGATATAAAGGTTCGCCGATGGAACCAGCTTCTTTTGTACGGTCCATAACAGCAATTTTCTTAACAGTTTTTGGAAGTGCATTTAAGAAATGTTTTACAGAGAATGGTCTATAAAGGTGAATGGATACAACACCGACTTTTTCACCTTTTGCATTCAAGTAATCAACAACTTCCATAGCTGTATCACATAAAGAGCCCATAGCAATGATTACGCGATCAGCATTTGGATCACCATAGTAGTTGAATAATTGATAATTACGGCCTGTTAATTTATTGATTTCAGCCATAGCATCTTCAACCATCTGTGGAACAGCTTCATAATAAGGATTTGCAGATTCTTGACCTTGGAAATAAATATCAGGGTTTTGGCTAGTACCACGAATTACTGGATGATCTGGATTTAAAGCATTATGACGGAATTTATTTACAGCTTCCCAATCAAGCATTTTGCCTAAATCTTCATAATCTAAAACTTCGATTTTTTGAATTTCATGAGAAGTTCTGAAACCATCAAAGAAGTTTACGAATGGTACACGGCTTTTGATAGCTACAAGGTGAGCAATAGCACTCAAGTCCATAACTTCTTGAACACTAGCTTCAGCAAGCATAGCGCAACCAGTTTGACGAACTGCCATAACATCACGTTGGTCACCAAAAATATTAAGAGAAGATGTTGCAAGAGCACGAGCACTTACATGGAATACACCTGGGAGCAATTCACCAGCAATCTTATACATATTAGGAATCATTAATAAAAGACCCTGAGAAGCAGTATAAGTAGTAGTTAATGCACCAGCCTGGAGAGAACCATGTACTGTACCAGCAGCACCTGCTTCAGATTGCATTTCTACAACACGTACTTTTTGACCGAAAAGGTTTTTCTTACCTTTTGCTGCCATTTCATCTACAACTTCTGCCATTGGAGATGATGGAGTAATTGGATAAATAGCTGCTACATCTGTAAATGCATAAGATATATACGCCGCAGCAGTATTACCATCCATAGTTTTCATATGTTTGCTCATATTTTCAAATAAGCTCCCTTCTATATATATATACCCTTTTATAGGCATTTTAAACTATAACACATATTTATGATACAACTTTTTATAATATTTTTCAACTATGAATATACCTTTTATATCTATAATTTATCAGTGGTAAATCCATACTCATATAGAAAATTTTATAAACTATTATCATCTATAAGTTTCAATTCTTCACTAGAAAACGCTATATTGTTCATTGCTTCCAAATTCATTAAAATCTGTTCTGGCTTTGATGCACCTATCAAAACACTTGTAACTATGTTATCTTTTAAAATCCAAGCCAATGCCATCTGAGCTAAACTTTGGCCACGCTGTTTTGCTATTTCATTTAAATTAGCAATCTGTATTAATTTTTTTTCTGTCAAAATTTCAGCTTTCAAAAATCTTCCATCAGTTTTTATGCGACTATCTTCAGGAATACCTTTTAAATATCTATCTGTCAATAATCCTTGCGCTAATGGGCTAAAAGCTATAATACCTTTATTTAATTTATGTGCCATTTCCTTCAAGCCATTATTCTCAATAGTTCTATCGAAAATGGAATAACGATTTTGATTGATGATAAATGGACAATGCATTTGAGTTAAAATCTCACTAGCTTTTGCTAAAGTTTCCCCATCATAATTTGATAAACCTACATATAAAGCTTTTCCACTTTGTACTATTTGATTTAATGCTCCCATAGTTTCTTCAAGTGGAGTGTCTTTATCCATGCGATGATGATAAAAAATATCTACATACTCAAGACCCATGCGTTTTAAACTTTGGTCTAAACTAGCAATTAAATATTTTCTACTGCCCCAGTTGCCATAAGGGCCTTCCCACATATCATAGCCAGCTTTTGTACTGATTAATAATTCATCACGATATTTTTTCAAATCTTGCCTTAAAATTCTACCAAAATTTATTTCTGCACTGCCATAAGGAGGGCCATAATTATTTGCCAAATCAAAATGAGTTATGCCATTATCAAAAGCAGTGAAACAAAGTTTTTGCATAGTTTTAAAATCATTATTATCACCAAAATTATGCCAAAGTCCCAAAGATACTCTTGGCAATTTCAAACCGCTTTTACCACATCTAGCATATTCTAACTTATTATATCTGTCTTTATCTGCTATATACATGAAAAACGCCCCTTTACTTTTAGTCAATATCTTTTTTATAATTATCATAATACTAATTCAAGTACGCTTTAAGTCAAGATATTACTATGATAAAGGGGCTTTATTATGGATAAACAATATTCAATTCGTGAAGTATCAGCCAAATTCAATCTGCCAGCTTCCACGCTTCGCTATTATGAAGAAGTAGGCATTTTAACTGATATTCCTCGCAATTCATCAGGCAAACGCATTTATTTAGAAAAACATATCAATCGTTTAAAAACTATCTGCTGTTTTAAAAATACTGGTATGAGTATCGCTCAACTACAAGAATTTTTTCAATATGAACAGCAAGAGCTTTCACATATTGATGATATTTTAAAATTATTGACCAATCAAAAAAATCATATTCTAGCACAATTAGCAAAAATGCAACACGATTATAAGCATATTCAAAAAAAATTAGCTTATTACCAAGCTATGAAAACAGCTGTAGATAATCATACTGCTCTACCTAATTGGCAAGATTATAAATGCGATAATTGAAATATTAGCTATAATAATTTAACTGGAAATTTTTCCTTAAATTATTATAGCTTTTTTATTTATAATTTAACTTTCATAGTTTCAGGATTGCACAATTGCATAGGTGTGCCTTCTTTTACTATATTAAAACCTAATTTTTGATAAAAACTAACATTTTTCTTTTCATCAGGCATCAATTCAATATAAAGATAATCTTTATATTTATTTTTTATCATCTTTACTAAATTGCTGGCAATACCTTTGCCTTGATATTTAGGATTTACTAATACATAATGAATATATGCTGTAAGTATGCCATCATCTAAAGCTCTAGCTAAGCCTACTAATTTATTATTCTCCCACGCAGTAAATACCGTTGGTGAGTTAATTAATGCTGTATATAATTTATCAGGATTACTAGCCGATAATTGCCAATCAACAGATAAAAACAATTCTATTATATTTTCTTTCGTAAAATCTTTTTCATCTTTATAAATGATTTCCATAAAATCAAAATCCCTACATCATTCTTTAACTAAAAATTTTTGTACAGCACTGCCATTTAAATAATTACACAAACGACCTTGATAAAGATTTTTTTCTTCCATTTCTTTTACGATTTCATCGCGAATTTTCCACCAACCTGTCTGCCAATTACTAAATAAAGTATTTTCAGCTGGTGCTCTACCAATTAATCGCTGTAAAACAATATTTGGAGATAAATGTTCTAAGAAATCAATTACTCTCTTCTTATAATGCTCACAAGAAATAATTTCAAATTCTTTATTTTCATATTGCTGAGCCATTTTTGTATTTTTTACGATATAAAGTGCATGTAATTTCACCTGGTCAACGCCAAGTGCAGAAATCACTCTAGCAGTTTCAATCATATCTTTATCATCGTCCCATGGTAAATCTAAAATTACATGAGTACAACACAATAAACCATAACGCTTTATACGCAATACTGCATCAATATATTCTGCCAAACCATGACCGCGATTTATTTTTTCTAAAGTCTTATAATTTATCGTTTGTAAACCTAATTCTACACAAATATCAATATTTTTTTCTTTAGCAATTCTAGCTAAGATTTCTAAATAAACATCATTTATGCAATCTGGTCTTGTCGCTATATAAATAGCCACTATATCATCACTAGCACATGCTTCTAATACATATTTTTCTAATTGTTCTGGTGGCATATACGTATTACTGAAATTTTGAAAATACGGTATGAATTTTTTTGCCTTATACTTAGGCACTATATGAGCCTTATTCATGCGAATTTGTTCTGTTACAGATAATTCTGGTGGTAAATTTTCATAACCTGCACCGATGCTACCACAAAAAGTACAGCCAAATTTCCCACATGAACCATCACGATTAGGGCAAGTAAGCGGTAACCCTATAGGCAATTTATAAACTTTCTCACCATAACGTTGTTTTAAATAATCGGAAAAAGCATAATATATCATTATAAATTTATATCTCCTTGTTTTATTTCTTGATAAAATACTCCATCATCTTCATAGGCAAAAATCATTGCATTTTCTTTTGCTTTTATTTGACATGATTTCGCTTCATTCATATCATAGGCAAAAACTTCTATCGAAAATTTCTTTTTCAAATCGCGCCATGATTTAAATTGATAATTATTAATATAAGCTAATGCTTTTTCACTCATATAGAAATCATCTGTTACTTTTTTATCTACTTCTTTCCATGGCAACATATCTATTTTTATCTTACCTTTATCTGTCAATAAAGCATCGAATTTCAATACATTATAAATATATTCTTTATCTTTTATTTTAGAATTTTGCTCAATAAAATCATATAAAAATACATATAAATTCTTAGGAGCGTGTGGTGCTAAATGCAATTTTTTAGCTTGCCAATATTGAGCAAAGTCAGCAAAAAATGTATAGGCATCTTGATTATATTGTTTGATTAAATTAATAATCGTATATTTAAAACGGCCAGCATTATAATACAGTTCCAATACATCTACAAAAATCTGTAATTTTCGCATAGTGGCATAATCCATATATTTATTGCTGATTACTTGATATGGTGCTTGTGGCATATATACATAATCATGTTCTTGTATCAAATCATTCATTGCTGCACCTTTTAATAATTTCAAAAAGCCCACTTGAAGCATATCGGCTTGCAATAAATATACATCATTAAAAGATTTTGCAAAAGAAATAATATCTTCATAAGGAAGACCAATAATCAAATCCACATGCAAATGAATATTTCCATAAGCCATGATAGATTTTATATTATTTGTCATTTCTTCCCATGGATTTGCCCTACTTATCTGACCTAAAGTTTTTAAATTCGTAGATTGAATACCTATTTCAAATTGTACTCTACCCTTTGGCATTTTCTTAAGTACAGCCTTGATTTCATCATCAATATGGTGAGCTACTATTTCAAAATGGAAATTAGTCCTACAATCTTGTTTAGCAATAAATTCCAAAATCGGTAAATAATGCTTTTTATCTGCATTAAAAGTTCTATCTACAAATTTTACCTGACGAACATTATGTTTAATAAAATAACTTAATTCAGCAAAAACTTTATCTAAAGAACGATACCTCACGCCTTTAGTCGCACAAGATAAGCAATATTTACAAGAATAAGGACAACCTCTTGAACTTTCATAATAAATTATCTTATCCTTTAAATTTTCGATATCATTATCATCATAAGGGAAAATTATTTCATCTAAATCACTTACAGTAACGGCAATATTCTCATCAATAGTATCATCACTATTTCTCTTTGCTATACCAGCAATTTTTATTTCTTCATTATTTTTTTCATCTAATAAAGCCTGCAATAAATCATGAAAAGCTTTTTCACCTTCGCCACGCACTACAAAATCTACCATAGGAAAATCCTGCATAAATTCTTTTGTAGCATACGAAACTTCCGGTCCGCCACAGATAATCTTACAATTTGGCAATAATCTATGCACAAGTGGCAATAATTGTTTCACTAACTCAATATTCCAGATATAACAAGAAATTCCCAATATATCTGGTCTAGCATCAAATATCTGATTAGCAATATCAATCAAATGATTATTGATAGATACTTCTAGCATCTCTATATCACAAGATAAATCTTGACAATTTTTGTATATATAGCGAATTGCTAATGACGAATGTATATATTTTGCATTTATCGCTGTCAATAAAACTTTCATAAAAAACTCCTCTTATCTCAAATTTTTATCATTTTCATTAAAAAATACAATATCCTAAAATAATACCTATATTATTATATATGTACAATGTATTTTTAGCAAAAACTAATGCAAGCTACTACTATTAATGATATAATAACACTGTTACAATAATTTAGTAACTCTATAAAATTAATAAGGGGAAGTATAAATGAAACTCGTTATAACTGTTATCGGAAAAGACCGTGTAGGCATCATTGCCACTGTAAGTAATGTTCTTGCTGAAAACAAAGTAAATATTATCAGCATCAACCAAAATATTATGAATGGCTTTTTCAATATGGTTCTAATTGCTGAAATGACTGACAAAAACATTAAATTACAGGATTTACAAAAACTCCTCAAAGAAAAAGGTGCTCAGCTTAACGTAGATATCAAAGCTCAACATGAAGATATCTTCAATGCTATGCATACAATCGGCTAATTTTAAATATTCTTTATTAATTAACTAAAGAATTTAGGAGGAACTTTTGTGATTACTATTAATGATATTTTAGAAACTAATCGTATGATAACAGAAAATAAATTAGATGTTCGTACGATTACATTAGGACTTAGTCTTCGTGATTGTGCTCACCCTAATTTAAAACAATTTTGTGATAATGTTTATGACAAAATTACAAAATCTGGTGAATTCTTAGTAAAAACCGGTGAAGATATTTCTAGTGAATATGGTATTCCCATTATTAATAAACGTGTTTCTGTAACTCCTATTGCTATTGCTGCTGAAGCCTGCAAGACAGATACTTATGTTCCTGTTGCTGAAGCAATGGATAGAGCTGCTAAAGAAATTGGTATTGATTTCATCGGCGGTTTTTCTGCTCTTGTTGAAAAAGGTTATACAAATGGTGATAGAATTCTCATCAATTCCATTCCACAAGCTTTAGCTACTACAGACTTAGTTTGCTCTTCTGTAAATCTAGGTTCTACAAAAGCAGGTATCAATATGGACTGCGTTCGTGAAATGGGTGAAGTAGTAAAACGCACTGCTGAACTTACTCGCGACCGTGAAGCTATTGGTTGTGCTAAACTCGTTATCTTTTCTAATGCTCCTGGAGATAATCCATTTATGGCTGGTGCTTTCCATGGTGTTAGTGAAGCTGAAAAAGTAGTAAGCGTCGGCGTAAGTGGCCCTGGTGTTGTAAAACATGCTCTTGAAGATTTAAAAGGTGCAGATTTTACACAAGTTGCTGAAACAATTAAAAAGACTGCATTCAAAATCACTCGTGTAGGTCAATTAGTAGCTAAAGAAGCTTCTCGTCGTCTTGGCGTACAATTCGGTATTATCGATTTATCCTTAGCACCAACTCCTGCTGTTGGTGATAGTGTTGCTCATATCTTAGAAGAAATGGGTCTTGAATCTTGTGGTGCTCCAGGTACAACAGCAGCTCTTGCTTTATTAAATGACGCTGTTAAAAAAGGTGGCTTAATGGCTTCCTCTCACGTTGGTGGTTTAAGTGGTGCTTTCATTCCAGTAAGTGAAGACGCTGGTATGATTGATGCTGTAAGCTGTGGAAGTCTTTCCATTGAAAAATTAGAAGCTATGACATGCGTTTGCTCTGTAGGTCTTGATATGATCGCTATCGCAGGAGATACTCCAGCTGCTACAATCTCTGGTATCATCGCAGATGAAGCTGCTATTGGTATGATTAATAATAAAACTACTGCCGTTCGTGTTATTCCTGTTCCTGGTAAAAAAGTTGGCGATACTGTTAACTTTGGTGGTTTACTCGGTCATTGCCCTATTATTAAAGTTCGCAGTGAATATAGTTCTGATGCATTTATTGCTCGTGGTGGTCGTATTCCTGCACCTGTACGTAGCTTAACAAATTAATTTAAAAAAATTTTAAAAAAGTTGTTGACAAACACGTAATATATAGATATAATATTAAATGTTCTCAAGGAACGCGCCCATAGCTCAGCTGGATAGAGCACACGCCTTCTAAGCGTGCGGTCGCAGGTTCGAATCCTGCTGGACGCACCACTTTGAAATTAGAGCCTTAGCAATAGCTAAGGCTTTTTTGTTATCTAAATATAAAATTTTAATTCATAAATAAAAAGAGACTCTATAAATTTTTTATCATTTATAAAGTCTCTTATTTTTTTATTTAACTTCAATCATCATAGCACGAACTACATTTAGTATATCATATTTTCTTTTCCCTGCACCTATACCAATTTTCTTTATAATAAATTCTTCTGGCAATTTATCTTCTGTTTGAATACCTGCAATAATAGCAGCCCCTGTTGGAGTAATTAATTCCCCTTTTATCTGTGTATAATGTAATCTTAAACCATGTTCTATAGCAATATTTACTACAGCTGGCACAGGAATAGGCATTTGACCATGTTGACAACGCACAAAGCCTTGACCTTCATATATCTTTGGACAAACAACTCTATCTATATTTAATTTATCTATACATACAGCAGCAGCTACTATATCCACTATTGAATCCACTGCTCCTACTTCATGGAAATGAACTTCATCAATACTTACACCATGAGCTTTTGCTTCTGCATTAGCAATAATATTAAAAATTCTTATTGCTATTTCTTTTGCTCTATCTGTTATTTGTGATTTATTAATTATTTCTACGATTTCTTTTAAACCACAATGTTCATGGTGATGATAATGTTCATGACTATGATTATGGTGATGAGTCTCATGATGTTCACTATGTAAGTAATTCATATCATGGTCATGATTATCTATATCCAAAATTACATTAAAATCACAAGCATCAAGTGCCATTTTCTTTACACGGCTAATTTCTATTTTATAACCATCTAGTGGTAATGTTTGTAAATTTTCCATTAAATAATTTTTATCTACGCCTAAATCTAATAACGAAGCTACAAACATATCTCCACTAATACCAGCATAACATTCTAAATACAATATATTATTCATAATCTAGCTCCTTTGTCTTCTATCTACATTATATATTAACTGTTAAACTTAACTTCATGTCAATAAAAAAATGAAAAAACCTACTATAATAATTTAAATAAATTTTAAATCATCATAATAGGCTTTTTTGTTATTTCATATAATTTTGTGCTTGCTCATTTAATTTTTCTATTACTTCTTTAGATAATAAACGTTCACCATAAGGATAAGCCACTCTATTTTCCTTATCTATATGTCTACGAAGTAAATAAACATAAGACATTGTATTTGTAACTATCGCCAATTTTAATTTTACTGTAGGCTCTTTTTGATACGCTTTCAACGCATTTTCCAATTCCCATACATATAATCTAGCTAAATTATGTTCTACAATCATGCCATGATTTACTAAATTATTTGCCATCTCATCTTTCGTTTCAAGCATAGCTTTGAATAAAAGTTCTTCTTCTTTTTGATGATGAGTTTTATCCGCATATACACGGATAAATTCTATAGCTTTTGTATATTCTTCAATAGATATTTCATTTTTTTCCATCAAATCTATTGCCATAATTTCAAATTTATCTACAAATTTACTGATATTATCATGTTCTTCTCTTAAAATTTCAAATATATTCATCAAATAGCCTCTCCTAAATAACAAAAAATTTATACTCAATTAACAATCATCTAAATTTCATATATCATTATATAACAAATCATATTAAGCATATGTTGTTTTTCCAACATATTTTTAAAAACTTATAAAAAATTTCCATAGTATATACTAAATGATTATAATAAAATAAAGATTAGAGGTGATTTCATGTATAAACGTAAATATAAAGAAAAATTTCCTGTTATTGCCATTTGTTATGATTTTGATAAGACTTTATCACCTAAAGATATGCAAGCTCAAGGCTTTATTCAAGATATAGGCTATGATGTAAATAATTTCTGGGAAGAATCAAATGCTTTAGCCACAGCTAATGATATGGATACAAATTTAGCTTATATGTATAAAATGGTAGAAAAATCTCAAAGAAATTTCCGTTTAGATAAAAAAATACTTGCTGATTATGGAGCCAAAGTTGAACTTTTTCCTGGCGTCAAAACATGGTTCAAACGCATTCGCGATTATGGCAAAAAACATAATATCATCATTGAGCATTATATTATCTCAAGTGGCTTAAAAGAGATGATTGAAGGTACTGTCATGGCTCAAGAATTTGAAAAAATCTATGCAAGCTCATTTTATTTTAATGATAATGGCATAGCCAAATGGCCCGCTCAAGCTGTTAATTATACAAATAAAACACAATTTCTCTTTCGCATTGAAAAAGGTTTTTTAGATATAAATGACCCCGCGGTAAACGATTCTATACCTGAAGAAAAAATTCGCGTGCCTTTTAGAAATATAGTCTATATTGGCGATAGTGAAACAGATATTCCCTGTATGAAACTAGTAAATAGCTATGGTGGCCATTCTATCTGCGTATATAATCCTCAATTATCCAATATGGATAAAGTCATTAAATTATTTACTGAAAATCGCATCAAATATTTTGCTCCTGCCGATTATAATGAAAATAGTAAACTTGACTTACTCATAAAAACAATCATTGATAAAACTGTTGCCTTTGAAAAATTAAATCAATGCTATTTAAATGATAAAAAAATATTAACTACAAAATAACTTAAAAATCTCTCTTTATAATATCTATTAAAAGAGAGATTTTATTTTTAAGTTAAAAATGAACATAGCATGTGTTCATAACATGTCTTAACATTTCAAAATTATCTAAATATAATAAAAGTATAGTAATTGACAGGAGGTGAAATAAATCTAATGCCAATACAAAATAAACGTATCTTATCTATTTTAAAAATACTAAATAAACATAAAAAAGCTATTTCAGGTGAAAATCTAGCTAATCTTATTGGAGTTAGTCGTAGCACTATACGAAGAGATATTAAAGACTTAAACTCAAGTATCCAAAAATATGGTGCTCATATATTATCAGAAGCAGGCAATGGTTACAAATTAGTTATTGATGAGCAAGAAAAATATTCGGTTCTCACTGAAAAATATAAATTAAATTCATATATTAACTATACAGGTGACAATATTGTTCCTTTTGATTATAATGATAGAATTTCTTTTATAATTGCTAGAATTTTATTAAATTCTTTACACAACAAAATAGTTAATCAAGAAGAATTAGCCGAAGAATTATTTATTAGCTTGTCTACATTAAAAAAATATTTAACAGATATAAAGAAAAGCTTAGCACGTTTTAATCTTGAACTCATATCAGACAGATTTAATGGTATAAAAATAAATGGAAATGAAACAAATATACGTTACTGCATTTCTGAATATATATTTAATAGAGATGATTTAATTAATTTTACCAATAATAAATTTGTAAAAGATATCTTTTCTCAAGAAGAAATCAGTTCTGTTAAACATATTTTAATGAAAGTTATCTTAAAACATAACATACGACTAACAGATATTGCTTTCAAAAATCTTTTAGTTCACATAATAATTATTATGTGTCGTTCAAATAGAGAAAATACTGTTGAATATACTTTAAATGAACGAAAAAAATTAGAACAATCTTCTTATTTTTCATCAGCAAAAGAAATATTATCTATCATTCAACAACAACTAGGCGTAGATATAAGTAACGAAAGCTATTATTTAACCCAACATTTTATAGCTAGTCAAAAATTTATAGAATCAACTAAAACTAGAAATAATTGTCAACAATTAATATCTAATATATTAAAAAAAATCAAATTAAATACAAATATTGATTTATCTGATGATAATGAACTTATTTCTGGTCTTACTATTCACCTAATTGCGGCAATTAACAGATTAAAATTTAATATGAATATCCGCAATGGTATCTTAGAATCTATAAAAAATAATTATCCATTAGCTTTTGAAATGGCGATAATTGCTAGTGAAGTAATCGAACAAGAAGAAAATGTTAAAACAAATGAAAACGAAATTGGTTTTTTAGCCATCCATTTTGGTGCCTCATTAGAACGTAATAAATTAAACGAGGAAATGGGCAAAACAGCTATTATTGTATGTGCTACAGGTCTTTCTACTGCTCTTTTATTAAAAAGTAAACTACAAAGACGATTTGGTGGTATTTTAAAAATCACTCGTGTTATGAGTTTTTATGAATTAACTGAGCAAATTATAAACAGTGTTGATTTTATATTTTCTACAGTTCCTATTCCAAAACTAGATAATAAAAAATTTATTTTAGTAGAACCTATTATGACAGAAGATGATTTACTTTCAGTAGAAAAACAACTTAATAAAAATGAAGAAAATAATTTCACTAATTATCGTTTATTTTTTAAAGAAGATTTATTTTTCCCTTCTTTAGAAGCTACATCTTCATATAATGCTATTGAACAACTAGCTGATGCTATGATTCAACATGGTTATATTGATAATCAAGTTAAACAATCAATATTTGAACGTGAAAATATGGCTTCTACTGAAATTGGTGGTATGATTGCTATACCTCATGCCTTAGAAAATCATATGTCAGAAGTTACTATTTCTGTAGGTATCTTAAAAAATCCTATTATTTGGAATAAAGAAAAAGTACAAGTAATATTTTTATTAAGTATTCCTAAACATTTATACAAATTATGGGAAAATATTTTTAAAAGTATCTATAAAGCTTTTATAGATAAATATGGTTCCTATAAATTAGTTACAGACCCAAAATTTGAAACACTAATGCAATTATTAAATAATATAGATTAGGAGGTTTTTTAATGTTAACGGATATTGTAAGTCCAGATAAAATTTTATTACATCAATCGGTTTCTGATTGGCAACAAGCTATAACTGTAGCTGCAAAACCACTTCTTGATAGTAAATATATTTATCCTGAATATATTACTGCTATGATTGATGCAGTAAAAAATTATGGACCATATATTGTTATTGCTAAAGGAGTGGCTCTCGCGCATGCTCGAAGTGAAGATGGTGTAAAGAGCATGGGATTAAGTATTATGACGACTAAGGATCCTATTAATTTTGGTAATCCTGAAAATGATCCTGTAAAAATAATTTTTTGCTTAGCTGCTCCAGATCCAACAACTCATCTTGATGTTATGAGATCATTAGTTAATGTTATTAACGAAAATTGGAAAATCGAACAACTATCAAAAATTGATAATATTGAACAATTTATTTCTATATTAAATAAATTTGAACAAAATGCTTAATAACTATTATTTCTTAAATATATCTATAAGCTTATTTATTAAATTTTAAATTAATATATTAAAAAGATGTAAAAAGGAGATTTTATTATGAAAAAACCTAAAATTTTAATGGTATGTGGTGCTGGTCTTGGTAGTAGTTTTGCTTGTCAAATGACTGTTGAAACTGTTTTAGCTCAAATTGGTGCAGAAGCAAATTTAGATCATTGTGATATTTCTTCAGCTGTTTCTATGCGACCTGATATTATATTAACAGCTTCTAATTTTAAGACTCAATTTGAAAAATTTAATATTGATCCAAATGAAACAAAACTTATTTATTTAAAAAATATTGTAAGTAAAGATGAAATTAAAGAAAAACTTACTCCTGTACTTAAAGAAATAGGTGCTTTATAAACTAACTAAAGGAGGCTTCTTTTTATGGAAATTATTAATTTTATAATCAATAACATCCTTACTCAAGCTGGTATTACTCTAGCTTTAATTGCCTTATTGGGATTAATTCTCCAAAAAAAATCTTTTGGAAATTGCTTGAGCGGTGCATTTAAAACCCTTCTTGGATTTATGGTTCTATCAGCTGGTTCTGCAATCATCGTTGGCAGTTTAACTTATTTTGGAAAAATTTTTACAGAAGGTTTTGGTTTACGTGGTATTATTCCTTCAATCGAAGCTATTAATGGTCAAGCTATGAATGAGCTCGGTTTAGGAAGCCAAATTGCATTTACATTCTTAGCTATATTTATTGTAAATATTATTTTAGCACGTATTACCAAATGGAAATATATATTTTTAACTGGTCAGGCTCTTTTATGGATGGCTACTATGTGTACAGCTTTTGGTTATTTTGCTGGATTTAGAGGTTTTACCTTGGTAATCATAGGTGGTATCATCGGTGGTATTTTTGCTGTTGCTATGCCAGCTATAGCTCAACCAATCATAAGAAAAATAACTGGTAGTAATGATATTGCTTTAGGACATTTCTGCACAATTGGTTATCTTGTAGAAGCTGGTGTTGCTAAACTTGTTGGTAATTCTAAAGATTCTGTTGAAGAAATAAAACTACCTAAACAATTTGAATTTTTACAAGATACGTATTTATCCGTAATGGTAGTAATGGTTCCGCTCTATATCATTACAGCATTATTTGCTGGTCCTGCATTTTGTCAAGATTTATCTGGTACTACAAATTATTTAGTATTCGCCTTTCTACAAGCAATTCAATTTGTAGTTGGTGTATATGTACTCTTATCTGGTGTTCGTTTAATATTAGGTGAAATTGTTCCTGCATTCCGTGGTATTGCTATGAAATTAGTTCCAAATGCAATTCCTGCTCTAGATTGCCCTGTATTATTCCCTTATTCTCCAAATGCAGTAATTTTAGGATTTATTACAACAACAATTGGTACAATTATTGCTATGTTCATATTACCAGTTTTTGGATTAGCTATGATTTTACCTGGTATGTTAACTAACTTCTTTGCTGGTGGTACTGCAGGTATATTTGGTAATGCTGTTGGTGGTAAACGTGGAGCAATCATTGGTGGTATTGTTCATGGCTTCTTCATTACACTTCTTCCTGCTTTATTAGTTGGCATATTTGATTCTTTAGGATTTGTAAATGCTACTGCTACTGATGTTGATACTATAGCAGCTGCGCTCTTATATGCTTGGATTATCATTCCACTTATGGGTGCTGGTCAATAAGAGGTGATATTTAAATGTTTTCATTCCTTAAAAATCTATTTGGTACAAATAACAATGAAAATTCAGCTAACGAAAATATAAAAAAAACTATTGACACTGAATCTTTAGAAAAAGAATTTATTCAACTTAAAAAACAGTTATCTACATCTAATGATAATAATATTATTGAAATACTTAATAAATTAGGTGAAGTTTGTACAAACCTCAATAAAATTGATGATGCTATCTCTTACTACGAACAAAGTCTAAAGAAACAACCTACATTAGGTAAAGCTTCTACAGATTTATTAAAACTTTATAATATAAAACGTAAAGAAGCATCCTTAGCTAAAGATGATAATTTAATTCAATTCTATCTAGAAAAAATAGATAATTTAATGAAATTAAATAAAGAAACAATGAAAAAATCTACTACTTATTAATTTGATATCTTTTTATATAAAGGGGTTAATTGTTATGTATACTACATTAAAAGAAGTTCTAGCTAAAGCTGATAAATATAATTTTACAGTTGGTTCATTCAATACTCATAATTTAGAAATGCTCCCATATATGATCCGTGCAGCTAAAGATATGGGTTCACCTATCAGTATCCAAACTAGTGTTGGTACAGCTCGTTACATTGGTTATGGTGTATTAGCTAGTGTTTGTAAATATATGGCTGATAATGAAGGTTTAGATATTGTTTTACATTTAGATCATGCTGCTAAATTTACTGATATCAAAGAAGCTATTGAAAATGGCTACTCTTCTGTAATGTTTGATGGTTCCGCATTACCATTAAAAGAAAATATTCTACGTACACAAGAAGTTGTAGAATTTGCACATAAACGAGGAGTTTCTGTAGAAGCGGAACTTGGTACAATAGGTGGTACAGAAGAAGGTATTGCTGTAGCTGCTCATGAAGTAAAATATACAGATCCTAAAATTGCTAAACAATTTGTAGAAGCAACAAATGTTGATGCTTTAGCCGTTGCTGTTGGTACAAATCACGGTCAATATAAATCTAAAACAGATATAAATTTTGACTTATTAAAAGAAATTCATGAAACAGTAGATATTCCACTTGTTATTCATGGTGGTACTGGTGTAAAAGAAGAAGATATTCATAAATGTACTAATTATGGTGTTCGTAAATTCAATGTAGGCACTGAATTATTAGTGGGATGGACAAAAAAAGCAATGGAAAAATTTGCTACTACCAAAGAAAATGCATCTTTAAGAAATAATATTGTACCTTGTAATGAAGTTGTTTATGAAATTGTTAAACACAAAATTGGTATTTTCTTAAATAAATAATTTATTTAAATATGCCTATTGGAAATTTATCCAATAGGCATATTCCCTAGATATAAGGAATGTTATATTATGAAATTTAATCAAAATACAAAATACGATATTGTTGGTATTGGCGCTACTCCTTTAGATACTTTAATGATAATAGAAAATTTTCCTAACGGTAGAGAAGTTCATCCTACTTTAGATTTTATTTGTTCTTCTGGTGGTCCTGTAGGTACTGCTTTATCTACAGCTTCTAAATTAGGTTCTAAAACTATTATGATTGATAAAATTAGCGATGATATTATTGGAAAATCTATTCTTTCAGATTATCTCAAATATGATGTAGATACCTCCTATATACAAATTGAGAAAAATAAACAATCTGCTTCTGCTACAATTTTAGTAAAAAAATCAACTGGTGATAGAGCCATTTATTTCACACCAAGTACAACTACAGAACTATCTGATATATCTCCATTTATTGATGTAATAAAAAATAGTAAAATCTTACATATAAATGGTCGACATAAACAAATCTTATCTGATGCCATTACTATAGCTAAAAATTACAATGTGAAAATATCTTTTGATGGTGGGGCCAATCGTTATAATGAATTCAATGATCTATTAGCTCAAAAATCTGATATATGTATTTTAGCTAAAGATTTTGCTAATAAATATACAAATGAAATAGATACTATTAAAGCACTAAAAATTATTATCGAAAAAGGTTCTTATATTGCTGGTATTACATTAGGTGATAAAGGAAGCTATATTATGGATAATAATTATAATATAATTTATCAACCAGCATTTAAACAAAAAAATATTATAGATACTACGGGTTGTGGTGATAGTTATCATGGAGCTTTTCTTTATGGCTTAATAAATAATTTTTCTCTTACCCAAACAACACAAATTGCTAGTGCAGTTGCTAGTATTAATACTCAAAAATTAGGTAGTAGAGGAAATTTACCTAATTTAACAGAGTTAAAACATTTTTTAAAAAATAATTATATAGTAATTTAAATAAGGTTTGATATTATGAAAAATTTTTTAATTTTAATTGCGGGATATCCTGGTACAGGAAAATCCTATTTATGTAAAATGATACTAAAAGAATATCCTGATTTTGTTACTTTTTCACCTGATGAAGTAAAAGAACAATTATGGGATAAATATGGTTTTAAAAACTTAGATGAAAAAAATAAATTGATCAATTTAAGTTGGGAATACTACTATTCTTTTATTGAAAAATTAATGATTTCTGATAAAAATATCATTAGTGATTATCCTTTTAGTGATAATCAAAAAAATTATCTATTAAATTTATCTAAAAAATATAATTATAAAATCATTACGATCAGAATGACTGCTGATTTAGAAATTTTATTTAAGCGACAAAAAACTAGGGACTTAGATCCTTCTAGACATTTAGGACATATCTTAAACAAATATGACCCTAAGCAAAAAACTATTGATAGAACTCATGCTGAGGGATTATTATCTCATGATGAATTTATTAATAGATGTCTGAACAGAGGATATAATAAATTTCAACTAGGTGATTTATTAACGATCGATGTTAGTGATTTCACAACTGCTGATTATAAAACATTATTATCTAACTTAAATCACATAATAAAAAATTAAAATAAAAATAACATCTCTATTTCTTAATAAGAAGATTAGAGATGTTATTTTTATTTTACATTACCACATTTTCTTTTCGAGATTTTATAATCATACCTATATAAAATAAAAATGCTAATAAAGCCGCTATTGCTGAACACATATAAACTGCTCTAAAGCCATATATAGGCACAACCATACCTAAAATATATGGCCCTATGCCATTTCCTAAATCCAACGCTATATATAATGTTGAAGTTGCTAAACTAAATTTATTTAACTTAACTTTTTGTACAGCAATAGTTTGACCTGCTGAAGGAATAGAACCATATCCTATACCTACTAAAACAGCACCTAACAATAATACTAAATTAGAATGGGCTAACGCAATAGCAACAAACCCTAAAATCATAGTGAATAAAATAGGTACCATTACCACATGATTACCATATCTATCGATCATCACACCAGATATAGGTCTAAAAATTAAACAAGCGATAGAATATGCTATATAAAATAAACTTCCACCTAATAATAAACCAATAGTTTCACTATATGTACCAATATAACTCATTACTGCAGAATAACCAATCGCACCTAACAATGCTACGATAGAAATTGAAATAGCTGTAGGTTCAAAGAAAGTTCTTAAACGAAAAGATTTAACTTCTACACGTTGACGAAAACCTACTTTTATTTCTGTTATATTCAAAATAAAAGCCAAAACAATTAAACTAATTGATAAAACATCACATAAAACAAGTGCATATAAAGGATTTATCTGTGGTAAACTAATTCCTAAAAACGGACCAATTGCAGAGCCTAAAGTAACGCTCAAAGTGAAATAACCAATACCTTCACCACGTCTACTCTCTGGAACAATAGATGCTACTGTAGTAGCAATAACAGTAGAAGCCATACCATAAGTCATACCCTGTACAAAACGCAATGTACATAAAAACAACATACCATCAATAAAATGATAACCAAATGTACATATAGCATGAATTACTACTGCAATGATTAACATTCTTTTTCTACCAATGAAATCCATATATCTACTAATAACCAAACGTGCTACCAATGCGCCCACAATGAAAATCCCTGAGGCTAATCCTGCTTCACTGACAGAAACATTAAATTCTGTAATAGCCAATTTAGTTGTATAAACCATCAATAAATAAAATACTACAAATAATAACAAATTGCCTATAATGTTTAATACATAATCCTTTGACCAAAGCTTCTCCATAAAAAACTCCCTTTCTTAAATTTATTCCCCGACATAGATATTAATTCTATCATCTTTTTTATTTTTTACAATACTATTTAACTAGTATATAAAAAAAAGAATAGGTTTTTTATATACTCATATAAAAAACCTATTCTTTAATTCAATTACTTATTTAATTTATAAAAATACAATTATTGTTGAGCACTTTCTTGAGCTTGTTGATTTTGTTGTATAGGTAATAAACCAAATTCTACTAATTTATTATTTTTATCAAAAATAAAAACTATAGCTACAACATTTTCTTGGCTAAAAGAAGTTAGATATGTTACTTTGTCTTGATTATTATAACGTTCAAAAGAATAAAATTTACTTTCTTTCAAATCGCCAAATTTAGTTTTCACTTCATTTTTTAATGCATCATATGCTTTTGCATCAAAATTCTTTTTTAATCCATTATCAATATTTGCTACTAATTTATCATATGGAACTTTTTCTGTTGTAATACCACTGATAAATGTTTCAGCAACTTTTTGATCTTTATTTAAATCTCCGCCATCAGCTGCCATACACACACTAGAAAATGCCATCATCATAACAGCTACAAAAATCAATACTATTTTTTTCATTATAAAACCTCCCTTAGTTTTATTTATTTTTCCCTTACTATAACATTTAATTTATATTACTACAATAAATTTTATAGTTAATACAAATATCTATAAATAAATTTTATACTAAATAGATATTATTTTTTCATGAAACTAAATAATTTTTTCATTACAGCCATTTTTCTTTCAGCTGCTAATTCATGAGATATATTTATATCTTTTGCACTATAAAGAGGATTTAATACATCTTTAAACGCTAACCATTCATCAGAAAATAATGGACATTCCATAGCAATATCTACGGCTTGTTGTCTTACTTCTTCAATAATTGCCATATCATCAATATTTTTCAATACCTTAGCCATCATTTTACCAATGTGTTCCATCTGCACTTCTTTAAGCCCTCTAGTTGTTAAAATCAAACTGGATAATCTCAAGATTTCAAAATTAAGATTTTCATCACAAGTAGATAATACGGTTGGTTTTACAATAAAACCTGCACTTTGTAAAGCATTATGAGCTTTTTTACAGCTAATACCTAATTTAGTAAGGTTCACTAAAACTAAATTTGTATCAGTTCCTTTACATAAAATTGTAATACCTTCTTCTTCTAATCCTTTTTGAAGTGCTTTTGCATTTAATACAACTTGTTTAGTATACTGTTTGAATTTTTCTGTAGTCGCTTCTTTAAATATAACAGCTAAACTAGCTAAAATATTTTTTTTCAAAGAAAAATGTCCTGTAGTGATAACTGTTTTATCAATGATATCAGCTAATTCTTTTTTACATAAAATTACTGAACTTTGTGGTCCTCTTAAAGAATCATGTGTTGAAAAAGTTACTACATCTGCATAAGGTACAGGTGAAGGTATTTGCCCTGTTGCTACAAGACCTACATTTTGACAAATATCAAACCACATATAAGCACCTATATCATGTGCAATTTTAGCTAATCTTTCATAATCTATAACTCTTGGATAATTAACTGGTGAAAAAATTATCACTTTAGGTTTATGTTCTTTGGCTATTTGTTCAACTCTATCTAGATTTAATAATTGTGTTTTAGGGTCAATACTAAATCTAACAAAATTAAATTCTAAATTTTTACTATTACAATGGTCGCTTTTTCTATTATCTAAAGATAATATAGTATCGCCTTTTTTAGCTAAACTATAAAAAACAACGCGAGAAGCGGCTGCTATACTTTCTAAGCGAATAACTGCATGTTCACTGCCAAATAATTTATTAATGCGATTAATAGTGATTTCTTCTAAGCCTGTAGGTTTAGCTTCATCATGGTGTGTTGTCAATGTATTTGACAAAATACTACCTTCAAGATATGTGCTTAAAGGTGATGAATAATTTTCCTCTGGCATAAAAGATAAGGTATATTTTTGTCTTTGTACCTCTTCTTGAAAGAATGTATATAATTCTGTATCAAATGAAGCAATCGTACTAAGTGCATTTTCTCTATCCATAAAATCAATCCTTTAACTATAAATAAAATCTAAAATAAAACTCTCTTATACTATCTGATATTCATCATGGGAAAAATGGCCAGAAGAACGGAATTACAATCATGCAAACAACTAGAGAAACTACAACAAGTGGCAAACCGACTTTTACATAATCAATAAATTTAAAATGACCTGGTATCAGTACCAAAGTATTTGGTGGCGTTGCAACTGGTGTTGTAAATGCACAAGAAGCAGCAATACCTATTGCCATAAGCACAGGATAAGGTGATGCACCTATAGATTGTGCTATAGATATACCAATTGGTGCTAATAACGCTGCAGCAGCTGTATTTGACATAAATTGTGTAAGCCCACAAGATAAAATAAACATTGCTACAACTATTAACATTGGAGATGGATTATCCCCAATAATTCCTACTACACCATCTGCTATCATTTTACCTGCGCCACTTTTATCCATAGCAGAAGCAAGTGGTAGCATACCTGCAAATAAGAAAATAGTAACCCAGTCAATACCTAAATAAGCTTGTTTTTCAGATAAACAACCTGTTAATACGCAAGCTAACGCTCCTATTATCGCAGTAGTTTGCATTGGTATACCAATATTTTTTTCAAAAGCCATACCTAATACAACTAAAATTAAGATAACAGTACATATTATCATTTTCTTTGGATCTTTGACTTCATCTGAAGCTTTATCATTCTCTACAGTTTCTACATAATGTCTAGGGCAGAATTTTCTACCTATACTTAACATATAAACCATACCAGCTATAGATAAAGGTACACCAATATACGCAAATTCAAAAAATCCAAAAGGTTCTAATCCTGTTGCCTGAAGTGTTGCACTCATTAAAATATTTGGTGGGGTACCAACCATAGTGATTGTTCCACCAACATTTGCAGCTACTGCTAATGCCATCAATTGTGGGGATACAGGTATTTTTGCTACCGCACAAATTTGAATTACTACTGGCATCAAACAAGCTACTGTAGCTGTATTTGATGATACTGCTGATAATAAAATAGTAATGCACATCAAAGCTGCCATCAAACGATTTTCACTAGTTCCAGCGCTTTTTACTACTTTTATACCAATTTTTTGTGCCAATCCAGTCTGAAACATCGCTGCTCCAATGACAAACATACCAGCAAATAAAACTACTGTGGAATCAGAAAGACCAGAAAACACTTGTTGTGGAGTAAGTACTCCTAAAAGACCTAATGCAATAGATGCACCTATAGCCGTAACAGCCAATGGAATAAGCTCTGTTACAAAGAAAAATGCTGCTACAGCTAAAACGCATAAAGTTATTACTGCAGGGCTCATAAAATTCCTCCTATCAAATATTTTTTTATTTCTGCAACAGTAATTTTTATTATATCATAATTATTCATAAATTATAAGACAATACGAAAAAAGATTACATATTTTTAAGTTTTACTATTGAAAATTATTTATTTATTAAATTTTGTAACATTTTAGTCATATGAAAAAAATTATAAAAAAGTATTGCAAAATACATAAATGAGCAGTATAATAATTTTTGTTATTAATGACTCACTAGCTCAATTGGTAGAGCATCTGACTCTTAATCAGCAGGTTCCGGGTTCGAGTCCCGGGTGGGTCACCATATGATTTAACATGCGAACATTTAGCATTTATTAAAAATAAATTAGTTCTATTTTTCTATATACCTAAATTTTAAAATCAAAGCAGCTATCTATGATAGTTGCTTTTTTTTATAAAAAAATATACTCTCTTTTCTTCTATAAAATTCTATTAATTAACTCCTTAAATTTAATATCACAAAATAAAAAAGCTCCTATTACCTAGATTTTTTCTAAGTAATAGGAGCTTCTTTTTTAGCAATAAAAGAAAATGTTATTTAATTATAACTCTTTTATTAAATTTTATCTATAATTTTATTTACTTCTGCGATACCTTTACCATCTAGCTTATCTATTATCCCAAGATAAGCCACATTTCTAGCTACTACAGATGTGCTAGTAGTTGTAATTATTTGTTTTTGTAATTTATCTTTAAGTTTTCGTTTTTCATCCTCAAGTTTGGACCTGATAAAAATTTTTGCAAATTCTTTTAATATATTCATACAATCTCCTTATTAAAATAATTTTTCTGCGTCAGTAATTCCACGAGAAATAGCATTAGCAAATTCTTCTATTCTATACATAAGTTTATAAGCATCTTCTTGATTTGAAATAAATGCTGTCTCTACCAATACCGCAGGCATAGTTGTTTCTCTTAATACACATAAATCTGGTCTTGCTTTTATACCTCTATCTACCATATTAAGAGAATTAACAATCTGTTTTTGAATACATTTTGCTAAAATATTAGCTTTTCCATCATCTAATGCATAAACTAATGTTTCTGTTCCTTTTGCACTAGCATTAGCTGCACTATTACAATGAATAGATACAAAAATATCTGCACCACTATTATTTGCAGTAGCACAGACATTAGGCTTACCCTCTGTTTCTCCATTGAGGTTATCAGATTGAAGAATTTGACACGGATAGCCGATTACTTCCATTGTCTTTTTTACTTTCTCTCCAATAGCTAAAGCAATATCTACTTCTCTAATTCCATTCACACATGCTCCTGGGTCTAAATCCATATCATGTCCAGGGTTGATAAAAATTTTTAACATTTAAATACACTCCTTTTAT
>ENA-OWOA01000013-OWOA01000013.1-gut-metagenome-genome-assembly--contig:-NODE-13-length-136338-cov-15.054051_pt1 | contig 136338 bp, 117 predicted proteins | sample MGYA00248251_ERZ651780 | MGnify/ENA primary metagenome ERZ651780 (study PRJEB26908, sample SAMEA4031714) | gut metagenome | biome: gut; feature: normal infant; material: stool | place: China | collected... | reverse complement strand
GAGGCCAGATATCAGAAGGTGGAGATAGAAAAGGATGGAACGGTGCATCTGACCATCATTCCGGGTAAGGTAAAGACCATCAACCTTTGAAGGGCCTTGAAGAGAACAGAAAATGAAACGGAACAATGATCCGGAAGTAAGATAATATATTGAAAAAAAGAGAAGCTGTCTCAAACTTGAATTACAAGATGAGACAGCTTCTTTTTTATTGTTTCATTTCACGCAACGCTTTACATAATTGATCCGGGCAGGAGGTGGAGCGGTTTCCGCATTTTACACCTTCCAGTTTCTGTAAGACCTCTTCCACTTTCATTCCTTTCACCAATCGGCTGATACCTTGTAAGTTTCCATTGCATCCGCCCCAAAAGAAAACTTGTTGAATAACGTCATCTTCTACTTCCACTTCGATGTGGCTGCTGCAAGTGCCTTGCGTCTTATAGGTTATTTTCATTTTATTCTTCCTCTTCAGATGCAGGTTTCATGTTTGTATAAACGGTCTGAACATCATCAAATTCTTCCAGACGCTCTACCATCTTGTCTAGAGTTTCACGTTGTTCAGGAGTCACATCTTTTAAGTCATTGGGAATATATGTGAAATCACCACCCACTTCTTCGAAACCACATTCTTCCAAGTGTTTCTGAATTGCTGCGTAGCTCTTCGGATCACCATAGATGGTGATAGTTCCTTCTTCTTCATCTTCGTCGAACTCATCCTCTACATTATAGTCAATCAAATCCAGGATCAGTTCTTCCATATCCATTCCTTCTTTCTTCTTGAAAGTAAATACACATTTATGGTCGAACAAGAAAGCTAAGGAACCGGTAGTACCCAAGTTTCCACCGAATTTGTTAAATACTGAACGCACATCTGCTACGGTACGGGTAGTGTTGTCTGTCAATGTATCAACAAATACAGCTACTCCGTGAGGACCATATCCTTCGTAAGTCATACCTTTGTAGTCACTGGTATCTTTACCCATTGCATTCTTAATGGCGCGTTCAATGTTATCCTTCGGCATGTTTTCACGCTTACAAGTAGCGATCACACCACGTAGGGTCGGGTTATTTTCGGGTTCCGGACCACCTGCTTTTACAGCTATAGCGATTTGTTTACCCAGTCTTGTAAATGTTTTGGCCATGTGGCCCCATCTTTTCAGCTTTGTAGCTTTTCTATATTCAAATGCTCTTCCCATTGGATTGTAGTTTTATAATGGTTATTTTTATTATTATCTTAGTTTTGCACCTAGTTTGTTTTCCAGGTTAGCAATCAGTTTGGACATGATCTTGTCAATCTGTTTGTCGTTCAGTGTTGCGCTTTCATCCTGTAACAAGAAGCTCACTGCATAACTTTTTTTACCCGGTTCCAGATTCTTGCCTTCATAAACATCAAACAATTCTACTTCTTTCAGCAGTTTCTTTTCAGTCTCATAGGCTATTTTTTCGATTTCTGCAAACTGTATGTTCTTGTCAATCAACAAAGCCAAGTCACGTTTCACAGCCGGGAACTTGGAAAGTTCTTTAAAGTTGACTTTAGCCGACTTGATGGCTTTCATCAGTTCTTTCCAGTTGATTTCTGCATAATATACCTCATTGTCTATATCGAATGCTTTTTGAATCTTCTTGCTGATGATGCCGAAGGTGGCCAATAACTTGCCGCCACGTGTGTGTACGCTGATGGCTGTTGAATAGATATCGTTGGTCAGGTTGCCGAATACCACGTTGCCGAAATTCAATCCCAAACGGGTAAAGATGTTCAGCACGTATGCTTTTAATTCGTAAACACTGCTGTTTTCATCGGGATGGGCCCATGAATTGCTGACGCGTTTGCCGGTTACCCACAATCCTAAATGATATTCTTCAGCATAAGCCGCAAGCACTTTTTCCGGGTTTTTCTTTTCTGCATTATAAAAATAGCAGTTACCGAATTCAAAGAATTTCAAATCGGCGTTCTTACGATTGGCATTGTGCTGGATACTTTCCAAACCACCGAATAACAAAGTTTGACGCATCACGTTCAAATCGTTACTCAATGGGTTCATCAAGTAAACCAAATTTTCGTTCTTGTATGTTTCCGACCCTTCGTAATAGGAAGCGGCGGTCAGTGAATTGTTCAGTATTTCATTGAAACCACAACCTACCAGTTGCTCTGAAATCAGATTTTGTAATTTCTGGGAGTAATCCACTTCACCTTTGGTGGTCAGGCTGGATTTCAAGGTAGTAGGAATCTCCACATTATTATATCCGTAGATACGGAGAATGTCTTCTACTACATCGCAATCACGTTGCACATCCACACGATAGGGGGGAACTTGTAAAGTCAAGCCTTCGGGTGTTTCGTTTACAATCTTCATTTCAAGACTGGTGACAATGCTCTTTATGGTTTCCACCGGTATGGTTTTTCCTATCAGTGAGTGGACTTTCTCATAATTCAGCTCTACTGTAAAATCGGCTATCGGGGCAGGGTAGTTGTCTTTAATTTCAGAAGAAATAGTACCTCCTGCCAGTTCTTGAACCAGTAAAGCCGCTTCTTTCAATGCATAAATAGTTCCGTTGGGGTCAATACCACGTTCGAAACGGAAAGAAGAGTCTGTGCTCAATCCATGGCGACGGGCTGTTTTACGTACCCAAGTCGGGTTGAAATAAGCGCTTTCCAAAAATACATCTACTGTCTGCTCGGTTGTTCCCGAATCCAGACCACCGAATACGCCGGCAATGCACATCGGTTCTTCTGTGTTGCATATCATCAGGTCCTTGTCGGATAATTTGCGTTCCACTTCGTCCAAAGTAACGAATGTAGTACCTTCGGCAACAGTCTTCACTACAATCTTACCACCTTTAATCTTATCTGCATCAAAACAGTGCAGGGGCTGGCCGTATGCGTGAAGGATGTAGTTGGTGATATCCACGATATTATTGATAGGACGTACTCCAATCAGGCGTAATTTGTTTTGCAGCCATTCGGGACTCTCTTTTACAGTTACCCCTTTTATGGAAACTCCGGCATAACGCGGACATGCTTCCGTATTCTCTACTTCAATGGCGATGTCCATATCATGGTTATCCACTTTAAACGCTTCTACAGACGGACGTTTTAAAGTGGCTTGTTTGCCGTTTTGAATCAGGTAGGCATACAGATCTCGGGCCACGCCGTAATGTGAGCAGGCGTCCGCACGGTTCGGGGTGATATCCACTTCCAGTACGTATTCGCTTTTGATATTGAAATAATCTTTAGCGGGAGTACCCGGAACAGCATCCGCCGGCAGTACGATGATACCTTCGTGGCTGTTTCCGATACCGATTTCGTCTTCGGCACAGATCATACCCATAGATTCAATTCCGCGGAGCTTTGATTTCTTGATGGTAAAACATTCTTCGCCATCGTATAGCTTGGTGCCCAATGTGGCAACCACCACTTTCTGTCCGGCAGCTACGTTAGCGGCTCCACAGACAATCTGTACCGGTTCGCCTTGTCCCAAATTCACAGTAGTAACATGCATGTGGTCTGAATTGGGATGAGGTTCGCAAGTCAGCACTTCGCCGATGACAATACCTTCCAGACCACCTTTAATTGTTTGGACTTCTTCTACGCCTCCGGTTTCCAAACCGATGGAAGTCAGCGCCTCGGCCACTTCATCCGGTGTCAAATCGAAGTTGACGTATTCTTTCAGCCAATTATAAGAGATATTCATATATGATATTTTTTATGTATTTCAAAATGACCTGCAAATTTAGTAATTATTTTCTTTTATCCTGTTATTTATCCATCACAGATTACTCAGATTAACACAGATTTTTCTTTGAGGGAAATAATCCGTGTTAATTCTGTGAGGGATAAATAAATGTCAGAACGGTAAAGGTCCTTCGGGAATAGGGGCTCCGAACGGATTATTGTCGGCAGGTGCGGCATCAGGAGATGGGGGAGGTACACTGTTGCCGCCACCGTTCATTTTGGAACGGATAATACCCGGTGCCTCACCCGGCATAGGCACGATGACATCATCGTCCGGATTCTGGAAGCGGGCGAATTCGCCACGGAAACGCAGCAGTACATCACCTACGGCACCGTTACGGTGCTTGGCGATAATGATTTCTGCCATACCGTGCAAGTCGTTCCCTTTTTCATCCGAGTAGATTTTATAGTATTCCGGGCGGTGGATAAAGCATACCATATCGGCATCCTGCTCAATAGCTCCGGATTCACGGAGGTCACTGAGCTGGGGACGTTTTCCGTCAATACCCTCACGACTTTCCACACCACGGTTCAGCTGGCTCAGTGCGATGATGGGGATGTTCAGTTCTTTGGCTAACCCCTTCAGTGAACGTGAAATGGTACTGACCTCTTCCTGACGGCTACCGAATGACATTCCACTGGCATTCATTAACTGAAGGTAGTCAATGATAATGATTTTTACTCCATGCTCGCGTACAAGCCGTCGTGCTTTGGTGCGTAATTCAAAGACGGACAAGGATGGTGTGTCATCCACATACATCGGAGCATCGTATAATTCTTTTATTTTATAATCCAATTGTCCCCATTCATACGGAGCCAACTGGCCGCTCTTGATTTTCTCACCCGGAATTTCGCACACGTTGACAATCATACGGTTGACTAACTGTACGTTGGACATTTCAAGAGAGAACAAAGCCACAGGGATTTTCGCATTTACCGCCATGTTCTTTGCCATGGAAAGCACAAAAGCCGTTTTACCCATAGCGGGGCGGGCGGCAATAATCACCAGGTCGGAATTTTGCCAGCCCGAGGTCATTTTGTCCAATGCATGGAAACCGCTTTCCAGACCACTCAGCCCGTCCGTTCGTGCCGCCGCTTTTTGAAGCATCTCATACGCTTCCTGGATGACAGGGTTGATTTGCGTATAATCCTTCTTCATGTTCTGCTGCGAGATTTCGAACAGTTTTCCTTCCGCTTCCTGCATCAGGTCGTCCACGTCTTGGGTTTCGTCGAAAGCCTTTGTCTGGATGTTGCTGGTAAAGGTAATCAGTTCGCGTGCAAGAAACTTCTGCGCGATGATACGTGCGTGATATTCTATGTGTGCGGAAGAGGCTACCTTGCCGCTTAGCTGTGTTATGTAAAAAGGACCGCCTGCATCTTCCAGTTCACCGGTGCTGCGTAATTGTTCGGCCACAGTCAAGATATCGACTGGTTGCTGGCGTAAAGCCAAAGAGGTAATAGCCGAATAAATAAGTTGGTGACGGCGTTCATAAAAAGATTCGGGACGAAGAATCTCACTTACTAATGAGTAAGCATCTTTTTCTATCATTAAGGCTCCCAATACAGCTTCCTCCAGCTCAGGTGCCTGGGGCTGTAAATGTCCGTATTCGTCAACAGGCTTTGCTTTCGAAGTTTTGGGAGTACGTGTCATTTTTCTCGTTTCTGCCATTGTCGTCTGTTTAAAGTAGGGCAAAGATAGAACTTTTTGCTGAGTTGGACACTCGTCCATTCCCAAAAATAATAAAAGAAATATGAACCTGAATCTACGGAGAAATGAACAATCTGGACAGTAAATGGTTTTTTTATATGGTAAAATGAAAAGTTTGTTCTATATTTGGCGCTCTGTCCGGATAAAAGATGGCGTGCATCTTTGTAGAACGGGCAACAATCTAACGAAACACACTAAAAATAACTATTTAAAGAACAGAATATGATTACATTTCCTAATGCAAAGATTAATTTGGGACTTAATATTGTAGAAAAGCGCCCGGATGGATACCACAATCTGGAAACCATATTTTATCCGATAAACCTGCAAGACGCTCTGGAAGTGACGCGGCGGGAAAACAATGACAAAGAATACACTTTACACATAAGCGGATCTTCTTTGGAGGGTGAACCCGAAGATAATCTGGTAGTAAAAGCCTATAAGTTATTAAAAAAAGACTATCCCGGACTGTTGCCGGTAGATATACACATGTACAAGCATATACCGGCGGGTGCCGGACTAGGTGGCGGATCATCAGATGCCGCTTGTATGATAAAGCTTCTGAATGATAAATTTTCATTGGGACTCAGTACGGAACGGATGGAGGAATATGCGGTAAAACTAGGGGCAGACTGTTCTTTTTTCATTCGGAACAAACCTGTTTTCGCTACCGGAATAGGGAATCTGTTCGAGCCTGTGGAATTGTCATTAAAGGGATACCATATAATTTTGATTAAACCTGATATCTTTGTGTCCACCCGGGATGCGTTTGCCGAAATAAAGCCTGTGCGTCCGGCTGTTTCTTTGAAAGAAATTGTAAAGCAACCTATGGAAACATGGAAAAACAGTATGAAGAATGATTTTGAAGATAGTGTCTTCAAAAAGTTCCCTGAGATTGCTGCTATAAAAGATGAATTGTATGATTTGGGGGCAGTGTATGCCGCCATGAGTGGCTCGGGGTCTTCCGTCTATGGTATTTTCAAAGCACCGATAGAGAATGTGGAAGATAAATTCTGTGGATGCTTTTGCAGACAGAGAGCGTTGGAATAGTGTGGCAGATCAGTGGTTAGTGATTAGTGGACTGCGCTGTCATGCCGCAGGTATTAACCACTAACCACTATAGTCTATCTTTTACATAGTGCCTTGAAATCACAATAGGTACATTTTTCTATGATTTCTGTTTGGGTAAATGATTTTTCCGGATTAAATATCTCTTCTAATAATCCTTGAAGTCGTTCACGGTATTCTTTTTCATATTTACTGAAATCTTCCACAGCCTCTTTAGGCTTTCGTGGCTCGCCCATTTGTATAACGGGAGAATAGGTTTCTGTAGCGGCCCGATGAATATAGAGAAGGGCCGGAGCTATCTTCATCGTTGGTTGCTTGCGGCACATGATGGCGGCATACAGGAACGTCTGGAATACATAGTTGGAACGTTTCTTGTCCGGAATAAACAGAGATTCCACATGGGGTGGGGTGTCTGCATCACCGCCTGTCTTGTAGTCCACAATACGGAGTGTGCCATCCTTGCTGTCCATACGGTCAATAATTCCCCCGATACGTGATTTTATGACTCCTTTGGGTGTTTGTATGTCGATGGGTTCATCCACTTCCATTTCCGATGCAATAAAAGTGAAGGGAGCGTAACGTAAATCATTTTGTAAAAGTTGTTTTAAATATCTTGCAATAACGGCAGAGTTGATAAGTTGTACGCCGTTATATTCCGGTTTCTCGTTTTGCGGAACATTAAAGAATAATTTCTTGAATGCTGTATCCACATAATCTTGCAGCTTCACTTCATTGCGTAGCAACGTTTCCAATGCTTCCTTATTAATGACTTTGCCATGAGTGGTCAGGTCTTTATAAATATGTTCGGCTGCATAATGGAAAATACTTCCGAATGTGGCAGAATCTATTTCCGCACTCACTTCATCGGGGGCGGAGAGGCCGGCTACATACCTATAATAAAATTTTAAAGGACAATCCAGGTAATAATTCAAGGCTGATGGAGAAAATTTTGCTTTGGGATTGGCACGGACATCAAACAGGCTTTGCATCCGGCGCATGACATCCGGGGTCTTTTCTACAGTGATAGGCGAGGTGCCTTGGGGGGACTGTCCGGCCTCCAGAAACTGACGTGTGATGGGGTGAGGCCATTCAATCAGGAATTGCAGCATGAAACGGCTCCATTCGCCGCGGTTCAGTCCGTCCGAACTGGTATTGTACATCAAGGTAATCCTTTCTGCCCGTTGCAGCAGACGATAGAAATAGTATGCATATACGGCAATCTTATGCTCTATAGTAGTCATTCCGAAAGCTTTGCGCAGGTTGTAAGGAATAAAGGAAGAGTCTCCTCCCGATTTGGGAAGCTGCCCTTCGTTGACCGATAGTAATACCAAGTGGCGGAAATCCAGGTTACGTGTTTCCAATACCCCCATGACCTGCATACCAATGGCCGGTTCGCCATGGAATGGAATATTGGTCGCTGACAAGACCTTGACCAGCAATCGCCGGAATGTTTCGCTCTGTACGGTTAATTCATCTTCTTCTATCAGTGTGCGGAACCGGTTGATGGTGGTATAGGCTTTGAAAAGCGACTCCCGGTAAAGTTGGTTGAATGCATCTGTGTCTTCGGTACCGGAAGTGTTTGCCTGGTAAATGCCTGCCACTTGCTGCAAAGTTTCGGACAGGCGTATGCACAGATTCAGGTTTCCGGAAAGCGGAGTGAAAAGCCGGGTAAGGAATTCATCTTTACCCAATTCGCCGGGTAACGGATAGAAACGGTTGTTCCGGGTCAGTTCTTTTTCCAACAATTCGGCTTGACCGGTGAGTTGCCGGGTATAGGGGTGTTTTAACAGTGTAACAACCGATTGAAACGTGTAGCGGCCGCTTTTGAAATTAAATCCGTGGGTATGCAACTCCAGTAAGGCGATGAGGAAACTATATACAGGAGTTTGCGATAACGGAAATCCCATGGTGATATTGACATGTTTTACTTCTGCCGGCAATGAATGGAGGACCGGCTGAAGCAATGCTTCGTTACACAATACGACTGCGGTTTCCTTTTCCGGTGTAGTCAGATTGTTTCGTATCCATTGAGGCAGGTAACGGGCTTGTGCATTTTCAGTAGAAGATGCGATGTAGTGTACCTCTTTAGGTTTCGAGAGATTTTTGAATAACTCACCGGACAAAGGAGAAGGAAAGTCGCGTAAGTTCCGGCGGATAAACTCTCCGGCTTCATGGGTGACGGCTTGTCTGTTTTCCTTCATATAAAATTCGTCGTAATCCCAATAAAAAACAGCTTTCCCGACATCTTTCAATTGGGTGAACAACGTATGTTCTACTTTGTTCAGTACATTAAATCCTACAAAAACATATTTCTCGTATGGAAGTTTGTCCACATCCAGATGCTCTATGACGTGGCGGTACATCATTCCTTCGTAGGCAATGTTTTGAGAAGCTAAGGATTCACGGAACCCTTTGTAGATGTTTCCCAATACGTCCCATAAAGAGATAAACCGTTCTTTCAGCGCTGTTCTCCGTTCGATGGAGAAGTTCTGGAAGAACTGCCGGATAGCTTCTTCCTGCTCATCGTCAATGAAGGTGTAGTCGTCCATTATGTTGCGCAGATCCTGTAAATTGGAAAACAGTTTGTCGGTATCCACTTTATTTTTGTCGGCATCGTCAAAATCACTGATCAGCATTTCTCCCCAAAAATAGAAATCATCCAGTGTTTCCGTACTTTGAGTTTCCCGTCGGAATATTTTATAAAGTTCGCATACCAGTTTTACCGGATCACCCACTTCCCACGGAGAAAGGCTACGGAACAATTCGCTGATGCTGACGTATGCGGGCGACCAAATAGGTGAATCCGACTCTTGGGCGAGATACTCATTAAAGAAAAGTCCGGCACGTTTGTTAGGAAAAACCACGGCTGTATGTGCCAGGTTTCCTTCCGTATGTTTATATAAATCGGCTGCTACCAGTTTCAAAAAGCTTTCCATTATTCTATTTCCTCCAGTTCGTTGTTAAATACATACCATAAATAGCCACGGATATGCTCATATCCCATATCCGATAATAAATCCATATATTCTTTCACCTGCTTGTTGTAAGCTTTCCGCTTTTTACCGAATTTAAAGTCCACCACAATCACCTCTCCGTCTTTCATCATCACGCGGTCCGGACGGCGGGTTTGCAGCACTCCTTTTTCCCGATAAATAATGGCACACTCATTGTATAGTTCCCAGCGGCCCGAATACCATTCTTTGACCAGCGGATGCTTCAAAGCCCATTCGGTGAGTTTTCGTATTTGTTCCTCCTGTTGTGCCGACTCTATGATTCCTTCGAAACGCAGGCGTTCTATGGCGGGAGGCACATCGTCCGTGGTACGGATTACGGAGAACAGATTATGCAACAACTGTCCTTGCCGGATGTATTTGTCTTCCGTCTCCTCTTCTCCCCGGATAAATTCGGCAGAACGGTTGGACTGTTTGAATTCGATGTTGGTTTCCAGCGTTTCCAGATGGATAGGCAAACGTCGGGCTACAGTCAGCAGCTTGTTGCCGGATACTTGTTTTTCCTCTTCGTGAGATGAGAGATAGAGCGTTCCCAGTTCGTATATTTCTTCTCCGGTGGCATAGCTCTTTCCGGTCATGTCGGATAAGGCACTTCCCAACAATTCGGATACCGTTCCTTTCTGTTCCGCCTTTCCATATATAATCAAGTTCTTTTTGGCACGGGTAAATGCCACATAAAGCAGGTTCAGATTATCCACCCATAATTGCAAGCGTTCATTCAGGAACTCTTCCCGATAAATGGATTGCTGCATGGCTGTGGAATAGTTGATGGGAACAATGTCAAGATCGCTAAACGGAGCTTGCCGGGGAGCACACCATACCAGATGATTGTAAGTCTCATTCTCCATTTTCCAGTCGCAGAAGGGTAGCAGTACGGTATGGTATTCCAATCCTTTGGACTTGTGGATGGAGAGAATGCGAATTCCTTCCACCTCGCCGGAAGGGATGGTCTTGCTGCCTAGTTTTTCTTCCCAGTAGGTGATAAAAGCGGATAATTCGGAAGAATTGCTTTGCAGATATTCCGTCACGGCATCAAAGAAGGCGCACAGATAGGCATCCTGTTGTTCGATGCAGGACATCTGGAACAGATTGAAAAGTTTTTCCATCAGCTCATACAGTGGCATGAGGCGAAGCTGCTCCGCTTCTTTTATGAAATCGAATGGCAGATAATCATCTATTTCGTTCAGCAATAGAGTGTTGAGGTCTATTCCTTTATGTAATACTTCATTCTGATAGGCAGCAGCCAGTTGTGCCTTGGCAATCCGGTTTTCGGGTTGTGACAAGTAGCGCAGGCCATCCATTATCATACATACCGCCAGTGAGGCATCCAGTCGGAATGCCTCATCGGATACGATTTTGTAAGAGGTGTTCTTGTCGAAGTAATCGGCTATTAAAGGAATGCTTCTGTTCTTGCGCACCAGGATGGCAATATCTTTCAGTTGCACGCCCTGTGCCACAAGCAGCTCCACTTCTTCTCCTAGGTGGTGCAGGGTGTTTTCCATATAGGTCATGTCTTCCGTATCCGATAGAAATTCCACTTTGACATACCCTTTTCCGGGATCTTTGTATGTTTCCTGACACACGTCGTTGTAGGCTTCCTTCAGTTCCTTGCATTCCTTTTTTTGTTCTTCCTTGTAAATGTTGTTCAACACCTCGCAGGCGGCTGTAAACACTTCGTTGTTGAAGTGAATGATGTTTGCGGCACTCCGGCGATTGGTGGTCAGTGTCTTTACTTTGACGGGAAAGGCTTCGATGTTTGTTTTCAATCCGTTCAGTATGCCCCAGTCACCGTTTCTCCAGCGGTAGATGGATTGTTTCACGTCTCCTACAATCAAGCTGTCTGCTCCTTGGGACAGTCCTTCGAGCAGCAACAGACGGAAATTGTCCCATTGCATACGCGAAGTGTCCTGAAATTCATCGATCATTACGTTGCGTATGGTTGTTCCTATCTTTTCGAATACAAACGAGGAATCTCCTTCTTTTACCAGGTTATGAAGCAACGCGTTGGTATCCGACAGCAGGAAGCGGTTGTTTTCATGGTTCAATTCGCGTACCTCTTCGTCTATATTGGCCAGCAGACGGATATTGTTTACGTGGCGCAGGGAGAGTTGGCAGGAATTGGCCAGCATATTGTTCCGGCTTCTGTATTTTTCCGATTCATTCAGCAGAGGAATCAGTTCTTTTTCTGCCAGACCTAGGATAGCGTTGCGTATGGGGGAGGTTTTTTTCACCCATTCGTCGGGGCAGTCCAGACATTTTTCCACTGTTACATTGCGGACACTGTCATCCAGTTTACCCGATTGTAATTTATTAAAATAGCTGGCTATACCTCGGGAGCCGTTTTTCAAATCTTCTACTTTCACCCCGTTTGTATCCAATATTCCGAAGAATTGGTCGGCAAATCCTTTCATTTGTTCCTGCACCTCTTCCAAAATGGCTTGCAGCGTTTCGCGGTAATTCTTGATACAGTCTTTGTCCCGTAATTTTTCCCGTAGTCCGTTTCCTTTTTCTATATATCCTTCATCGAAGATATTTCGTCCGAAATTCTTTATCTCACCGGAAACATTCCACCTCTTGTCATCGGCTATTCTTTCTTCTATGTATTCCAACAGCCAATAGAGTACGGGAGATTGTCGGTCCAGCTTTTCTATCATGGAGTCCACGGCATCACTCAGAACTTCCATATTGTTCAGTTCGATATTCAGATTGGCACCCAATTCCAGCTCCCGTGCCAAATTGCGCATCACCGACTGGAAGAATGAGTCAATGGTTTCCACCCGGAAGCGGCTGTAATCGTGTATCATGTAGTGCAGTGCCGTACCGGCGGCTGTCCTTATGTCTTCTTGGGGCATTTCCAGTTCTTCTGTGATTTTCTGTAAATAGGGATCAGAATCCTTATCCTTTATCCATATTCCGTATAGCTGACTCAGAATCCGCTCTTTCATTTCGGTAGTGGCCTTGTTGGTAAAAGTCACAGCCAGTATATTACGGTATGCCCGTGGGTTCTGTATCAGCAACTTTATATATTCCACGGCCAGTGTGAATGTTTTTCCCGAACCGGCAGAGGCTTTATAAACTAATAATTCAGGAGAATGTTTCATTTTAAATAATTTGCTAATTTGCTAATGGCTGCGCTGTGTACCGGATGGTAATTGGCTGACACATTAGTACATTTTTATTTTTAATTAAAAACCAGCACAAAAACAGTGGCCTGTCCCTTTTCCTTGTAAGGCAGCAGGGTCAGTGTGCCACCGCTCAGTCTCATGATTTGTTTGCTCAGGCTCAGTCCGATGCCGCTTCCTTCCTCTTTGGTCGTGAAGAAAGGTACAAAAATTTGTCCGGCTGCATCGGGAGGAATGGCGGGACCGTTGTTGGCTATCTCTATACGGATACTTTCTTGCGGATCACAATAAGCTTTCAAGGTGATCTTTCCGTCGGGAGCATTACCTATGGCTTGAATCGCATTTTTCAGCAGATTCGTAACCACTTGGGCTATCAGGTTCTCGTCGGCAAAGACTATCAGGTCTTCCCGGGCTTCGAGGATGGAAAGGGTGATGTTGGGGCATGGATGCTGGTGCTGTGCCAGTCGGATCATCCGTTCCAGGAAAGGACGGACATAGAACAGCGATGGCTCAGGTGATGGCAGTCGTGTCAGTTTGCGATAAGACATGACAAAATTTATCAATCCTTTACCTGTAGAGTGAATCGTTTCCAGCCCTTGTTTCATTTCTTCATTTTCTGCTCCGGGAAGAGCCAGCAGCGTTTCGCTGAGGGAAGTCACCGGGGTCAGGGAATTCATAATTTCGTGTGTCAGCACGCGGGTAAGGCGTATCCATGAATCTATTTCCCGTTCATCCAATTCCCGATTGATATCACTCAAGGCAATAATGCGGAGTTCCTCGTCTTTGATACGGATGCCGGACACCCGTAAGGCAAGATGTACCGTTCCCCGTTCCGTATTGAACTGAATTTGCAGCTTGTCACCCGGAACTGCTTTTTCCAAAGCAGTCATCAGTTCGTCCGAGATGCGGGAGAGTTGTTTGACATGAGTCAGAACATCCAGCCCCAACAGATTCATGGCCTCTTTGTTCTTTTGATAAACGGAGCCTTTGCTGTTCAGTACCACTATGCCGGTTTCTACAAAGTCCATGATGAGTTCATAATACTTCTCGCGTTGTGCCGTTTCCTGTTTTACATTGTACAAAATACGTGCGATACGGTTCAGCATGACATTGACCATGGAAGAATCGCCAGGGGAGGCATGTTCGTAAAAACGAACAGCGGGGTCATCGTTTTCGATGGCGTCGAGCAGAAAGGCTATCTTCCGGGTATTAAAAGTGTACAGGCGGTAAAACCAGCCTATGGAAACGAGGAATGAAGGTACGATTACGCATAGCCACAACCAGTTGCGCTGCTGAATCAGCAGGGTGCAGGCAATGGCTAGAACCAGTACGGTAAATAGGCGGAAGAAGAATTGTTTCACAGCTTAATTATTTATTATTTCGTTTGAATGTTCCTTTAGTTCCTGTTTAAAAATAGATTATTGTTATTTGTTTTGTCATCCTGAACCATCGTGAAGAATGAGATGAGATAATAGGTCATAATCCGAATTTTTTCATCTTATTATAAAGCGTCTGCCGGGTAATTCCCAACTGTGCCGCTACAGCCGAGAGGTTTCCGTTGCATTTCTCTATCGCTTTCTGAATCATTTGCAATTCCATCTCCTCCAGAGTTGAGACACTTGTTTCTGTCGCAGGAGCCGCTATTTTTCGGGGAAAATGAAAATGTTCCTCACTCAATATACCGTCTTCATTGATAATGACCGCTTTCTCTACGGCATGTTCCAGTTCGCGTATGTTTCCATACCACGGATATGTCCGTAACTTTTCTTGCGCACCGGTAGAAAGAAGGATATTTCCTTTGTCATATTGTTTGCAGAACCGGTCTATAAAGCGTTCGGCCAAAGGGATAATATCTTCTTTGCGTTCCCGCAGAGGGGGAATCTCGATGTGGATGGTATTGATGCGGTAAAGCAAATCTTCGCGGAATTTGCCTTTGGCCACCATCTCTTCCAAATCACAATTGGTGGCGCAAATCAAACGTATGTTGACAGGTATCGGTTCGTTGCTTCCTACTCGCACCACGCTCCGGCTCTGAATGGCGGTGAGTAGTTTGGATTGCAGGTGATAGGGCAGGTTGCCTATTTCGTCCAGAAACAAAGTCCCTTCATGGGCGGCTTCAAATTTACCAGCACGGTCGGTATGGGCATCGGTAAACGAGCCTTTTTTATGGCCGAACAGTTCGCTTTCGAACAGGGATTCGGTGATGGCACCCATGTCCACCGTTATCATATCCCGCCGGTATCGGTTGGACAAGGCGTGTATTTCCCGCGCCAGCATTTCTTTTCCTGTGCCGTTCTCTCCTGTAATCAGAATATTGGCATCCGTTTGCGCCACTTTCTCTATCAGCGTCCGCAGTTGCTTCATGGCATTGCTTTCTCCCCAATACATAGAAGATACGGTTTTAGGGATTTCCGCTCTCTTCTTGTTCTTGGAGGAATTGCGGCAGGCAGACAGCAAGGTTTCTATCAGCCGGGCATTGTCCCAAGGCTTGACGATGAAGTCTGTTGCTCCTTCCTTGATGCCGCGCACTGCCAGGTCTATGTCAGCATAGGCTGTGAAAAGTACTACGGGCAGGGAGGGGTGTATTTTCTTTATCTCGTGTAACCAGTACAGACCTTCATTCCCGGTATTCAGTCCGCTGCTGAAATTCATATCCAGTAGCACCACTTGCGCATTTTCTTCACGTAACGCAGCGGGCAGTGTGATGGGTGAGGGCAGTGTGACGATATGTTCGAAATGATTTTTCAGCAATAGCTTTACTGCCGACAGCACTCCTTTGTTATCATCTACCACAATGATGGTTCCTTGTTTGCTCATAAGTCGTTGTAGCTTCTTTTTCCTTTAAAGATATCTTTAGTTGTGCGTTTCATGCAAAGGTACTATCTCTTCACACACTCTCATTTCCATTCCTTTATAGACCACTACTATTTTGTGTAGCTGTGTGGTGCCCACAGCATTCTTCACCCGGTAGGAATCAGCATAACGATTTGCCTGAGCGATCCCTTCCAGCCTCAGTTCTTCCACACGGCTCTCAGAGTCTTTGTATTTGGCATATTTCAACTCTATGATATAACTGTGCTTCATATCCGGATAGATTTCCAGCAAAGGACACAGGAAAAGATCAGCGTATCCTTCTTGTGTATCCGCTTCAGAAATAGGGCGGTAGAAGCGGTTTTGCGCTGTCATGGCCAGTGTGAATCCATGTACGAAAAACTCTCCTTTCTGTTTGTCACGTTGTGAAGCGTAACGTTTCAGACAGTCGGCTATGTAACCGAAGTAGGCCTGCCAGTTACCATCGTATGCCAAAGCCGAGGCCAGTTCGTCTTTCTCATAACTGCTGAAACTAAGGTCGGCCTCATTGTATGTATTCAGCAAATAGGTGTATAGTTGCTCTTCCACTACCTGATTGGGAATGGTGAGTTTGTTTTTTCCTTTATGCATTCCGCTGATGGTAAGCATACCGAAATAATAGAGCAGACTTATGAAATTGTCCGGATCGACAATATTCGCAGCCGGAAAGCTATCCTTCAGTTCTCCGGTGATATATCCTTGACTTACCAGGGTTTGTATGATGGATGCATCATGAGCAAACTCCTTGTCCTTGCGAATCAGCATCCGGAGTTTTTCGTAGTCTATGCGTATGTTGCTTTCTATCATTTTCTGTGGCGCTTTGCCGCGCAGAATATAGTTTTTGACAAAATAGAGAACCATGTTGGAATTGTACAGGGTAGTTTCTCCGTAGCATTCCGGTGCGAAGCAGTAGTTGTCATACCACGGCTTCATGATATCTATCAGTTGGCCGACGGTATGGTTGAAAGGACTGTTTGTGGAATAATACGTCAGCATCTCACGCACTTCCTTTTCCGTGAATCCTGTCATTTCGTTGAACTCTGGTGAGAGGGAGTAATTGGTACCTATATTGAATCCGCTGGTGAGATCATCCATGGTTATGGGGCTTACTCCGGTAATGAAGCAACGCTTGATGCAGGAATCTGTTCCGGCTTTCACTTTGTTGAAGAATGCGCGCAGGTAACCCTCTTTGTGTGTTTCTTCAGTGTATCGGTGCAGGCTTTCGGCATCGGAGAGAATGGCATTGGTAAAGTGGTCATACTCATCGATAAAAAGATAAATTTTCTGCTCAGTCTTGTTGCACTCCGTAAACAGATATTCCAATTGTTCTATCGCTCCTGATTTTTCATCCAGCTTCTCCTTGATACCTTGTGGGAGATAGTCGGCATAGATATCGCAGAAATAGTCGAACATGGTCTGGCAATGTGCGTCCATCCCTTGACGGTAGTTGTGCAATTCCCCGCTGATACCGGAAAAATTGAGTTTCAGCACCAGATAGGTGTTGCGGTCCGGCGTGGGGTGCTTTCCTATGTAGAGGTCTCCGAACAGGGCGTCAAACTTATCGCGGGTGCGTACATCATAATAATGTTGCAGCATGCTCAAGGTCAGACTTTTGCCAAATCGCCGGGGACGGATGAAGAAGAAAAACCGGTCCGACTGTTCTATCAGTGGGATGAAGGCGGTTTTGTCCACATAATAATAATTGTCGAAACGGATGTCTGCAAAGTTCATCATACCGTATGGCAATCGTTTCCTGTTTGAAGGTGCATATTCCATTAGTTATATTATTTTTTTATGAATAAACTCTGGTAAAAGAGATATGTATAGCATACAAAGATACTTTCTTTTCCCTGCTTCTCCAAAAAACAAAGGTTCTTTCTTTTTGGTAACATGGAGGAAGCTGTCCGATAGGTATCCGCCAATCTTTTCTTTCAGAGAAAACTTTTCAATTTCATGAATTGTTCTATTATAAAATAGCATTTCAAATGAAAACATTTATATTAAGCATAATTGTAACCATGATTACATCGGTAGCTGGTGCACAGCAAAAAAGTTTTTATGACTTTACGGTCAAGACTATTGACGGGAAGGACTTGCCACTTTCCACATTCAAGGGTAAGAAAGTATTGGTAGTCAATGTGGCATCTAAATGCGGTTTCACTCCCCAGTACGCCAAGTTGGAGGAGTTGTATGAGAAATATGGAAAAGATGATTTTGTCGTTATCGGATTTCCTGCCAATAATTTCCTGCATCAGGAACCCGGAACGAATGAAGAAATCAAGGAGTTTTGTACGTTGAATTATGGAGTGACTTTTCCTATGATGGCTAAAATATCTGTAAAGGGAAAAGATATAGCTCCCCTCTATCAATGGCTTACGCATAAAAGTGAAAACGGGGTTTCGGATGCTAAGATAGGGTGGAACTTTCATAAGTTTCTGATTGATGAAAATGGTAGATGGGTTGCCTCAATCGGCTCTACTACCAGTCCGCTTTCACAGGAAATTGTAGGATGGATTGAAGAATAAAATGACCAGAAGATAAATAATGCCCTATTGTTATTGCACCAGCTTTCCGTTTTTCAGTTCCGACATCAGCAGGTCATAGACGTATGCCGGGCTTTCGATATACAGGCCGGTGGAGAAGTCTTCCAGTTTGACGAATGTCTCCGAATTGTGGAATGTGGAGATGGCTTCCTGCAAATCCATATCATTACGTTCCACCAAGTAACGGACTACATCGGCGGATATTCCTTCAAAGAGGAATTTTGCGGTATTCGTGTTCATAGTCGTTTCAGCATTTTAATCGCTGCCTCTGAGTGAAAGAAATATTGTGAAGTCACTTTCGAAAATGTCAGTTCGTGCAATAGTTGTTCTTCGTTAATAAAATTCTCGGTGTATAAACGTAGCAAGCGCGCAATGGTATCATCGGCAACAGGGCCAATTACGATATCGTAATCGTGGCAAGGCTGAGTAGTGTTTATATCGCGGTTCGACATGACAAAACGTGCCCATTCCCAGTCTGGCTCCTTGAAAACCTTGACTTTCAATTCGCTCGACTGCGCTTCTTCGAGGTCAAACTCAAACATAGTCAGAGTGGGGTTTCCGCTGAACATCCGCGCTGTTCTTGCGGCCATCCTTTGGGCCTGTTCCCTAATGTCGGTCAGGTAAAATCCTCTGCCGAAATCCTTATAGGGGCGGCATCTGTTGAGGTCGATGCCGTCGATTGCCATATTTGAACCGTGGTAAAGTATCATCGCAATGTTCCTCCATTGTTTTGGCAGACGATGGTCAGGTCATCCACACAGTCGTTAAAAGAAAGCGTGTGTTCCACATCGTAAAATTCGGTGAGAAAATCAATGCCTTTGAAACGTCTGATATAATTGCTTGCCTCCCGGATTGTCAAATCGTGACGGCGCGCAAATTCGACAATGACCGTCATCACATAATCGATTAGGTTCTTGTCCGCTTTCTTTTTGGACTTGAGCGCCACTATCGGTTCGACACCCAACGCCTCCGCTATGCGGTTGACAGTGCCAAAATTAACACACAGACCGTTTTCCACTTTGGAAACCATTGCTTTTTGGACGCCAATCATCACCCCGACTTCTTCTTGTGTCAATCCTTTGTTTTTTCGGCATTGGGCCAAAAGTTCTCCTATTTTTTGCAAATTCGTATTCATACCACAAAAATAGATAAAGTTTCTTGTGTAGGAAACTTTTTAACTACAAATATATTCTTTAGATAATTATTATCTTTCCAATTAAATGGCAGCTCTGCTCTGACACGCAAGAACCCGTGTGCCGGATGATGATTGTTAGGAAAACAGGAGGGAAATCAGTTCCTTTGTACATCATAGGTTATGGAACGGTGGTTCGAAAAGAGTTGTCGCTATTTTTTTGCTTATTTATTTGTGGGGATAAATATTTATCTCTATATTGTATTAGTAAAATTAAAAATATCATGGAGAATGATTATTAAAACTGAAAGTTATGGATACAATAAAAGACATTTGGTTTGATGCTAACCGCATTTATATGAAAACGGATGGTGGAGAAACTTTCAGCCGTCCCTTAGAGGCATTCCCTTTGCTGAAGGATGCAAGTGACAGAGAGCGCCTTGATTTCAAGATAGGAAAGTTTGGTGACGATGTTCGTTGGGAATCATTGGATGAGGATATTCATATATCCAGTTTTTTCGATACAGCGGAGCCGGATTATGAAAATGAGATAGCAATGATATTTAAACGTTTCCCTCAACTAAATGTGTCAGAGGTTGCACGTAGTATGGGAATAAACAAGAGTCTTCTTTCCAAGTATATCTATGGTATTAAAAAGCCGAGTGATATAAGGAAGATGCAGATTAAAGAGGCTCTCCATCTTTTGGGAAAAGAATTACTTGCCGTTTGATTAATCTCTTAATAATAGTTTAGGTGTGATTCCATTTGGTTTCACGCCTTTTTTATGTTAATTTTTCCACAATCATAGTTTCAACAGAAAGATAATTAAATATAAGGAAGATATGGCTAGAATAAACAAATACGGCTATGTTGCTGCGTGACGTTTTTGCATCCGTCAGGGAGATGCGGTGAACAAGCCAAATTCATACCAAGAACCGGGCAAGCATATGATGCAGGCAGGGTAGGCATGTACCGAGTACCAGGTAGCCTTGTTTGCTGTATCTTATATCTTACCATCTGGGCGATGATGCGTCCGGAAGAATTTGTATCAAGGTAAGTATACCGATAATCTGTTTCTTGTTTGTTTTTTGAGTAATCAAGAAACATCACTAAAAATAGCGGAATATATTTTCGTCCTATTTATTAAATTGCTATCTTTGCCACGTTTTCCACGCCGGTACTTCCGCAAGGAAGTTAGGGAGGTGGGAAATATACATATATAGAAAAGACGTTTACTTGACGTTTTGTTCTTGGCTCTACAGAACTTCGCAAATTCTAAAATCCAGCCAAAACAAAGCAACAGTAGGTGTCTGCGGGGTATGTTTATATCCTTGGTGCGCCTTTGCCGGTCAAAGGTGCATTCAAGTGTCATTATACATATCGGCGTGGGCTTCTGCGTTGCTCGTTCAGACAGCAATGGGCAGTGCAAAGCCTTCGAAGTGTGGGACGAGTAACAGGTACAGATTCCCGCGCTTTTTTTATATATAGGTATTACAAATTTCTGATTTAACATATATGAACCGTCCGGTTCGGGAATCTGCGGAAGGTTATCGGTTGACCCGACAGGCTGCATCTACATCGTGCGGATTTCCATCCTCCATTTGTTGAAATAGCTTTTCCAGTCAACTTAATCACAAGAGGCCGATTCCTCTTGTATTTTACGAAACTTCTCGTAATTGATTGAATTGCAGATAGATATCTGTGCTTCAAAGCTCCATAACTATGCTTTCAAGTGAAAAAATGCAATGGTTTGCCATGCGTGCCACTTATCGCCGGGGGATGCAGATCAAGGCTTTGTTGGATAAAGAAGGAATCAACAATTTCATTCCCATGCGTTACGAAGTTCGTATAAGGAACGGGCGCAAGAGGCGTGAGCTGGTTCCCGTTATCAGTGATCTGATATTTGTTCATTCCGTCCAGTCCGAACTTCAGAAGGTGAAGTTCAAACTTCCGTATTTTCAATATATGATTGATATCCGCAACGGGCAGAAAATCATTGTGCCCGATGATCAGATGAGGCAGTTTATCGCTGTGGCTGGAACGTATGACGAGCATCTTATCTTTTTCAGTCCCGACGAGGTGAACTTACGGCGCGGTACGAAAGTCCGCATCACAGGTGGTGATTTCGAGGGCTACGAGGGGGTATTTGTAAAGGTAAAAGGTGCTAGAGACCGTCGTGTGGTTATCAGTCTGCAAGGGGTGATAGCCATGGCCATGGCGACGCTTTCGCCGGACTTGATAGAAGTGATAGAAGAGCCGAAGAAGAAATAACTTCATTTGCTACGTTAAACATTGTTATTCCCTGATTAACGGGAAAGTGAACGATCTGATAATATAAATCTTATATATAAATGTGTAGAACCACATCCATGCCGTCAGGCATCCGGCTCCAGCAGTTGATTCAGAATCGGTATAAGGAAATTTTAGCCAGGGAAAAGAATAATGATAAATTCATTCATCTGTATGACATTGGCGCGTATTGGGTGGCTTTCGAGCGTTCCGCCTGTAGGTTGAGCGGTTTGTTTTCTAAAAGTGAGCTGACTTTGTTTCGTGTCCCGGATTGTGTGGAATATGTGGTGATGGTTTCTGTTCCTGCCGATGAGGCGGAGGGCTGTTTGGGTGAGTACATTATTTTGCACGATGGAATTTACCGGAAAGTGTGGTCGGAGCATGTTTTGCCGATGGGGGATTATCGTCATTGGCATGAGATGGCTGTGAGGTCTGTTTTGTTGTAAAGAAAAGTATGCGGACTTCGTGGACCAAGTAAGTGGTGTTACTTTGCTTACGAAGATATCTTACTTTTTTCAATGGAATATGGTCATCCGTCATGCTCTATAGGGAATACCCTGAAAAATCCTTCAAAAGCTTCAGCCTGCTCGCAAACGCCCTACCCGTGGGCATTCCGGCTGAAGGATTGGGCTCAGGAATCCTTCAGCTGGGGGTTGGAATGTTTCAGCCGAACTGATCTTCCTCCGATTCTTAGGGAATCGTTTTTCCTGAAGGATATTTTCCGGCTGAAACATTTCACAATACATATCCTTCAGCCGGAATGCCGACAGGCAGGGTGTTTGCGGAGTGGCTGAAAGATCTGAAGGAAAAAAAAGGCGTTTCGGCATGTAGATACCGTTATGAAAAAAACAACAGGTCAAATTTTTAAAAGCTCTTGTTCTTTCAATGAAAACGTCCTGTTCTTTTTTTTAAAGACCTTGTTCTTTTCGGAAAAGAACAGGATCTTTTAAGGGTTAGTAACGTGTATGCCGGAAGGTTGGTAACGTGCCACCCCACACGTTACTAATGTGTGGGGTGTAAGATTAGTAATGTTGCAGGTGGAAGATTGCATATCTTGCTAGTGATACAATCATAAACGTATGAAGTTCCAGTATATAAAAGATAAAGTTAGTGCTTATTTCACTAAGGGGAATGAGCGTAGTGTTGCGGTGAAGAAAAATATCGCCGTTTCATTAGTGTTGAAATGTATAAGTATTTTAGTTTCCTTGCAGGTCGTTCCATTGACCATCGGTTATGTTAATCCTACGAAGTATGGCATTTGGCTGACGTTGAGTTCCATTATTGCCTGGCTGTCTTATTTTGATTTGGGGTTTGCCCACGGATTTCGTAATCGTTTTGCTGAGGCAAAAGCAAAAGGGGATATGAAGTTGGCAAAAGAATATGTCAGTACTACATATGCAGTGCTCTTCTTGCTCTTTTCCGTAATTTTATTGATAACCTTGGTGGTGAATAATTATTTGGATTGGAGTCGTATTTTAAATATTGATCCTGTTTATAAGGATGAGCTGAGTCTGGTTTTCGGTTTGTTGGCATGCTTCTTTTGCCTGAACATTGTGGCAAGTGTCTTTACTACCATGCTGACGGCAGATCAAAAGCCTGCTTTAGCTTCGCTTATAAGTACAAGTGGTCAGGTACTGGCTTTTGCTTGTGTCTATGTATTGACTAAAACCACAAAGGGAAGTCTGAGTGCTTTGGCTGTTTCTTTTTCAGCTATACCGTGCCTGTTTCTTTTAATTGTTTCTATTATTGTGTATCAAACTAAAAAATACAAGATTGTAGCCCCTTCGTTGCGTGACGTTCGCTTTTCGTTGGTGCGGAGTGTTGTTGGTCTGGGTGGACAGTTTTTTGTTGTTATGTTTTCTATGCTTTTTATTTTTCAACTTACTAATATCATTTTGTCAAGAGTGCAAGGCCCAGAAGCAGTTACGCAATATAATATTGCTTATAAGTATTTTAATGTACTTAACATGGCTGCAAATATTATTTTGACTCCGTTTTGGTCAGCATTTACTGATGCTTATATTAAGAGAGATTATAATTGGATGCGTGGTACGCTAGAAAAACTGGAGAAATTATGGTTGTTATGTATTCCTATTTTAGTTTTAATGGTACTGAGTTCTGATCTCTTATATAAATTTTGGATTGGTGATTCTGTAGCTGTATCTTTTTCATTATCATTTTGTATGGCAATATATGTATTATGTCAGACGGGAGGAAATATGTATATGTTTCTTATTAATGGAACGAGCAAAATACGTTTGCAACTAATCATTTATTTGTCATTTGCTTTGGTTTCTATTCCGTTGATGAAGTATTGTTGTAAGTATTATGGTATAGAAGGTATACTGATAGTTCCTACTACGGTATTTATTTTGCAGGCCTTTATTGGAAGAGTGCAGATATTGAAGATGATAAATGGTACGGCTAAAGGAATTTGGCTGAAGTGAAATGAAAAACAATATGAATTATCCCCTAATTTCTGTCATAACTGTTTCTTATAATGCAGTTTTAACAATTGAACAAACCATTCTTTCCGTCATTAACCAAACTTATCTGAATATTGAGTATATCATCATTGACGGTGGAAGTACGGATGGAACGGTTAATGTAATAAAAAAGTATGCGGATAAAATCGCTTATTGGGTGAGTGAGTCGGATAAGGGAATTTATGATGCGATGAATAAAGGAATTGCTTATTCGCATGGAGAATATTGTAATTTTATCAATGCAGGTGATAAATTTTGTTCCTCATCTATATTGAAACAGGTCATGGACTTTAATCATGTGGCAGATATAATAGTTGGTCAGGATTTACATGTTAATGAACATAATAAAATAGTATCACGCAGTGTATTACCTCGAAGATATAATCTTCTGCATTTTTATATAACTACCATACCTCATCAAAGTTGCTTTATAAGGGCCTCTTTATTAAAAAAGTATTATTATGATACATCTTTAAAAATAGTATCAGACTGGAAATTCTATTTACAATCAATCGTTTTAGGTGGGCATAGTGTGGCTGCGTATAACAATGTTATTGTGATATGTAATCCCAGAGGAGCCAGCAGTGATAACAACCGGATAAAAGAAGAACGCGAAAAAGTGCTTAAAGATCTACTCCCAGCTTATATTGTCAATGATTATCAGTGTTTATCCTGTTTGGGAGAAGAATTTATTGAAAACGCTCTTTTTTTATTTAATAATCATTGGATAAGATTTTTAGTAAAAAAGGGGCTTGCAATAATGGTTAAAATAGTAAGAATATTTAAATAGTTTATTTATGAAAATAGTAGTGTTCAAAGGAGGACTGGGTAATCAACTCTTTCAGTATGCATTTTATAAATACCTTTCAAGAAAGGATGAAACCTTTTATTTCTACAATGATGCTTGGTATAATGTGAGCCATAATGGATTTGAATTAGATAAATATTTTAAAACTGATGATTTGAAAAAATGTAGTAGGTTTTGGATAATTCTGTTTAAAACCATTTTATCAAAATTATACCATTGGAAAATATATGTAGTAGGTTCTGTAGAGTATCAATATCCTAATCATTTGTTTCAAGCTGGATATTTTTTAGACAAAAAGTATTATGACGAAAATACTATTGATTTTAAACATCTTCTTTTGTCGGAAAAGAACCAATCATTGCTGAAGGATATTCAAAACTCAAATAGTGTTGGCGTGCATATAAGAAGAGGTGACTACATGACCAAACAAAATTTGGTTATATTTGGAAATATTTGTACGCAGAAATATTATCATGATGCCATAAGAATAATAACAGAGAAAGTAAATGATGCTGTCTTCTATGTTTTTTCTGATGATATTAGCTGGGTACAAACTCATTTGGATATACCCAATGCTGTTTATGTGAATTGGAATACAGGAGAATCCAGCATCTATGACATGTATTTGATGTCTTCCTGCAAATACAACATTATAGCCAATAGTACTTTTAGTTATTGGGCGGCACGATTAAATAAAAAAACTAATATGGTGATTTATCCCTCAAAGTGGTATAATACATTTACTCCTGATATTTTTCCTGAATCATGGTGTGGAATCTAAAAAATGGATAGATGATAATTACTCTGCTTATTTTTCTGCTCTTTATTATTTTTTTTATAAGATATAAAAAGAAGGCTGTTCTTTATATAATACCATTGTCTTTGTTTTTTACAATGCTTCCTGTTGTAAGAATAGGGGGTACGTATATTGGTCTTTGTGATGCGATAAATTTTGTTATATACGGGTATATTCTTGGTCGGAAAGATGCAAGGAAAGCTATATTCTGCAATCCATTGTTTTTACCTTTGTTTGGTAATTTTATATTGTTGTTATTAATTGCTTTGTATGGAACGGAACGGACTTCATTGTATGTGTTGTGGAAAACAATATCAAATGAAATACTTTTGCCACTTGCATTTATCTATTTTTTGCGAACAAAGAACGATATTAAATTAATTGTAAATCTTTATTTGAAAGTGTTTTGGGTGTTATGTATATATGGAATTATAGAGTTTCTATTAAATTATAATATAATTCTATATTGGCTGCAATCTCAGACTGATTTGTCTTTTTGGGTAGATCATACCAATGATATCCGATATGGATATGGGCGATATAATTCATTTTTTCATTTTCCCATAACATTTGGAGATGCGTGCGTTGTATTCTTTTATTTTCTTACCTTCTTCTATAGTAAATATGAAGGAGTATTTATATCAAGGAAATCTTATATTAAGACTTTGTGTTTGCTTCTTATCGGTGTTTTCCTTGCTAATTCACGTGCCACTATTCTTGCATTAGTATTTGGATTGTTGCAATTTGACTATATAAGAAAGCCTAAAACTCTATTAATCGCTTTTTCTATCTTTTTAATCATGGTCTTGCCGTTTTCTGATTATATATTAAATGTATATCATTCCATATTTGATTTTACGGGTAATTATGATGTTGGTGGAAGCTCTATGGATATGAGAATGAGACAATTAGATATTTCTCTTTTTCTGTTTTTACAAAACCCTATATTTGGTGGTGGCTTGAGTATGATTTATTATTTAATGACAGATATATCAATCCCGGAACTTGCAGGTGCGGAGTCTCAATTATTTTATTTGTTGATTGAACGTGGTTTGTTAGGTATATTGGGATATCTATGGCTGATAATTTCAATGTGCAAATTATTGCCTTCATATAGAAAGTTCAACATGGTTTTTGTTGGTATCTGGGTATTGGCTTCTTTCGTATCATTAACAGTGGGATTATATATAAATTTTCCGATTATATTTTTGCTCATTATATATAAGAGTCAGAAACTTAATTTATTAAAAAGATAATGTTCTCTATTATTATTCCTCTATATAACAAGGCTGATTATATTGCAGAAACACTGAAGTCAGTTCTGAATCAAACATATTGTGATTATGAAGTAATCGTGGTGAATGATTCATCGACAGATAATAGTTTGGAAGTGGCTTCTAGTTTTCAGGATGAACGAATTCATATTTATACAAAAGAAAACGAAGGTGTATCAGCAGCACGTAACTATGGTATTATGCATGCTAAATATGATTATATTGCTTTTCTGGATGCAGATGATATTTGGGAATCTGATTATTTGGAATGCCAAAAGAAGTTGATAGGAACCTATCCTGATGCTGGGATTTATTCTACTGCTTTCTACTCTTTGGAAAAGGGGAAACGGAAACTTCGTAATGTGTTGATTAACGAACACATACACTTCCTTGTTCATGATTATTTTAAAGAATCCGTAATGAATGGATTATCTATTTGCTGGACTAGCTCCTTGTGCTTAAAAAAAGAAGTGATAAAGGAGATACCAATGTTTCGAGTAGGTATTAAGCGTGGTGAGGATTTGGACCTTTGGCTTAGAATAGCGTTGAATTATGATGTAGCCTATTTGAACCTTCCGAAAGTCTTTTATAGAACAGGGTTATCTGATAGTCTTACATCAGATTATTCTAAAAATGGAGAATTTCCTTATTACGAGTGGTTTAACTTTACATCGGAAAGTTCTTATTATAGAAAGTATGTGATTTTAGTTGTGTATATACATGCAAAAAATGCATTTATACATCATGATTACGATACATGTTTGGCCGAGTTGTGGAGTGTTAAAACTATTGCTTGGAGATTCAAATGGGCAGAGCGATTATTATTACTAGTAATTTCATGGATAAAAAGTAAATAATGAATATCATTTATTTTGTTCCCAATATTACCATTGCAGGAGGTATATTCCGTATAGTGTCAGACAAGATGAATTATTTGGCGGAAAATATGGAAGGACGGCTTTTTTTGGCATATTATGGTAATGGACAGGAAAAACCTATATATCCTTTGCACCCGAACATTCAACTGTTACCTATTGATATAGAGTGGAAGGTAGGCTTTGGAAAGAAAATTAATAGAGTATGGAAAAATATAAGTATTATACGTCACATATTTAAAAAATATAAGATAGATATTGCTGTCAATGCCAATGCTCCTTTATTGATATGGATATTACCATTTATTTGTCGGCGGATAAAGAAGATCCATGAGTTTCATTTTTCTTATAAAGGACAACAGATATTAGATGAGGAAATTTTTAAATCGCGAGGAAAGAAATTTTTAGTTCAATATTTAAGAAAGTGTTGTTTGACAAAATTCGATAAGGTAATTGCATTAACAGAGTCTGACAAGAAAATGTGGAATTTACCGAATATATTTGTAATACCTAATTTTAGCAATATACAACTACATGAAAGAAATGGTAGAAAAAGCAAAGTTGCTATATCAGCAGGTAGATTAGAATCTGTAAAAGGTTATAATCGATTGATTGCAGCTTGGGTGATAGTTGCACAAAAGTGTCCGGACTGGCAATTGGAAATTTGGGGTGAAGGAAGTCTGCGAGAAAGTCTTCAACGACAAATTGATGCTTTGCATCTTTCATCAGTTGTTCATCTGAAAGGTGTTTCACCTAGTATAGGTGAAGTATATTCTCATTCTTCTTTTTTTGTCATGTCATCTTTGTATGAAGGTTTCCCGTTGGTATTGGTGGAGGCGATGAATTGTGGCTTGCCTTGTGTTAGTTTTGACATTACTGGAGCAAATAGTATCATAGACAATGGTAAGAATGGATTTTTAGTGCCGGATAATGATGTAAATGCCTTGGCGGAAGCTTGTATAAAATTGATAGAAAATAAAGTATTACTAGAAGATATGGGTAAGCAGGCTTATATGTCGGGAAAATGCTTTTCAAAACCAAAGGTAATGCAAAAATGGTTAGACCTGTTTAGGGAACTGATGAGAGAATAAACCGCATGATTGGAAAGAAATATAACTACATACAAATTAGTTTACTATTAATATGTTAGAAAAGAAAATTGCATTGTTGACTTCTGTTACATTTAATAATATTGGTAACGGATTTATAGATTTGGGTGCTGAAGCTGCTTTGATGAAAGCATTACCGCTTAATGCTGAATTATTTAAAGTTAGCTCAAATGCTAATTTTGCAGCTACAATGGGACAAATGTTCATGCTGAAAGAAAACCCAATAATAAATTGGTTATGGGTACATACCATGCAAAGGGCTGCTAAAAAGCTTCATGACCGTTCATACAAAACGGTAAAAACGCAAAATATCTTTAGTATGGCCAGTATGGTTAAATGTGATTATTTTATAATTCCGGGATGTGTATTAACTGTTCCATTTTTTACGATTTATGGAGATTTAATAAAGAGAAAAGCAGAACAAGGAAGTAAGATTATTTTTTTAGGTGCAAGCGGAAACTTCTATACAGAATATGAAGTCAAATTTGTTTCTGAATATTTAAGAAAATTGCAGCCTTACGCTATAATGACCCGTGATAGCCTTGCCTATTAAGTACTATGCAAATTTTACAAAAAATAGTTATAATGGAATAGATAATGTGTTCTTTGTGAATTTACTTAATTTACCCCAAATAGATACTGATTTAACACCGTATGTAGTATTGAATATTGAAGAACCTAAGCATTATAGGATAAAAGAAGAACTGAAAAATATTTTTAAAGAAAAGAATATTGTTTATTCTTATCATAAGCCTTTTCCTTATACAAAAGTTAGTAAGTTAGTAAAAAATGGAGTGATAGTATCTGATAATCCAATGGATTATTTACTCCTTTACCGGAATGCTTCAGAAGTTTATTCTGATAGAGTACATGCTTGTATCCCTACTTTGGCATTTGGAAATAAAGCAAGATTGTTTAGCAATAGTCCTAGGATAGCCTTGTTTGAAAATGCGAAAATTCCTGATGTAAGGGAAAGACTTGTCAGCATAGAAGGATTAAAAGAAATGCAGGACAAACAAATTGCATTTCTAGCTTCATTATTACAGTAATAAAGAGAATGGTAATATGAATATATTGTTTTTTTATCGTGTTTATCCTAATTATGGTGGTGTTGAGGTAGTGACAACTGTACTTGCCAATCGTTTTATAAAGGATGGACATGGTGTTATCATAGCTTCAATAGAACAACCGCATATTGAACTAGCTTGTCAATTACTACCAGATGTAAAGCTTGTCAAATTAGACTATCCTGTTTGTTCTATAAAAAATATGAGGAAGTTACATCGATTAATTATAAATGAAAAAATTGATATTATAATTAATCAGTGGGGACTTCCTTTTATGTCAACATTGCTGTGTAGAGTGGCTATAAAAAGAACATCATGTAAATTGATTTCGGTATTACATGGCGCTCCAAATACGTCTAAATTAATTATTAAGGCACGTGATAAATGTGAAACAGTTTATAACCCTTTTTTGAAATACATATATCATGCTATAATGTATCTAAAAGAAGAGTTGGTAAAAGCTAGCATTCGTTATAATTGTAGCCATTGTGAAAAATATGTTCTTCTTTCATCTCATTTTATCAAGCCGTTAAGTGATTATGCACATATAAAGAGAACTGAGAATATTATAGCAATAGGCAATCCTGTTACTATTCCTGTGTATTTTGAAGAATGGGAGTTAAAACAGAAGAAGAAGCAGCTGTTATATGTAGGAAGAATGGATTATGAAAATAAACGAGTAAATAGAATAGTGGAAGCTTGGAAAGTTCTTTATGAAAAATATGTTGATTGGGAACTTGTTTTGGTGGGAGAAGGCCCTTATAAAAGTACATTGGAAGAATATATTAGAAGATATGATATTCAACGTGTTTGTTTCAAAGGCTTTCAAGTATCTCCTCCCATACAACATTATAAGGAAGCTTCTATATTTTTATTGACTTCTGATTTAGAAGGGTTTGGATTAGTAGTTATTGAAAGTATGAGTTATGGAGTGGTCCCAGTTGTGTATGGAAGTTATGAAGCTATATATGACATCATAGACAATGGAAAGTCTGGCTTAATAACTCCGATACCTTATAATAGTCAAAAAACAATTGACTGCATCAGCTTGCTAATCGAGAATGAAAAATTAAGAAAAGAAATGGCAAAGGAAGCCATGTGTAAGGCGAAATGTTTTACAATTGATTCTGTTATTACAAGGTGGTATAATCTGTTTGAAGAAGTATTATAAACTTCCATAAAAATAAATTATCATTTAATTTATGCTCCCTCTATTGCTTAATAAAATCATACAAACAGATAAATTGCTGTTTTTACATTTGGTTACTCAGAAAAACAGAATTTACACCTTTCTCAACCCCGTATCTTATCTCATAGCTTTAGAAAACAAATCTTTATTTGAACAATTCGATGGTATTTTTGCCGATGGCTCTTTACTGGTTTCTGCCATAAGATTAGTATACGGAAAGCGAGTGACCAGACGTAGCTTTGATATGACCTCCCTTGCTCCCGAATTGTTGAATTATCTCATGGAAAGCCGTAAAACGCTCTATATCGTAGCCTCGGGTCAAGAACAAGTGGAGTGTTCTGTGAGGATATTTCAAGAGCAGTATCCGGAGTTACGCATTGCAGGGTTCAGGAACGGATATTTCTCTTCGGATGCTGAAATGAATAAGGAAGCTTCTCATATAGTCGAATTAAATCCGGATTTTCTGATAGTAGGTATGGGGGCCTTGATGCAGGAAAAGTTTCTGCTTAAGGTAAAAAAGATGGGTTACCAAGGCATCGGCTTTACGTGTGGTGGCTTTGTTCACCAAACGGCAATGAATAGGATGCACTATTATCCGAACTGGGTTGATAAGATGAATTTGCGTTTCGTTTATAGAATGTATAAAGAGAAACATACACGTACAAGATATCTGCAAGCTGCATTCTTGTTTCCGGTACGCTTTATCGGGGAAAGAATTTTCGGATGAAAGAGCAGACTTTGCTTATTGCCATGTAAATAATGGAGAATGGCAACAACAGGACGAAGATAGCAGTAGGAATAATTTTTCCGAGTATTTTTAATACATCTGTTTTCATGCTGCAAATATAAATTAAAATTCATAGAATAGTGAAATTAAGAACTCTAATATTTCTGGGGGGACTCTTTGGAGGAATGAATGTTATCAAAGGGCAGGCTTTTTATGGTACTACAGGACTACTTCATGCACCTACTGCCGTTATGCAGAAAGATAAAACCGTTATGCTGGGAGGAAATATGCTGGATGTAAATATACTTTCCCGATATTGGGTGAGAAGTGAATATCATCCCTATACCTATAACTATTATATAAATTGTACTTTGTTTCCTTGGCTGGAAGTAGCATATACTTGTACGTTGGTAAAGGGGATACATGGTTCTTCTTATTGGCCTCAGCAAACTTGGGGCAGGTTTACCAATCAGGACAGATCGTTTCATTTCCGGTTGAGGGCATGGAAAGAAGGCTGGTGGAAGGCTTGGACGCCTCAGGTAGTGATTGGTGCGAATGATCCGGGAAGCCATTCTTCAAATGGAGGTGGAGACATAGATTGGGGGGGCGGTGGTAGCGGAAACCACAATTACTTGACACGTTATTATCTGGCGGCAACGAAACATGTTGAATTTAGTGGAATAGGTACAGTGGGGGTTCATGTAGCTTGGGTTATCGGTAAAGCTATGAGTGATGTGCATTATAGCCGTCCTGCTGCAGGGGTAAACTTTCATTTTGGCATGAAGGGCGAAGGTTTCTGGCAGAAAGCTCTGAATGGATTTAATCTGATGGCGGAAGTGTGTCCCGGACATGCGGAAGATCTGCATACAGCAACTTATACTGTGAATGTGGGTGGAACTTATTCAATATGGAAAGACCATATCAATCTTATTGCTGAACTGAATAACGGTAAATTTTTTAGCGGAGGTATATTCTTTAAATTACATCTTAAATAACTGACTTGATTTCTAGTGGATGAAGCATTATAAGAATAGCCGGAATCACTTGGAAAAAGTAGTTCCGGCTATTCTTATATAACGATATTTGTATGTCCTGTTTTTATTATCCTACAATGTATTTAGCATTCTTGCCGCTTATTTTACGAATGAATACCACAAGCAGCCACGATACGCCAAACGCCACGATTGCGGCAGCGGGAATTTGTAAAGGCACGGGAACACCGATATTGCGCATCAGGACTACACCCGGACCTGTGAAAAAATAATGTATCATATAGATGCCAAAACCACATACGGTCAAGTTTGCCAGCATACGCTGGATCAGTTCTGAGCGTACTTTTACTTTCTTGGCTATGAGGAAGAAGGGGATAGTCATCATAATCACATTCAAAGAATTATAGGTGAAGAACAGTTCTAACATTTCATCAGTGCATTGTGGTAATGCGGTCATGTGGCGGAAACCGAAGAATGTGACCATGTAACCTGCCAGAAACATGGGGATACAGACTGACAGTGTCTTACTCCATGACCAGTCGTGGTTGCGCAGATAGTGTCCCAATAGCAAGTACCCGTTGAATCCGGCAAAATAATAGAACATATTGAATGAGTTCCACGCACAGCCTCCCCAAATGTATGGGGATACGAACTGATAATAATAAGGTAACAAACCAGTTATTCCCCATGCGACAAGAAACCATAGTTTGGCTTTCTCCGAGGCCTTTTCTACCCATGCGGAGAAAATAGGAAGGTATAGATATAATCCGATAAGCAGATAGATATACCACATATGTACGTCTAATAAAGAGAAATTGAGAGGCATTTCTGCTATATAACCCAATGATACGTTGAGTGACTGACGGGCGGCTTCTTCACCGCTATAAGGGAAAAAGTCAAGGATTATTTCAGGATTAAGTCCCAACAATCCTGTAAACCAGGGAAATAAATTATAAATGACACTCCAGATAAGGAACGGCCAGAATACACGGCTGATTCTTTTTTTGTAGAAAGCGGATATTTCGCCACGTACGGGGAGCAGCAATGCTCCTGTAATCATGACAAACAGTGGGACACACGGACGGAGAAAGGCTCCGTAGGCGGCTCCCCAGAATTTGATTTCATCAATGTTGGCTGGCGGTTCGCCGGGGTAAAAGTTGAACGGGTCTGCACTATGGCAGCAAACTATGGTGAACATGGCTACCAAACGAACGACATCCAGCCATACCACATGTTTTCTTGTGGTGTTTATAGCAATAGGTTGATTCATAATTTAATTTTTGATTTGACAGGCACAAAGGTACGCTTTCTCTGAGGATTATTTCTTGCTTTGGAACAAAAAATAAAAAGAACTATCCGCAATCATACTACAAAATGAGAATCCTCCCACTGCAAGAGTCACAATCATTTGTCTTTTGCAGGGGGAGGAATTCTATTTAGGGTTAGAGGGTTATTTTAGTCCTCTGTTCTTCAACAAGGGATCAATACCAGGTTCTTTGCCACGGAAATTGACATACATGTCCATTGCATCGTCAATGCAGCCGGGAGTGAGGATATATTTGCGGAACTTTCCTGCTACTTCTTGATTAAAGATATCGCCTGTTTCCTTGTATGCCTCGTATGCGTCACAATCCAGCACTTCTGCCCAAATATAACTATAGTAACCGGCAGTATATCCACCACCCATGGTGTGGTTGAAATAAGTGGTGCGATAGCGTGACGGAATTTGTTTCAGCAATCCGCGCTTACCTAATGTTTCTGCTTCGAACTGCATAACGTCCATATCATCGGGAATTTCTTTTAATACATGATAATCCATATCCAGCAGGGAAGCAGCTAAATATTCAGCCGTAGCGAAGCCTTGTCCGTATTTGCCACTCTTGTCCATTTTTTCAACCAGTCCGGCAGGAATAACTTCATCTGTCTGATAATGTTTGGCATATACATTCAATACCTCCGGTTCAAAAGCCCAATGCTCATCTATCTGTGACGGCAGTTCTACAAAATCACGCGGAACACTAGCCACACCATAATAATGTACATCTTTGAAAAGATTATGTAAAGCGTGTCCGAATTCGTGGAACAAGGTATTCGCTTCGTCTGCACTGAGCAAAGCGGGTTGTCCGGCTGCCGGTTTGGTAAAGTTGCATACCACGGTTACTACAGGAGCCACTTTCTTGCCGTCCTTGTAGGTCTGTGAACGATAGCTTCCGCACCATGCGCCACCTTTCTTGCTGGCACGCGGAAAGAAGTCCATATAGAGTACACCTAGATGAGAACCGTCTTTGTCCTTACATTCGAATGCCTGTGCATCGGGATGAGGGAGGGGAAGATTGTCCAGCTGGGTGAAAGTGATACCGTACAGTTTGTTGGCAACATAGAACACACCGTCACGTACGTTTTCCAGTTTCAGATAAGGACGTACCTGATTTTCATCCAAGTCGAATTTGGCTTTCTTGGCTCGGTCTGCATAATAACGCCAGTCCCAACCTTCAGCTGTGAAGGTTTTTCCGTCTTTCTTTATTTCGGCATTGATATCTGCCAGTTCTTCTTTGGCTTTGGACAGAGTAGGTGTCCAAATCTGATCTAATAATTTATATACGGCATCCGGTGTTTTTGCCATACGTTCTTCCAGTGCAAAGGAAGCATAGTTTTCATATCCCATCAGCTTGGCTTTTTCCAGACGGGCCTTGAGCAGTTTGCGCACCACTTCCTTGTTGTCGTATTCATTTCCGTTATTTCCTCTGTTAATGTATCCTTTGAATATCTTTTCGCGCAGGTCTCGGTTATCGGCATATTGCAGAAAAGGCATGACGCTGGGATTATGCAGGGTGAAAATCCATTTGCCTTCCATGCCTGCTTCTTTAGCTGTTTCGGCAGCACTGGCAATCAGGTTTTGGGGTAATCCGGCTAAGTCTTCTTCTTTGTCCACGATCAATTGGAAAGCATTGGTTTCCTTCTGCATATTTTGGCCGAAGGTGAGCTGTAACATGGAAATCTCACTATTTAATTCACGCAGTTTTTTTTGACTTTCGGCATCCAGGTTGGCACCTCCACGTACAAAATCTTTATAGGTTTCTTCCAACAACTTCTTTTGCTCTTTGTCCAAATCGCCGGGATTTTCATAGACAGCTTTGATGCGTGCAAAAAGTTTTTCATTTAAGGCGATGTCATCACTGTGTTTTGATTGTAGTGGAGAGAGTTCACGGCTCAGTGCGTCCATTTCATCATTGGTATTGGCGCTTTTCAGTCCGTAGAATACGGTGCTGACTTTACGAAGTAACGCTCCGCTTTGATCCAGTGCTGCAATGGTATTCTGGAAAGTGGCGGGTTCGGGGTTGTTCACTATAGCGTCAATCTCTTTCTGTTGTTCTTCCATGCCCTGCAAAAAGGCGGGTTTGTAATGTTCCATCTTGATTTGGTCGAAAGGAGGAACCTGGAAGGGAGTTGTGTACTCTGAAAGGAATGGATTTTCGGTAGGGGCTGCCTGTTTCCCTTGCGAACCGCAACCGCTTAATATGGCAACCGCACAGGCTGCCAAAAGAATGTGTTTCATAATAATTTGTTTTATATAGGTGATAATGCAAAGATAGTAAAATAAGGCAAATTCCAATAAGTTTGAAGCGTAGAACTATTTGTTTGTTTTCATAGTCTGTCTAATTATCATACATCATTGTCTAATAATTAGACAGACTGTTTCTTTTTGTTATTTTGCAATGTGTTGTTAATCAGTTGTTTGTTTGCGTGGCACGGTTTTGGCATTTATATTATAGAGAACGAATTATAGAAACTTTAGTTTCTTATACACTTTATGGGAAGTAACGTTGTGAAACGGGACTTCTCTCTTTTAAAATAATAATAATTAAAAACACGAAATATGAAACAGATTTATTATGTCATTCAGGCTTTGATACATGGATGTGGAGCTAATATTATAAAAGTCGTTTCGTTAGGCTTGGGCCTGACTATGAGTATTCTGCTTTTCTCAAGAGTTGTGTATGAGCAGAGTTTTGATACTTGTTTTAAGGATCATGATAAATTATACCAATTGTGGAATATATGGACAGTAAATGGAGAGCCTTTTCCTCCGAGTGAGTTCATTATCGGTGCAGCTGCCGGAGGCATACTGGATGCAATGCCGGAAATTGTGGAATCGGCGGCAAGTACAGGCTCGTGGCCGGTTTCGGCACCTATTTATAACGGGAGTGTCCGCTTTGATGATTTTAAAGTTGCTGCTGATTCATTGTTTTTTCAGACAATGGGTATTGAGGTCTTGAGTGGTGATCCGGTACGTGAATTGCAGCAAAAAGATGTAATTTTCCTGAGTAAAGATTTGGCGGATAAAATGTTTGGCGGTGAGAACCCGATTGGTAAAATAATTAGTTTCAATAAGGAAATTGAGTTGACAGTCAAAGGAACGTATGCTGCTTTACCTGAGAATTGTACTATGCGACCGAAGGCTGTCATTTCCTTGCCTTCTATCTGGAGCCGCCGGATAGGAAATTATTCATGGAACGGTGGGGACAGCTGGAAAGAATATATCCGGTTGAAGCAGGATATTGATTTGGATGAATTGAACAAGCGTATTGATATGGTAGTACAGCAACATATTCCCAGAAGTGATAAGTTGGGAATCACTGTCATGGCAAAACCTGTTCGGGATACGTACCGTGGATATGATGAAGTGAAAAGAATGCGTAATATTATGCTTATTTTAGGTATATCTATTTTGTTTATCACGACATTGAATTATGTGTTGATTTCTATTTCTTCATTGAGCCGGCGTGCCAAAAGTATTGGTGTTCATAAATGCAGCGGAGCGGGAACGGGTACTGTTTTTGGTATGTTTATGTGGGAAACCGGTATTATTATTTTGCTTTCATTGTTTTTGATGGTTTTTTTAATGTTTAATTTCCGGGAATTTGTGGAAGATACTACAGCTGCTAAACTGGAGTCTCTTTTTGCGGTGGAACGTATTTGGGTGCCTTTTGGAGTGACTGCTGTCTTATTCCTCATTGGTGGTGTGCTGCCGGGACGAATTTTTTCAAAGATACCGGTCACACAGGTTTTCCGGCGTTATACAGAGGGTAAGAAAGGATGGAAACGTCCGTTATTGTTTATCCAATTTGCAGGAGTGGCTTTTATATGTGGATTGATGTGTGTAGTGATGCTCCAGTATCATTATGTTATTAATAAAGATCCGGGTTATAATCCTGAGCGGGTAGTGATTGGCGTTAATAATGCACCGGATGCTAAAGCCCGGCTTGCTGCCCGTCACTTTTATGAGGGGCTTCCATACGTGGAAGCATTGACTTCGGCAACTAGCTATCCGTCTAATGGATATAGCGGGCAGATGATACCGGATGAGAAAGGAACGAGTCTTTTTTCCAGCCGTTATGATTTTACTCAGGAGAATTATGTAGCTTTTATGGGAATGGTCATACAGCAAGGGCGTGTGCCTCGTGAATCCGGTGAGGTGGCAGTGAATGAGGAATTTGTACGGAGAATGCATTGGGGAAAAGATGTTTTAGGTAAGAGTATACAGACAGAAGAAGGCCGTGTCAAAATAGTAGGTGTGATTAAAGATTTTAATATTGGCGGATTCTACTCAGAGCTGAAACCGTTTGTCTTGCATCATCATCCCAAAGATTTGGCTGATCTTGTTTATCTCCGTCTGAAGGAACCCTTTGGTGAGAATCTTCAGAAACTGAAGCGTGATGCTGCCGAAGCTTTTCCTAATCAAACAGTCGGCTTTGAAAGCTTGGAACAAAAAATGGCGGATAGTTATAATTCCGTTCGTGTATTTCGTAATGCGACTTTATTGGCGGCAATTGCCATTTTGTTTATTACTTTGATGGGACTGATAGGCTATATTAATGATGAATTACAGCGACGTTCGAAAGAAATTGCTATTCGTAAAGTGAATGGAGCTGAGTCATTTGCGATATTGGAAATGTTGGTGCAAGATGTTCTTTGGATTTCTTTCCCGGCTGTAGTCGCAGGTACACTAGGGGCATGGTATGTAGGTGGTTTATGGATGGAACAGTTTGCTGTGACTGTAGGTTCGCTTGTTCCTTATTATGTATGTGTAGCTATCGTGGTCTTGATATTGATTGTCAGTTGTGTCATTTCCAAAACATGGCGCATTGCCAATGAGAATCCAGTAAAGAGTATTAAATCAGAATAAAGATCAATAGAACAAACAATTAAAATTTATTATTATGATACAGATTGAAAATTTAAGTAAGGTATTTCGTACTTCAGAAGTAGAAACAATTGCGTTGAATCATGTAAACATAGAGGTGAAAGAAGGAGAGTTTGTAGCTATTATGGGACCATCAGGTTGTGGAAAATCCACCTTATTGAATATCCTTGGTCTGCTGGACAATCCTACTGAAGGCAGTTACAAGTTGCTGGGCAACGAAGTAGCCAATCTGAAAGAAAAAGAACGCACCCGCCTGCGTAAAGGTGTAATAGGTTTTGTATTTCAAAGTTTTAATCTGATAGACGAACTGAATGTTTTTGAAAATGTGGAATTACCGTTGACTTATCTTGGAATCAAGGCCAGTGAACGTAAGGAGCGTGTTCTGGAAATTTTAAAGCGAATGAACTTGAGTCATCGTGCCAAGCATTTCCCGCAACAGCTTTCCGGCGGTCAACAACAGCGTGTGGCTATTGCCCGTGCTGTGGTTACTAACCCTAAATTGATCCTCGCCGATGAGCCTACCGGTAATTTGGACTCAAAGAACGGTGCTGAAGTAATGAATCTATTGACCGAACTTAACAAGGAGGGGACTAGTATTGTCATGGTAACTCACTCTCAGCATGATGCCGGATTTGCTCATCGTGTCATTCATTTGTTTGACGGTAGTGTAGTGGCGAACATTAAAGAATAATAATGAAAGGGTGGTTGTAATGAAACAAATCTATTATGCAATACAATCGACATTACACGGCCGTGGAAGCAATGTGACAAAAGTCATATCGCTTTCATTAGGCTTGACTATTGGTGTTCTGCTTTTTTCACAAATAGCATTTGAACTCAATTATGAAAAATGTTACCCTGATGCCGACCGATTGGTGTTGGTACGTGGAGGAGGAGAGAATGTAAAGACTGGAGAGAAAGGAGAAGGATATGATGATAGCTTGTTTGCTCCGATGGCAGAAGCATTCCGCAGTGATTTGTCACAATGGATTGAAAATGCTACAGTCATTTTCAATTTTGAGACATTAAATGTATTCAAGGATGGTCATAAGCTGAAAGACGTAAACTACGCTTATGTAGATACTTGCTATTTCCGTACTTTCGGCATCAAAGTATTGAAAGGGAATCCTGAGGAATTGCAAAGGGCAGGGAGCATATTCGTTTCTGAAACTTTTGTTCGTGATGTCTTTGGTGGACAGGATCCTGTGGGACAAAAATTATCTTTGGATAAACAGCATGAACTGACAGTCCGTGGTGTTTATCAGGATACTCCGGAAAATACGGCCTATCATTTTGATTTTGTAGCTCCCATTTATGCCGGAGGTGGTTATATAGGGGGTGGAACATGGGGGCGTAATGACATTTATTATACTATTCTCCGTTTGCGCGATGGGGTGGACAGGGAAGAAATCAATCGTCAGATATACAAGGCTATGCAAAAATATTATCCTGATTCTGCTGATGATGAATGGAGAAATTTTTATGATGCACAGCCATTGCCCGAAATTCATCTGGATGACTCAAATACCCGCACTCGCCTTTACATTTATGGTTTTTTGGGCTTTGCCATATTTTTTGTGGCAATCATGAACTATGTATTAGTAGCTATTGCTACCATGAGCCGCAGGGCAAAAAGTATAGGTGTGCATAAGTGTAGTGGTGCCAGTGCAATCAATATTTTCAGTATGTTCCTTTTTGAGACGGGGATTGTGGTATTGATGTCCGTTATAGTGGCCCTCTTTATTATTTTCAATACCAAAGATCTGATAGAAGATTTACTTTCGGTGCAGTTATCCTCACTCTTTACATTGGAAACTTTATGGGTTCCGATGCTCATTGTTTTTGTACTGTTCATAGTAGCCGGAGTGCTGCCGGGAAGATTGTTTTCACGCATTCCTGTCACTCAAGTTTTTCGTCGTTACACAGATGGGAAAAAGGGGTGGAAGCGTTCTCTTTTATTTGTACAATTTATGGGGGTATCTTTTGTGATGGGGATTTTGTTAGTATCTTTGATGCAGTATCATCATCTGATTAATAGTGATATGGGTATCCGTACTCCAGGATTGGTGGAGGCGGAAACATGGATGTCACCCGAAGAAGCAGAGAATATGGTTAACGATCTTCGTCGTCAACCCATGGTGGAAAATGCCACCCGTTCTATGCATGGTGTTCTGGGAGAATATTGGACTCGTGGGCTGATTGATAATAGTGGCAAGCGAATAGAAACCTTGATGTATAATCCTTGTGATAAGAATTATGCTGAAACCATGGGGATTACTATTATTGAAGGGAAAGATATGCAGAATGAGGGAGATGTATTGGTCAACGAAGAAGTAGTGCGGCTGATGAAATGGACAGATGGGGCAGTAGGCAAACGGTTGAATGATTTTGATAAAGCCGGAACCATTGTTGGTGTATTCCGTAATGTGCGCAATACGTCTTTTCTTTATAAGCAGTTTCCCGTGGCTTTGGTTTATAGTCATAATACCAGTCACACTTTTGATGTACGTTTAAAACAGCCATACGATGAGAGTTTGAAAAAGCTGAACGAATACATGGAGCAGGTGCATTCCACTAAGGCATTGGAATTTATTCCGATAGATACCATGCTGAAGGAAATCTATCGCAATGTATATCGTTTTCGTAATTCTGTATGGATTGCTTCTACTTTTATTTTGCTTATTGTTGTTATGGGGTTGATAGGTTACGTGAATGATGAAACACAACGTCGCAGTAAGGAAATAGCTATCCGTAAGGTGAATGGTGCTGAAGCTTCGACTATTCTTCGGTTGCTGTCCCGTGATATATTATATGTTGCTGTCCCATCGGTCTTGATGGGAATTGTAGTATCGTACTTTACAGGAAAGGCTTGGTTGGATCAATTTGCCGAAACGATAGATATGAATGCGTTGTATTTTGTCGGAACAGCATTGGTGATTATCGCTCTGATAGTGGTGTGTGTCGTTGTTAGAGCTTGGCGTATTGCTAATGAGAATCCGGTAAAGAGTATTAAAGTTGAGTAGTGTATTTGGAAAAAGGAGAGCGGGATGATATGTGTTGGGTATCATCCCGCTTTTTTCTTTTTACCTGATTCCTGTGAAATTTACATTGACACCATCCAATGTGCCTTTTAAGAAGTTTCCGGCCAACCATATATTTTCAAAATATGAAATGTCACTGGGACCGTAAACCATACGGATACATGTCTGTGCGCTGTTATCCCATCTCCATTCAAAATTGTATCTGTCTTCGGTTACATAGCCGTTTCGATGTTCTATTTGTATGATGTCTGTGCCTGTTCTATTTTCGTAAAAGTCTAGTCGTTGTGTGTAGTATTCACCGTCTTGTTCCCAAGTTTCCTGCCAGGTCCGGCTGCATAGTTCCCGAGTGGTTCTGTAATATATTTCGCTGTAATCATCATCATCGTACCAACTTTCTATGGATACTTCACAGGAGGTTAGGTTAACCATTATTATCAGTACAACTACCATTCCGAAGTATTTCAGTATTTTTGTTCTCATATCCGTTAATTTTAAAATTTGTTTTTCTTATGTCACAAAGATAAGTGGAGGGAATGATACAATAAACGGAATATTCCTATTTGTAAAGGAGAGTTTCCCTATTTGTAATAGGAAAATTCCTATGGTGAGGAGAGGGGAATAAGGTCTGTCTTATTTCTTTTACTATTAAACTGTAAGTTACAAAAAGAGGCTGTCCATTGGTGAGACAGCCCTGATAATTTCCGAAAAATGATAATAGGATATTTCTATATATTTTTAATTATCCTTGTTTGGGTATTATCTGCGTTTTTTTGAAGAAAGAAGTGGTGCTTCCTGTACTTGCTTCATTACTCTCAAGAGATTACCTCCCCAAATCTTCCTTAAGTCTTCTTCTGTATATCCTTTTTCAATCATTTTTATGGTCAGATTAATTAAGTCATTATCTCCTTTACATCCTTGCAGACCACCACCGCCATCAAAGTCTGTACCTATTCCTACATGGTCTATGCCGGCTACTTTAATCATGTGGTCCAAATGTTCGGCAGCATCACAAACGGATGCGGCTTTTGGGTTTTTATTGATATAGGCATCAAGGAGACATAACTGTGCCACTCCGCCATTTTTCGCTAAGGCACGGAGTTGTTCGTCTGTCAGATTACGGTCATGGTCGCATAAAGCCTTTGACGAGGAATGAGAGGCGATGATAGGTTGTGTACTATATTTTATCACATCCCAGAAAGTACCTTCACTGGCATGTGATATGTCTATCATAATACCTAACCGGTTCATTTCCTTCACTACCTCACGACCAAACTGTGTCAATCCTTGAGTCGCATCTTCCGTATGAGTGGACGAATGGCAAATATCGTTATCATAAGAATGGCAGAGAGTTATATAATTAACTCCCATCTGTTTGTATTTTTTTATATTCTTTAGGTCCTTGCCGATGGCGTAACCATTCTCGATCCCTATAAAGAAAGCTTTCTTGCCTTCATTCTTTAAACGTACCAAATCCTCTTCCGTAAGGGCGATGCCGCAAAAATCTTTGTATTTTGCTACTTCGTCATAAATGGATTGAATCAATAGGGTGGTGCTTTCTACGGCTTTTTGTGAAGATACGTCATCTCGTTTCCCCTGCCATATAAATGCGGCTAGGAACTGTGCGTCCAATTTGCCTTCCTCCATTTTGGGGATGCTGACCATGTTGTCTTTTCTCAAGCCTACGCTGTAACCGTTTTTAAACCAAAGAGGAGTATCTGTATGAGTGTCAATGGATAGAATGCGGCTGTGAATTTTTTTAGCTAGGTTGAATGTATCAGCCTTGTTCACCAGGAATTTAAATAATTTATGCATGGTGGTATCTCCGGCAGCTGTAAATATTTCCGGATGAAATTGCACACCTATCATTTGCCGTATGGGATAAGCTTCTATAGCTTCCGCTATGCTGTCGGGTGCCCAAGCCGTGATTTTGAATCCCGGTGCCAATTCCCGGATAGCCTGATGATGGAATGTATTGACTTGCAGCACTTCTTGTCCTGTAATTTCTGCCAACTTGCTTTCCTTTATGATGGATATCGGATGGGTGGGGGTAGTGCCGGATTCTTTTTGGCGATGGTTGACACTTGAAGGATGTTGCGTGGGCAGATCTTGATATAAAGTTCCACCGAAAGCTACATTCATTAATTGTAGCCCCCTGCAAATTCCTAATATGGGAATATTCCGATCTGCGGCCATTTTCAGCACCATCAAGTCGAAGGTATCCCGGGCGGGGCTTACTTCTTCCAGTTTTTCATAAAGAAGGTCGCCATAATACATTGGTTGGATGTCTTCTCCACCTGTAAAGACAATTCCGTCCAGTCGGGATACAATTTGACGCAGTATTTCTACATTATCCGTTACAGGTATCATGTAAGGAATTCCTCCAGAGAGAATGACTGACTGTACATATGCCGTGTTTACGGCTGTCCGTTTCGGACTTATATCTGTGGAAATTCCAATCAAGGGAAACCTTTTTATTCCGGGAATCAATTCGGAATCCACTTTTTGATTCAACCGGACGAGTGCTTCGGACAAAGGATCCTTTTGACTTTTTTGTGCTTGTACATGGCAACATCCCAAAGCTAACAGTAATACTAAGAGGCATTTGTTTTTCATATGAATATAGATTTTGTCTTGCAGGCAAATGTATAAACTATGTTTTTATTGAAAAAATAAAATGCCATAAAAATAGAGTAGGAGGTACTTATTCCAAGCACCTCCCACCTTTATATTCAGAAAATATTCAATTTACTTCATATCTTCCACAGCAGCCTGCGCCACTTTCATATACGATTATTTCCCAATAGATTACATTACCGGTGTATGTGAAGTGTATGCGCTTTGGTATGACTTTTTTCTAAAGCTGCTACTTTCTTAGCATTATTATTCTATCGCAGCTTGTGCCTCTCCAATACATATCTGTATTTCAATAAGATGCAATATTTGTGTATGTAATCTGTATGCATCTTGATACAATGATTGGAATAGTTGCAATATATATTAAGGATGAATGATTTGACCTCTCTGTAACGAGATGACGCATTCATTTAAATTTCAGTATTGTTTATTTCCTATCTTTCAATAGCTCAATAATCACGTCCTTATCCTTCAGGTTTGAATCAAGTCGTAAAATCTGTGAGTTCAGACTCTCTATCTGCTCTTTCAGAAGCTTGATTGTTTCCCTCAGGTTCTCTGTTTCTTTCTTTTCGCTGGATAGCTGCACGGCCAGTTCTGCATCACCTATCAGGTTATTTGCATTTCCATCCAATGAAACGGCTGCAAGGTGTGCCGAGATATGATGCTGTTTCGGACAGAAAAGGGAAAAGAAATTGAAGTCCAATGCTTCGCTGACTTTAATAAGCCTGCTCGTTTCCATTGTCTCCCTTTCCAGTATGCGGTTTATGTGCTGCTGCGGTACACCTATTTTGCGCCCAAGCTCAGATTTGCTTAATCCAAGCTCGTTTCGTCTTTTGTCGATAGCCTGACCTACATGCACGTGTTTTATGTCATTATCCATGCGATTCCTTCAATAAATACATCTTAAACAATAAATCATCAAACAAATATTTGGTTATATAAACCATTTTATGTTACTTTGTGGTGTAACCTATTCATTTGGTGAATACAAAGTTAAACATTAAATATTAAACATCCAACAATTATGTCTGAAAACTTAGAAAAAATCCGTCCGGCACTTGTTGCCCTTGAAGTAGGTGAATCCGTTTCATTCCCCATCTCACGTTTGAAAAGCGTCCGTACCCAGGCTTCAGAGCTTGGTGCCATCTACAACCGTCAGTTCAAGACCAGGACTGACAGGGAAAACCATACCATTACGGTCAAACGAACAGTATAGAAAACCCAATCAGGTTTATATGAAGATATTACAGTTTCTGGACCATCTTATACCATACGAAACATTCCTGAATGATCTGTCCTCCAGAATTGTCAGGCAATTGAAAGCCGACAAGGATGATCCTGAATTCATAAGCCAGAGGAAGGCATACGAGCTTTTTGGCCGCAGGAATGTAGAAAGGTGGAAACGTCAGGGAAAGGTGGTCTCCTATAAAAGACCCGGTAAGGTGGAATACCGCACGGCAGACCTCAGGCTCCTGCAGCGAACCACCCAGGACTATTTTGATGAAAGTCAGCCGAAACAGGCAGAAAAACCGGTCAAGAAAGATAAGTGATAAACATATTATGGCTAATACTCTAATATTGATAAACTTTATTTGTTTATTTTAGCCGTGATACTCTATGAAATATAAAGAAAGCAATTATAGTAGGTACAGGAATGTGCGTCAGTAACCTTTGTTCACCAGCTTAACAATAAAGCCGGACAGATATTTGTATCGCACATTCATAATGATTTTATAATAATGAAAGAAATCAGACCAGCGTGCGATCCAAACGGTGTCTATTCAGTCAAGCGCACCTGTGCTGAACTCGGTATCAGCAACAAGACACTCAAAAAATACAGAGATAACGGATATATCCAACCGCTTAATCCTAATAATGTCAGCCGTCCGAAATACTCCGGCCAGTCAATAATCGATTGTTGGAACCTGCTCAGTACGTTATGATAAGCGAAACAACCATACGGAAAGTAAGGGAACTTGCCATTGAAGACGTACTCAGTCCTTATGTCAGGCTGTCCAGAAAAGGCTCAACCCTGATGGGACTTTGTCCTTTTCATACTGAGAAGACCGGTTCCTTTGCCGTTACTCCCAGCAAAAATCTCTTCCACTGTTTCAGCTGTAACCGTGGTGGTGATTCCATTACGTTTATAATGGAAAAGGAAAACCTTTCCTTCAGTGCCGCCGTGGAATTTATTGCCAGAAACCATAATATTCCGGTAGAATACATCAGTGAAGAGCGCAGTGAGGAACAGCTGGCCGAAGCCAGGCACCGGGAATCACTTCTGACAGTTCTCGATACAGTCCAGAGCTTCTTCCTTCAATGCCTCAGAGCAACAGACAAGGAAGAAAGCCTTGATGCCAGGGCCTACGCATACGGCCGGTGGCATGAGGAGTTCTGTGCCTTTGCCGGAATAGGCTATGCACCGAAGGACGGACAGGCCTTTATGGATTTCTGCAGAAGCAAGGCTCTGAACGAAGAACTGCTGTACGAACTCGGCATGTTCAAGCGTGGCGAGGACGGCAACACATACGCCATGTTCCGACAGCGTATCATGATTCCCGTGAGAAACAGATGGGGGCGCATCATTGCCTATACGGCCAGATACATCGGAGAAAATAGGAAAGTTCCCAAGTATATCAACTCGGCAACAAGCATGATTTACTCCAAGGGAGAAACAGTATTCGGTATTGACCGTGCCGCCAGACTGCGTGATGCCGACTATTATATCATTGTGGAAGGTGCTCCTGATGTACTGAGAATGCAGTCGATTGGATACGACAATACAGTAGCGTCACTTGGAACAGCCTGGAGTGACAGCCAGTTCGAGCAGCTGAAGAAGTATGTATCCTCACTCTGTTTCATTCCAGATTCAGATATTGCGGAAGGCAAGCCATACGGACCGGGATTTGAGGCGGTGATGACCAACGGGGCTGCAGCCATAAGAAAAGGATTCCATGTAACAGTCAGGGAACTTCCTTTTGCAGAAATACCATCCGAGGCAGAAGGAGAAATCCAATATGCCAAGAATGATGCCGACAGCTATATCCGCAGCAGGGAGGATTATACTTCACTTCCCGAAAAGCATTTCATTATCTGGCTGGCACAGAAACGTTTTCTGGTAGCCGGTTCTATGGTAGAGGAAAGAAAGTGTGTTGCGGAAATAGCAGACCTGTTGCGCTATATAAAAGACCAGCTTGTGTATGACCAGTGCATAGAACAACTCTCCAGACTGCACGGCAAGGTAAAGCTATGGCGTGATGCCGTTACCCAGGCACGTGGGGAAGCCAGGAGAAGGAACGACAAGCCGACGGCCATGAACGAGATGCAGCGTGAAGTTGAACTGCTTCGCCAGTTCGGACTGTTCGTCAGGGAAAACTGTTACTACTCCATCGGTGAAGATGATGATGAACCGTCAAGAATCTCCAACTTCATCATGGAACCACTGTTCCATATCGAGGATGAGATAAACGGAACAAGAATCTTCCGCATGAGGAATATGTACAATGTATGCAGGGTTATAGAATTGAAGGAGTCTGAGCTCTGCTCGCTTAGCAACTTCCAGCAGAAGGTCGGCTCACTGGGCAACTACGTATGGCTGGCCAAGATAGACAAGCTCAACCGTGTAAAGGAATACCTGTATTCAAAGACCGATACGGCAGAACGTATCAGAAAGCTCGGCTGGAATGCAGCTGAAGGATTCTTTGCTTTCGGTAATGGAATATTTTTTACCAACACATTCAATGCCGTTGATGATTTGGGTATTGTCCGTGGAATCAACGGCAAGGCCTTCTATATACCGGCCACTTCAAAAATCTATCTCAACAATCCGGAGATATTCCAGTTTGAAAGACTCATGGTGCATGAGAACCGTAACGGGATAAGACTGTACGATTACGTAAAAAGACTGATGGAAGTATTCGGTGAGAATGCAAGCGTAGCCTTCTGTTACCTGGTTGCCACCCTCTTCCGTGACATCATATTCAGACGTACCCGCCACTTTCCCATCCTGAACCTTTTCGGTGAGAAAGGAACCGGTAAGACAACCCTGGCTACTTCCCTCCAGTCCTTCTTCCTGCACGGAGTTGATCCGCCAAACCTTGGAGTAACCTCTGTACCGGCCATGAACGACCGTGTGTCACAGGCCGTCAATACACTTGCCGTGCTTGATGAATACAAGAACGACCTCGACATACGCAAGATAGCCTATCTGAAAGGGCTCTGGGGCGGTGGCGGCCAGACCAAGAAGAATACGAATACAGACGGGATGGCAGCACAGACCATTGTCACAACAGGTGTAGCCCTTTGCGGCCAGGACAAGCCGACACAGGATATGGCACTCTATACCCGTGTCATCTTCCTTGCCTTTTCAAAGACATCATTCAACCAGAATGAGAAAAGAGCCTATGAAGACCTTGTATCAGTCTGCAACATGGGACTTACCCACCTCACCCTGGAGATATTGGGACACCGGGAACTGTTTGAGAAGAACTTTCCGGAAATATATTCCATTACCAAGCGTGAGCTGGCTGCGAAACTGGAGAATGAAACCATCCATGACCGTATATTCGGAAACTGGGTTATTCCATTGGCCACCTTCAGAACACTGGAGACAGTCATTGACGTACCTTTCAGCTATGCGGAGCTTTTTGAAACAGCAGTTAAAGGAATACGCAACCAGAATGAACTGGCTCAGGAAAGTTCGGAAATAGCGGACTTCTGGAGTATGCTTCAGGGATTCCAGACTTCAGGTAAATGTATTGAGAAGGCACATTACCGTATAAGGTATATGAAATCCTTCCGTCCGTTGTCGGTAAAGGAAGATATAGAATTTAAGGAGGCACGTCCTATTCTCTATCTGAACACGGCAGCCGTGGCGTCACTGTTCAACAGCAGGAATGCTGGTTCTACCTCCAACCGGTCTAACTGGTCCACCATCATGTCCTACCTGAAATCCCATGCTTCATATTTGGGATTGAAACAGGACAGATTCACCATACTTCTGCCCAGCGGGCTTCCTGACTATACCATTGACATTGTGAATGGCGAGCAGGTTAAGAAGGTAAAGGTAAACCGACCGAAGGCTTTATGTTTTGATTATCTCCAGCTGAAGGAGACTTTCGGACTGGATCTTGAAACTGAAGTTGTAGCTGAAGTGCAGGACATGCAGGAAGAAATGACTTCCGGATACAAACAATATCCTGAGCAGAAAGGCTTATTTTAATTGAGAATTTACAATAATAAATTATCATCAGAAAAATCCAACCCTTTTAAATGTATTCGTCAAGGAATTATTTACAGTTATCTTTTGGAATTTCAAAACTTAACTCTTATTTTTGTAGAAATCTTGCAAAAAAAGGAGTTAAGTTTATGATTTTAGAGTTTTGTGTCAGTAATTACCTGTCAATAAAGGATGAGTTAAAAATATCCTTTGTTGCAACTGCTCTTAAAGATGTTCTTACCGAGTCAAATGATATGATAACTGTACCCGATACCGGATTATCTGTATTACGGAGTGCAGTGATTTATGGTGCAAACGCTTCAGGAAAATCAAATGTTCTGAAAGCTATTGCTTTTTACAGGCGTTTTATCACGGACTCTTTCAAAAACAGTCAGGCCGGAGAAGCAATTGATGTAGAGAACTTCCGGTTGAATACCACTTCAATGAATGAGCCGACTACAATGGAAGCAACCTTTATTGTTGAAGGTTACACTTACCGTTATGGTTTTGAGGTTGACAGCAAAGCTGTACGTGCCGAATGGCTGTACCAGCGCACAAATAAAAAGAGAGCCAAAGAAGTTGAAATATTCTACAGGACAGAAGAAGAAACCGCTGTTCATCAGAAAAGTTCTTTATTGATAGAGCTTGTAAACAAGAAAATGGTGCGTGACAATGCTTTACTGCTGTCTACCGGGGCACAATTCAATGAGCCGATAGCAGTCAGTATCCTGCAATGGCTGAATGATATGCAAGTGATATTTGGCAATGATGAGGAAAGACTGTGGAAACAGGCTATAAAGTCTATGGATGATGAGAACCTCCGTTTGCGTATTACTAACTTTGCAAAATATGCAGATCTTGGGATAGACAGTATCGTAAAAACAGATAACCGTATCGTTAGTACTCACCGGCAATATGATGATGAGGGAAAAGAAACCAATAGTGTAGCTTTTTCATTCAGCAGTAATGAATCGGAAGGTACAATAAAATATTTTTCTTTGTCATATCCCATCATTGATGCTTTGGATAATGGAAAACTTCTTGTTATTGATGAACTTAACTCAAAGCTTCATCCTCTGTTGGTTCGTAAAATCATCGGCCTTTTCAATTCGGCAAAAACAAACCCGAAGGGTGCACAACTACTTTTTACAACTCATGATACCTTCCTGTTAAGCGCCGGTATGTTTCGCCGTGACCAGATATGGTTTACACAGAAAAACAGTTTCGGTTCTACTGAAGCATATTCACTGGTTGAATATAAGGTACGCAGCAATACTCCATTTGAAAGGGATTATCTGTTGGGTAAATATGGTGCAACTCCCATTATCGGTGAAATGGAGAGGGTCTTTAATATGGAGGAATGAGTATGGGAAGACAAACAAAAAAGGACCATCGTTCAGGCAGTCTGACCAGAAAGCAGGGAACGAGAAATGTAAAACAGTCTTTTCTCATAGTATGTGAAGGGGTACGTACAGAACCAGACTACTTTAAAGCTTTCCGTATGACAACTGCTACAGTCAAAGCTATAGGTCAGGCAATGAATACCATAAGTCTTGTCAATAAGGCAATCAGTATACGTGATACTGAACAAAAGAAGAAACATTATTATGACCAGTGTTGGGTTGTTTTTGACAAGGATGATTTTCCTGCAAAGGACTTCAATCAGGCAATAACCTTGGCTCAAAAGAACGGTTTTCGTGTTGCTTACAGTAACCAGGCATTTGAGTATTGGTTCTTGTTACATTTTAATCTCTATCGAGGTCCTCTTCATCGCCAGAATTATGCAGATATGTTGTCAAAACTTATAGGAATGCCATATTCAAAAAGTGAAGGATTTGGCGCTGTCATGTATAATAGGCTTTATCACCTGCAATCACAGGCAATAAAGAACGCAAATGTAGTACTTAACGAGGTTTCAAATGGAAATCCTGCCATGGAAGAATCTTCGACCACGGTACAATTATTGGTTGAAGAATTGAATAAATATATCTGAAATTGTGTTAATATACAAATTATAAGATTTTAAACTGAATATAAATATTTCTACTCACCAATAACAGAAATTATATTATATAATTTATACTTGTTCCTTGGAGAATTACTTGAAGATATTCAATCATTAATATCTTCAAGTAAATCCTTAGATGTAACCTTTTTTATTATTATAGGAAGTTTTGATAAATCCATTTCTTGCTGTTCGGTAATATTGGGTACAGAAATGAACAGTTTTTTTTCTGCTCGACTAATACCTACATAAAAAACTCTATGGTGGTTTTTATGTTCTAAATCAGGCTTTAACAGGAAACTGATATCTTCTTCTTTTTCAAGAACTAATAATACATTTTCAAACTCGTCACCTTTTGCCTTGTGTACAGTTTTGTTGTTCACTGTATTATCTGAAATGCTAACATAACAAGCTAAATCCCAATAATAATGTTCTTTGTAAAATTTTAGATTATTCTTATTTGGAGAAGCAATCTGAATATTTAATTCTGTTTTTACAAATCTTAAAAAGCTTATTAAGTTATCATTTGAATATAAAGGATAGGCTTCAATCAGTTTCTTTAACATATAAGAAATTTTTTTACTGTCTTCTTCAATAAGCTTAAGACAATGATATGCTTCACCGTAATTTCCATCTCTGGTAAACTCTATTCCCTGTATAAGAGACTTAATGATGATTTTTCTTATAAGATTAGAATCAAAATCAGATTTTAAAAGATTCTCGCTTGGGGTATCTTCCTTTTGTGCTTTAAATGAATTAGCGATATGATTCGGATAAGAGAGAGTATGGATATCTGAGTTATTCAATAATTTCTTTTTGCAATAATTATAACAATCAAATTTGTCTCCTACAAGTAACATTGGGATAGTGTCATCAATATTCAGTATTTTGTCTTGTGTTAAATCTTTTCTAACGCAATTAAGTAAATCTATAATCTGATTACTACTTCTTCTATTACCTTTAATAACGTACCTATTCATCCCTTCAAGATGGAAATTGTCAAATTGTTGAATACTTGCTCCAATAAAGTCATATATTGATTGGCATCTGTCGCCAATGACTCCGATAATTATTCCGCTGTCACCTAAAATTTTAAATATTGCGATTTGAATTGGTGTAGAGTCTTGAAACTCATCTACGAAAAAATATGGATATGCAGATTTAATAAGAAATTTAATATTGGGGATTTTTGTTAGTAATTGATATGAAAAATACATAATGTCATCATATGTGATTACACCTTTTTCCCATAATATGTACTTATATGTATTATATATATAGTTAGGAAGGTAATATTTATCATTTGCTTTTATTGGAAATTTAGGTTTAAAATCTATACTGTCTTCTTTGAATTGCCAACGCGCTTGTGATATAGCTTCCGTTATTCTTTTGTTGGATACATAAACATAACCTGTTCTTTCCTTGACTGCTTGAGCTAATTGATTTCCAATAAAAAAATCATCCCCAGTCAACTTTAATTTTGAGTGATTTAACCCAAAATCTTTCGCAATAAAGTGAATATAAGGTTTCACTATATGAGTATAAAGGAAACTATGTATTGTGGCAACTTCCAATCTGTCAGAAGAACGACATACCCTTGACCTTATGGTGTTAGCACCCACATTTGTATATGTTATACAGGCTATCTTTCTTTTAATGCCTAAACGTTTGGAGTTTGATATTACATTTTTTATATGATTACATAACCAATGAGTCTTACCGGCCCCTGGACCAGCAGCGATTTTAAAACATTCATCGCAATCAATTAAATCATTAGATGTTATTGTATTATCCATTCTATAGCTTCGTTTATATATGGTGGTATATTCAAATATAAAGGTTTCTCAGATTCTAGATTATCTTCCAATTTTAATCTTAATTCAAAAGCATTCTCTCCTTTCCCCAAAGAGGATAAGTACCTTGTTGCTAATAATGATTTATATTTGATATCAACATGCCAATCTATTTTTTCCAATGCAGGAAGTAACCGTTCTTTGATTGTTTTATTCTTGCACTTATTAATTATAACTTTGGCAGTATCGTTAAATTTTCCTATATTGATTAGTTGTTGAAGTTCATTAATATTTGCAAGTGAATCAATAATTAGAATATCACTTGTAGTATTATAAAACATTAGATCATATTCTAATGTCTTGCCATAAATTGTATTATTTCTAAATATGCGAATATTGGGATGATCTTTATACTTTTTAATTGCTTCATCCGCATTAATCTTGTATTCCGTTTCTTCATCCACGTCGTACTCATATGGCCAACAAGTAGAAAATACTTTTGAACCTTTTGTTTTTCTTACAGGATCACGATCTGTAATTACAGCAACCTTTTTGCATATAGAATATTTATTATTCGAATCAAACAGTTTTAGAAAATGTTCAAAATATCTTCCACGCTCATTTATTACAACAATATGATGATCTGCAAAGTTAAATCCTTTGTATTTGGCTAATACAGGGAGTAAGAGTTCTTCTGCAATACCTTCAACAAAAACTATTTTGCTTGCAAAAAACATATCAGCATTTGTAGCATCTAGAAACCTTTGAACAAAGTGTTTGGATCCTTTTCCTTCTTCTGTATCATCAAAACATCTCCCTGGATAGGCAATTCTTATCTTTCCACTCTCTTTGTACATGCAAATCAAATCATCCAGTTTGACTGCTGACGTTATTTGCGTTGAATGTGTTGTAATAAACACTTGCTTGATGTTATGATTATCCCGATTCTGTCTGAGAAATTTAAGGAATTTATACTGCATGGAAGGATGAAGATGAGCTTCAGGTTCTTCTATTGCTAAAATAGGGAAAAGAATAGTATTGATTTTCATAAAATCTTCATCAGATTCTGCTTGCATTTTGGCTAATAATAAAGAAATATATAATAGGTTGTTATATCCAAGACCATTATGAGTCGCTGGAATTTCTATACCAATTTTATCTTTTACTATTAATTTGAGTATGGCAAGCAAATCACTTTCGGTAAGATTTCCACTGAAATCAGGGTAAGTCTTGTCAAAATTTGCACCTGTCGAATCTGAATAGTTGAGCATTACTTTTTTACCTTCAGAAAGTCTTTTCATCATGCTATCCATTAATGGCTCAGCTTTTTGTACAAACTCATCATGTAAAACTTTTATTTCATCATTTTTTTCTTTTTCACTTTTGTCTTTATCTTTCCTAATATCGTAATCAATAAAAAATTCTAACACATCACGTAATAACTTGTCATGTCCTGTAAACATATCACGACCTACATCCCTAATTGCATCAAGGAATTGAAAATCAAAACGGTTCTTAATCTTTGATATTGATATGCTCCTGTCATCAGTATTTCCTCCCCATAGTTCATATCTGTAAAGACGGATAAAATCACGTTTAATGATATTCCATATAGTATTTACATCCTGAATATCTGATACTTGCAATAAATATGATTCTAAATATTCATCTGGCAGATAAAAACAATAATTCATTTGTGCCATTAAAGGCTCTTCCAATTTTATTGTAGAACCTTCCCATATATTCAGTTCCTCATTCTCTATATCATCATTTTCACTTTGTGAAAGAACAACATTTATTTCAACTGAAGGAGCTTGTGATTTAAGTTTTTCAATTGTTGTATTTTTATTGAAATCATCAACAGAAAGCCTTCTGTATATATCATTAGATGTAACTAAACTTAATGCTTTTAATATATTGGTTTTGCCTGCATTGTTATGTCCAATTATGACATTAATACCATCGTGGAAATCTACAGTAGTATTATCAAAATTTCTGAATCCTTTAATTGTAATGTTTGAAATATACATTGAGTAAAAAATCTAATTGTGAATAATATCATCTCAAATATAATGATTATTATTGTTTTAATATTTAATAGACGATAAAAATATACTCAAAATAAGTTTTTAAATTTGATGGAAGAATTAGTATTGGAGGAGTAAATTCCCTCCAATACGTATAGCTTTTAATTTAATCTAAATTGGTGCTGACACAAATATTAATAATCCCATTTAATAGTTATCTGGTATGAGTTTGGTTGAGCCTCCAATTTATTACCTTTCCTAGTTGAACTGAAAGGACTTTCAATGATAGTGACTCTTCCATCATGATAAACGGCCAAGTCGTATATATCACTATTCTTCATGGCAAACTCATATTCATGGCAAGACATAATAATAGAGTCTCCATTCATGGATTTAACTTCAAGATACCTAATGTCCGTTGGTTGTGAATCTTTTTTTCTATAGGTAATATCATAGTGAAGGTTATCATTGCCACTTTCCATATTTAGTATCTTTGATTTACCTATTACATCAACAAATTGCGGAGAAGCTTTCATTGCATCGAATGTAGCCAATTCTGCTTTCTTTCCAGCATTAAATTTGGCACGGTCAGATATATAACCTTTGCCTTTTTTACTTCGTGAAACTTGGTCTTCCTTTTGATTAAAATCTTTTAATATACTATGGCAGCCTGTAAAATCAATTTTAATCAACTCCTTATCATATATTGATACTGTTTCATTATTTTCATGAGTCAAAACTTGCTTTTCAAACAATTTCTCTAATCCATGAAATTTTCCTATCAGCATTTCTGTTTGGTTTAGAATACTTTCAGATATATGATATTTAGAAAGTATAATTTCATATTCAGGAAAAATCGTTTTAGGAACTGGCTCGAATGATTTTTCTTCCGAGAGTTTAAATTTCTCATTTATAAGTTTTTTTATAAGTATGTCTAGTTCTGTAAGTGTTAACAGTTTATTCTTTATTTCTTCGGCTTTCTCTTCATAAAATGGTTCATTGAATTTTTGGCACATATCTATATAATTCTCAATATATAAGTATGCGTTATCGGAGTTGTTGTTTATCTTTTCAGCAGAGATGTGATAAGCATATGCATTATAGCGTTCTGTCAGTTTGTTACGAACACTTGCAAAATATTCCATATAGAAATCTTTTAAACCATTCGTCCCTAGTACAGAACAATCATCAATATCCAAACTTAGAAGTAGTTGGTGTAATTCAAATGGTTTCATATCGTCAATTGATGTGAAATTTTCAGGAAGACTGATTCTAGGAAATATATCCTTGATGTATTTTTTTGTGTCAATTGAATAATCTGAAAGATTACTTAGCTCCAATTCAACCCCTTTTATTTTACTGCATGACTTCCAGAAATTTTGCTCTGATTCACTTATTCCAATACTTTTAAGAGTAAGACTCCATGTCTCAGGAGTAATATCTTTATTACTGATATATTCTATGTATTTTATATCATGAGTTATAATATTACGGAAGTAATTGGCCATTGTACTACTATTAACCTTTAGTGCCATACAAACAGCTTCATTCAGGTTTTCACAAAAGACAGGATCGTTAATAGCATTGATACAGTTTGGATGTGATGAGCAAATAATGTACTGTACTCCCATACGTCCATTTCCAGATGTAGTTAGTAAGTCTCCTTCTTTCATGGTATTTATAGTTTCATCTATTTTATATGATGAAGTAAAAAATATGTGCAAATTATTACTCAATTGTTTTAAAGCATTTACAGTTTGTCTTATCAGAGATGTATCTTTTAAATCATCGCCAATTCTGTATGCCAGGAAATATTTAATGCGTTTAGATAAGTATATTTTCAAGTCATGTGTAAGTACCGTGTTTTCTTGGTAATTATCAAATGTAATATCAATGTTTTTAGATAGATTTACACCGAAAATTTGCGCAACTGAATCTTCACCAACACGGTTTCCAATTTCCAATTTGGGTAGATTCGACAATATTGTTTGAGGTAATTGGTCATTATCCCAATAATATATTTGTTCGACAGGTAGCCATTCAAGTTTTCCGTTCTTCCTTGCCAATAATCTTTTAAGATGTTTTGAACTAAGTTCTTTTAGTGTATTGTAATCGGCATGTTTACTTCTTATAGCTTCTCTAAGCTCCCTATATCTTTTCTGAATACCAAAACTATCTACTTTCTGTGATAGTAATATGTATAGTTGTTCAAGCGAAAGATTTGTAATATTTGTCTGTGCTCCCAAAGAAACAAGTAATGAATAGATTTTAGCTATACTCTCAGGATTTTGATTAACTGTCAAATCTTCATAATTAAATTCTAGTCCGAATATTGTAGAATTTATTACAGAATATGTTAGAGGAGCAAATTGTTTATATGAACGCATTTGATAAGCCGTGAAACTATATTGTACAGTCTCAGGTTTTATAGTACGATAAAACAAATTTATACTTGTATTTAAAATATTCTCAACTGATTTTTCATCTGAAACTAAAAGACATAATGCTTCTTTTAGTGAAAATTGGGAAAGAAAATCTTCTTCTGGAACATAAGCATAATTATATAACTTCGTGATTTTGTTATTGCTATCAAAATTATCACAGTAACGATTATCTATTTGTATTTTATTATTCCCATCCCTTGCTGCTTCAAGATATGAATAGTTATTACCATAGTAAATGTGCTTTTTCGGTACCCGACATGAGATACCTATTACTTTATATAGAAATTCAACTGCATCATTTTCATTCTCTGCACCTAAAATTTCTTTCCATTCTGAAGCTGTCCACATCAGCCACCATTCATCTGCAATTTTCTCACTCAAAGTTGCTGGAAAAGTTGAATCTTTCAATATCATTTCACAAACAGGTTTTTTCTCTCCTAATCTATTGATTAAATGAAATTCAGAAGAGAAACTAGAACGGTCTGTGGCCTGATTTTTAAAACACCATGTTAAAATTTCGCGCATGCTTTCTTTCGTAATATTCTCTATAGACCAACTTTCTATTTTTTTACGTATGGCAGTGTAATCTCCATTAGAAACAAATGATATATTTTGTAATTTTTCTGTAACAGAACGTATCTGTGTATTCCAAATATCTTGAAGTCTGGATATAAGTTTAGAGCTGACAGCCTTTATTTTTAGGCATTCCGGGAGTATTGTGTCACCGGCCATACTTAATACATAAGCCGGATTACTGTCAATGGCTGTTATAATACTATTATTGCCATCTACCAATATATTTAATTTATTGCGGCAGCTACCATAACTTACAATTGCATCAATATATTTGGCACGTTCATCTATATCCATATATTGTTTGCCAATATCATTCAAGTCCTCATATAGTTCGTCCAAGGTTCGTTTCACTTTCTTTAAGAATTGTTCTGACAAATGTCCTTCATTTGAAAAGTAAGTTTCATTTTGGTTAGCTATATGATAAATTAATCTGTTGTTTTGATTAATGCAATAGTTCATTTCTTCTAACCATTTGGACATTTTTTCTCCTAACCATATTGCGGTTTCTATATTAGAATAGCGATAATTAACTGTAGGCAGTATGTTGATATTATGGATTTGTTTTTCTATTGAATCTGAAAGTGATGAAAGTTTTGCTGATTCAATATCTGCTTTAGGTATATTTAATAAGTTGAATGCATCCCACATTTTCCCTTCTGGCAGCAGGTTGTTATTGGTTAAAAAAGCAGCCAGATTTATACCCATTCTTCCCAATGCTTGTAATACCTGGTTATTCTTCTCTGATTGTACCAAATGATTTCGTGATGCATTTAATTCGAAAGTCCCATGATATATAGCAGGAACGTTCAATCGGACATTAGTTGGAAAATATGAATGTAAAACTCTGCATATTTTTATATCACCCAAAGGATAGGCGACCGCAACTTCATATGTGCGATCTTCGGATTTATAACTGCTAACTACAAAATCTGATGTACTACCATTATCATCAATAGATATGGTTTGTATATTATTACCTTTATCTATTGGATGTTTACGTTGTATAGTTCTAGTTTTTCCTTTACAATTTATATGGATTTGATCTATATTTCTTAGAAACAATAAAACGGAAGATGGTAATTTGTTTAATTTTTGCTCCACATCATTTATTATTGTTCTATCCTTACAACATACTTCTATATCTGTTGTACAACAACCATTTGTGGTAAACGTATCTTTTTTAGTTATCTTGTCTGATTGAATTTCAGGGATAGATAATATTGGTAATGGGCATCCTTCTCTTTCCATTTCAAAAGATTGTGCATCCTTTTCTGATAAAGCACCTTCTTTAATGCCATTCTCCTTAAGAATATTCCATTCTTTATTCGCAATCTTTTCACTGAAACTGCATTGTACACCATTTGAATGAATAATTATTTCATCACTCCAATTAAGCAATGACCGAAATCCAAGTCCCTTATTACCAATTGGCTTAATAGCAGAATCCTTGTATGCAATATCTGTCTTTGTAGATATAAAGGAACGCATAATAGACAACATACCACCTTTTGTAAATGGTCTTTTCCCCCAATTCTTTATATGAAGATGATTGTCTTCTGTTAAAAGTAATTCTACTTGTGGTGAACCTTCATCATCTGCATTTTGTATCATTTCGTATAATTCACGTCCAGAATATTCCTGTTTCATGTCAAGCTCTATTTTCTTGTCTTGCCTGATTCGAGAACTAGTAAATTCTAATTGAGAGGTATATTCACGTTTATTAATAGTAAGTACCTCACTTTGTATATCAATAAAATCGTATTCCATTATCTTTGTTTTATGGTTAAATATCAATCAAATAACAAAGATACATATCTATTAATATAATACAATTGAAATATTAAGCTTTCGTTAATATAAGATCCCGGTATATATGAAATTCATTCATCAGTGATTAGTGAAATATATGTGATTATACATTCTATTATTGAATTAGTTGTTTCATGGTCCAATAAGTAGAGTATAGGTTTTATTTTCAACCATTTAGATTTGTCAATAACCCAATTCATAGTATTGGAGATTCATTCAGTACTGGTTCGCAAGAATATTGATGATTGATTACCTGATTATTTGTTTTATATGATAAATAGATATCGGGTAATAAATTAACTATTAAATAGTTCACATAATGAGTTTCTGAAGATTAATAAAATATTCAATATGAATTTGTGATACAGAAGTTATAGTTAATGTAGGGAATATATAGGAATATTGTGAAACTAGAATTAGTAAGTAAACATTTAGAAGTTTTATACGGTTAAATTTCTGATTATCAAAATATTTTCGTATATTAGTATAGCAAAAAAGATTATAAACAAAGGTATAACAAATAAATCCTATGATTATGGCAAGAACATTTACTATTACCAGTTATGGCAAGACTAAGGAATATCCAGAGAGCCAGCGTAAGAAAATGATTAAGGAGTTTGAGACGGCTATGCTTTGCTGTGATGGCAGTGAAGCTGAACGTTACAGGAATATATATGGTGACCTGGTTGCCGGTGAGAAGGAGTGTATGGACACAGAACGTCCATTGGGTCCTGAGCTTGAAGCAATGATTGAGCGAATGTTTGCTACTCAAAAGTAATATTCTACAATTGCAGATTTTTATGTTGCATACCTGTTTCTGATACGTCCAATTTTCTGAAGTAATTTCATTCTCAACTTTTCCGGATAAGCAATCTCCACCTTATCACCGAGAGCCAGTATTTCATCTACCAGTTCGTCAGTCACAAGAAGTGTGTAATCAAATGAAGTGAAACTTCCCATATTATTCCTTTCCACCTGCGAATGGTGGAAAGGATGTTTTCTCAGATAATCGGCAAATGGACCGTAAGCCCTTAGTGTAACCTCTTCCGGCTGCTGTCCGGTTGGAGCCACAACACCAATAGAGTCTGAAAGACGTTTGGCAAGCGAAAATCTGCAGTCTGTCTGAAACCTGTTTCCGCTGAGATAGATTTTGGTCAGTGCATCAAGAGGAACGGCACAGAACTCTGATCCGTTCCTGTACCCGAGCAGATACCAGCGGTTATGGAACAGCTTCAAACCTTCCGGTCGTAAACGTCCTTCCACTTCATTGCCCCTGTCATTCGTGTAGAATATGTACAGTTCATGTCCATCGCTGATACATTCCGATATATCCGGCAGGTATTCAATGCTATTTGACATGTCAGGCAGTACGACACGATGGAACAGACACGGACTGCTTTTAAGAGCCACATCAATGATACGGCTGTTGAACAGCCAGTTCCGGCAACTGTCACCGAGTATTTCATCCAGATTCTGAATATAGTATGTATAGTCCTTTCTGTTGCACGCAATAACTATGTCGAAGTTCTCCTCAATCATCTTTCTGTGATGATGGAATGTGCGCAGACTCAACGGCTTTCCATTGTATAGGAAATGGTGCTTCCAAATATCACAAAGCCTTTCAAAAGTAACCTTTCTTTCCTGATATACCGTATGCAGCAACCAAATGTAGCGGTTGTAGATATTATTCATAAAATCACCTCTTGTAACTTGTTTAACTATCTAAATATAAGCATTATAAATGAGATATGCAAGAAATTTGCATATCTGTTTTGTACAATATTTTCACTATAATCCGGGCTGGTTTTCAGTACAGATTGATTATATCCATACATCTTTTCCTTGCCTCCCTGCAGGTATAGAATGTTCCTCCATAAGGCTTGCCGTCATAATAGGCAATCACGCCACATGAATGCTCCAGCATGAAGTCATTGCGTCTTAGAAGGCATCCTTTGAAATAGTGTTCACTCAATACGATAACCCGGTCGGCCCTGGAAATTATATTCTGATAACGTTCATTTTCCATGGAATGCCACCGGCAGCTCTGTCTTCTGAAAGGTACAACGGCAATGAGCCGTATATTTGGATACCTTCCCTTCAGTGACAATACAGTCTCAGCAGCCATCAGGTCGAATCCCATGGCCATGCCTGAATAGAAGCAGGTTATACCCGATTTGCAGGCGACGGACACGGCTTCAACAAGCCGTGCCCTTATTTCATCCTGCCTTTCTATGGGAATAGTTCTGTGTCCCGTGAAAGCCAGTGACTTTGATTTTTCTGATAATATTCCGTTCATAGTTCTATACTTTATAATGGGTTCTTGCAAGGAAGATGCCTTCAATGACATTCGCTCCGAAACTCTCCAGCTGATTCGCATACATACCGAAACTGATTCCGCGTGTGATTACATCGTCAAAAACAATGACATCTTTCTCTTTGAACCACTCTTCATCAAACTCAATTATGCTAACCTTTCTGATTTCCTTTTCAGCCTTACGGTTTTCATGAATAGCAAGTCTTTCTCCGCATACCCTTACATGGTCATATCCGTTTATCGCTCCTGTGAGTTCACATACCCTTTTGCAGAAGTCCATGTACCGGATTTCATTCTTTCTTACCGATGATGCCGGAACCGGAATGAATACCAACTGTGAGCATCTGCTGCCGTGTTCGTCAATCATTCTTGCTGCCGTCATCTGTGCCACCGCTTCATGAGACCTTCCATCCTTGAAGTCATAAACCAACTGTCTGTCGGCGATTTCCTTCTCGCCCACATTCTGAATACGTTTGGGAAAATACTTGCAGAACCATGTCTGTGGTTTTTCCAACTGCTTTCTGATGTTTTCGTCCATCTGTACCATACGCTCTGATTTTTTTCCCTTCTGTCAGCAAGTTTTTCAGCTTGCCCGAAGGATATTTTTTGCAGTTCTCAGAAGCGCAGGCATTCAATAAGGCAAACTTCAAGGAAAGCTGAAAATACGCTCAACCCCGTTTGAGGAAGATTTTCAGCCCTGTGTTTGACGTTTGCAATGCCGGAGATACCTTTGCAAAGAAATATCTGAAGAGGCATGCTGAACAAACCTGTGGCTGTAATGGTACATTAGGATAACCATGTATCCCTTTCACATCAGATGTTTTCAGATAATAAAATGCACCCGTTTCAGGGGTGACAGTGTTGACAGAGAATATCTGTCAGTGTATCAGATACTTCATATAGAAATCATACGTTGACAAACGTTGACAAGTGTAGCCACAATTTTCTGTCCGCTAAAAATCCATAGCCAAACGTTGACACATTATAATACTCTATTCTTTATAAGAAAAATCAGAAAGAATATAATATACTGTATTACAGGAACTTCCCAGATAGACTTTATAATGGATTTTCATTGGATTTGCTGTCAACGCTGTCAACCATCAAATATATGCCTTCCTGATTTTCATAAAAAAGATTCGTTATCAATCGCCTTACCCCAGCCGTATTGAATATGACAGGTAACACATAATCCATACAAATTCCACAATCTCCAGAATAATCCCATATTTGATATATTGACAGCTAATAATCAGTTATTTACATTTGCGGTATCCCACAAACGAAAAGATTAACCAGCATGAGATATAATGAAAGTCGTTCCGGAAAAGACATATTCAGTAAAGGAGGCAGCACGCTACCTGGGTGTTCACCGCTGTACCATCTATGCCTATATCCGTTATCTGGAAAAGCCGCTGGCTTTCCTGAAGATACCTGATAAGGCAAAAAGGGTGTTCAGAGGAACTGACCTGATAGCCTACAAGGAAACCGGCCTGCCCAAACGTGGCCGCAAGCGTAAGAAACACCGTTAGTTCAGTCTGTCCCATGGAATGGTATCCAGGACATTATATTTGGCATTCATAGCAGCAAGTTCAAGAGCCAGCAGCCTTGCCCTTAGCTTGACATCCTCCATGTCAGCCACGGCCTGAAGGAACTCCGACGGCTCCATTGCTCCTGACTGAATCATCCATTCCTTTGCACATTGTTCAGGAACAGCGGCACTGACGAAAGAGAATATTTCTTTAGCTATGCAGCCGGCTGTACCGTTACCGGCTTCAATGGTAAAACAGAACGGCACACCGCTCGAAGTCTTCCGTTTGAAATTGAGAAACCGGATTCCATCCATGTTTTCCATAGAAACGCTCCACCCATGCCGGGCAGAGATATTAAAAATATTACGACAATTTTCCATTTACCATACAATTATAGTTTTGTTTTCATTTACCTGCTATAATAAGCAGCCGGTCTTGTCCGTGACGGATAGGACCGGCCACTTCTGTTTTCATACAGCCTATTCAAACCTTGCAAGAAATTCCTGAAGCCTGCTGTCCTGAATCTGTTTCAGCGGAACCGGTTGAAAGTTCTGCTGCTGTCTTACCTGAAGCTTGCCAAACCCCTGAGCACTCAGGTCAAGCTCCACATCCGAAAGCTCATTGAGGGAAATATACCCGTATTCATCCTCCATGAGTCCGATTACGATACCGAATAGAATCACATCGTCATCCTCCCTGTTTCCTTCAAGGATAAACCACCTTACAGAACCAAGGGCAAAAACCGCACGGCAAACAGCTTCCTTTCCCTTGCCGTCCTGGGAGTAGAGCGGATAACCCTCCAGAGCTTCCGCCAGTTGTGTCGTCATCAATCTGCACATATCAGTAAAAAATTAAAAAATTGTTTGATATTCATTCTCCTTGCTCGCATAACATTTGAATTTTGAAGTTCTGATTCTTTTCCCTCCAGTAAAGCTCATTGAGCTTCATGGCCGGGAAAAACTGTTTTATGTGCATTTGTGACTGCGGAACAGAGGGAGAAAAAGACAAGTGTGAAGTCTGAGAATGCAGACGGAATACCCAAATTTTTGAGGCATGAGAAAATTTGCGGAAGGCTGCCGTCAAGTCCTCCGACTGAAAGCGCAAGCGTCACTTGGCGTTTCTCCAGTCCGCAGTACCTTTGCACATAAGAAACGGTTCCGGCTATGATGCTCCAATGTTTTCCTGACATTCAGTATTCAAAGATTTCTGAAGAGCATAGTATCCGTTTTCAGACAAACCACCGGTAACCGGTTGCCAATGTCAGAGCCTTTAAAGTGAAGAGCAGCGTAACCTTAAAGGCTCTGTCTTTGACAACTGTCCTGATTTATCTGCATGATAGGATGAACCTATCGGCTGAAACTTGCCTTGTATCACAGATACGAAGCAAGTCAGCCGGTAAGTTTCCGTAGTATAAGGCAAGTTGTTCCGGCATCGCATGAAATACGAACAGTCGGAACAGCTTGCCTGTATTTTAAAACGAGTATTCAAGGATATAGGACGTTCCGTCAGTGCAAGCTTTAGCCTGTATAATCGGGACGGTCTGCTTGTTTTCATTTTCAGACATATTATCGATAACCAGTTGTCAATGTCAGAGCCTTTAAAGTGAAGAGTAGCGCAACCTTAATGGCTCTGTCTTTGGTAACTGCCCTGATTTATCTGCATGATTGTATGAACCTGTCGGGTGAAACTTGCCTGGTATTGTAGATACGAAGCAAGTCAGCCGGTAAGTTTCCGTAGTATAAGGTAAGTTGTTTCGGCATCGCATGAAATACGAAAAGTCGGAACAGCTTGCCTGTATTTTAAGATAGGTGTTCAAGAATATTACTTCCTCTAGTATTGCAGGCTTTAGCCTACATCTACGGGAGATTTTGATGTTAAACACATATATTGATAGCTAGTTCAACTGCTAGGTGTTTTGAAAATGATTACGTAATGCCATTTAAATAACTGCTAATTATATTCAATATTTAAATAGTGCCCATAATTGATAAAAGAAAGATATTTAATAAATTTGAATTATATATTATATATGGTATTTCGTACATTTGTATTAATTCTATATGATGTCAAGATGAATTAAGTGATGAATGTATTTGTATCTTCATTGATACTGTTAATTATATATAATTTAGGTTTTTTGTTCATCTAGGATATTAAACAAACTGAATTATAACAATCTAACAAAATAATTTAAACATGAAACAATATTATTTTCTTAATAAACATAGACAATGGAAAGGACCTTATAATTATTTACGAATGTTATACTTGTGTTTAAATGGTACAGTAACTATGCATTCATTTGTTTGGAATAATAAAATGAATGGAGAGAGTGTTAATACACCAACTGAATCTATTTATGCTCGTAAATATGCCTTTCATGTTTTCCCAAAGTGGGTATTTAAAGATTATTTAAAAGTCTACTTTATCAATAATATAAAGAAATTAAGATTTAAGTTTTCTAGAAAAAAAGAAGATTTTAAGTTTACAGAACCAATTCAAATAAAGTTCAATCCAAGTAAGATTACTCAATCGTATTTAATACCTTCAATAGTAACAATTAATGACTTCATTGCACCAGGAGACTTTAAAGTTAAGCTATTATATTTAGAATTTCAAGGAGATGTTCCAACTGTGAAATGCACAGAGTATCCAATTAAATTATTTTTAGATGACAAGCCAGGGATTAAATTTGAGATTTCAATGACTGTTCCTCCTTTAGTCCATGGAGTAATGCATGAAGAATCTTATGGATTGCATAGAGAACTATGGCTCAAGGGAGAAAAAACAATTATTCATATTCAAAAAAACAGTGTTTTTGATTTTGAGACAAAATTTCCAACACAACCTCAAGTACTTAAAGGTAGATTTAAACAGGCCAATTTTCATATTGATAGTGAATATGAAAACCAATTTAACAGATTAATTATATTAATACAAGATGATAAACCTATTAGTCCTCAAAATATTCTTGAAACAACTGGATATAATGTTTATGATAATGATAGTTTTAACATAAATCAATCATTAATCGGCTTGTCATTTAAAACAGGTGGTCCTTATACTACTTTGAACATTGCTAAATCAAGTTATAATTTTTATAATGTAACGGATGTCAAATCTAAACGTACATTGTTAGTGATTGAAAGCCAAAATAAAGAGGATCTTGATGTATTTAGGCAAAAAGCTGAAGTTATTAGAATTGCTTTTGCAATTTTAAGTGGTAGATTTTATGGTGATACTTGTTGTTATGTTAGTTCTAATGATTCGTCTTTTAAAGAAATTAATGGTGCATGGCTTGAAATAGAAAAAGAATCAGTAATTTCTGCTCGTCAAATTATTAATTTTGAATCATGTAAATACGTTAAAAAAGAGTTGCCTGCTAATAGAGTATCATCGGAACAGTTTTCACAACTTTGTGAGAAATTATACAATGATAAAGAGTTATTTCGTGTTTCTGAAATTGTTATAAGTGCCATTGGAAATAAAGATCCTATACAACAAGGAGCTTTATATGCAGTAGCATTAGAAACATTAACTACTAATTTAGGTGATAAAGAATCTAAAAAGCCTATAGAAGATAGAAAGATAGCTTCAGAAGTTGTCAAGGAACTAAAAAGTACTTTAGAGAGATATAAGAATAAAATTTCTGAAGAAAGTTTTAATATCTTGGATAAAAAGATTAATTCAATTAATTCTCCTACTAATAAGGATAAGCTGATAAAGACATTTGCTAATTATGGTATTGAACTTTCAAATGAGGATGAACAAATAATAGGAAAAAGGAATCTTTATCTTCATGGAAGTAAACCATTAAAGACCAGTGATATATTTGAACTAACGCAAATATCATTAAGATTACATACTCTAATTGTAAGTCTTTTATTAAAGTATACAGGGTATTCTGGCCATGTTGTTAATTTGGACTTTTATGCTCATCTATTAGATGAGAAAAGAAGGAATAATTTCCTTTTGGAATTTAGTAGCAAATTAGATGAATTAATGCAAGAAGTTCAAGAAGCTACAATGGAAAGGGATAATGAAAAATTGAATGCTCTAATAATTAAAATAAACGAAATGTCTATTGATGATGTGCTAATTAGAATGATTTAAGCAATTTTATGACTTGAAGCTTTCATAGTCAAGTTATAATGATAGTTAGTTCTATAAAATGACATATATATCAAGTTGTAGAAAAATAAATCATAATAAAACATGATATTTCAATCCTTACTATTCTTTTTAAAGAGTAAACTATTAACTTTGTACTAAAATATGCGATATTATGAGTAAAGATATAAATCGACTGAAAGTTGTTTTAGCTGAAAAGAAACGTACAAACAAATGGTTAGCAGAACAATTGGGCAAGGATCCTGCCACTATTTCTAAATGGTGCACTAATACCTTGCAGCCAAATGTTGAGACTTTAGTGGAAATAGCAAAGCATCTAAATGTTGACATACAAGAGTTATTTTGGCCCATTGAAGAAAATGGTAATAATCAATAGAATTAGTTCTAATAATGGAAGATAATAAGAGAAATATTCTAAATGGGCAGATAAATAAAATACAGGATGTTATTGATTGGTTAACTATCAACTTTAATCTATTAGATGTTGTTGATGGAGTTATTTTTATGGAAATTGTAAAAGAAAATTTTAAAAACTGTTTTCAAAGTAAATATGGCAAATATAGATATACAGAATACTTCTTCAAATATAGATACAAAAGGCATTTCATGGGTTGAAAGAATTTTTTCTCATCCAGAAAGGACTATAAGACTTGCAACTTCTTTCAGTGGAATAGGTGCTATTGAATATGCGTTTAAAAGATTGGGACTCAAATCTAAAATTATATTTGCAGGAGATATTGACAAAAATTGTAAAAAATCATATTTTGCCAATTATGAGATAGAAGAAGAACAATGGCATACAGATATAAGAGATTTTGATGCTAGTCCATATAAAGGTAAGGTTGATATATTTGTTGGAGGCGCTCCATGTCAAGCGTTTTCTATTGTAGGTGAACAGCGTGGTTTTGAAGATACTCGTGGTACATTGTTTCGAGAATTTGCTCGAATAGTAAAAGAATGTCAGCCTAAAGTTTTTATCTTTGAGAATGTTCAAGGCTTATTTAAACATGACAATGGTCGTACTTGGCAAGTTATCTATAATACATTTTGTGATTATTGTGGTTATGATGTACATTATCAACTTTTAAATGCTCGTGATTACGGTATACCTCAAACACGTGAAAGATTATATTGTGTCGGTTTTAAGAAAGAAACAAAATTTAAGTATCCCGCTCCAATACCTTTACCATATAGGATGTATGATTTTCTTGAAGATTATTCTGAATGTGATTTCTTTAATAAAGATAAAAATGTTAAGTTTTTAGCTGGTAATAAGGAACGTAGTAAATTACTTTCTGAAGGGAAAGTAAAAGAAGAATTTAATGATTTTATCTTCAAGGTTGATCAAATTGCAGACAAATATTATTTGTCAGAAAAGGTGGCTAAATATGTATTATGTCCGGGTACTAAAACATTTAAAACCCCTATCAAAACAGATTTAGACATTGCCCGTCCTTTATTGCAGTCAATGCATAAAATGCACCGTGCAGGTGTTGATAATTATGTTACTTATAATAAAGAAAAAGGAATTGATGGACTCAGAAAGCTTACACCTAGAGAATGTTTAAGACTGATGGGATTTAAAGATGATTTTAAGATCGTAGTTAGTGATACTTCTATGTATATGGAAGCTGGTAATAGTATTGTTGTTGATGTCCTCATAGCTTTATTGAAGCAAATGGATATAACTAAATATGGAGTAAATGAAGAATAAATACGCTGAAATTCAAAATACAAAGGCCAATATTGATTCAAGTCCGATAAGTTGGCAAAATCGACAGTTCTCATATCCTACGAGGACTATTAGGCTTGCAACATCCTTCAGTGGGATTGGCGCAATAGAACATGCATTCCACCGTCTTGGACTAAATTGTGAAATACAGTTTGCCGGTGATATTGACGAAAACTGCAAAAAAGCTTATTTCGCAAATTATTCCATAAGAGAAGAACAATGGCATACAGATGTACATAATTTTGATGCTAGACCTTTTAAAGGTAAAGTTGATTTATTTGTTGGGGGAGCACCATGCCAGGCTTTTTCTTTACGTGGAAAACACGGTGGATTCTCAGATACACGTGGAACCCTTTTTAGAGAGTTTGCAAGAATTGTCATTGAATGTCAGCCTAAAGTTTTTATTTTTGAGAATGTAAAAGGCATGTTGAGTCATGATAAGGGCCGTACATGGGAGACTATTAAGGAGACGTTTGAAAACGACTGTGACTATGATGTGTATTATCAAATATTGAACGGTAAGGATTATGGTGTTCCACATAGTCGTGATCGTATTTATTGTATAGGCTTTAAGAAGGAAACTGACTTTAAATACCCGGCTCCAATCCCTCTTACCAAGACATTATATGATTATCTTCAAAGTTCATTTGACAAAAAGTATTTTCTTAAAAGAAAAGGTGTAAATTTCATTACACGTACTATAAATCGTCAAAAAAGTTATACCCAAGTAAATGGCAATATCATGCTTTGTCAAAAGCGAAACCAACAATTTAATTGGCATGGCGATTTTGTATTTCATCCTAAATTGAAAGAGGATTCACTTACCCCAGATTCCGATGAGAATCTTTATTGTGTAAGTGATTTTGAAGAGAACTATTTCAATATATCCAACATAGAAAGATATGCTATACAATTAGATGGAGAATGTGGAAATGTTGTTAGAGCTAATATTGATGAAGTTGACAATCAATATGGTAGATTCAGAAAACTTACGCCAAGAGAATGTTTAAGGTTAATGGGATTCGACGATTCTTTTAAAATAGTATGTTCTGATACTGAAACATATAAACAGTCTGGTAATAGTATAATAGTAGATGTTTTAATGGCTTTATTAAAACAAATGGATATAACTAAATACGGTGAGGATTATGGCAGATGTAATATGTAGATGGCGTAATGCCACCCCAAAAACAGTTTGTGAGTTTGTAAAGATATTACCCCATAAAATGATGAGTTCGGAAGATTTTAGGTCGAAAATGGAACCTGAGTTCTTTCGAACAGCTTACCAACTGGCTTGTCAATTGGGGTTATATTACGAAGATAAAGGTATTTATATACCTAGATTTGAGAATAATATATCAGAAGATGAAGCTCACAAGTATTTAGAGCATTGGATTCATTGTTATTATGCGCCTAACCCCTTTACCAAAAGTTTAAAAGAGTTAGAAACGCCTGTGTTCTTAGTAAAAGAACTGGTTAATTTTTTAGAGGCAAACAATGGTACAGCTGATTTAAATCTTGCCATGACAGCCATATTTAAAGACCATATGGGAAACATGGATATCATATCCAACGCTCTAAATAATTATTCTAAAGTTATAAATGTAAATAAAGAAGGGATTGCAACCTTAAAACCTCAATATAAAGAAGTTATGAATAATATGCCAAATAGACAAGATAAAGAAGCATTCTTTAAGAATTTTGATTCTTCTGATAAAGTAAATATTGAAATTGCAGCTTCAATCTACCGCCCATATATTACTGCAATCAAGTCAAAGCCTTTTCTCCTCCTTGCCGGTATCTCTGGCACTGGAAAGAGTCGAATTGTACGTGAATTGGCCCGGGCTTGTTGGGATTCGAGTTCTGAAGAATACAAAGCGCAAAAACCTAGTAACTTTGAGATGGTACAGGTGAAACCGAATTGGCATGACAGCAGTGAATTGATCGGTTATGTGAGCCGAATTAATGGAGAAAGATATGTTGTAGGTCCATTCTTGAAGTTTATGGTGAAGGCATTATTGAATCCTGATGTGCCTCATTTCTTATGTTTGGATGAGATGAACCTGGCCCCTGTGGAACAGTATTTTGCTGAATACCTAAGTGTTATTGAGTCACGCAAGATTAATGAGAAAGGAGAAGTAGTCACTGACCCTATCATTGACTATGAAAATACAGAAGCTTATAAAAATTTGATAGACCAATTGTTCATTGGAAATGAAAGTGAACGTCAGGAATATCTTACAGAGAAAAACGGAAAACGTTTATCGTTACCGGCCAACTTGATTGTAGTGGGTACGGTAAACATGGACGAGACGACTTTCTCATTCTCTCGGAAAGTACTTGACAGAGCAATGACTATCGAAATGAATGATGTTGATTTATACGGTGGATTGAAGCAACGTTATGAATCTATTGGCAAATTATCAAATAATGATTTAGTAGGAACTGCTGTTGAAGGTGTAGATGTTTATACTTTGAATCAAGAGGTGTGTGATAAGACATTGAATTATCTAAAAGCAATTAATGATGTGCTTGAAGGAACTCCATTCAAAATAGCTTACCGTACCCGTAATGAGTTTTTGCTGTATGTGGTGAACAATCTGCCTTATAATAAGGATGCTGAGAATAACGAGTTGCCTCAAGACTATGTGATAGCCCGTGCACTGGATGAAATTACGAGCATGAAGATTCTCTCACGCATTGAAGGAGATGATAGTAAGGTGAGTGATGTTTTTTTGACTAATCTATCTGATATTATTGAAGAGAACTTGAGTAATATTTCCAGCGAAAGACCTCTTGAAGTTTCCATTTCTCTTTCAAAAATAAAAGAGATGAGAAATAGGCTTTCTTCCGGATATACCAGTTTTTGGAGTTAATATTCTAAAGTTATGGAGTTACTTACAATTACGCATACTGATTTTACCATGAGTATTGAATGTAATAAGTTCGATGCTATTTGGAATAAAGCTAGGAATAATATAGGTGAGCAAGGGCTTCTCTCCAGTTATTCCTGGTCTGATGGCGTATTGTCAGTCGTTCGCCATACAGAAGGCGAGGACATTTTTATAGAAAAAGAACAGAAAACTCATGCTGTTTTTTTTGATAATGCCGACTATCCTATATGGGTTGAGTTTAAGGATTACGTAAAAGATGCAAAGTTCGGATCTTTGTTACAGGGAGATAACGAACGTTTTACGTATCGTAAACATATATTGGCTGGTTTCCTAAATTATAAGAATGAAATAGGACGTAGTGAGATACGTCTTGTTTACAAGACAAAGGAAAAAATCAAGCACTTCATATTTTCATTTGAGGTATTAAGTACGAAACTCAATTACCATGAACATTGGCGCAGTATTCTTGAAGATATTGAACGTGAATATCGTATGCTTTCGCTCGACTATATGAAGCGTACTTACCATGGCTTTTCACCTGAACAGAACGGAGATACACCAGAGATTGTGTGGTGGAGTATTTTTTCCGAAGAACAAGAGAAGTTCATACGTGCCTGTAAGAATATAATTGAGAGGCCACGACACAGATTACGTGGACAGGAAGTTTATATGCGTGCAGACAGGCTGAAAATTATACCAAGAGGTATAGAGAACGAACTGGCTGAACACCGTAAGGAAAGCACTCATTTATACCGTGTGGAGGAACAGGTACAGAATAACGACACGCAAGAAAATCGTTTCCTCAAATTTGCTTTGGATCAGATAACCAAGAAATATGAGTCTCTGAAAAAAAGAATTGAAGGGCTGAATAATATTTCAGAAGTAAAGAAAAATGAGATGACTGATGTATTTATCAGACTTCAACGTTTGCAACGTAATCCCTTTTTCCGAACAATCGGGCGATTCAAAGGTTTTAATCAAGAGAGTTTAATACTACATAAGGCAACTGGATATAGTCAAGTCTATCGCACATGGAATCTGCTCAGACGTGGATATTCGCTTTATGATGGAATGTTCCGTCTCCAAACAAAGGACATAGCCACTCTATATGAGATATGGTGTTTTATAGAGGTAAGTCATATAGTGAAAGAGCAATTGCATTTGACAAACGAGGAAGTTGAACATCGCAATCGCATGGAGATGAATGGAGTCTTTACATGGGAATTAGGTAAAGGTGAGCATTCGCGAATTCTCTTCAAAAAAGACAATGTGGAGCTGGCTGAGTTAGTGTATAATCCTAAGACTACAGATCAGGAAAACACTTCAATTGGGATGAGTAATCTTGTGGTTCCTACCGTTCCCCAGAAGCCTGATATTGTTTTACAGTTGACAAAGAACGATCTGCATAATAAAATGAAATTCACGTACCTGTTTGACGCAAAATATCGTATTGAGGGGAAAGAAGGTAATGTGGATGTACCACCTGATGATACCATTAATCAGATGCACCGTTACCGTGATGCCATTTATTATAAAGAATATGATTATGCTCCATTAAAGAAAGAAGTTATTGGTGGGTACATCCTGTTTCCTGGTGATGGAGAACCGATGGATGTGCAGATGTCTAGGTTCTACAAGTCAATAAAAGAAGTGAATATCGGTGCATTTCCATTACGACCTAAAGACAAAGAAAACAGAAAACTTTTACAACACTTCGTTGCCGAACTTATAAACAAGAAATCAACTGAAATAATCAATCGTGTGATACCACAGAAAGGTACATTCGTAGAAGTGGGCAACCGTGTCTTGATAGGATTGGTTACAAATAGTAGCCGTAAAGGATATTTACAAAGTTTCCTTGACGGTACTGCAACTCTATATTACACAGGCAGTCATTTTCCGACTACTATAGCATTACAAGACCTGCATTATTTCATGCCTTACATGAAAGGACAGGGAATTCGTGATGTATATGAGATTGTACGGGTTAGGACCATTACTGCTAAAGAAGCTAAACAAACTGAAGGAGAAGAAGGTAAGGATGATCTTCGCCTTGCTTTCGAATTGCGATTTGTTCGTGAACAATATAATGAATTCCAGCCAATCAATACAAGTAAGATGGCGAATAACACATTCATTGATACGACATTCGATATTTTGGGAGAATTTTTAATTGATAAAATTTAATTCAAATCTTATGGGCATAGAGAAACTTACTTCCGATGAAATTGCCGATTCGTGGCAAGGCCAGTTTCTATTTAAAAAAGAAACCTGTTCCAGTAAAGGCTTACGCTCACCTCAAATCGGTGCATTGCATGCTTTATTGGCACATGTTGAAGATGGTAATGAAAGTGCAATCATTGTAATGCCAACGGAGACTGGTAAAACTGAAACAATGTTAGCCTTTCTTGTTGCAAATGTTTGTAAAAAGGTTTTTGTAATAGTACCTTCGGATGCTCTTCGTAGTCAAACATGCAGGAAATTCAAGAAATTGGGACTGTTGAAAGATTTAGGAGTAGTTCCTTATGACATCAAGATGCCTATTGTTTCTATGATAAAGAATGCGTTGGATGATTTGGAATGGAAAAAGATAATTGATGAGTCAAATGTCATTATAACAACAATGGCGTCTGCAGAAAAAATATCTCCTCAAATCAGATCTTATCTTAGAGAAAAAATATCATTTTTATTTGTGGATGAAGCACATCATTCAAAAGCGCAGACATGGGATGCCTTTATTAAGGTCTTTCCACCAAAGAATGTTGTAATGTTTACTGCAACTCCATTTAGAAATGATGGGCAAAAATTGTCTGGAAAAGTCATTTTTAATTTCTCTCTAAGAAAAGCCCAAGAGCAAGGATACTATCAAAAGATAAATAATTATCAAATAACCAAATATTCAGAAGAAGAAGCTGACAAAGCTATCGCAGCAAAAGCTGTTTCTGTTTTAGAGTCAGATTTAGCACAAGGATTTGACCATATAATTATGGCCAGATGCAAAAGTAAGACACGTGCAGAACAAGTTTACAAAGTTTACAAACACTACGATAAGTATTCTCCTGTTGTTGTGTATAGTGGTATGCCTGGTGCTTATGCCATATTGAAAGCTATTAAAGAAAAAAAACATCGTATTATTATATGTGTCAATATGTTGGGAGAAGGATATGACTTACCTCAACTAAAAATAGCTGCAATTCATGATGAAAGACAGAGTCTTGCGGTTACATTACAGTTTATCGGACGCTTTACTAGAACCAATGATATAAAACTCGGAACTGCTAGTTTTATTATAAACATTGCATATCCACCATTGAAAGAAGAAATCAATTCTTTGTATCAAATGGATGCTGACTGGAATTATATTTTACCTAGATTAAATGATGAAGCGGCAACACAAAAGCAGTCTTTATCTTCTTTTTTAAGTGATTTTCACGGAGATTTGAAAGATGAGATTTCTTTAGAAGATATTCGTCCTGCATTAAGTGCAGAGATATTTATCACAAACTCAACAACGACTTCTTTCGGAAATTGGAAAAAAGCCCTTAATAATTCCAAACAGTACGACTACATATTGCATTCAAAATCGAATGATACTCTTGTAATAGTTCTTGGGAAAAAAACAAATGTATTATGGGGAGATACTCAAACTGTTCAAAATCTAAATTGGGAAATAATAGTGGTTTATTTTGATGCTCAATATAGAAGAATATACCTTAACTCCTCAATAAAACTGAATGGAGAAAGTTTTCTAAAACATTTATTCTCTAATCCCATAAAATATCAGGATGATAAGATGTTTAGAGTTTTCTCAGATGTACTCAGACTCCGATTATTTAATGTTGGTGCAAGGCTTCCTAAAGGAAAAGACATTTCATATCAATCATACTATGGGAGTAGTGTACAAGATGGTTTGGATTTGTTAACACAAGGCAGATTACAGAAAAACAACATTTTTGGTGTAGGTTACAGAAATGGCCATCTTACAAGCATAGGATGTTCCTGTAAAGGAAAAGTGTGGTCTAGGGAAAGAGCTGATTTACAGCATTATCAGGAATGGTGCAAAGAAGTCGGTAGAATTATTTCTGATGAACGCATTGATCCTAACATTGTTCTACAGAATACGCTTAAATTTGAGAAAATGTCATCTTTTCCCAATGTTGTTCCAATTAGTATGGATTGGAATCCTGAAATATATGAACATTACGCCCTAATGCTTAAGTTGGGAGATAATATACTTAGTTTTGATGAATTAGATTTGACAATAGAAGAAGATACCACTATTGGTAAAGATATTCTGTTCAGCTTTAGATATGAAGATAGTTATTGTAAATATAAGATGACTATTAATAATCAAAAAATAATATATACTAAAATAAGTGGGAGTGAAATAAAGTTTTATAAAGGCAATTTAGATGAATCTTTGGAAGAATTCCTTGAAGATAGTCCTATGACTATTTTTTATGCTGATGACAGTGTCTCATATGGCGTTAATTATTGTAAGCCAAAGCGTCATGCTGATGAGATTCCTGAAGGCTTGATTACAACTTTGTCCTGGGAAAATGTAGATTTGTCAAAAGAATCTCAGCATTCAGCACCATATGAAACAGATTCTATACAATATTATATGTCACAGAATCTTTGGAACCAATATGAATATCTTATTGATGATGACGGAAGTGGTGAAATTGCTGATTTAGTGGGAATAAATAATTCTGAAAGAGTTATTGATATTACTCTTTTTCATTTGAAATTCGCTAAAGGAGGGAAAATTTCAAAAAGTATTGAGAATCTATATCAAGTATGTGGTCAAGCTCAAAAATCAGTACGTTGGAAATATATTGGTGGATATAAAGTTTTTGATCATATCTTGAGAAGAAACGAAAAAAAAGAGCAAAAAGGGAAAAGCAGCAGTTTATTAAAAGGTAACATTAAAGATATTATTAAGTTACGTGAAGAGGCATCAAACAAGAAGGAATTACGCTTTCACGTGGTAATTGTACAACCTGGTATGAGCAAATCAGAATGTACTCACGAAATGAAAATTTTATTAGGTAATACAGTCCGAGTACTTCATGAGATGGCTAATATTGATTGCCGTGTTATTTGCAGCAAATAATATACAAGTTATCCATTAATGTTTAATGTACTAATGAATTATGGCAGATCGGTTAACAAAGGAACAGAGACATAAAAATATGTCTGCTATACGTGGCAAGAATACAAAACCAGAATTACTAGTCCGTAAGTTCTTGTTCAGCCGAGGCTTTCGCTATCGGCTGAATCATCCTCGTCTGCCGGGGCATCCTGATCTTGTATTGCGGAAATACAGAACTGTAATATTTGTAAACGGCTGTTTCTGGCATGGCCATGACGGATGCAAATATTTTGTACTACCGAAAACAAATTCTGAGTTCTGGAAGGACAAAATTCAGAAAAACAAGGAACGTGACATAAAAGAGCAAAAAGAGCTGGCTTCCATGGGATGGCACTGCATAACAGTATGGGAATGCCAACTTAAACCGGCACTTCGTGAACAGACATTAAAATCACTGGAGTATACGCTTAATCATATTTTTTTGAGCGACAGAAGGGTAAAACCTTATGAGGATTATGAAAGTGAACATTTGTTGGCTGCTGAACCTGATTGTGATTGATAAATTTCAGTTAAGAAGAAAGTCTAAATATAGTATCTGAAACGCCACAGATGACTATATTTAGACTTTTATTTATTTGGTCGTATATATAGAAATTACCGGCCTGGATTTATGAGGTTGATCTTTCGGTGTCTCCTGAATAGTTCCTGACTGCATAGAGTAAAGCCAGGCCTTATTCTCCTTTTGCCCTTCCACTTCAGTAGAAGACCATAACCAGCATTCACCCGGATTCAGATTAATCGGAGTTCCCCCGACTTCAGTTATACATTCATTAATCTGATACCGGACAGTAAACAGAAATGAGAGTTGCCGGACAGAAGGAATATAGGCCGATTGTCCATAACTCCACAGATCAAAAGACTTGATAGCCATTGGTGATTGGACTTCATCATTGTTGAACAAAGAATAGGTATTCTCATTTCCGTCCTCATCAGTCAATGATGCAGAAGTACCCTGGTCAATACCAAGACTGTCGGCAAAAGCCAGCGGTTCCATATCATGAATGTAAACTGCATAACCAAGATTGTCAGCATCAGGACTACGGTTTACATGGAAAACTATGGCAACAGCTTTCTTGTCAGATTGCTTGAATTTGTCCATGGACAATATATTTCCGTCCGAACAAACCACATTGCCGACTTGAAGGGAAGATAAAAGGCCGTCATCTTCTTCATGTTCACAATGACAGGAAGTGAGCATCAGCCCACTCCATGCCAGTATCGGTAATAAAAATCTTTTCAGTTTCATAACAATGGAATTTCAAATGACCTGATTACACATTGCGCTTCCTTGTCCAGAATGAACCAGTATTCAGAACGGTATGGCTGTCCGTCAGAATCAGTGGCTTCATACTCTATCTTTACCTTCCATCCGCTGAACGGCTTGCGTTCCTGCCCGACTTCATCACCTGCAGGCTTCAGTTCCCCCGTAACCATCAGAGAGCGGAGTGCCGTCATGGCGTCCATCTGACGTTTCATCTGTCCGGACATCCCGTGACATTCTGAATCCGGATTATCAAAATCCGTATCCTCCATAAACCTGCGGCTGATTTTCATCATGGCCACAGAAAAAGCCATTTTCTCCTTCATGCTAACATACTCACGGCCAAAGACAGAATCCGGTTTGCTGATACCGACAATTTTTACGGATTCCGGATTGTCCACGGAAGCCATCAGTGCCTTTTTTGCAATATCCTGCGCCTCGTTCTCGCTGTTGTCGGAACAGCCGGTTCCCATTCCGAGCAGAACTGCCACTGCAGGCAGTATCAGAAGTTTCTTTCCCTGTTTCATATCTTTACGATTTGAAGTTTATCCGGAGCCAGACCGAGACGCTTGCGGTAAATGGAACCGTCCTCCCGGTACATCTCCAGTTCGGATGAAGTAATGTTTTTCTCACAAAGTTCCTTCGCCTCTTCCAGTGTCAGCTGATGGCCGCCTATATTCCTCCAAATGGCGAATGAACACGGTGCTTCCTGATTGCTGTAGTTGGAACAGTTGAAAGCCCTTGTTCCCACACGTACCTCGCCGCCGCAGTGCGGACACCTGCCGATAACAGACTGCATATTGACTGCACCGTCATCAGCAAGTTCCAGCACCGTCGGGAAAGTCTTTCCTTCCTTGGTGGAAAAGCCGTCCAAAAGGATGCAGCGTTTCTCTAAAAATTCAGCAATCTCCCCGTCATTCATTTTCCGGTTGCCGATGATGGCATTGATGTTGAGCACACAAGAAGGATGCTCACCTGTGTTGTTTTCGCAGCGATACCCCTTGCAGGTCTTCACCACGTTGCCGCCGCAGAACGGACAGCGTCCTATAATCTTCTTTTCTGAATCCATATTCCTGATAAATTACATTGTTTGAATTAATTGAATGAGAACCCCCGGTTCCAGTCCGCAACGATTCCTCCTATGATGTTCTTGCCGGACATCACGCTTGCCCATCCTTCCGGGTCAAGAGAGAACCAGAGGTCGTTCCAAGAGAGTGTGCGTACCTGCCATGCCAGGATAAAGAGGTCGGTATTGACAGCCTCCAGTCTGGTCAGTACCTCGTTTGCAATGTAGTACCGCTCGGAAGAACTGAGCAGGTTTACCTTGTGCTTCTCCTTGCCTCCGTCAGAACCGCCTGTATCATAGCTTCCGGAAGTTACCAGCTGCTTCATGAACGGATAAAGCGCAGCCATCTGGGTTGCGGCATCAGCCAGCTCGTCCGAGACGATTGCAGCAATGGCCGTTCCCTTCAGGTTACTGCCGACCGATTTGAGCAGCAGGCCGCAGTTCTGAGGTATCTCCGTGGCCACCAGTTCCCCGGCACGCTTAATCTGATAGAGATTCTGCATGGCACCCTGTGCATTGGAAAGATACTCCAGCATTTTGTTCTCTACACTATGTACCCTGTCGAGTGCAACCGTTACGGCAGTCTCGGCAGCAATGATTTTCTCGTGTGCCTTCTGACGTTTGTCATAGATATTCTTCAGGGTGGAAGTCTGTGCAAAGACAGCACCCGTCAGCGTCGGGTCTGTCTGTTGTGCAAAAGTGTCCGTACCTTTCAGCAGAAAAACCGCCAAAGCAGTCACTACCGTTATTCTTAACTTGATTTTGTCCATATCATTCAGATTTTACGTCCTTTATTCCTTTGTTCGCTCAGATTCTGTTCACGTTCCTCTTTGTGTGGTGAAATCACCGGCTCCATCGGCCTGTTCAGCAGACAGTCGTTCCAGTCCTTGAAAGCCTTCGGCGGAAGCCACTGTCCCATGCGGTACCGGATGTTCAGCTGCCTGGCAACCTGGGCCAGTAGGGGACGCTCCATGTCAGGCTCGAATACCTTTCCCTTCGCTTCAATCCGGATGCCGCCGTCAGTCCTGCTTATCTTCATCTGAATACCTTCCTGCAGAGCCATCATGCGCAGTCCGTATATCCTCCCGGCCAGGTCGTTATCAAAACAGTCGAAGGCACGTGCATTGGGAAACCGTTCCATGACTCCGGTTATCTGCCTGTCAGAGAATGTGCCGCCCAGTGAAACCAGAGCCGCACTGTCCCCAATCTGTATCCGGTTCATCTGGTAGAAGGCCATGGCATCAAATGCAGACTCACAGAAGAACACGCTTCTTACATTGTCCGGACTGATACCCGAAGGAACAGCCACCCATGCCGAGGATGACGAATCCGTACCGGCAGCCTTCGACTTGTAACCGCCATGTCCTCTGATTTCATACCCCCTGACTTCATTTCCCTTTCCGTCAGTATATGGGAATCCGATATTGTAGCCTTCAAACTTCCCGTTGTTCCTGTCCCTTATAAGGGAAATAAAGGGTGAAAGAACCGTAACGGTCGCTTTGGACAGTCCGCGCCGGAAGAACAGTCCCGGTATTTTCTCGGTATCAACTGGCTTCACCTCATATCTGGAAACGTCAAACACACCGCATGATTTTCCTGCCGATTTAACATACTCCCTGTCCTCCCTGTATTCCGGTTCAGGCATGTTGGCAAAACGTGCCATGACCTTGGCTATCTTCTGCCATTCATCCTTTCCTGATACCGTAAAGGAAGAAAGATTCTCACGGATGAGTGTCACCACATCGCCCTTGGAACCGTCACGCCGGAAGAACGTCTGTGCCGCCTTGTCGTTGGGATGGCTGACAATCAGCGTATCCCTTTTGTTGCCGCCTTCACCGAGTACCAGTTCGATGTAACGTCCGACACCGGCCTTTCTGTCCAGACGGTATCCCAGGGCATATGCAATGTCATCAATCCCCACACGGGATTTCATTTCCCTGAAATTAACCTTGTAGTCACTCATGCTTTCCGATTTAAGATGTTATACAGAATTTCATATACCAAGTCCTGTACCGGCATTCCGGTTCCTGCCCATTATCGTAATCTCCGGTTCGTATGTCTTCCGTGCAGTCATGTTCAGGAAAGCCTCCTTGTCCTTCCAGTCCGTAAGCTGGAAGAATGTCCTGGCCGTTTCTCTGGAAACCTTCTTCAGCCCCAGCTCCACACCATCGTATGACGCACGGATGGCATAGTCTCCGGAACGGGTCTTGACAATGGCCGCATTTTTGAAAGGCATCTCCTCGTCCGCACTGACAGGAGCCAGCGGGTCATTCTTTGCCAGATAAGGCTGCTCGCCGAGAGCCAGGCGCTGTTTGTCCACATGGTCAAGAATCAGGTCCGAAGCCTTGTTCACGTCAGCCATGACCGATACGATAAACTTCGGTTCCTGTTTCAGTACACCGATCCACGAATCCAGATAGGCAGCCGAGTTGTCCGTTATCCTGGAATCAAAGCCCATGGAATGGCTGATCATGGCAGCCGTAAGTTCCGCCACCAGCTCCTCCTTGGCGTATTTCGGGTCACCGAACCTGCCGCCCATCTCCCTGTTCAGACGCTCCGGTGTCATGGTGGAGTGTGTCATTTCATGCAGCATGGTAGAATAATACTCCATTCCACCACGGTAGGTTTCTTCAGGAGAACTGCCGATATTGAACTGCGCCTTCATGGGCAGCACCACAATATCCTTTGAGGGAGAATAATAGGCACCGTTCTCACGCTTGTCGGCACGTATCGGACAAAGCCACTGCTGCGTTTCCACCATACGGTCGAGTGCGGCATGGGTGTACATACCTTCCGTATCCCGAAGCTCCGGAACCTTGAATCTGTCCATGAGCTTCTGCATCCTCTCAGGTTGCACTTCTGCCAGATTGGTCTGTGCCACATTGTACACCGGGAATGACTTGATGAAAGGAATGACATCCATATCCTTCTTCTCTTCCTTGCTCATTGCACGGTATTCCTCCGTGCTTATCCTCTTGCCGTGACTGTCCTTTATCATCATATCCCAGTACACTACTGGGAAGGCCTTTTCACCCTTCAGGACATGAGCCTTCAGGTTATGCGCCTGCTTGAAGGTCAGATATACCGGAAGCTGGTAGTTCATGGCTGCAGTATGCATCTGAAGAAAGAAGGAATTGGAACCGGAATAGTTTCGGCCACCCACATTCTGCGGCAGTCCGGCATAACCCGAAGCACCGCCAATCCATCCCTGTTTCCATCCGGTATCCTTCATCTGCTGCATACGCTCAATCATCATTGCAGCGAAGCGGTCTATGGCCGCCTGTCCGCTGTTTCCCTGAAAGTCAGTTCCAGATGCCATAGCTGTCGTCATCCATTACCTGACGGTCCATCTGCTCGATGTCCGTCTGTTCCACATAGAACTCAGCCGATTCATCCGAAGGGTCCGTACCGTGTGACCGGCACCACTCCAAATAATCATCTGCATTCTCACTGTCCATAACAAAGCGGAGGAAACCGATTTTGCCCTCCTGCAGAAGCTCCACAAGCTCCTCATGATTCATTTTAGCTGACATATAATTTGTATTTTAGTTTTCTGATTATGTTACATTTTCATAGAAGCCGTTTTCTCCACCTTTGCGGTGTTGGCTGCAAGCATACCTGTTATCTCCGTATTCAGGTACTTGGCCGCAATCTGTTCCCTTGTGGCCGTCTTGGTCTTGAAAAGCGAATAGCCGTCATCGAAGGAGATTTCATGCCGGGAAGTCTGTCCTTTCTCTCCGAGGTCAACCGACACCTTCCACTTGTTGTCATTCCTGTCCTTGGCTACACGCACACCCTTGGGGTCAACACCTTCAGGAAGCTGATATTTCTCGTATGCGGATTTCAGATGCAGACGTTCCCCGAAGTTCTTCTCAATAAGCTGGTTTGGAGTGGCCACCCTGTCAAAGTAGGCATTCAGGTCCTGGCGTGAAGCCACGGCAGACATGTTCGTATCCCCAACCTGAACATAGAACTTGTATTTCCCAAAGTCAGGACGCTGCTCGTCTTTCTCCTTATAGACATTGAACTTGTTAACGGTTATGGAACCGTCCGGTCCTGTTATCTCCATTGGCATACGGAAGGCTTCTTCAGATACCTTCGGCATCAGCTTTGTCGGATAGTAGCGTTCCATCAGCTGCGGCACCGTCATTTCCTTGTTCTGGTAGGCCGCAAGGTCGGCTGCATCCATCTTCTGCGGCTTGAGCTGCTGTCCGTCAATTTTTGCGGTAAAATACCATTCGGCAGGATTGGTGGTACTCTGGTAGGCATGACCATGAGTCACCTTTTCACCGTTGGCTGTTACCATCTGCGGCTCACGGGGCTTGCGCTCCTGGGCTGTCTCCGTTTTCTGTCCGTCCTTCTTTTCGGTCTTTACCTCATTATCCGTCCCGGTCTCAACTTTGGTTTCAGCTTTGGCCTTCGACTTCTTTTCCCTTGCAGGTTTTACATCAACAGTGTTCTCCACTGTTCTGTCAGGAGCTTCCTGCGCACCCTGTTCCTTTTTCTTCTTTCCCATATCTGTATTGTTTTGAATGGTTCTGTCATTATTTTCAGCTTTGTCCTGTCCGGCCTTCTTCTTCAAAGGACTGTCCAAGGCATCACAGATTGCAACCCTGATTCCGGAACGTATCAGTCTGGGCAGATAAACGTCAAGTGCCGATTGAGGGAATGATGCAACTTTTACCGGTCTCTTGTAGTCAGGCAGCATCCTGTCTGCAATCTCGATGGCAAGCACTGTGGCAGCCTTGACGGCATCCTGCTTATAGAGTTCATAGAAACTGTTCCGTCTGAACAGCAGCATGGCATCCGGATGCTTCTTCTTCAGTTCGTTGAACTGCCGGATGACACCGTTATCATTATCTGAATCTGTCTTTTTGGCCATAGGAATCAGTATTAGAGTTTAAGGCTGCTTGCTTTTGTTTCCTTCCGGGATGGAGAGAGTGAAATGGCACGTTCTACGGACTGTCTGTCCACCACCTTCTGATACTCCCATCGGTTCTTGTCAGTCATGACAAGGCCGAGGTATTCAGGATGAATCTCGTCATAGCGGAGCTTCTGCTGCCTTTCCCATTCCTTCATGTCACCCTTGATAAGCTTGAATCCCTGCTGTTCCTTCAGGTCAATGCCGACTGAAACTTTCTCGCCGCCCACATTCAGTTCAACCGGTTTTCCCTCCCGTACCTGCTGCTTCTGCTGCATGCCCAGTTCAATGTCGTTCACCTTCTCCATATCTTTCAGACGCTGCTCCAGCTTTATGTCTGTGACACGTCTGTGAATAACGGATTTCGTTTCCGGATCAAGCTGCAGATACTGCTGAGTCTTTTCACCATTTACGTTGACTGCCTTCTGTATTACCTCACCTCTGGCCAGACGTTCAGCCTCCTGCTGAGTGAGGTTGAGAACCTTGTTGCGTTCCCGGTCCAGTTCTGCACGTACCGGATAAGCAATCAGAGCCGGAGCACCGTTTTTGTCTGTAGTCATCTGAAGTTTCATCGGCATGGTGATGATGCTGCCGTTCCTTGCGTTGATGGATACCTGCATGATGGGAGTCACTTCACCTGCCATCAGCTTTTCCTTCACTTTCATGGGTAAACTGTCTGCCTTTTCACGGTCGATACCCAGTATTGCCAGTTTTTCGTATGGCAACAAATCGGACTGATTTCTGTTGTGCATTTCCATATTACTGTAATTAAGCTATTATATTTGCGGTTCTAACCGCCTGAATGCCACAAATGTATTTACGGCAATCCCCTGAAAAAGAAATGCGCAACACTATTCTGATTTCACTGCTGTTAATACTGCTGCCGGTAAGCGTATCGGCACAGTTCTATACGATAACCAGAGATTCGGAACTCCTGCCAACAGAAAGACAAAAAGAGGCCTACAAGCATGTAGAAAAGGATGTTATAAAAAGGGAAAAGAGTAAGATAATGACAAAGGATACCCTGATTGTCAGGCCGGACAATCAGAAGAAATTGGATGGTAACAGCCGGAATAGTGACAGGAAAGCATCCCTGAAAAGAGAACAGCAAAAGAATGTAGATGACATTATAAAAGCAGAAAATCAACTTCCTGCACTTACCATCCCCAACCTTTATAAAGAAATCATAAGAAATGGAATCCTGTACCCAAAAATAGTTTTGGCTCAGGCTATACTGGAGACCGGATGGTTCCGTTCGTCAGTATGCCGGAACAAGCACAATCTTTTCGGGCTTACCAATCCACGCACAGGGAAATACTATGAATTCAATCATTGGACAGAAAGTGTCCGGGCTTACTATACAAAAGTTCAATACAAATATAAAGGTGGAAACTATCTGCTTTGGCTTGATGAGATTGGGTATGCGGAAGATCCGAAATATATTATTCAATTAAATAAAGTATTCCAAATGATAAGATAATCAATAATAAAACCCACTAATACTCAGAGGCTACTTTAATAAAAGATTTCCGGATAGAAATCTTATTTTTATAAAGAAGGAATTTTGTTAAAACAAGAAATAACTGTATATTTGTTTTATTTAACTGAAAATCATCTTTTTATATATGACTACGCACAAGAAAACTATGCCCCCTTTAGGGAAATATGAAAAAAATGTTGTTAAAACCGCTAGATTATTAGATAACTTTCATAAATCTATTTATGTAGTAGCTGGAGCTAAATGGAAAAAATATTCAGCATGTAAAACGAATGTTTCATATAAGACTACAGAAGAATTAATGAAATTATTTGATATAAGACTTCAAAAAGCACTTTTACCATTAGGACAATTAGGTACAAAACCTAAAGGATGCCCTAATTACATAGGAAATTGTGCAGAGCAACATGCATGTAATGAAGTATTACTTCAAGATAAGGAATTTAAAGCAAAAATTAAAGATATAAAATTCAGTTTGGCTTATAGACCAAGGACATGCCAGATTGTACCTTATTGCTCAAATTGTACTAAAACTTTTAATATTCATAACTAATGGAATATACAGAAAATGAAATGTTGAATAAAGATATTGATTGGTTTATTCGAGTTAGGTCAGAGCTTATTCATGTGGCATCAGCAGGCACTTTTCTGCCTAAAATAATTCAATATGCAAAGGAGGATAATGAAGAAAGGTTTAAGTTCATTCGTAAACAACAAGATTGTTACTCTAATATTGATGTTGAAATTAATCCATTGTTACGTGAAATATTACATATAGAAGAATACGTAGATGAATATAGTCTGGTTTTAGAAGCATTAAATATTCCACTAGGAAACGATATTATTAATACATACCTGGATAATTTATATATTCCTGCATTTTCAAAATATGCTCGCAAAGGATTTATTTCTTTTGATTCTACAGGTATTAATGATAATAACTCCCAGTTGTTTCATTGGGTTGCAAGGCCTAAATCAAATATTGCTAAAGATTTAGAATTATACTCTAATAAGAATTTACCATTATTGACTGATGAAGATGACAAGTGTAGTAATCTTATATCTATTTTAAGAACTAGCGATAGTCCTATACCACTAGTAGATTTAATTGATAAATTAGATACGAATTAATACAATCTAGTTTATATAGAATAAGGAATAGGGTTACTGGTTATCAATACCCTAAAACCTTATTCTATATAATGTTGAATTTATTTGATAGTTTTATATCAAATAAAGTTACTTTTATGAAAAAGAACAATAAATCAAATATCTTATGGTTAATTATTTCATTACTAACATTATTCTATACTTGGCTAGGTTATGAAAAATTTTGGTTAGAAAAATTTAATAAATATCTTCTTAATGTTTTAGATGTGCCCAATAATTTACTACTCAAAATAATTGTTCTTTTATTGGTGCTTTTTTCTATAAATACACTTTTAAGGTGCTATAAAAATAAATATTTATTAAGTAGTAAACAATTGATAATCATATTGTTTTCATGTATTGTTTATATAAAGTATAGATTTATAGATGATATATATGTTTTTAAGAAATTCATAGGATTTATATCTTATACTGATGTTATATTTTCATTATTACTCGTGTTAGATTGTATATGTATATTCAATTTATTATTCAAAAAAAATGCAATAACTATACATGCTGAGAATAAACTTATAAAAGATGATCCTATAAAATATAATTCAGAAGATTTATTGGATTATTCTACACATGCAACGTTACTTTCTAAAGAAATTAGCAATCTAAATTTATGTAAATCATGGAGTATTGGCATTGTTGCTCCATGGGGTTTTGGTAAAAGTTCCTTTCTTAATTTATTAGAAAGTGAATTAAGTAAAATCAAAGGACAAAAATTTATTTTTCTTAGATTTAATCCTAGAAATTCAAATGAGGTAAAAAATATTCAGAAAGATTTTTTCATTGAATTATGTAATATTTTGAAACCATATAACTCGGAATTCAATTCAATGTTCAACGAGTATATGAAGGCATTAATGGTTTTAGATAATAAAAAAATTATAGAAACCATTAGACAACTCATTAATTCTAATAGTAAAGCTAATTCAAAAAACAATATATCAGAGGCATTAAAAAAACTTCCTTGTAAAGTAGTTATAATAATTGAAGATCTTGACAGATTACTTGCAAGTGAAATAATTGAGGTGTTTAAACTAATAGAAGGCAATGCTTCATTTCCAAATACAGTGTTTATTACTGCATATGATAAGAAACAAATTAATAATGTCATAAGTGATAAATATGCAGATGAATTATCTTTATTCTCAGATAAATTTTTTAATTATGAGTTTATTTTACCAATCAGACCTTATAATACTATTCATTTATATATAGAGAAAAGCATTTTAGATGGATTAAAAATATCAGATGAGAATCATGCTTTGTTTACTGCTCCATTGCGAGCTAATATTGACATACTTTCTAAATATATTTTATCTATAAGAGACGCAAAAAGATTTATAAATCTTTTTCTTACTGATTATAATGAACTTAAGGATGAAGTAGATTTTAGAGACTACCTTTTAATAAGCTTGCTTAAATATAAAAATCCTGATATTCATAGAAAGCTTTATAAAAAGGAATACTTGATAGATGATTATAATTATTATATTATTAATAAAAACATTGATAAAAATAATAAATATTATGATATAATCCAAAGACTATTTCCTTCTGAAAGAAACCCTAATGAGGATAATTATAGAAGGATATTCTCTGTAAAGTCATTTGACATATATTTCATTAATCAGATTTATGGAATGTTAAAGAAAGAGGATATGAAGTATGTATTGAATCCAGAGAATAAAGATTTTAAACAACGTATTGAAAAATGGAAAAATGAGGGTAAATTGAATGATTTTTTTGAGTTTCTTGATACAAGAAATATTTTAACCTTTAAAGATAAAAACCAGCTAAAAAGATTTATCGAGTGCTCCTTTTACATTTCTTCGGATATATACAAGATACATATATATATGGTTATTCTTAATTTATTGTATAAATCAACCGCCCAATTATTTGTAGATAAGTATAAGTTTGATAATGTTGAGGAATACTTAAATATCGTAAAAAAGATTATTCAAGACAATCCTCAATGTCACAGTTTATTGAGTACATTAATAATAAATCATTGTGATGGAGAATTTAGAGAAAATCAAATATTATTTTCAAAAGAAGAGTTGTTGAATTATAATAAAACATTTTTCTTGGCGCATTTGAATAAAAATCGTAATATAGACGAATCACATATGTCTATGCTTTATTCATGTATTGATAACCTGGAACCTGATTCTCGGAAAATTATATTGGATAAAACGTGCTGTTCAATGATAAAGGAAGCAATAATAGAAAATCCTAATTATTATATAAATTCATTTGTGCGATTAGGTGGTGCTTCAAGTAATCCAAAGTACGTGCCTATAGCTTGTGAACCTTTCTGGATTCAAATATTTAATTCTAGTAAATCTTTTAGTCATTTTGTTTATAGTGAAAAGAATAATGCGGTTACAAACATAGAGTGTGTTAAAAATTTTTGGAAAATTTATAAACATAACGATTTTAAAATAATAGAATCAGAAGGAGATTGGAATGCGGAAATTGAAATTAAAGATAATTTAAAAGGATTAATTACCCTTCTAAATAATATTAAGAAAGTAAGGGATAGATTTTATACAATCAAAAAAAAGTATCAGAATAAAGAAATTAATAAAAAGATTTATTTAGAAAAATGCAATGAATGTTTAGATGACTTAGATAATATAAAACTAGGAATCAAACTAAAACAGAGGATACGAGTTGAGATAGAAAATTCTATTAACGAAATCGATAAATAAAAGATTTATCACAAAATAATAACAATTAAATGTACAGGGTAAAAAGCATAGAAACCATATTTGGCTATGCTTCCCTGTACAAACCCTCTTGTTCCATTATACAGATATAGAAACATGCAAGCTATTACAGCACCAATAACCCCATAGTGCATCATTAAAGCAAATGTGCAAAAAAATTGCATATCTCTGATATATGGGAAAGAGTGACCATGTCCATTAAAAAGATAAAAAATAACAATAAGAAGAATCCCTCTCCACCCATAATCCATTCCAAGCCAGGAAGCGAGTCCAGCCATGCCAAGTGTCCAAAGAAATCCCAGTACCAGACTACGTTGCAGAAGACTCTCAAGAACCATAAGTGTGGCCACACCCAAAGCCAGTGTAAACATCACATTATGTGTCCCGTCAGCACCATTCAGCATATACCAGGGTATTTCACTGATAACGGCAAAGCCCAGCAGAGTAAAGAAATACCTGTACCTGCTTCTTGTATGAATAAACCCTTCAGCAATCAGGAAGGCAAACACAGGAAAAGCGATGCGCCCTACACAGCGCATCGTTTCGTATAATACGGTACCGTGCTCCATCAGATAGAGAGCAATATGGTCTATCACCATGGAAATCATGGCAATGACTTTCAGGGCACTGCCGCTAAGTCCGAATGCCGGTTTTAAGGTCATATTCATAAATTACATATTTAACTGATACCGAGAAGTTCCTTTACCATATCCTCCACTTCCTGGTTCACACGCTTGAAGTTACGGTTGAGCAGGATTTCCTTCTCTTTGTCGTTCTTGAACTCATAAATTTTGGGTAGAGCCACATAGTGTTTTTCCTCGTCCTTAATCTTTTTCATATCAAAGTGTGTCTTGCAGAAATACTTGGTGGTCTTGAACTCTTCCGACTGCTCGATGTCAAAATGGTCAAGCATACTGTCATCGGTAGCCGTAAAGTCACGTGCCGCCTGTCCGGCCAGCCAGCCTGTTGCCATATCCGCAATCTTGGCTGCAGGAACCAGAAAGTCCATCTTCTCAGAGATTGTGGTTGATACCTTGTGGTCGTTGATGGAAATGGAACGTGAAGTCTGCTTTGCCTTTCCGAACACATCATTCTGTGCCCACTCCAGCGTCTCCTTGTTTCGTGCCGCACCCATGAAGATATTACCGCAGGTGGTGATAATCTTCTGCATACCGACCTTGCCGTAATCTGCCTCCAGCTGCGGAAGCTCCTGGAAACCTAAGGTCACGGCAACCTTGTTGGAACGTGCCGTACCGATAAGACGGTCTATCTTGTGAAAGTACAGTGTCGGAAGCTCGTCCACTATGATGCTTACCGGGATATTGCCCTTTGAGTTCACCCTTGTAATCAGTCGGTTCAGAACCAGGGCATTAAGAGAACCGATAACCTGTTCCTTTTCCGGGTCATTGGCTATTACCAGATAGCTCGGATTAGCCTTGTCAGAAATCTTCAGGTCGAAATCATCCCCGGTGAACACCCAGTAAGCTTCCGGAGAAACAAGGCGTGCGGCATTCACACGAAGCGTACCGACCATACCTTCCAGCTGGTCATTGGCTTTGTTCTCGTATGCACTCTTGAACGGAGCCATCAGTGAAGCAATCCTGTCATCCTGCATCAGGATATTGAATACCTGGTCGTATGGTCTTCCAAGAAATGAAAGCACATGCGGCATATCCGAAAACTCTCCGGTTACGGTATCCGGTTCCACCTCATTGCCATGCTCGTCCTCATACCAGCACCTTTGAATCAGAATCTTCCTGCCGGTCCGGTCCTTATAGCTGTATCCGTTCAGGTCCACAAACATACGGTCCTCGTCAGTCGATACGTCATTGCCGTTCTCATCCACGAAGTCAAGCACCACATTGCCGTCCTTGTCGATGGCATTGAAGTCATCCCAGTTGCGTATGACAATCTCCAGCTTCTTTCCCTCCAGTGATATGAAGCGTCTAAGCTTCTTTCCGTTCCTGAAGCCGACAGGATGGAAGTTTACAAAGAAATAAATGATGGCAGCCAGGAAGTTTTCCGCTGAGTTAGTGAAGAAAGCTTCCGAGCCGCCCTTCTTCTCTCCACCTCCTTTGTTGAGTGAGGCCAGCAGGGTAGCCGCCGTTTCGGAAGCTGCAGCCAGATCCGGGATATATTTCCGCTGAATCGGATTGATGCGGTTGGAGTATTCCACATCGGTAAAGTTGATGGTTCGGAATCCGCAGTTCTGAGGCAGTTTGCCTGCCTTGCGGTTTTTGCAGTACTGGTAGAAAAGCGTCTTGGCCAGTGTCGGGTACTTGAAATCATATACCATCATCGCAAATCCCTTTGCTGAATGCTGCCTGATGAACGGGTCAATGATACCGAAAGACTTACCCGAACCCGGTGTACCCAGTACAATCGTACCACGGAACGGATTGATGATATTGATCCATCCTCTGTGCATCTTCTTTTTCCAGTAGTATATCATCGGAATGTTCACTGAGTAATCATTGCTGACCAGCGTTTCCGACTGCTGGAACGATTCGTTCTCAAAGTTGAAACGGTCCTCACCAACCTTATAGTTGTAATACTTGGCTATGCCGTCCAGTCCCTGATGCACCAGCATGGTACCCACTACCGAACATACCGCATACAGAAGACGGTTGGCAGGAAATCCCATCCAGCTGAACCCGAAACTCATGCCATGGAATACAAAACAAAGCCCTACTAGTGTCAGACCGGCCAGTACCGGATAGATGACCATTGTCCTTACATTGAACTTCAGTGACTTCTCAGCCTTTGTGCCGATACAGACAATACAGATGCATATAAGTTCGGCCACCTTGCATCCTGATACGGAATTGAATACCCTGAACCGTGCCAGCAGGTCGAGTACGAACTGCGTAACCCTGTTGTCTGCAGTAACAGGCAGGTTCATGATAATTTCAATAATCAGAAAGATATAGATGCAGCTCCTGAAGTAATTGTACATCTGCTGCTGTTCTCTTGTCTCCTCAAATGCCATACGCTGTAAGATTTATATTGTCAGAAAGGAACCTTTATACCCATCAGCAGACCGTTGCGGAAGGTATCCCCATGCAGGAAGTTCACATTGTTCTTCTGTATGACAGAGAACTCCAGTCCGCTACGGAACACATAGCTGTATTCAAATCCGGCCTCCAGCCCGAAGAAGAACTTCTTCTGTACCGCACCGAACTGAGGCCCCAGACGAAGGCGCATCATGCCGTTCTTGTACCGTGCCAGACGGTGCTTGTAAACCATACCTCCATCCCAGAAATATCCTTTCCAGAAATTGTGACATACCGGTTCCTGCCAGTGATTCCCGACCTCACCGTATACTTCGACCGCATTTCCGTATGAAAGCGGATACTCATAACCCAAAGTGGCATTCAGCGTACTTGGAAAAAGGAATCCTGCATTGACGGAAACCTTTCCGGTCTGTGCCGATGCACCGATGAATGCAACCGAGCAAAACAGAATGAACAGAATCTTCTTCATGGCCTATCTTTTTATGGAATGATCAATATAATAGTAGGGGTAATAGTCGGCACCGTCCAGAATATCCGAGTCGAAGCCGTCCGCATTGAGAATGTCCTCATACTCGATGGTGAGTACCACCACACGTCCGCTTATCTGGTTCTCGGAAATCTCCAGACGGAGCACCTTCTCTTCAGGGAAAGTCAGCTTCGGAATCACAAGCACGTTCCTGTAGTCTTTCCTGAACTTACGGGTGTTGTTCATGGAGAATACCGGAGTAAGCTCTATTGTCTGTGAATTGGTTGCCTTTGTCTTCTTTTTGTCAGTAAGTTTTACTCTTATTTCCTCAATGTCGTATGCAATCCTGGTCCTGTTCTTCAGCGTATAGTCCAGAAAGAAATAGTCACCGATGGAATAGATATTGTTGATGTATGCCTTGATTCCGTTTTTGTTTGATACAATCTGGTTGAATTTTCTTCTGCTTCCATAGACAGCCCAGGCATATCGTGCAATCTCGGCCATCGGCATGGAAACCTCCGGATTGATATAGGACTGCGTCTCATTGTAGGACACATTGTAGATGGTAGAAGCATATTTGGGTGATTCGGTATAGAGGATGTCATACTGTGCGATATGACGCTCACCGATAATGGTGAGTGTACCCAGCAGTTCGTTTTCGCTGTAACCTTCAGATGATATGGAATCATTCTCCAGATAAGGCTTGATGCGGACGATATTGTCCGTACACTGGTTGCCTATAATTTTAGTAGTGGAAATATCCACCATTTTTATGTTCTCAAGCATGACAATGTGCGTGGTCACTTCCCGGTTGATGTATATCTTCTCGTTTGCCGACAGATGTACGGCTATGCCTGTGATAAGGCATATTATCAGAATAATCCTGGTTTTCATATTCTACTATTATATTTTAATGATGACATTAATATTTATATTGAAAAACTGCACTTATCTTGCATCCTCTGAATTTATCAGATAAACAATAGTATTGTACTTGATTTTCGCCTTGTTCTTTCTGATATTGGAAGATATGGCAGAAGTTGCAGAGTTATACATGTTCTGCAGTGACTGGAGTGCAATTGCCTCCGTGGAAATACCTGTACCGTAACCGTCACTGGATTCAAAACTGATATTCTGTTGTACCGTATTGGAACCTGCGTCCTTCATGAAATCACGGAAAGCCGATTCAGGAACATAGAAACCTTCCATACCGTCATTGTCAAAGACAGACAGCTTAACCTTGATGAACCTGTCGCCGATAAGGATACTGGTTATGGAAGCCCTGACACGCTGCTGTCCGAAACCTGTTACCGTTCCATAGAGGTAAGTTCCCTTCTTTAGCCTTGTACCGCTTACCGTCACATCATCCAGAAGCTTGAACCGGAGACGTGTACCTTCATGCGCCTTTGTTGTCTGGTCAATCATGGCACGAATCAGTTTGTTTTCTGCAAATTCATCCGGAGCAGTAACCGTATTGAATCTGTCGGCATTGGTGTCATCAGATTTGATTACCAGACTCGGACGGTTGCGTTCCCTTTCCTCCTGACGTACTCTGGCTATGGAATCAGCCCTGTTCTTTCTTTCCGCTTCCTCTGCTTCCGGGTCTTTAATACCCAGTCCGCTTTCAATGGCCTTCTGCCGTTCATAGCTCCTTCGCTGAATCTCTTCAAGGTCACGTGCAAACTCGTCCTGTGAGGAATATCCCATACCTCCGTAACCCGTTTCACTGTTTCCCGAAGGACCGTTCCCGTAGGCATATGCATTGATATGCTTTCTTGATTCTGCAAGGGAACGCTCCAGTTCTTCAAGTTCCCTCTGCTGTCGCTGTCTTTCAGCTTCAGCTGCATCCAGACGGTTCAGCTCTTCCTCGCTGTAGCCGTGTTCCAGTTCCTCCTTCTTCTGCTCTTCCTCCCCGATACCGCTTACGGCTGTGAAGGCATCCTCGTCACCGAAACGTCTGGACATCTCATACATCTTGTCTCCGGCTTCCTTGGCATTAGCTTGGGGAAGTTCCATGTTGATACGGTCTGTAGCTACCGTTCCGGCAGTCTCCTCACCACCGGAGAAGGTCTGCATCACAAAGTATACCAGTGCGCACAGCGGAACGAATATGACCAGCGGAAAGATATACTTGGGCTGTTTGAAATTAATCTTAATCATGGGTTATCATTGTTTTTAATGGATTTGACTATATTTTCCAGCTGCCGGTATTTGAGGATGATCCGCAAGGAATCCTCACGGCTCTTAACCGGTATGGCAATCATGGAGTCCAGTTCATGACGCAGTAACTGTCCCTTCACCGTCATGTCCGTCAATACGCTGCGGTGAATGTCCTTGTTTGCCTGGATGGTACGGAATCCCTGAAACACCGGCTCCATTGCGGCTATCGAACTGACATCCGGTTCACTCTGTTTCCCGTTGCCGGAATCTATGGTAACGGTACTGACAAGTAGCAGAAGCAGTGTCCCTGCCACACCTGCGAATGTCGCTTTCGGATGCTTTGCCGCCCATCTGTTGGCCAGTCTGATTCTTGCGGACAGACGGTATCTTGTTCCGATGGCACCCAGCCTTGGCTGCAACCACGACCTGACAAGCAGATGCGTTTTCAGACGGCTTTCCTGTATCTTTTTTCTGAATGATTTCATAATATCAGTATATCAATAGTCCAAATCCTTATTTTCAAGAGTCCTCCAGCCGGTAATGAGCAGACCGTGCGGATTGTTCCTTGTCCTCGGTACGGACTCGATGTAACCTGTTGTCACCATCGAGCGTCTGATGTCCCTGGTCCTGCGCTTGATAAGCTGCGTACCGTAATAGGTAAACTTCCGTTCATGTTCGTCAAACTGAATGGAGTCACACATGATGGTGCAGACAGCCGAAGAGGAAATGATGTCCGAGTAGAAACCGTTCTCGTCCATGGCCTGTTTCTGTTTCAGTGCAGTTCCGTCAGCCATATACATTGCTTTCCCTACTGTCCATTTGATATAGTCGTTGTCGGGCGGCAGGTTGAAGAAATACTGGTGGAACAGCTGTATGTGCGCCTTGGCCTCCATAGTGAAGTTGGCCTCCAGCCGTGCACGCTCGGCAAGAAACGGAATGTCTCCGTCAAGTACATAAATCTGCTGCCTTTCCTCGTTGACAAGGGAAATGCAGCACCAGATGGTAAAGGCACAGATGACGGTGCAGCCTCCAATTACCGCAAATACCGTCATCATGGCCAGTCTGGTTTTCTGTGCAAGGGATTCAATAAGCATATTGTAAAAAGATTTGATGTTATTTGACTAATGACCTGACAGCCGAACCTGTTCCTTTCATGGCAGAACCTGCCATACTTCCGGCCATACCACCTGCAGCCGAAGTGATACCCATTGCAGCCGAACCGGCTACGGAACCAGTACCCGAACTTACACCTCCCGGAATCAGCCATGAAGCCACTTCAGGAACGAAGCGTATGATATAGGCACCCACGAGCATACCCATGGCATACATACAGTTGGAACCTATTCCCTGCAGTCCCAGTGCGCCAATCTGTTCCCAAGAGTTTACCGAGCCGTGTAGCAGGTGATCGTATGCCACCAGATCCTGCTGGAGGTTATAAAGAAGAATGAAGTCTATGTAATAGATGCACATATAGGTCACGAATCCCCATAACGAGAGGGAAAGGAACTTGGACATCCACTGGCTCCAGGCCGAGTTCCATGGCGGTGCCAGCGAGAGGGCAAACATGATCGGACAGAATATCATCATGATGGCCATGAAAATCCTCTGTGCCACGAGCATCCCATAATACGACATCTGGAAAATCAGTTCCCCGACAAAACGTATGACATCGTTTATCCATTCACTGACCTTCGTCTCAGCCGCCACGGCAGCCCTCTGTGCGTAGTTGTTGATGGTCGAGCCCAGATTTTCCACATTATATATCAGCTTGTCCCACCATGCAGCATCCTGACCGATTTCGGCCACCTGCTTTGCTGTAGCAATGGAGTCCTGCACGGTTCTCAGCCTGTCGAGATATTCACTCTGTTTCTGTGCCACCTTCAGCTCGAAGGCCGCCACTTCCTTGTTCTTTGCCTTGGCCATAGCCCATGTAGCGGACTCCAGACTCTTTCCCGGAACCTGCAGAGCCGAGCATATCCATGAAGAGGATGAAATACACAGGGAAATGCCGATGATGCGCAACAGCTTCATGACATCCATGCCACGCCTTCCGAGCATCATCATCCAGCATTCGTATGAACCGACACACAGAGCCAGACACAGACCGAGAGCCTTTGCCATTGAAACGGCATCACCGAGAACAGTCACATTGGGAAATGTCTCCATGGCCGTCAGCAGCTTTTCCAGACTTTCGTCAATGGCCGGAAGTCCTATTGTCAGTGGAATAAACAGTAAATTCATGATTGACTTTATTATTTGTTTAATATTATTACCTGAATTATCATCAATTATTGAGAATGTCTAATAGTGTGTAGCGGCAACGGCACAAAGGTGTGCAGTCCTGTTGACCAGTTCTGCCATCCTGGATTTGGCTTCCTCGTATGCCTTCTGCCGCTTGGCGTTCTCCAGCCCATAACCGACACCGGTTTTGTGTATATAGGCTATATTCGCACAGAGTATTTCATTCTGGCGGCTCAGTTCGTTCACCTGATAGCGGAGCTTGCCGTCACTCTTCTGCATACAGTAGAGCAGTCCGTCCGTGATACAGTCCTGCATACGGTTGAACTCGTCCTTGTAGGTGGCATACATCAGGTCAACGTTCCTGTCAGCCTCCCTTGCCAGTTCTTCCTTATATAGTTCCTCGATATATTTGCGCTCACTCTCCACTTTTTTGATTTTCTGCCTCTGCGTCTCTTCGGCAGTTACACGCACCGGCATGATACGTTTTACATCAGACTTGGGTTCCTTGAAACGGACACGGAATCCGGAATTGAACCAGTCCCATTTCCAGTACATTTCCGCACCTGAGTATTTCTTATGCAGGAAAAAGTAATACCAGTCCGGAGCGAAATCCCATGGACCGTTCTCCATTGACTTCCACTGCTTCTGCTTTTCACTGTCACTGACTATGCTTTGGGCATTGGCAACAGTGACTGTACCTGAAACTGATATACAGAACAGGCACAATAACATTATTCTAACCTGCATATCCCTGATTCCATTTATTGATTACACGCTCAGCTATCTCATTCTTCACATTGGAGTTCAGTATCTCCCAGATATAGTCCGGCTTCCATCCGCAGTCCGTGACAAGGAAACAATACAGATTGGCATTGTCTATTATGTACCTTGCCCTGTCGATGGAAGCCTTCAGTGTCATTACCAGATTCAGCTTCTCATCCATGGAAGCCTTCATCAGGTTTATACCCGAAGCGGCCACGGATGCATACAGTCTGTAGCAGTGCTGTATCTCCCTTGATATTGCCACGTTGGCATCGGCATAATACCAGGCAACGAAAGGCTTTTTCGATACATGGCTGAAAGTATTACCGGTAAAGTCCTTGTATTCCGTTACCAGCTGATACAGTGAGTTGGCCGTTGAAGAAATGGCACCGGCCAGCACCAGGTATGAATAGGCATTGTTCAGCCTTGTATCCAGAGTGGTCCGGACATCATTGAACTTTTCCGCACCTTTCTCAATGAGCGACTGCTCGCCATAGCTTGTGGCCACCCTTGTCAGAGCCTTGTCCTCGTCCTTCTTTATAGCCTTGTGCAGGGCAATGAGTGCCTCGATGGTCGGCAGGTCTTTGGGTATGATGAAAGCGGAAGCCTTTACAGGCAGCAACAACATTATAATACCGGCTGATATGATACTTATATTCCTGATTTTCATGACAGACACATACATATTAAAGGTTAATAATTTGAAGCAACCAGTCCGTTCCAGTCCTGTACAAGGTTCCCCACATGATTCTTCATGGTCACCACATTTGCCCATCCTTCAGGGTTAATGGCAAAGAAGAGGTCGTTTGCAGTGGCATACTGTGCCATCAGAACCATCCCTTCCACCTTGTAGCGTATCCTGTTCAGGTCAGTATAGATGCTGTTGGCCAGTGTCAGCCTTTCATACCTGTCCAGCAGGTTGTAGCCGTCATCCTTTTTCTCGGCAGTGGCCTGTCCCTGCAACGGATTGGGAATCCTAGCATTGTTCACGATATTGACGAAGTTGCCGACCAGCTGCTGGGTTTCCGCTACAAGATTGCCGAGCTCGTTCAGACAGAGCAGCCTGTTTGAAAATTTGGCCCTGTTTACCGTGCTGACAAGTACCGGAACATTTCGCAGAATATCCAAAGCGCACAGACCTATTTCCTTATAATAAAGACTTTCAGTCCCGAAACCGGATATATTCTCCAAGCTCAGCTTGTAGAGTTCCTTCATGGTAGCCATACTCACCGTATAGAGTTCCACCTTCTGTTTCTTGGCTGCAATGGTATCCACACGCTGGTTATGCTGTTCCTCGATAAGCTTCTGTGAAGCGGTATTGGCCATGACAATCTTCAGACAGTTGCGGTCGAATACGATTCTCCAGGCAGCATGTGCATTAATACAGACAAATGCAGAAAGCATTATAACCGATATGATTCTTAATACTGTTCTTACCATAGTGACATAACTTTTTGATGTTGGTTGACTTTTCTTGCAAACTCCAGATACAGAAGCCCTCCATCCGCCTTGCGGTCTTCCTCGATACGGGTGATGGCCTCCTGCAGCGTACCGTACCGGGCAAGATAAATCTTCAGTGCCTCCTTTTCGGTACGTTCTGTAGTGTATGCCCAGTAGCATTCCGGTGCTTCCTCCACACCGTACACATCCGAGTGCTGTCCCCGGCAAATCCACACCTCCTTAAAGTAGCTTCTTCCCTCATGGTTGTTCAGCGCATTGATGGTGAATATCTGCTGACGCTGTATGTCAGTGAGTCCCAGAATGGCTGCAATATCCTCATACCTGTCCTTGAACTTGGTCTGGTCAAGCAGAATCTTCACATCCGAGTTGTTGATGATGGCCTCCTTCACGATAGGGGAATCAATCACGTCATTAAGCTCCTGTGTGACCACACCGGCAATGCCGTGGAACTTCCGGACGGTCTTATACAAATACTTTATATATTCTGCCATGGTAGGTGAAGCGATTGCCTTCCATGCCTCTTCAATGATAAGAGCTTTCCGTCCCTTCTTGATACGCATCTTCTGCAGGAACACGTCCATGATAATCAGCACCACAATCGGAAAAAGCACCGGATCATCCTTTATTTTATCTATTTCGAACACAATGAACCGCTCGTCAAACAGGTTAATGTCCAGGTCGGAGTTCAGCGTCATCTCCAGTTCACCGCCACGGTAGAACTGTTTCAATATGGCCGCAAAGTCATGTATATTGAAGCTTATCTTCTCCAGCTGTGTAATCTGCGGAATGCGCTCCAGGGCAAACTCGTAATAGGAATTGAACGATAGCTCCTGAACCTTCAGCCTGCGCTTCTGTTCCTCCATGTGGTCAATCTGCCTGTCTATCTTAATCAGCATGGAATTGTTATAAAGTTCCCTCTTATATTTTTCTATGATAGCAAGTGCACGTTCCTTTTCCGATTCTGTGGCCGCTTCATCATTGATCAGAGCTGTCAGTGAACGGCACTGTCGGATAAGCTTCAGGCGGCGTACTTCGGAAGGCAGCAGCAGGGCACGGCTTTCAGCCTTCTCCTGAACCTCTTCCGTATTTATCTGCCTGTCGATGTCCTCCATGCTGTGCGTGTACTGTTCATAGTCATCCTCCATCTTGGCGGCTACCAGCAGTTTCTGCCTCAATGCCTCACGCTCACTGTCGCTGAACTTTTCAAACGGATTGAAATAGGCCTCATAGTATTCCACGATGGTCTGGTTTATCAGCATGTCCTCAATCTTTGTAGGAAATGCGTTACCCTTGAATATTAGGAATATCAGCGATTTGAGGAAGTTCTTCTTCTCTCCGAAATTAAGTTCATATTCCTCCTTAGTAACCTTGAACGGATTCATGGAAATGGGCTTCTCCTTCGAGTAGGCTATGTATGTACCCTTGTAATATCCGCATATACCTTCGTAGGAATCACCCGTATCCACCATGACCACATCCGTATTCTGTTCCAAGAGCTGACGTACCACACTGTTCATGTGGAATTGATTTTCAATGACTTTTGTTGCTGAAAATCAACCATATAATAAAATAACGGTACAACTATCCGTAAAGGAAAAGAGGGAGTGAAAAAGTTGCTTTGAGGGAGTGAAAGGATTAGAAAAGGTGTGTGTGTTGAATGAAAGATTTAACTAAATCTTAACAGTTGATAAGCATTTTTAGTGTTTTGAAAAATAGCGAATTGGAAGGATAAAAGACACCAAATGCAACTCTTGAAATTGTTGATATATATCAAGAATACTATAATTCTACCCCAAAAGGCAACGTATCATTTTGATATATCGCTATAAAGTAGTACCTTTGCACAAAATAGTTATTTGCAATCATGTAAAAAGAAAGGTTATACACGAAATACAAATTATAGAGCGGGCTGGATTTATGCCAGATCCTTGTGTATAACTTATGTCATATCCCGTTTTGTTTTACATTTAATAATTGCAAATAATTATGAGCTTAATAGTTCAAGATTTATCGTATATACATCCAAATAAGGATTTCCTGTTTCAAAATATCACTTTCACCATACCGGCTGGAGAGAAATGCGCCATTGTCGGGAATAATGGTGTAGGAAAATCCACACTCCTGAGAATATTGGCAGGAAAAATCCCTCCTGCAACAGGAACCATCGTGTGTGATGACATCTTGTACATGATACCACAGCATTTCGGGCAATTCGATGGTATGAGTGTTGCGGAAGCATTAGGATTGGCAGATAAGTTAAGAGCTTTGTCAATCATATTGGACGGGCGTGGTACAGAGAAAGAATACGAACAGCTAAACGATGAATGGGACATTCCGGAAAGGTTGACGGAAGCTTTCGCCAAATGGCAAATCGGACATATCGCTCCAGATATGCTCATGGGCAACCTTAGCGGCGGCGAGAAAACAAGAGTCTTTCTTGCCGGACAGGATATTTTCAAACCCTCCATTGTCCTAATGGATGAACCGACCAACCACCTCGACACGACAGGCAGAGCTTTGGTGTATGAAGACATTGCCCATACAAACCGTACCACCGTCATTGTCAGCCATGACAGAACGTTATTAAACAGGCTTTCCGCAATTTATGAAATGTCTCCGACAGGGATGCAATTCTATCCCATGAATTATGATGCGTATCGGGAAACTGTTGATGCGGAAACTAAAGCTAAAGTGACACGGCTGGAAAATCAACAGAAGGAGCTAGCAAAAGCCGAGAAGTCTGCCCGTAAAACAATAGAACGGCAACAGAAACATGCTTCGAGAGGAGAAAAGCAAAATGCAAAGAAATGTGTCGCACGCATTTCCATGGGATTATTACGTAACAAATCGGAAGCAACAACATCGAGGCTGAATAAGGTGCAACAGGAAAAAATGGAGGCAATGAGACGAGATATACACGAAATACGTTCGTCCATCAATGAATATACAGAGATAAAAATCGACATGGGAAATTCTGCCTTGGCAGGCAAAAAGCTACTTGTGGAGGCAAAACATGTTACTTTCAAGTATGTTGGTCGGAATACTATGTGGAGGCAACATCCCTTGGATTTATCCATATTCAGCGGTGAACGCATACGGCTTCAGGGAGATAACGGATGTGGTAAAAGCACTTTGCTCAAACTTATAACAGGGGCATTGCAGCCTACAAGCGGTGAAATACTTCGTAAAGAAACGCTGAACATATTGTATCTTGACCAAGAATATTCGTGCCTTGACAATGAGTTGACTGTTTACGATCAGTTGGAGGCTTGTAACTCCAAGAGACCAGAGCACGAACTTAAGATGCTGTTGAACCGTTTTCTGTTTACACCTTCTACATGGGACAAGAAGTGTAGAAGTCTTAGTGGAGGAGAGAAAATGAAACTTGCCTTATGTCACCTGATTGTCTGCGAAGATGCGCCAGACATGATCATCGCTGACGAGCCGACTAATAATATCGACATAGCAAGTATGAATATACTGGCAGCGGTATTAAAAAACTACAAAGGAACATTGCTTGTAGTCAGTCATGATGAGCAATTCATCCATGATCTGGGTATAGAGCGGACAATAAAATTTTCTTAATATAGTTGTCAAGGAATTATCTTTTGCCATTATAAAACAGGCTTTTGGACGCTTTGAGGAACAATGGCGGTACAAAAAGAGGAAAAATGAGCTTTGAAACGCTGATTTTTACCTGTAAACGAAGGTTCTTTAAGGTATTTGTATTACCTTTGTATTTGGATTGGGGTAACTCTATCCAAGACATACGAAATTAAGAAGCGTTATGCTCAATCTTGTAACTTGAAAACGTAGGACACTTTCAAATGGGACAAGGATTAGCATAGTGACTCCCTCGCATATGCGTGGGTCACTATTGTTACATCTGTCCTAATGGTTTCCTACGACCTTCAAGTTAAGACGTGGCATAGTTGGCTCACGTTTTCTTATAGAATCAACCTCTTGATAGAGTCAATCGAGAATATAGTAAGTAAAAAATGAATAAACTTTTAATCACACTATTTTCATTCCTTGCTATCGCTGTTGTTTCATGCAGTGATGACGATGAACCGAAAATGCCGACTAATGCTATCGCATTGAATATGATGATTGGAGATAGCGAAACAACCATTGGCGGCTCTGATGTTTTCATCAATGCTTCCAATAACTTCACATCGTATGATTGTGGAATTGCAGACCTCGGTAGAAAAGGAGGTTTCAATCAGAACCCAAATCTATCGCAGCTTGCCCAGGAGATTGCGGTTACGCCCGGCAATTTCTACCAGATTGTTCTTGCCAACAAGGTTCAGACAGTTGCCGGAGACCGGGCACTTCCTATCAACACCAACTACTACAACGTTTATGTTGATTCATGGATTTACGATAAGGACAAAGATATAGCCGGAGCAAAAATCAGCTATACTGAGTGTTTCCCCGAAGTCAAACAGCTTCCCGAATGGGACAGCCATTTCTCCGGGACCCATCAAAATGACGGGTACGGCAAGGAAAGAGCGACATTCACGTTCTCCAAAGGCTGCCATATTGACAAGAATGTAGATGCCTATTTCACAGATGGATATAATAACCTAACTGATGAACTCGAATTCGAGATAAAAGAAAATCAGATAGTGATAACTTATCCGTATTTAACCAGCCATCAGCCGGATGTCAGACTTTTGATCCGCTATGAGAGCGTGTATACACGTGTATTGTTGGACTTCGAATAATCCGATGCAGAATCATGAACCATCGATTCAAATTTCTTTCAATACTTGCTGCCTTAATATTGTTTACGGCTTGCACTACATCGAAGTCTACAGTTTCAACGAATGTCAACCTGTCACGATATGAGTATGCATCTATAATCAATAACGACACCTATCATATTCCGGCAGAGTTGATGGAGTACGAGATTCAGCTTTTTGATGCTGTGGAGAACTCACACTTAAAACTTGTAAGTGATGCCAGAATCTACGAGTTGACACCGTCACAACAGGAAAAACTTTTGTTAGTCAAGTATGGCGTAAACGTGAAGTACAAAATTGGATTTTTGCCCGCTGAATATCAGGGCTTTAAGAAAGGAGAATAAACAATGGGTAACGATTTAGAGACGAACGAAAGACTTCGGTCTGCTTTCTTTTTCCATTGTTTCAAAAAAACTCAATACAAAGATATTACTTTTCAGAAAAAAAGCCTATCTTTGCATAAAATTTAGTATAAACAAATCATGTCAAGCATACGCTGTACATTAGCACGTACCTTTAGAATCCGTGCATAGTCTATACTGAGAAAGGTTTTCTCAGTTTTCTTATAGCCCTCAAATCTTCTGAGGGCGGATTTTCTATTATTATTTATTAATCAGGATTTTGATGCAGATGCTATATCTGTGTCTATATTCATTTATAAGAAAACAAGTATGGACTTAAATAAAAAGCATTTATTATATCTTACTGTATTTTTCCTATTTCTAAGTTTGAATGCTTCGGGACAATCGAATAGCATTTCAGGAAGAGTACTTAATCAAAACACAAAAGAATCTGTTGAATACGCCAGTGTTGTTCTATTCAAGCAGGATTCCGTATTCCTAAACGGAACGACAGCTGATTCAATTGGAAGATTTGTATTTACAAACCTCACTTCCGATGATTACGTATTGTCGGTATCTTGTATGGGCTTTGAAGCTAAAAAAATCTTGTTACAAAACCTTTCAGAATCGGCAGAAATAGACGTGTTATTAAATGAAAGTGTATTGTCGCTTGGTGAGATTGTTATTTCAGCTTCATCCACAATCAATAAAATAAATCAGCGAATAGTTTTTCCGACAAAACTACAACTTAACCATTCGGCAAACGGAATGCAACTATTGAATACTATGATGCTTCCAGGATTGAACATTAACCCAATGACGAATACGATTTCATCCTTCGATGGCGGGAAAGTCATGTTGCAAATCAATGGAGTAAATGTTACTTCAGAAGAGATTCAGACTTTGCAACCATGTCAAATTAGGCGGGTTGAATATTTGGATTACGCAGGAATAAGATATGGAGCAGCATCTAAAATCGTTAATTTTATTGTTATAAGGGACGATAAGGGTGGTGTTATCGGAGTGGACTTGATGAACTCTTTGAATATTCTTGCGGGCGGCGATGTGCTTTTCGCCAAGTTTAACAAAGGGAAGTCGGAATATACATTAAATTACACAACCGCTTTTCAGAAATTCAATAGCAATAATCGGACACGTACCGGAAGCTATCAGTTTGAAAACTCAACTCCGATACAGAGAGATGAAATCGGAGATGGTGGAGATTATTCATATCAGATGCATGATGTTACTTTCGGATATAACTATCAACAAAGTGATTCGGTATTCTTCAATGCAAAGTTGAAGTATGCTTTGACAAATCATCCGCATAATGATTTCAAAAGTAATTTGATAGAAAATGGCATAAAGATAGGGCAGATATTTGATGGCGTTAGTCAGAAAATAAATACCCCTTCAATAGACCTATACTATGAGCGTGGTTTGAAGAATCAGCAAAAAGTCTATGCCAACATTGTTGGGAGTTATGCCAAAGTAGAAACAGGTCGTAATTATATAGAATACGACAATGCCAATACTCTTTTCAAAGAGCAGTTCGGTTTGTCATCTGATAAATATTCATTGATAGCAGAAGGTATTTACGAGAAGGGCTTTACTTATGGCAGTTTGAAATTTGGAGCAAAGCATATTCAATCGTTTACGAAACAAGAAGTTCAGCAAAATGGAGTTTTTAAGTCCGATTTGAATCAAATGGAAACTTCCGTTTTTTCAGAATGGAATCACAGTAAAGATAAATTCAGCTGTTCTCTTGGGTTAAAGGCTAATCGGGTACATTTTTCTAATATCTCAATTAATAAGAGTTATTATAACTTCTTGCCTAAAGCCATGTTGGGATATAGATTAAATGAAAATTCTTTTATTCGTTACGATGTGGAGATGAGCCAAACCAACCCGACTTTAGTTGAGTTGACTGACACGGAAATAAGGCTCGACCCTTATCTTGCCGAAAGAGGAAACTTGTTATTAAAGCCTTACAGCAATCTGAACAATAACCTTTTTTACGAACACAAAAAAGGCTTGTTTACATTCAATGCTAACCTACGACATCATTACAAGCATAATCCCATCATGGAATCAGTCAAAGAACAAGGTAATATTTTCCTGATAATACCCGAAAATATGAAGAGTTGGAACAAGTATAATGCAGAAATGAACCTAAAGGTGGGAATGATAAAAAACATACTGCAATTTTCGCTTACAGGTGGGTACAATCATTTCAACAGTCAAGGGAACAATTATTCTCATGAATACTCTAATTTCTATTATAGTGCGAATGTCTTGGCAATGTATAAGAAATGGATGTTTATCGTTCAGATACAGCCATTTGATGAGAAGCTGTATGGTGAAACCGTTATTAAGAGTGGTAATTATCATTATTTAGCCATTCAATACAATACCGATAACTTCTCTTTTGGTATAGGAGCGTTCAATCCATTCAAGAATGTTTCACGTACTGTGATAGAGAATAAAAATAATCAAGCACCTTTCAGACGGGAAAGTTTCAGTAGTGCTTCACAAACCATCGTTGCTACTCTTACGTGGAATTTTAGTTTTGGAAAAACTCATAGTTCTGGAAACAAATCTCTTAATAATCAAGATGCGGATTATGGAATAAAAGGCAGTTACAAATAAAGTCTATTATGAATAAAATAGATTTGAAGTTATTCAGGCTATTGTCTGATGCTTCACAAGTGACAAATGAAGAAATGCAAGATGCTTATACGCACTTTATGGAGTTGGTAAAGACTATTAGTCAATCTAAACAAAGCTATTCTGAAATATTTCGGATGTTAAGTATTACTCGTATTGAGCTTGATTTTCTGGGAACATCACCTCTTTGCGAGTTGGAAAAAAAATAGGCTCAAAAAAACTTATCAGCGAAAGGCGATTTTATTTCTTGAGTCTGAAATTGACTTACTGAAATTCACATTTAGACAAACGAATCAGCTTATTAATAAAAACGTTATTCCCTACAACTCAAAAGTATATTTCGTCCCCAAGTCGCAAGGCTTGGGGATTGATAGCGTGGGAGAATTTGCTGTTTCATTTGAACTTTCAGGACAGTTCTTTAATGAAGAAGGAAATCCTGCTCCATATATTCATATCGCCCATGCTCTGGAGCAGGCATTCAATTTCACGTTCGGGGATGCCCACAAGTCAAAAGAACGAGTATTCAAACGCAAGCCCTACAACTTAACCAAAGCGTTAGATTACCTGAAAAATCTTATCGTTCGTGAAAGCCGCAAGAAGAAGATGAAAAAAGATGATTTTGTAAATCGTTAATTTACATGAATTTACAAATCTATTTTAGGGGAGTCCATAGAGATTCCCCTATTTTTGTTGCTTCGTTCTGCCGAACTTTGCTCCGTCAATGCATTGGACATAAGTAGTATTAATCTGTAAAACGAAACAAAATGTATATCAATAACGAAGATTTTGAAAAATGGATGCAAAAGCTGTCCAAGAAATTGAGTGAAATTGGTCAGGATTTAAAATCACTCATCAACACAAAAGAAGTATTTGACCCTGACGAGAAACTGCTCGACAATCAAGATTTAGCCTTTCTCCTAAAAGTATCTTATCGTACTTTACAAAGGTATCGTTCCAGTAAAAAACTTCCTTTCTTTATGATAGGTCATAAGACCTACTACCGAGTAAATGATGTTCGCTCCTTTGTCCGTGAACACATGGATTTTCAAACCTATCAAGAGTTTGACAAGAAGCACCCAACGGATGATAAGGATAAAGAACCTGAATAACTCTGCTTTTTGTGTTTAAGCAGAATGGCGCAAGCGGATGAAGGCTTGTTTTAAGTTTACGCCTTCAGAAGTTGCTCCGCATTTGGCTGAAACAACCTCGCCTCCCGGCTCTGTCAGTTTCGCTAAATTAAGCAAGAGGGAACTGGACTTCGTCCTGTTCTTCCTCTTGCCCTGCGGGGCAAAGCCTTCGGCTTTAGTGCTTTAGGATAAAGCACAGTTATAACACTTGCTTATTTGAACAATGTAAACCGAAGACAAACAGCGTTATAGTCAGCCACTTAAAGACACTCAACTGCTGTGTTTTGCTCCGCCTAAAATGGGTAACGGGATAGAAACGGAATGTTTGCTTTTATCCGCTAAAAACTGCATTTCACCCACTCGGCAACCAAAGACATTCAAAGCCAATTACTTCTCATTATCAATCAATTACTCTCTTTTTCTTCCTTTCTCGTTTTGTGCTTCCTGTATAAACGTGCAACCCGAAGAGACTATTGTTACAGTCAATTTTATAGACTATAATACAGGGCGTCCTGTAGCATCATGCAAAGGCGCATATTCCTCTCTTGGGGTTGCAGGAGCTTCGCATGATATAAAAGGAGCAATAAACAGGGTTGCAAAGCAAATATCTGACACATTCAACCCTCAAAAGTGAAAATCTATCTTAGGATTCCACCTCGCCCTCTATCAATCTTCCAATCATACCGACCTTCCGCGACATCGCCAACCTCGTTGAGTGTATGGCGATGTTTTATTTCATCAAAGGGCTGTCGGTGTTCCGCATAGTCACAGAGCCATGTGCCGACCGCTTTCCGCTGCTCGATGGTTTCGCCGTAGCTCTGCATGACGCTCTTGATGTCGGCGGCTTCGGAGGGAGAGAAGATTGACTTGTGCCGTTCCGTGGCGAAATGGATAATCGCTTCAATGGCTCGCCTGAACACCTCGCTTGCCTTGTAGAGAATATCGGCGATGATATTCAGAATATCCCGGCTCGATTTCAGCGCACCTTGCAACTGTCTTATGGTCTTGTCCTTCTCCGCCGTTGCCCGGCTCACCGCCATGCTAATGCGGTGCTGCTCCCCGGTCTTCTGCTCCCGGAGCTGCCGCAGAGCCGTGTCCCTCTCGGATTCATAAGTGTCAGCGATTGCCATAGCACTGTCTCGCTCCAGTTCGACCGTCCGCTTCGCCTCGGTCAGTGCCTTTGTCCGCTTCGCCACCTCTTTCCTGACTTCATCGGGGAACGATTCTTTGATATGTTCGTTCTCGGCTTTCAGTCTCTCGTTCTCCTGCTCGATGGCTGCGTACTTGCCCTTGCCGAAAAGGTTGGCGATGCCGGACTTTATGCTGTCCGTATTCTCCCTGTCAACCTCTCTCGCACGTTCCTCCTTTTCGGCGATTTCGCTGTCAAGTTCCTCGCTGCGCCGCTGCTTCTCCTCGTTCCTGATCTGGAGTTTTTCATGTTCGGATTTGGCATTGTCCGTCTCACGGATCGCGGCATCCCTGTCGGCTTCGGCTACTTCCTTTTCCGCCTTTACCTGTTCGGCTTCCTGCTTCTGCTTGGCAAGAATGAAGTCAGCGCGTTCAAGATGCTCCTTTCCCGTCAGCTCCTTTGAGCTGCCCCTTTCCATGTCAAGACACTCAGCCAAAAGCGTCTGCATATCGCTCATGGCTTTCTCGTCCAGTTTGCAGGATTTCCCGGTGTCGTGGTTCATCCAGTCCCATACGATATGGGCGTGAAGGTTTGGTTTCCATGTGGCGGTATCTCCGGGAGTGCCGTAATGCCCCTCGTCACGGTGGATGAAGATTTGCAGTGCCGTGATTCCCCACCGCTCCTTGCACACCTCACAAAAATGCTGCAACTGCTCCAAAGTGGTATCATTCTTGATTACCACGACACCCTCTTTGAGCGGAGTGCTGCCGCGCACGACGGTCACCTTCCCGGTCTTCTTGTTCACACGTTCACGGTCTTTGGTCTGCATCGCCCGACCTGTCTTTTCCTTTACCATCGCGGCTATCTGATTGTAGCGTTCCGACAGCGAAGTGCCGCCGAAATCAGGTGCTACCCATGTCTCGTTTGCCGCCATGAGGTCAGTGCGGACATAGAACTTTTCCTTGCCGATATGTGCGAGGTATTCCGCTGTCCGCCTGTTGTGCGCCTCGCTGCTTCCGATGTTGCAGGGCTTGATGTTGATTGATGTCTTCTGTGCCATAGGCATGATGATGTTTACAGATTTACAATAGGGAAAGGGTCATTAGGGCGGAGCCTTAATCGGAGGGTGCAGGGAGAGGGTCACTTCCTGCTCGGGGTTCTCAGGGGTAGAGACCTCTGAGCGGAGTTTCCAAAGAGAGGGTCACTCTTTGGTCAGGGGTGTTGGGGACTGAAAGCCTCCGACCGGGTTCTTAGGGCAGAGCCATAAGTGGGACGGGGCAAAGCCCAGCCCCTCGGGAGAGCCCACAACTACGGAAGCGAAGCGTGTAGTTATAGTGGGCTATATCTGGACAAGCCCAGTCAGTCACCCCACGACAACGGAGTACCGCTCAAAAACGCTCCCTATGCTTCCCGACCTGCCGAGCCTATGCCGGAGTAACCTCGCCGCCATCCGTGCCGTCCTGCGCCTCGCTGTAGCTCCCTGCGCCGTTTCCGCCGGATGCCATGTCGCCACTATCTATGATATGCCGATTTGCGGCTGTGTCCGCCATGAACATATCGGACGGCGGATTGTGGCAGTCGCCGTCATGCACATCGGCTGACGGATTGGAACTGTCTGACAAAAGGAGGGAAGAATAAGAAGAATAAAGGGATGCCGCGCCTGTCGCCTGGCTGTCCGTTTCCTTCCCTCTTGTGTGGCAGTCAACGGCTGCGGCTTCCAGTTCATCCCCTGATGGCAGACTGTCGGAAACAGGTGTCCGCACATCGCCTGTCTGTCCTTTGGCGGTAGCCGAAGGTCTGACATAATGGGGATTGGTGATAAGGACACCTCCGACATACCAGCCAGTGAGAAAATGCAGGGAATGAACGGAAGTGCGGTTGTTGGTTCGGGTGGTCAGCATACCGAGGCGGTTGAATCTGGCGATTAGCTTGCCGACCGTCTTACGGTTGCAGTCCAAAAACTCCGCAAGCTCCACATCGGAAGCCGCCACCTGTCCCACCTCCAGCACAATATCAATGCCCTTGATTTTATAGGCGGTTCTTGTCCGCACAGCACCATTCATCAGACGGAAGAGGCACTTTTGCCTGAGAGGGGAAAACCTGCCTTCCAAAAGAAAATCCCACTGTCCGGCAGAAAGGATGGTGCAATAGTGTATGTTCTGTATCTCGTTGCTCATGGTCTGTGACATTATGGTGCTACTGCGGACATCCGGCTGTTGCCGTCCGTCAACGCTCCCGGCTTCCGATTCTTGCCGTTGCGCAGTTCTTCAAGCCGTCTTTCAATATCACTCTCGTTGGCTACTCCCGATGTGCCTCCTTGTTTGATCCAAGCGATGACTTCATCCTCGAAGAAGTAGAGTTTGTTACCCCGCTTGTGGTACGGAATACGTTTGTCGGATGTCATGGCATAGATGGTTGACGCGGATTTTCCGAGTAGCTTTGCAACCTCGTTCAAAGAAAGCAAGGTGTGTGCCTCGCCATGCTGCGAGGGTGCGTCACACAGGAATTTCTCCACACGTTCAGTGAGCAGTCCCACCTTTTCAATCAGCATGGAAACCGCCTGCGGCAGTTGGTCGAATGTTATGTTGTCCATATTATATATGTGTTGGTTTTCATTTGAGTGTAATCTGTTCGGATGCCTTGCGCTTGAGGTCGTTCACCACATCGGCATAGACCTGTGTTGTGCCGACATTGCTGTGCGTGAGCATCTTTGAAATGGTATAAAGGTCTGTTCCTGCGGCAAGCTGAAGGGTCGCGTATGTGTGCCTGAACCCGTGGAACGTGATGTGCTTGGTGATTCCGGCAGACTTGATCCAGTCCTTGAGATAGAGGGGAAGGATTGTCTTCGTCAGCCCCTTGAACACCTGTCCCTCGCCGCGCTCGCCGCACAGTGCGAGTGCTTCATCCGACAGCGGCAGCACGGCTTCCGTCTTGGTTTTCTTGGTGACGATGTGCATGCACCAGCCGCCGTCAGCTCCTCTTATGATGTTCTCCCATTGCAGACGGATGATGTCGCTGATGCGCAGACCCGTAAGGCAGGAGAACAGTGCGGCACTCCGTATAACAGGTTTCTCGCAGGGAGTGGCGGCAAGCATCCTGACCTCTTCAAGTGTCAGAAACTCGCGTTTCGTGCTTGACTCCTTGGCGTGCTTCAACCGTGGGGCGATGTTCTCCTTGATGCGTTTCTCCTCGTATGCGATGCGGAGGACGCATTTCAGCTTGTTAAGGTTGTTGTTGGCGGTGGAAGCCATCATCTTGCCCTTGGTTGGAGTTGTGAGCGACAGCAGATAGGTGAGAAACCCCTGGCATAAGTCAAGCGTCAGATTGTCGAAGGTGCAGCTTCCCCCACAATACTTCTCGAAGTGCTTGTAAGCGGTGCTCCAGTTACGGTAATTATCATCGTCAGCCATCTTGGAACGGAAATACTCAAGGAAACTCTCCTTGCCGCGGTTGCGGTCGAGAAAGCCGTACTCCTCGTTGATGATGGCTTCGGTTCTGCGGCACTTGATAAGCTCGGCATTGCGGAGCATGGTCTTGTTGAACTCTGTCTCGAATTTGTCTTTCGGGTCGGCATAGATGTATATGCCGAGATATTCCCGTCTTGTCGGCTTGCCAGTCTTGGGATGTCGCACTGCCGGGTAATAGTCAAGGTAAAGAGATACCTGACCGTTCTTGATGGGTCGTTTCCTGACCGTTACTTTCGTGCAGATGTTTGTCATATCGGTTGTGATTTTTAATTGTTGTCTGATTCATTGTCCGGCTCTCGCTTGGCTTTCGTGCTTGCACTCTTTCGCTCCGCCACCTTCCGTGCCTCGTCCCAGTCGGCTTTGAGGTAGTATAGGCGGTTGCCGTGGATGCGCTTCGTCCTTACCCCGTGGGTGAGCGCGAACCTGCGGACTTGGGTCTTGCCCAGCCCGAACAGGCGCATGATGTCGAAACAGGAATACCAGAGCTCCGACAGGTTGCTTCCCACCCGTTCAGCTTCCTCAGCCATAGCCTTGTCAACCTCGGCTTTCGGGAAGCACTTGGTGGCATTGGCTTTGACACAGGGTATCGAGTAGCGCATACGGAGATTGTAAAATCGCCCGTAGGTATAATTGTATTTCTGGCATATCTCAGCCATCGTATAAAGGTCGCCTCCGGCACTCTCTTTGTCCGTGAACGTGTCGCGCACGGACTGCTTGTAGTTAGCCGCCGGAATGAGCTGCCGTTTCGGGCTGCACTTCGCTTTCTTCTTTCCCTCCTTTTGGGAAAGGTCTTTTTCGGTGTTCGGTGTATCTTCGTTCATCTTCTTTTTTGTCTTTTTACCCTGCCTGGCGAAGATTGACACGCTCCGCTTGCAGTAGGTTGTCTCTCTAATCATCAGAAAGAAATCCTCTTTGGTGATGATTGTGATGTGGTATGTAAGTCTGCAAGCCCGGAGAGTGCCATTATAAATGAGATTATATACTGTCCGGCTGCTCACTTGCAGGATGTCCGCCACTTCCCCGATGGTGAGGAAAGGCTTGTCGGTCATGCCCCAGTCATAGCCGGGCTGACCTGTTAAATTGTGTTTAATTTGACGGTCCATTATCGAAGAAATTTGTTGCACGCTCTTGAAAGCTGTTGCACGCTGCTGAAAGGAAGTCGTGCCGTGTGACCCCTCTCGCGTGGTACAATCGCGGTACAAAAATACTCCGAAAAGGACGAATCGCCAATAGGCGAAAATCTCGTTTGTTAAAATCTATTAGCTGAAAATCAAGGTATTATAACACCGATTTTTGCCGCCGTTTGTCGCCGTTTTGACCTCCGAAACTCCATGTGGAAGGACTTGCCGGAACCTGAAGGACCGATACAGAAGAAGTTGGCATTGTCTGTCATTTTCTTCTTGCCTTCCTTGCCGGTAATGTCAATGCATACAGGCAGTCCCTGACGGTCGGTGTAGTATGTAGTCAGCGGTGTATCCTCAGACTCCTTCAGATGCTCCTTGAAGAAAAAGCAAAGTGCAGCATCCGAAAGCGTCAGGAACAGGTCATAGTCCGGGTTGAATGCATATCCGTTACCGGGAAAACTGTCCATGAAAAGCTCCAGCTGGTTGTAGGCTGTTCTTGACGGCATGATGCCGCACTCGTACAGTTTGGTCTCCAGAAAGGAAGTTACCGGAGTAACCTTGTCAGGCGGACAGCTCACCAGAATGTTGAAGTTACAGTACACAAGCATGGTACTGTCAACGGCCAGCCTGTCCAGCACTTCCTCAATATCGGCCTTTGCAATACGGTTGCTCGGGTCCGGCATGGAACCGTGGCGCTTCGCCTTGGCCTGGAGCTTGCGCAGCAGCTTCCTCTGTCCCGGTATCTGAATGACCTGGTTGAACACCACACAGTCCGAGTAGGGGACACCGGTAAGGAAAGAAAGCAGGTCGGTTGCGATACCGTAGCCGTTGATGTTCATCTGCGTGTACGGCTTTACCATGGAAGGCAGGTTTATCTCGTCAATGTCCACCAGCGGATAGGAACGGATGATACGGTCACCTGTCTTGAGATATTCGTCCGAAGCCTTGAAGTTGGTCATAGAGAACGGTCCGTGCCGGAACTGGAATGCCATGAAACGGTGGCAGTACTCGCTGACTTCCTCCTTGCCGAGCTTCCTATGCCGGATATGCTTCTCCGTCAGAATATCATCCGTCTTTGATACCTTGGAATGGAAATCGAGCCATCTCTTCGGGTCATACTGGATGAACTGGTTCTTCTGTGCCTCCTGGGTGAGGATAAGAAAAGTCCTTATCTCTGTGAACTCCCTTCCCTCGAAGTATCTGAAATAACTCCTTGTCAGGAACTCCGCATCATCAGGCACGTCATGGTGATATGCCTGTCTGCACAGAATATCCTGCTTCTGCAGCGCATATCCCTCACCGATGGTCTGAAGGATATTGGATAGCACGTCATGAAACAGCATGTACTGCTGCGCATCCGTACAGAGCTGCTGGACCGGATTGGTTATTTCGAAGATAACGGACGGCTCGCCTCTGGCCGAGAACAGCACGACATTGCCGTCCGTCTCCTCCAGCTGCGCATAGAGTCCGTCAAAAATTCTTTTCCTTTTGTGTGCCATACTGTATAAAGTGATTTACTGTTCTTTTCTCAGGCTTCTGTAGATATAGATGCCTCTTGCCCTTTTCTTGTTGTGGAGTCCTCCACGCTGCTTGATGTAGATGGTTATCAGTCCCACCAGTGCCATGACCATCATGGCTATGAAACCTGCAACCTTCCCCAAGGCGATTGAGAAACCGATGAAGCCTACGAATGATACGCCTATGGCTGCCGCTGCCAGAGTAAGGAAACGGCCGCGTATGCCCATAAACTCCAGCGGTTTCTGCAATCCCTTGAACACAGGGTATCCTTCCTGATTCATTGTCATGCCGGGAAAGGATTACTGGAAGAACAGCGGGAGAGCTTCCGAAAGTGCGATGAATGCGATACAGCCTCCGATGGTAAGCATGATGGTCTTCTTCACGTCCTGGTCTCCGTTCTGCATCTTGAAGTAGACGTTGAAGGCACCGACCAGAACGATAACGGCAGCAATGGCCTTCATCAGGTTCGATACCGGAGTCTGGTAGGAACTGACTTCCTGGGTGGCCTTGGTAAAACCTGCTGCACCCTTGCTTCCTGCCATTACATTTGATGTGGAAATAACGAGTGCAATGGCCGCCATCATACTCTTCTGTGCAAAACTTGAACCGATGAAACGCTCCGTAAGATTCCGGGCATTTTTCTTTATTATCTGCATTTCTGAAAATTGTTAAAGGATTTCATCGCCAAAGAAACAGATGTCACTAAAGGAACGGTATATATATATCAGGCATTCTCACAGCTGAAGATAACGGCACCGAGGTCACTGGTACCGGTCTCTGCCAGCCTGTTTATTTCCTGTATGATATTCTCAACCAGAATGCCGTCAGTCATGATGGCCTCACGGTAAAAGTGTCTGGGAGATTCTGATTTGGATACAGATTTCTCTGTACCGTTAGAATCTGTATTTTTATTCTCAGGTTCGGGATTCTCCGTATTGTTCTGTTCTGAACTTTGTTCTTTGGATTCAGGTTCATCCCGGTTTATCCTTATCGGTCTGAAGCTTTGTGCCTCTTCCGATATGTCAATGTCCTCTTCTTTATGGCTGTCCTGCTCGGCATTCTGTGCGGCCTTTGCCCTCTGGAAGTCCATGAAAATCATTGCCGCATAGTAGAATACCATTACCACGAAGAGAAGGAATACTATCTGTCCGTACTGCATGGCTGTTGTAATATGATGTTGGAAGAAAGAGCGGAACTGTCCTGCGGAAACGGAAGGATATGCAGTCCCAGTCTGATACCCCGGCTTTCCAGACGTTCCCTGCGTTCCGTAGTGCCGGTATAATAAATCACGTTGTGTTCCTCACTGATGATGTATCCGTTTGACTTCATGTTTGAGCGTACCCTTACCTTTGCCCTGTTTGATATGACACGGATACCGGTTATGGGTTCCAGTCCGAAGACGATACGCCGTCTTTCCCTCTTTACCATCTGAGTACGGATACGTGATGAAATGAGGTGTTTCTCTTCACTGCTGCGTTTCAGTCCGAGTGCAGCGGCTATGCGTCCGACACTCATCCGGGTAATGCCGAGAGCTTTCCCTATCTCAGAGAAGGAACACTCCTGAAAGTGATTCTTGATATAGTCGGCACGTTCCATCCATCTGGATTTGGCCATTTTTACAAGTCCAAGCTCACGGGCTTTCAGCTTGACGGTCGATTCACTCAGATTGAGAACGGCAGCGGTATAAGCTGTGGTCTCTACCGGATACAGCTCGACAAGAGCGGCCAGCATCCTGTCAGTCCAGTCTGTCTTTTTCATATTCTACAGATTATAGCTGTTAAACAAAGATTTCTTTTCCCTTCTGTATTCTGCCAGACGTGGCAGGTAGGACTTGAAGAATGCCCTTACGATGGCATTCACCAGGTCAGAGCGGCATCTGCCATGTATATCGCAGTCGTCCAGTGAATCCGCAAGGTCACGGTCGAGTTTGCAGACGAGCCTTTCTGTTTTGTCCGTTCCCGAACCGTCCGATTGAAGGAATTCCATGAAGTCATCCCAGCATCTTGTATCCGAAAGAGAAACAGCAGTATCCTTTTCCTGTGCTTCATTATTATTTTCCTTTTGTTCAACCTGAGTTTCTACGGTATCTTGCGTCAATATAAGTTCTGAATCATTGATGCCTCTTGTCAGGTCATCTATTTCCGGTATATCCTTACTCATAGTGCTATGGTTATTGAAGTTTTACTGTTTATTCTGGTTCTTTGTTCTGATTACCGCTGCTATTTTCTGAAGAACTAGTCTCAGATTGGCCGGTATTGTCATTTGATGCTTCATCAGACAGCTGTGCCTTCTTTTTCTTCTTAGGCTTGGGATTCAGATTTTCCGTCAGCTGTATGCCTTTGAGTTCTTTTTCCCTTATCGGTTGAAGTGTATCAAAGATACTCTGATAGACTTTGTCAAAGACCGGTGTAACGATAGTGGCCTGCATATCCAGTGCCGCCATGGTGCTGAACCGTTCCATGTCCGCACGTTTGGGAATCTTCGCAGTGACGTATCCGTAGTTGGAGAAGGTATCCCTTGCATTGTCCCAGATAAGCAGTTCGGAACGCTTGCCGATTCTTCCGTCATTCAGATTGGGAATAATGAAGAGTCTGGCCTTCATCCTTTCACCGACAGCCTTTTTCAGCCGGTCAACAAACATGAGGAAACTTGCTGTGGACGGAACGGTTACCAGGTCATAATGAAATGGAACAATAATGATATCCGAGTTGACGAACATGGGTATCAGCCCTTCCGCTTTCAGACTGCCGGGAGAGTCCATAAGTACAACGTCAATTTCAGGATCGTTGTGCAGTTTCTCCATAAGGGAAGTCATCATTGCTTTGTCATTGGCTTCGTATGCCCATACCTCGTATGGCATTTCCTGTTCACCGTATTTTCTGATGTCAGCCTTACGGCATTTCATGATGGAATGCTGGAAGTCGCAGTCTATCACCACAACCCTTACACCTTTTGTCACCAGATAGTTGGCAAAGGTGACGCAAAGGGTAGTCTTTCCAACGCCTCCCTTCTGATTGGCAAATGTCACTATAACCGGAGTTTGTATCATTTCAAGTATTGATTGATTTTGTGACAAATGTATTAACCTTGGTTTATAGATAAGAAATGTACAACATAATTGTGAATTGAGTTATATAAACTTCAATATAGGGAATCGTAATTATCAGGTTATAGGAATCTTATGGCTAAAAATGTTACATATAAAGTACCTTATTTTATTCATAACCTAATATTCTCTTAGGATTTTGCTATATTTGTGAATCCATTAAAAGGTGTTACCTATTCGTATAAGTATAATACTTTCAAAAGTTAACTATAATAGGATTATGATATAATCATTTGGTATCACTAATTTAAAACTTGTAAATATTGCAATAAAGATGAGAGACTTTAATATTAAATTTAGATTACTTGGATATTACTGGAATATTAATCAAAAAATCAATGAAGAAAAGACATATAAAGAAGATGCTGATATTTTATATAATCTTCTTACTAAATCATTTTCTCCTACAGTTATAAACGAAATATCTGATTCAGGATTTTCGCAAGCATTTCAATCCAATGCTGTGTTTATTTTTCAAGATGAAAATAGAAATTATTATGCTTTTTCGCCATTTGAAAAAATAGCGCGAATAAGTAATGTTTATTACAATCCGAAAGAAATAACAAATGTCCCGAATAAATTAAAAAATTGGTTTTATCCGGGATATGCGTTCAAAGAAAAAGTAATATCTAAATACCCTTTTATTATAAAAAAAAATTACATAGATTATCAGGAAAATCCTATTATTATTCACCAGATAGTATATCTGTAAAAATAATAGGAGATGATACTACTATATATCTTAATAATTACAGATTTGCACTCTCAGCATACTTTCAAAATGATGATATAGATTATATAAAAGATTTAATCTCGCTTAGATGGACATATTTTGTTGAAGAAGAATTAAATTGTGATGATTGTGCTGACAAATGGGATTACTCTAATTGTGATATGGATATATGTAAAGATGATTGTGAAACATGTGGAGGAAGAATTTTAAAATGTAAAAGGTGCTTTGTTTCAAGGCATAGAACATCTATATCAATAGAAGAAGATTATGATTTATTAAATAAAGAAATAAATTCAGCTACTAATATATTAGAAAATGAATATACAATTTCAAATTATGATTATATAGACAATATTTTTATAGAAGCAAAAAGATGGATTACTGTAAAGGATATATCAAATATCAATAATGAAGAAATAACAGAAACAGATAAGAAAATTCTAAGTTTTGTAAATAAATATACCCAAACAATATCTAAGGAATTCGATACTGGTATTAATGTCATTAACAAATATGATGAATACAATATTATTCCTAATGAGGAAAAGGAATTTATAGATAATTTGTTTAAGAGAGGTTTTAACTTATATACAAAAGATTGCACAAACTCAATTTTTATTGAATCATATATATTAATTTATAATGGTGTAAATAGGGAGGATATTGAGAACTGCTTAAAAATTATATCAAATATACCTGAAACAAACATACAAGAAGATAAATTAGAACCTATAACACAACTATATCAAAATTGTATTAAAATTACACCTGAATATAGAATCGGTATTATACATCAATTTTTAGAAGAATATAATAAAATAGAAACATATAAGCAGCTATATTCCATTGGTTGTGGCATAAACATGTTAAATAAAATAACAGAACCCCACTCAACTTTTTATAATGAGCTACTAAGTACAGATATTATTTGGCTTGAAAAACTTTATGATATCAGTAAGAATATAAAATATGAAGATGAGAGAATTAGTAGCTATATGATAAAATACAAGCTAATGGAAAGATTGGTTGCAAAAAGAAAAAGCTCAAAAAATAAAGTATTAATATCTATTACAAAAAATTATAATACAAAATCGTATAGCCTTGAATATTCAGATTTCAAAATAATAGATGATAATTTCTTATGGGGGAATGACATAAAATTAGAAATTAAAGGATACGATGGAGTTTCAGACGAATTTATAAAAGTAGAATATAAATTCAATTTAGAAAGTGGGAAAAAAGAGTTGATAAAGAAAGTAAATTTAGAACAATTAAGGAAAATCATACTAAAAGAGGATGGGAAGAAGTGGAAAGTAGAATTTTGTTGACAGTATGGAAATCTGAATACGTAAATCAAGAGACTGTCGAGGGAGAATGTAATCCAATCTGTATGAGACCATAAAACCAATAAAGGAGAACTCAGGTTCTAACTTGAATTCTCCTTTATATCCATCCTTTAGCTGAAATAATCAATCTGACTTATCATCATTAGAAGATTCATCTTCTTTATTGTCTGTATTATTATTTTTTATATCATCACCTAATTCATCAATACAGCCAAGAACGACTTTATAATTATCCAGTAATTTAACTTTCTTTCTACCTCTCACTACTAAATAAAAATAATATTCTAATTTCCTGTATGCCAGTTCTACTCTAATCCAATCATTGCCATTTTCTTTACCAATAGAATACATTGCCCTCAAAAGATTTGTGTCAATTGCCTTATCAGCAATGATGCATTTAATAGCAGTATTAAATTCATCTTCTGTCTGTATAAGATAATCATTACTTAATAGAACAAATGCAACATTAATAAGATGATACATTTGTTCTGCATCATCTTTATGTATTTTATCTGCTATTTTTTTAGAAAGAACATTACCACCTAAACCACCAATCAAACCACCAAGGACACCACCAACAGAACCACCTAATGCAACACCTATATAAGCACCTATGGTACCTGCAAATACACAACTTGTATTTACAACTAAATTTTTCACGAACTGAGGCTTTGAAATCTGGCCAGATAATAAAAAATATGTATCAGGTAGAGATGAAACAACAAGAACAGATAGGTTTGTTACAATATTAGTTCTAAAAAAATTACTAGCATATTTTTTTGCTGCGTTTTTAGCTGCTGCACCATAAATATCTTTACCTAAAATATTTTTAGCCAGATTATGTATTATCTTTTTTCCTATATCAGTTTGATATACATCATTCAATGTATTATTTACCACTTTCTGTGTGGCAGCTGCAAAATTTCTACCAAAAGTTGTTTTCAATAACTGTGAAGCCATTATACCAGAAGACAACGTAATAGTACCTGTCTGCAAACCTGAAAGGAATGATAATTTTACAGAATCCTTCAGTTCCTCCATATTTCGACAAGAAACAGCCATCAAACATAGCTTTATAGAAAACGAAATACCAAAAGCAGAAAGCGCTATAATAGAATGAGTTTTAGCATCAAATATTAAAGAATCAATATTACCAGCTTTTGTAAGATTAACAGCTTGCCTATATGTATAATCACCTCTTTTGATTATTTTATTTGCATCGGCTGGATCTGAATAACCAGGGACTTTACCTTCCTTAATTTTTATTTCCATTTCTCGAAGTGCATCCAAGTATTGATCTTTGGGAACCTCCAATATTTGCCCTTCATATTTATACAAACCAGTCTTTTTATCAAAGGCTTCTGAAACCGTATATTTAGCAGAAGCACAATACTTAGTTTGTATCTTAATGCCATCAACAATACGATCTGGACCGCTTTCAGAATTATTTCGTCCACTAAACTCCACATTATGGCCATTTAATATATCATTCAATGCATTACCATCTTCTGCTGCATAGCCATGACCAGCCGAACCTTTTGGACCACATCTGTATTTCATCCATTGAGTATTTAGTTCTAACTGCCTAGCTGTTAAAACACCTATTGCTGAATTCACAACCTTATCATCCAACATATCAAGATATGAACATCTAAAACATTTAGGACAAACAAGACAGTTCTCATCTAATTCTGTTCCGCAATTTAAACAAAAGTGCTTCATCCTAATATTTTATTTAATTCATCATCAGAAAATCTGCTAACTTGTCGCATATATGCAATAGTAATAGTACAAGGTACTAACACTCTATATGCAGGACCAGCTATATCAAAAATAGTCCATATAGCTGTTAAAGCCCAAGCTACTGGACCTGCAAAAACAGCAAAACTCCTACTAGCCGCAATCTTAGCTAAATATCCAAGAGCTGCATTTTGAGCAAATTTTTTACTTAACTGAAGAACTATAATACCAGCTAATTTAACAAATAGAGGAGAACTTGGTTTAAGCCTTATTATCATATCTTTTAACTCTTCCTTGGTATAAGTATGAGAAAGGTGTTTAACATCATCCTCTGTCATCTTATCAATAGACATAACAAAGATATGCTGTAGTAGATATTGTTCGATTAACTCCGTTGAACTACAAGAATTAAAATTAACACCTATACGTTTTGCAACTTGCTCTAGAATCTCACGATAAGCGACACCATGACCTCTAAACATGTTTAATATAGTGTTACCACCAAAACGCTGCAATTCATCCACCATACTAGGTATAACTACCTTCATATTATTAGGATAATTATTCTTATAAACACTTTTCGAAGAGAGTTCTTCTGTTAATCTTTCATTTCCCTTCTCATCATATACTAATGTATCTGCTAACAATACAAGTAAATCATTACTACAATCATTTAAAAATAATAAATCCTTATCTTCCATACTAATTTTATTTTTTATTATTCAACATGTATTCAGTTAAACTTAACAGAGGGAAAATAGCTGTTTTTTTCCCTCGTAATGTCCGTAACGTTGATGTAGAAAAAGCACCTAAAACAGCCCCTAACCCCCAACTAACATTAGCTATGCTTGATGTAGAGATAAGCCCTAAAGAAGAAGCTATTTTACTTAAAGACATTGTAACTATAGATTTCGTCATTTGGTCACCCGTACCCATCAATTGTAAAACCATAGTTCTAAAAAATGGATAAGTTGACTCTATATCAACAATGCCTTTTTCTTTGATAGTTATGAATTGATTATAATCAACATCCATAAACAAAAGAACATCTTCAACATCAGATTCTTGTGCCATTTTCTCTTTTGAGAAAGAAGATACTTGTTCTATCGAGAACTTGTTTCTTAACTTATTTGCCACCAAAATTGCTAAATCATATCGTTTAGTATAAATCGATGTATCAATACCTAGTTCATCAAAACATTTTTGCAGGATATTCGTTTTTAACGAAGCACCTTCACCTTTAAAAAATAAACTTAACTGTGCAGGGTTAGCACCTGTTAATTCTGCTAATTGTGAATTTGTAACACCTGCTAGTTTCATCCGATTTTTAATATCATCAATTATCATATTTCTTATTTTTTAGGCAAAAAAAATAAGAAATATTGAAATATCAAAATATTTTTATTTAGAAATTCTAAATTTTTTCTCAGGCTGCATTTTGATAAAATAATGAAGTTTTATAATTAAACAGTTCAATTTTAGAAAACACTTTATGAAACAATAATATTACATTCTAACATAATTAATAAAAGAAGTGTAATAGGAGGTAAATATTATATATGTTATAGCTATATAATCCTATATGTATAATATTAATACTTAATTGAACATTACAGAAAGCAAGCATATTGTAAAAAGAATTTCAAAATTATATCTAATTATATTCTTATTGATTGTCCATCATAAATATCTTCATTACTATATTTCTGTCCAACTTCCCACTCACGTTTCTCGCTATGACTGCCACCACCTGCATCACGCAGCTTGGCCTTGCCAGAGAAACGTGAAGTATGCTTTGTTAATTGCAGGTGTTTATGCCGTTCAATTTGCTTTATCGGCTGTTTCTTCAATCGTTTAAGATTGAAGTTTTCTTCAGTAAGATTTAGAATTATGTGTTGCCTGAAATTTATAGCATAAGTTGCATCTTCTTCTTGACGGATGGTGAAGCCCTCTTCATGCAATCTGCTTCTGACAGAGGAAACATTTTCGTCATTGAATATCTCACGCAGACAGTTTACAACATCAGTGTAGTAGTGTGTTCTTTCCGGAGATATATCTACTAAATCTTTCCGGGATACCTTGAAGATTTTGCAGAGCAGATCACGTTCAGCCTCAGTTGCTGGGTTGAACATTTCTACCATAGCTATACGGTTATTACGGTCAATTGCTTCTGCCATAAAAGGTTTTAACGGACGGCTTTGACCATCAAAATAAATGATGCCTTTCTTGATATAGGCACGCTGCTTCCTGATTTTACTGTATATTTCACCCTGGGTAATCTTCGGATTGAGTGTCAGTAACCGGTCAATATAGTCCTCAATCCGATTGAACCGTTCTTCAGGAGTAGCGAAGTCCAGAAGTTCCTCTACAGCCAGCACTCTTGCACCATGAATGACGGTCTTGTTTGCATGATCAACGAGCATATACCCATATGGTACATCCTTCTTGCCGAAGAACACAATGTCAATACCGAACTTCGTTTTCAGTTCCTTCTGCAGTTCCTCCTTGTTGGAACTTACATCACGGTATTTCTTTAATATGCTTCTAAGCTGACGGGAACGAGCCCTTTCCAGATAACCGCTCTTGAAAAGACTTTCTATTTCAGTAAAAGGAATTTCCTTCTGAACCTTTCCACCATGCTTGACGAATACATTCTCATCTTTCTGATAAACCTCATAGCCCATGGAAACCATTATTGCCTTGAACTGGGCAAAGGAAGAGAATGTATATTGTTTGGCAGTATCAATATCATCTTCTGTTTTCTTTTTCCTGTCATTTCCAAGAATATGGTCTATGACCTCCTGGGAACGTCTGCGTTCATGGCTGTGCTGAATTTTCCTTCCATCGGGTGCCACTCTCGAAGTGATGATATGAAGATGGGTATTCTCCGTGTCATAATGGGAATAAATGAGCAACGGCTGACCGGATTCTCCGTATCCCATTTCCTTGAGATACTGGTGTGCAAAATCCAGCAACTCATCTTCCGACATTTCGTGTCCCTTGCATGATATGGCCACATGAAACTGTGGTTTCCTGATTCTGCTGTTCTGTGAACTGTACTTCTGGAGATAACCGACCAGTTCACTTGGGGTAGGTTTGTGAAATGTTCCGAGTGAACCGAAATTCTGAATCTCGATAAGCCGTGCAACACCTTTCGAGACTTTATGTTCATTGTAACCGACTGCATGGAAGTTAGTGCTTCCCGGTAATATGGTTGCTATCATATTGAATTCTAATTATCATGGTTTATTTGACTGAGTAACCGAAATACTTCAAGCTCATGAATCTACGGTTACACAATAATAATATCTGAAATGATTAAATACCGTGTAACTAATAACTCAGATTTTGACTGATTTCTGTGTCAGAGAATCAAGGTCTTTCTTTATTCGGTTCAATGTATCCTGAGTTTCAAGAATAACCGGTAACAGAACTTCCTGAATATAGCTGGGTGCGAGTAACCCGGTAACCGCAAGCTCATTGGCACGTTTAACCGACTGATTAATGTTTCCTCCAGCCCAGGAAAGTTCATTCTGATATTTGCGGTAAAACAGACAGAGATCATTCATCAGTTCGAGCTGTCTTTTGGTTCCGATATTTGAATATTCTGCCAGTGCCGAGCGTATATAATGGCTCACAGATGAATAGGAGGCAGATTTCTCCTTAAACTGTTGTACTTCCTCTGGTGTCATTCTTACCTTGATGTATTTGGTTCTCTGATTCTTCATACTTGGATACATTGGTGGTTAGGTTTCCCGGACCATCTTTCGCCATGCGAAACAGCGGCCAGCCGCTCCGATGCGCCAGCATTCGGCAAGTTACTTTTGTGAGTACGAAACAGAGTTTTGTGGCCACAAAAGTACAACTTGCTTGGAAAACTCTGCACGGCAGAACGATGCCTTCCGGGAATGATTATTATACCCAAATTTACCGGAGAAAGCTGTTGCAAACCGAAATCTGCAACACAATTCTTTGGAGGCATATTCCTGCTTACCATGTGCTGTAGCATCCGGTTGTCCTGGAATATCCATATAGCGGAATATTGTTGTATAGAGTCCTAGAACCTATCAAGCCAATTTCAGTGTGTTCTGAAATAGATGCTACAAGCATTATTCAATCATAGAACCATACAAATCGAAGTAATCAGTAAACAATGTTCCGTTATCTATGGTTGGATAAACCAAAGTTTCAAAACACACAAGATGTAGTTATATGGGATAGATGGCTATTGTTCTCATAAGAACTATATCCAATATAATATGTAGTCCCGATACCATGATAGCATGGTAAAAGTAACCTGATTATCTAAGTTATCGGAATCCCAATAAAAGGGAAAATAAAATCTTGTTGAAGATGCAACTGGTGAAATGGCCATCGGAAAATCTCATTTTATCTGAACTGCATTGCAAAAACATTCAGGTAGAATAACCCTGAAATCAGAGTCTGGAGATACCTCGTTAACATGGTGATGTAACACTGATAATCAGTAAAAAATCTACTCGAATAACAAGAAAATAGTGTTGCGTAAATTTCCGTATCTCATTGATTTTTAGTATATTTATATAATTAATAAGGTCTTATATTCACTAAATATTACACGTTATGTTTGAATTGTTGTTGATTATATATCTGTTGCCGGTATTTATTATCGGTATGTTGCTCCTGAAGCTGGTATTCTGGCTTTTGAGGATTGCCATACGTCTTGCTGTATGGTTGGTTAAGAAAACTTTCATTCTTATATGGAAGTTTATCGTACTTGTCTTTGCCATACTTATAGGCCGTGAAGTATTGCCCTGGAATCAACCGGACAAATAGAAAGGAACCGCACCAATATGAGAAATGGTACGGTTCTGATAAAGATAAGTAGAATCCTCCCTTTGCGTTAGTGGTTTGTTCCAGTTTGTCGATTACATGAATCCTTTCCCTTTGCTTCTTTCATATACAACTTCCTTCTTGGAATCACAGTTCATAAGACGGAACTGAACCATACATCCGGTAGGAATATCCTTCGGCAACTGTTCAACCAGTCTGTCGATAACCTGGTCTACATTACTGAAACCAATGTCAGTTATTTCACCGATAACATTACCTTTGAAATATGCACGGCCATAAATCATCATCTTCTTTGTGATGCGGAACATCTTGTCTGCCGGTGTCTCGAAATCACGTGCTTTACCTTGCTTACTTTTCTTGCTGCTGAAGAAAATGAAGTCAATCACTTTAGCATTCAGTTCCCAGGCTGGAGTAAAATCTATCTTTACATAGCCTCTTGTTATATTCAGTCCATGGCTGTGATTCATGCCGAAAGCAACTTCATACAGATTGGCATCACAGTCATTTTGGGCAATTGTAGCCCATGTATGACGGAAAGTGTAATAACAGTAGTAATCCTCCTTCTTCATTCCCATATCGGCACATATCTTTCTGATTCCAATATTTACATTGGCATTGAAACTGTCCGGGTTACTGTAACGCTTATGGAATTTGAAAAGATATTCATCATTCTCGTCTGAAAGATACTTGTCAAATGTGGGCTGAATGAACGGTTCCACGCGCATTTCAATATAGGCTTCGTCTTTCCGGCTGTGCTTTGTCTTAGCTCTTTTATATCCGATAACTCCATCCTTATAGTTTTCTTTTTTAAGCTCAAAAATATCTACGGTGTTTATTCCACCCAGACACAAGGATAGGAGTGCCACATCTCTGCCCAGTTCCGGAAGAGAGGAAATCATTTTGGTTTCCGGTAAGGGACGATTGAAAAACTCCCTACATGCCTCTGCACTGATGGCTCTTTGGACTGTACTGTCAGATTTTGGAATGGATACTTTTAACCAAGGATTGTATTTGATTCGCACGATACCACGTTCTTCATCGTTCAGCTCTATAAGTGCCCTTTTGAATATCTGTCTTAAACAGGTCGGGTACATTTCTTTCGCCCTGTTCGTCAACGAAAGGCTATTAATCCATCTTGTCAAAACAGAAGATGACAAGTGAGTAAACATAACTCTGGTTGTTCCCAAATATCTTTCGAGGTGGTTTACAGCCAGACGGTAGTTCTTAGCATTACGTTCATGTCCTTCAGAGGCCATACGGTTAATGAACTTTGTTGCATAGTCACTAAAACATATTTCTTCATCTGAATGGATAAGGAATTCAATTAGTTCAGCAACAGAATAATTTGAGACATCCTTACGGTTTATCATATCGCTATAACGTAGGATTTCTCGTGAACAATATTCGTTGACTACAATATCCTTGATTTCGCCATTCTTGGTGATTTGCTTGTCCGTAATGAGTTTATCGGTTTTAATATAACCCATTCTTGAACGGTGGACAACACGAATGTACACTGGATAAAATCCGTCAGCTCTTTTTTTTCTTACGACTACTTTAAATGTTGCCATATCAGATTGATTTATAAGTTATTAAATGGTGTATGCGTTGGTGTATGCGCCACTGTTCAAAAGTGTATGCGTGGTGTATGCAAGTACCGTTTATTTGGCTCATTTTTTGCGGACAAATGCACGAACCGCCTAAAAACAACTTAGGCTGTAACGCCTGATAAACAGTTCGTTACAGCCTAAATCAAATATTATCCTATATTGCTTATGCTTCCTCAATAGCAGCCTGCGCCGCAGCCAGTCTGGCAATAGGCACGCGGAACGGAGAACAAGACACATAGTTCAAACCAACTTTGTGACAGAATTTCACTGATGAAGGCTCACCACCATGCTCACCGCAGATACCGCATTTCAAATCAGGACGAACTGAACGGCCTTTATCTACAGCCATTTCAATCAGCTGGCCCACACCATTTTGGTCGAGTACTTGGAATGGGTCTACTTTCAGAATCTTCTTTTCCAGATATACCGGCAAGAAAGAAGCAATATCGTCACGGGAATAACCGAATGTCATCTGGGTCAAGTCATTGGTACCGAATGAGAAGTATTCTGCACGGCTGGCAATGCGGTTGGCTGTCAGCGCAGCACGCGGAATTTCAATCATGGTACCTACCTTGAACGGAATTTCCATACCTTCTTTTTCAAATAATGCTGCTGCTGCATCACGGATCACCTTTTCCTGAGCTTCGAATTCATACAGGATACCGGTCAAGGGAACCATAATTTCGGGATGCGGATCATATCCTTCTTTCTTCAGTTCAATTGCAGCACCTAGAATCGCTTGAGTCTGCATCTCTGTGATTTCGGGATAGGTGTTACCCAAACGACAGCCGCGGTGACCTAACATCGGATTGTGTTCACACAGGCTTTCCACACGTTTTTTGATTTCCTGTACGGTTACGCCCATTGCCTTAGCCATTTCTTCCTGACCTTTTGCATCATGGGGAACGAACTCATGCAAAGGAGGATCGAGCAGACGAACATTTACCGGACATCCGTCCATAGCCTTGAAGATACCTTTGAAGTCGGCTTTTTGGAAGGGGAGCAATTTAGCCAATGCTTTTCTACGTCCTTCTACATCCGGTGACAGGATCATCTCACGCATAGCGACAATCTTTTCAGCATCAAAGAACATGTGTTCCGTACGGCAAAGACCGATACCTGAAGCACCAAAAGCGCGGGCCACTTCCGCATCATGCGGAGTATCAGCGTTAGTGCGGACATTCAGCTTGGTGTATTTGTTGCAAAGATCCATCAATGCAGCGAAATCGCCTGAAACTTCGGCTGCTTTGGTTTCCACTTTACCTTTATATACTTCACCGGTAGTACCGTTCAGAGAGATGAAGTCACCTTCTTTTAAAGTAATACCTTCAATTTCTACGGTACGTGTCTTATAATCTACATTGATAGCACCAGCACCCGATACGCAGCACTTACCCATACCACGGGCCACAACCGCAGCGTGAGATGTCATGCCGCCACGTGCAGTCAGGATACCTTCGGCAACGGCCATACCTGCCAGGTCTTCCGGCGAAGTTTCGATACGTACCATGACCACCTTTTTGCCATCGGCAGCCCATTTAGCAGCATCATCGGCGAAGAACACAATCTGACCGGTAGCGGCACCCGGGGAAGCGGGCAAACCACGAGTCAAAACTTTCGCTTCTTTCAACGCTTTCTTGTCGAACACAGGGTGAAGCAGTTCGTCTAATTTATTAGGTTCGCAACGCTCCAATGCTGTTTTTTCATCAATCATTCCCTGGCGCAACAAGTCCATGGCGATTTTTACCATGGCAGCTCCGGTACGTTTACCGTTACGGGTCTGCAAGAACCATAATTTACCTTCCTGTACGGTAAATTCCATATCCTGCATGTCGCGATAGTGGTTTTCCAGTTTGGTCTGCAGGGCATCCAGTTCTTTGTAGATTTCCGGCATAGCTTCTTCCATAGAGGGATATTTGGCTACGCGTTCTTCTTCAGAAATACCTGCACGTTCTGCCCAACGCTGAGAACCGATTTTTGTGATTTGTTGCGGGGTACGGATACCGGCTACAACATCTTCACCTTGTGCGTTGATCAAATATTCGCCATTAAACAAATCCTCACCGTTACCTGCGTCACGAGAGAAGCAAACACCGGTAGCCGAAGTATCACCCATGTTACCGAATACCATGGCTTGTACGCTTACAGCAGTACCCCATTCGGCAGGAATACCTTCCATTTTGCGGTAAAGAATGGCGCGTTCGTTCATCCAGCTGCGGAATACAGCACAAATGGCACCCCAAAGTTGTTCGTATGCACAGGTCGGAAAATCTTGTCCGGTCTGTTCTTTTACAGCAACTTTAAAGCGTTTAACCAGTTCTTTAAGGTCTTCCACTTCCAATTCGTTGTCGAGCTTCACACCTTTTTCTTCCTTTACTTTTTCGATAATTTCCTCGAAAGGATCGATGTCTTCCTTGTTCACCGGTTTCATACCCAATACCACGTCACCATACATTTGTACGAAACGACGGTAAGAATCCCATGCGAAACGGGGGCGTCCGGTCTTGCGGCTCAAGCCTTCCACCACTTCGTCATTTAAACCTAAATTAAGGATGGTATCCATCATACCCGGCATAGAAGCGCGGGCACCCGAACGTACAGAAACCAGTAACGGGTTCTCTACATCTCCAAACTTGGAATTCATCAGATTTTCGATGTTGGCGATAGCTTTCTCAACATCCGCTTTCAGCAGTTCTACTACTTTATCTTTACCTAACTCATAATATTCGCTACAAACTTCTGTGGTGATTGTAAATCCCGGAGGTACGGGAACACCGATTAGATTCATTTCAGCCAGGTTAGCGCCTTTTCCACCAAGCAGATTTCTCATGTCTGCTTTTCCTTCAGCTTGTCCATTACCAAAGGTGTAAACTCTTTTTTTATCCATAATAAATGTATTTAAAGTTAACTCGCTCAAAAAATGTAATCGCAAAACTATACATATTTTAGTTATCTCCAAACCTTTTACTGAAAAAAAATAGTGGAAATTGCAATTTCTACTTTGCAATTTTAATATCTTACGATTTATGAGGCAATATTCAGGGAAAATGCTTAAATTTGTCCCCAAATTAACTTATTCAGAAAAGTGGCTAGAAAGAAGAAAGAACTTCCATTATTAGAGAAGATAACCATAACAGATGTAGCTGCCGAAGGAAAAGCTTTGGCGAAAGTGAATGACCTGGTAGTATTTGTGCCTTATGTAGTGCCCGGTGATGTGGTGGATTTACAAGTGAAGCGTAAGAAAAATCATTATGCAGAAGCTGTGGCTGTGAAATTCCATGAGTATTCTCCTGTGCGTGCAGTACCCTTCTGCCAGCATTATGGTATATGTGGTGGTTGTAAGTGGCAGTGTCTGCCATATACAGAACAAATAAAGTATAAGCAAAAGCAGGTGACGGATAATCTGACCCGTATCGGCAAGATCGAATTGCCGGAAATTTCACCTATCATAGGGTCGGAAAAAACGGAGTTTTACCGTAATAAGTTGGAATTTACGTTTTCTAACAAACGTTGGCTGACAGAGGAAGAGGTAAAGGAAGATGTGAAGTACGATCAGATGAACGCCGTAGGTTTCCACATTCCCGGTGCATTTGACAAGGTACTGGCTATAGAAAAGTGCTGGTTACAGGATGATATCAGCAACCAGATACGCAATGCGATTCGTGACTATGCATACGAACACAATTATTCTTTCTTTAATCTGCGTTCTCAAGAAGGAATGCTTCGCAACTTGATGATCCGTACTTCGAGTACGGGTGAGCTTATGGTGTTGCTGCAATGCAAGATTGTGGAAGAGAGCGAAATGGATCTGATGAAGCAACTGCTGGCTTTCGTGGCAGAACGTTTTCCGCAGATTACTTCCTTATTATATGTAGTCAATAACAAATGCAATGATACCATTAACGATCTGGAGGTAATGGTGTTCAAAGGCAACGATCATATTTTCGAGGAAATGGAGGGGTTGCGCTTCAAGATAGGAGCAAAATCATTTTATCAGACTAATTCCGGACAGGCGTATAATCTTTATAAGGTGGCCCGTAATTTTGCCGGATTGACCGGTAAAGAATTGGTGTATGATCTTTATACAGGGACTGGAACCATAGCCAACTTTGTTTCACGCCAGGCAAAGAAAGTGATTGGTATCGAATATGTGCCTGAAGCAATAGAAGATGCTAAAGTGAATTCGGCAATTAATGGCATTGACAATACCTTATTTTATGCCGGTGACATGAAGGATATCCTCACTCAGGAGTTTATCAACCAACATGGTCGTCCTGATGTTATTATCACTGATCCTCCGCGTGCCGGAATGCACGATGATGTGATTAATACAATTCTTTTTGCTGAACCTCAGCGGATTGTGTATGTTAGCTGTAATCCTGCCACCCAGGCACGTGATTTGTCTTTGTTAGATGCCAAATACAAGGTGATGGCCGTGCAACCCGTAGATATGTTCCCTCATACGCATCATGTGGAAAATGTGGTGTTGCTGGAAAAAAGAGGATAATCCGGATAGTTCAATTATAAATTGTTTAAACAGTAAATAGAATTATGTCAAGAGGTAAGAATAGTGATTCCGGCAGGCCAAAGGCGAGAAGTGTTGCCCGATATACTATATATAATGTGACGGAGCCCGCTGAGCTGATGGATTTTCTGATGCGGAAAATGGCGGGAATCAGTCGTAGCAAGGTAAAGGCGTTGCTTGCCAACCGCGTGATTTTGGTAGATAATGTGATTACTACCCAATATAATTTCGCATTGAAACCAGGTATGAAAGTGCAGATATCCAAGGTGAAGAATAATCGTGAGTTTAAACATCCGATGCTGAAACTGGTATACGAGGATGCTTATATCTTGGTGGTGGAAAAGAAGGAGGGACTGCTTTCTGTCAGCACAGAACATCAGAAGGAGCGTACTGCACAACATATTTTGAATGAGTATGTAAAACGTTCACATCGTTTCAACCGCGTATTTGTAGTACATCGTCTGGACCGTGAAACTTCGGGGTTGATGATGTATGCCAAAGATGAAAAAACCCAGAATACTTTACGTGATAATTGGCATGATATTGTGACGGACCGCCGTTATGTGTCTATCGTTTCTGGTGATATGGAGAAAGATTACGGTACTGTAGAGTCTTGGTTGACCGACCGGAAATTGTATGTCTATTCCAGTCCTGTAGATAATGGGGAAGGTAAGTTTGCGGTCACTCATTATAAAACAATAAAGCGGGCCAATGGATATTCATTGGTGGAGTTGGATTTGGAAACAGGACGTAAGAATCAGATTCGTGTGCATATGTTGGATTTAGGTCACCCTGTTGTTGGTGACCGGCGCTATGGCAGTGAGTGTGATCCTTTAGGACGATTGGCGTTACATGCCTTCAAGTTATGTTTCTATCATCCGGTAACAAAAGAGTTGATGGAGTTTGAAACTCCTTATCCTACGGCATTTAAAGGATTAATGCAGAAAAAATAGAAAGTTTCTTCTGTTAAAATTAAATATAAGGCTTCTTTGCATTTATTTTGGGCAGAGGTTAAGAATAAAAAAGCAATATCCATCCATTTACCAAACTGTAGACGGATGGATATTGTTGTTTTTAGAGATTTGGCAGTTTCATTATTAAATTGCCTTTCTTAATGCAAGAATGGTCATGTAGTCCGTAAGCATTCGGCCTCGTGCGTGTTTCTCTCCAAGTTATAATAAAGTCAAAAGCCAGACGAAGCATGTCTGGCTTTTGACTTTATTATAGCTTTCCTGTTTATCCTTTCCAATTAAATGGCAGTAAATCGGTGTAATCGTTTTTCTCTTCTCTTTCTT
>ENA-OWOA01000008-OWOA01000008.1-gut-metagenome-genome-assembly--contig:-NODE-8-length-153652-cov-36.089044_pt1 | contig 153652 bp, 136 predicted proteins | sample MGYA00248251_ERZ651780 | MGnify/ENA primary metagenome ERZ651780 (study PRJEB26908, sample SAMEA4031714) | gut metagenome | biome: gut; feature: normal infant; material: stool | place: China | collected... | reverse complement strand
GTATTAGGAATGGAAAATTTGGCTGCTGTTTGATTTAATGATAAATGATGTAGCCATTTATATTCAATAACTTTTTGCTTAAAGATAGGAGTATATTTACGATTTTTATGAAGAAGTTGTGGAATACCACCATGTTCATAATGAGATATCCATCTGCAAAGAGGAGCTGTGTTTGGCATGTTTAGAATTTTAGCTACATGAGAAATAGAATCTCCTTTTAAAACCATTTTAATTGCTTTAACTTTAAATTCATTTGAGTATTTAGTCATAAAAAAACTGCACCTCCAAAAGTTGTTTTTTGTCCAACTTTTGGGGTGCAGTTCAATATCCATAAACTGCTTTTTATTTATAATTATATATTATTTTTCTAACATATCGTTTTTAATCATATATTCAGCGATTTGAAGTGCATTTAATGCTGCACCTTTTCTAATCTGGTCACCGCAAAGCCATAAATTTACAGCATTAGCTACAGAATAATCTTTGCGGATACGTCCTACATAAACATCATCTTTACCAGATGTCATAAGAGGCATTGGATATTCCATTTCTGCTGGATCATCTTGAACTGTTACACCATCAAATTTTGCCAAAGCTTCTTTGATAGCATCTAAGCTTACTTCTTTTTCAAGTTCTACGTTAACAGATTCAGCATGGCTACGATATACAGGTACACGAACTGTTGTTGCTGTAATACCGATTTCATTATCTTCTAAGATTTTATGTGTTTCATTGATCATTTTCATTTCTTCTTTAGTGTAAAGATTATCTTGGAACACATCAATCTGTGGAATTAAGTTAAATGCAATCTGATAATGTTTTGGCAGAGAAGCACCTGGTAAAATATTAGCTACTACTTCTTTACCTTCTACAATAGCTTGTACTTGGTCTTCAAGTTCTGCCATAGCTTCTTTACCGCCACCAGAAACAGCCTGATAAGTAGATACTACAATACGTTTAATTCTTGCTAAATCATAAATTGGTTTTAATGCCATTACCATGATGATAGTGGAACAATTTGGATTTGCAAGAATACCTTTATGACGAGCAATAGCCTGTGGGTTTACTTCTGGAACAACGAGTGGAACTTCTGGATCCATGCGGAATGCACTGGAGTTATCGATTACTACTGCACCAGCTTTTACAGCAGATGGAGCAAATGTTTTACTTGCAGCACCGCCAGCAAAAAGAGCAATATCAATATTTTCAAAAGAATCATGAGTTGCTTCTTCTACTGTATATTCTTTACCCATGAATTGAAATTTTTTACCAGCAGAACGATGAGATGCTAATAATTTTAATTCATTAAAAGGGAAATTTCTTTCTTCAATAAGATTTAAAAATTCTTGACCTACGGCACCTGTTGCTCCTAAAATCGCCACATTATATTTTTTCATTTATATCACCTATCCAATATTAATAATTAGTCCATAATATTATCTAAATTGCAAGTAAGTCCTGCATTAAGACCCATGATTTTTTTACAAGCAAGTACAACACCTGGCATGAAAGAAGTACGGTCAATAGAATCATGACGAATAGTCAAAGTCTGTCCTAAGCCACCAAAAATAACTTCCTGATGAGCTACATAGCCTGGAAGACGTACACTATGAATTCTCATACCATCATATTCTGCCCCTCTAGCACCAGCTAATTTTTCTTTTTCATTTTCATGACCTTGTTTATGGCTTTCACGAACTTGTTTAATCATTTCAGCAGTAACAAGAGCTGTTCCTGATGGAGCATCAAGTTTATTATCATGATGAAGTTCAATGATTTCTACATCTGGCATATATTTTGCTGCTTCGCAAGCCATTTTCATCATAAGCACAGCGCCGATAGCAAAATTAGCTGCAATAAAGCAAGGTGTATTATTTTCTTTTCCTAAAGCATCTAATTGAGCTTTTTGTTCATCAGTGAGTCCAGTTGTACCAATTACAGGACGAACATGATTTTTAATAGCGATACTTGCAGTATTAAATACTACAGATGGCTGAGTAAAATCTACCATAACATCTGGATTTGTTTCTTTAATAGTAGCTTCTAAATCAGTGGATACAATAACACCAGTTTTTCCACAACCAGCTTTATCACCAGCGTCCATACCACCAACTATATCTACAGCTCCAACGAGCTTTAATTCACTATCTTTCATTACAGCATCAACTACGGTACTACCCATACGACCACAAGCACCATTTACAATAACTTTAATCAAAATAATTCATCTCCTAGTAAATTATACGATTTTAACTATGAACAATATTATAATGGGAAAAGACTTTAAAATCAATAGATTTAATCTTAAATATGGACTTTTTTATGCTGTTTTTCTCTCTTTTCTCCTGTTATAGTACCATATTGCACCATAAATAATACATACTAACACTATTACAATCATTAAACGGTCTAAGTTATTTTTATAGTTAACTACATCATGACCTATTACTACTTCAAGTGCAGTAGAGGGAAACTTTCCAATCAAATTTGCCAAAGCATAATCTTTTAAACTAATGCGACTAACAGCACCAAGTGCAGTCAATATTCCAGAAGGAAAATATGGCATAGCACGTAAAATTAACATTATTTTAAATCCATTTTTGCCACTGAATTCATCTGCTTTTTTCAGATATTTAGATTTAGCAATTAACTTTTCTGCTGAAGAACGCAAAATAGTTCTCATCAAAATAAAAGAAATAATAACGCCTGTCGTTTCAGCAAGCCATGATAAAATAATTCCTGGCACTATGCCAAAAAGCAAGCCATTTGCTGTTGATACAAATATTGACGGCAAAAATCCTAAAGCATTTATCAATACATCTAATAAAAAGCTAAATACCATCGCCCATATACCGAATGAAGCGATATAATCCATTGTTTCTTGCATACTACCACTTGTAGCTACACGCCAAAAATCACTATAAAAACTAGGATTTAAAATATAAATAACAACTAATATCGCCACTAACATTAAGACCGTGATTATTTTTATCGTAGACTCTTTCATTAACTTATATCCCTTCTTTATCTCAAAATTTATCTATAAGATATTTACACATCAGAAATCTTTAAAAATCTATGTTTATATTGTAATTCTAATATCTCATTTAACACTTTTTTATCTATGCCATAATCAATAGCTCTTTGAGCTTCTACCCTTGCATTGACTAAGACATTTACATCATTTAATACATCTGCAATTTTTAAATCAGGTAAACCATGTTGCATTGAACCAAAAAATTGCCCTGGCCCACGTAATCGCAAATCTTCTTCAGCTAAAACAAAACCATCAGAGATTTTTTCCATGAGATGCAATCGCTCTAGAGAATTTGCATTCTTGCCACGATTAATCAAAATACAATATGAAGCATATTCACCTCTACCAATACGACCACGAAGCTGATGAAGCTGAGCCAATCCAAAGCGTTCAGCACCTTCAATCACCATGATACTAGCATTTGGCACATTTACACCAACTTCAATTACTGTAGTTGATACTAATACATCTATTTTTCCTGACAAAAATCCCTGTAATAAATCTTCTTTTTCTTTCGGTTTTAATTTACCATGAAGCAAGGCACAATTTAAACCATATAAATAACCTGATGTAAGTTCATCATATATCATTTCTACAGAAACAGCATCACTATTTTCACTTTCTTCAATCAAAGGACAAACTATATAAGCTTGTCTTCCTTTAGCTACTTCATCTTTTACAAATTTATAAATCAAATTTCTTCTATCTGGCATACGCACAAAAGTCCTTATAGGTTTTCTTCCTGGTGGTAATTCCTTGATAAAAGAAACATCTAAATCACCATATACTGTAAGTGTCATCGTTCTAGGAATAGGTGTCGCTGTCATCACCAATACATCTGGTAAAAAATCTTCTCCTTTTCCTTCTAATTTTGCTCTTTGATTTACGCCGAAACGATGTTGCTCATCAGTTACTACCAAGCCTAAATTTTTGAATATGACATTATCTTGTATCAAAGCATGTGTACCAATGACTAAATCTATAGTGCCATCAGCTAAGCCTTCTAATATCTGTCTTTTTTCCTTAACTTTCAAACTGCCAGTCAATAAGCCTACATGTATATTCAACGGCTCTAATAATTCTTTTATCTTGCCATAATGTTGCAATGCCAAAATTTCCGTTGGCGCCATCAAAGCGCCTTGGTATCCATTTTCAATAGCTTTTACTAAAGAAAGTATAGCTATTACTGTTTTCCCTGAACCTACATCACCTTGTACTAAGCGTTGCATTTGCACATCTTTTTGCATATCTAAACAGATTTCTTGCCAAACTTTTTCTTGTTCTGCTGTTAAATTAAATGGCAAATTATTTTTTACTGTTTTTACTAATTCACTATTAGATAAAAATTTTATGCCTTTATTTTTTACCTGATGTTGCTTTTTCAACAGCAATAAACCTGCTTGAATTAAAAATAATTCTTCGAAAATTAAACTCTTCTTTGCTTTTTCTAATTCTTGTCTTGTCTGAGGAAAATGTATTTTCTTTATGGCTGTTTGTTTATCCCATAAATCGTATTTTTCACGAATAAAATTTGGTATTACATCTTTTACCAAAATATCTTGAGTACAGACTTGTTCTATTAGATTGCGAAAATCCTTTGGTTTTATATAATCTGGAATTGTATATATGGGCATAAAAGCACAAGGATTAATATTTTCTTCACTATCTATATTATCGTTATTTATAACGTCAAAAGAAATAATCTGACTTATGGCAAGTTGACCATATCCACCATAGGCATAGCCCACTTTGCCATGTACAAATAAACTACTTTTTTGTACCTTTAATTTCTTTTTTAGATAATCTTGATTAAAAAAATTAAGCTGAACAACACCTGTATCATCAGCTAACATAATCGTTAATAATTTTAAACCTCGCCTTGTATTTTTTTCTGCCATAGCCATAATTTTACCTTGAATATTTACCACTTCACCGACTTTTATTCTGCCGATAGGAACAATTTGACTTTGGTCTTCATAACGACGAGGATAATATGTGATTAAATCATATATTTTTTCAATGCCTAATTTTTTTAAAGCCTGTGCTTTTTTAGGACCTACACCTTTTAAAAACTGTATATTTTCTCGTATATCCATTTATTACACCTATCTATAAAAATTAATTTTAATTATAACATATCTAAATATAGACTGCTTTAACTTAATTTTAATCTTATTTTAATTTTTTTGTAATTGATTTTAAACTTAATTATGCTCTAATATGTATTTGAGATGTATTAACAATTTATCTCCAATCTAAAATAAATTTTACAATCTACAAAAATCAGAAGGTGATTTAATGAAATTAATTTCTCGTTTATTACTTCTATCTTTTTTTGCTTTAGCCGTATTTACCTATATTCTACCTGTAGAAGCCACTTCTACTAATCAAGAGAGTACACCAACCCAACAAGATGAAATAATCGTCAATGGTACTAAAATCAATTCTTACCCTATTATAATTAATGATTGCACATTAGTACCAGCTCGTGATGTCTGCAAAAATTTAGGTTTCACTATATCTTGGGACAGCGACGAACAGACAGCTACCATTAACAGTAAAAATATGAAATCTACTGTAAAAATTGGTCAAGATTTATACACTGCTCAAAGCACTATTGCCCTTGGTATGACTGCACCTATCTCCCTTGGTTCTGGGCCACTGCTCATCAATGACAAATTATACATTCCAGCAGAACTTTTCCGCATTTTACAAGGAAATAATCCAGAAAGCTTGATTTATAATAATCATCAAATCCTTTTAAATACTATTGAATAATTTAAACAGCATTAAGATATATATTTTATATTCTTAATGCTTTTTTTATCTATTTTTTGCAAATTATTTACCTAGATTTAGCCAAAGCTAAATTAAAATTATACATTCACTATATATACTAAAATCAACTTAAAAATATTGCTCAACCGTTAGCAGATTGGAATGTTGATATATGCAAAATTTGTCTCGTCGTAATTTCTTTAAATTAGGTGCTGGTGTTTTAGCTGGAGCTGCACTTTTCGATTTAACAGGCTTAAATCATAAAGCTTTCGCTCAAAAAATAACACCTTCTAATTTTAAAATAAATCCAATTAAATTATCTGATTTACCACCAGCTACAAAAGCACCACTTAATTCACAGCTCGTCAATAATGCTTATGATTACATAATCTCTAGTGTGGAAAAAATAACAGATAATAAGCTTCGTCAACAAACATTAGATTTAATCAAAGATACACGTCCTAAATTTATGCAATTATACACATCTTCTACAGATGTAACTAATATTTACAATGAACTTGCTAATAAAGGCTTGATTGATACTTCCATCATCAGCCCAGAACAATTATTTCCACCACTAAAATCTAATAAAAATCCACAAGATTTCATCTCTGCTCCAGGCAGTGGCTATGCTAGCCATCATTCTTATCCTGGAGGACTTCCAACACATACAGCAGCCAATTTATCTATTTCTGAAGGCGTAGTCAATACTTATAAATTAATCTTTGGTTATGCTGTAAATACTGATATTGTACTTTCTGCTCAAGCTTTACATGATTTAGCTAAGCCATGGGTATTCCAGTGGAATGAAGATGGAACATGTCTTCCTGAATATTCCATTGCAGGTACAGGAGCACATCATATTTTAGGGCTTGTTGAAGCTATTTATCGCAATTTACCTGCTGAAGAAATTGTTGCTCAAGCTTGTGCTCATAATCACCCTGGCAGTGATAAAGATGAAGAAAGTGTAGTTAACTGGATTAAAGCAGCAAGTATTATTGCTCAAAAAAATCCTGTAAAATACGGTTTACTTGATAAATCTGGAGATAAATTACCTACACCACAACATCAAGAAGGTTATATTGTCCACTTAGGCGACCATGACTGGGTATTGAGTGGTATTGTTGCTAAAAATACAGTAATTTACCTTAAAGAAATCGCTAAAACTGATTACAATTTCTCCGATAAAGATTTAAATGGTAAATTATTCAATGATTTTAGAAATTATATTGGTGCACAAGTTTCATTTATGTATTTGCATAATCTCATGGCTCAAAATGGTCTTGAAGATGTACGCAATCTTGTTCATCAAATAGTTTTAAAATAAAATATTAAACTCTTACCTATCCCAATGACTCCTCTTATTGTCATTTATATAAAAGCCATAACTCTTTAACCCTTAGAGTTATGGCTATTTTCTTTATCTAAAATTATCAGTGATGTGAAAAGCCTTCTCCTGTTACTTCTCTTGCATCAGAAATAATAAAGAAAGCATTTTTATCTATATCCAAAGTTAGCTCTTTTATTCTACTCACCTGTCGCATAGTAATCACTACATAAATAACTTTACGATTATTTTTAGTATATGCCCCCTGTCCATAGAGAAAAGTAACTCCTCTATCTAATTCAATCATAATCGCATCTGCTATCGCTTCTGGTTTTTCTGTAATTATCATGATGGATTTTCGCATATTAAAACCATCAATCATCTTATTGGTGAGTACACCACCTATATACATACAAATAAAAGTGTATACTGCAATATTATAATCAAATAACCATACACTAGATAAAATAATCAAACAGTCTAAAACAAATACCATCGTTCCGACATTATATGAATATAATTTTTTAATCAGTGCTGCTATTACATCTACACCGCCTGTATTGCAATTACTGCGGAAAATCAAACCAAAGCCAATACCTGAGATAACACCTCCTACAATAGCACACAACATCGGTTCTGATAATGGTGGATAAGCGTTTAAAAAAGCTGTTAAATCCAAAGCAACAGAAAATAAAATTGTGCCTAAAATTGTATCAAAAAAATACAATCTGCCAAAATAACGATAAGCAATATATAAAATAGGAATATTTAACAAAAAGTTCATTATCCCAATCGGCAAATTAAATAAATAATACAAGATAAAGGCAATCCCTGCTAAACCACCAGATAAAAAATTCATCGGTATTAAAAATAAATTATAAGCAGCGGCAGCCAATAAACACCCAATAATAATTATTACATAACGCATAGCATGATTTAACATTAAAAACCCTCCTATCATTTCATAATAAAAATACTATATAAAGAAAAAAGAACAGACCAAAATTGTCTGTTCTTTAATCATAAATAATTCGCTAATCGCTAAAATTATTCATTCTTTTTAATTTATCTAATTAGTTTTCAGCTTTTTTCTTAGGAGCTACAGCAGTACGAATAGAAAGTTCACGTAACTGTTTTGCATCAACTTCAGAAGGAGCTTGTGTCATCAAGCAACCAGCACTTTGAGTTTTAGGGAATGGAATAACATCACGAATAGAATTACGTTTAGCCATGAGCATAACCATACGGTCAAGACCAAATGCAAGTCCGCCATGTGGAGGAGTACCATATTTGAAGGCATCAAGCATAAAGCCGAATTTTTCATGAGCTTGTTCTGGAGTTAAGCCGATTGCTTCAAATACTTTTTCTTGAGTATCGCTGTTGTAAATACGAAGGCTACCGCCACCGATTTCTACGCCATTTAATACCATATCATATGCTTTTGCTTTTACGCGACCTGGGTCAGTTGTGAGATATTGTACATCTTCATCACGTGGTGCTGTGAATGGATGATGCATAGCTTTCCAACGTTTGTTTTCTTCATCATATTCAAACATAGGGAAGTCAACAACCCAAAGGAATTTATATTCGTTTTCGTTAATAAGACCACGACGACGGCCCATTTCAAGACGTAATTCGCCAAGAGCTTGAGCTACTACAAGTGGTTTATCTGCAACTACGAGTAATAAATCGCCTGTTTGAGCATTAGTTGCTTCTTTAATTTTCTGGAATGTTTCTTCACTGTAGAATTTTTTGAATGGAGATTTGATTTCTATTTCAGTGTACTGAATCCATGCTAAACCTTTTGCACCATATCTTTGAGCATATTCTACAAGACCATCAAGTTCACGGCGAGGAATATTTGCATAGCCATCAACTTTGATAACTTTAACCTGTCCGCCATTATCAAGTACAGATTTAAATACTTTAAAGTCAGAGCCTTTAACGTATTCGGAAATATCCATGAGTTCCATACCAAAACGGATATCTGGTTTATCAGAACCATATCTTTCCATAGCTTCGTCCCAAGTCATACGTAAGAATGGAGTCTGTACTTTTTCGCCGATAGTTTTTTCAAATAAGCCAGATACTAAACCTTCCATTAAGTTTAAGATATAATCTTGGTCAACGAAGGACATTTCAATATCAAGCTGAGTGAATTCAGGCTGACGGTCAGCACGTAAGTCTTCATCACGGAAGCAACGTACGATTTGGAAATATTTTTCATAGCCAGCTACCATTAATAACTGTTTGAAAATCTGTGGAGATTGTGGTAATGCATAGAATTTACCAGGATTTACACGGCTAGGAACTAAATAGTCACGTGCACCTTCTGGAGTACTCTTTGTAAGCATTGGTGTTTCAATTTCTAAGAAACCATGTTCATCAAAGTAATCACGCATTAATTTTGTAACGCGATGACGAAGCATGATATTTTTCTGCATTTCAGGACGGCGAAGGTCTAAATAACGATATTTTAAACGAACGTTTTCATCAACATCAATACCATCTTGAATATAGAATGGAGGAGTTAATGCTTTATTTAAAATACGTAATTCTTCAGCATAAATTTCAATTTCGCCAGTTTCCATATTTGGATTTATTGTTTCTTTATCACGTAAAGAAACTTTACCACGTACAGCTACTACGAATTCAGAACGAAGGGATTCTGCTTTTGGAAATTGGTCTGCACCAATTTTATCTTCAGCAAAAACGAGCTGAACAAGGCCACTTCTATCACGTAAATCAATAAAAATAAGTCCACCATGGTCACGACGGTGAGATACCCAACCGCATAATACTACTTCTTGACCTTCGTTTGTGGCACGAAGTTCACCACAATGGTGAGTTCTTTTCATACCTTCCATTGTTTCCATTTTACTAATTCCACCTCAATAATTATTTTGTTAATGTAGTGAGTTTATTAAGCAATTCATCTATAGAGATTGTTTCTTGTGTACTTTCATTCATATTTTTAAGTACAACAGAATTTGCTTGCAATTCATCTTCACCTAAGATAATAGTGAATTTTGCATTAGCTTTATTTGCTTGTTTCATTTGAGCTTTCATACTACGTCCTGCAAAGTCCATAGCAGCTTTAAATCCACCTCTACGCAAATTAGCTAAAATTTCAAAGGCTTTTGCCTGTACAGTATCACCTAAAGCTACAATAAATACATCTGTATCATAATTAGTTTCAGGTAATAAATTCTGCATTTCAAGAGCGAGCAATACTCTTTCAAGACCTGTAGCAAAACCTACAGCAGGTGTAGATTTACCGCCACATTCTTCAATAAGGCCATCATAGCGTCCACCACCTAAAACGGCAGATTGAGCACCAAGTGGTACATATTTTAATTCAAATGCAGTCTTAGTATAATAATCAAGACCACGTACAAGACCTGGGTCTAATTCAAATTCTATACCAGCAGCTGTTAAGAATTCTTGTACTTTATGGAAATGATCATTACATTCATCGCAAAGACAATCAGTAATAGCAGGAGCATCTTGCGCCAATTCTTTACATTTTTCATTTTTGCAATCTAAAAGACGCATTGGATTTCTATCATAACGAGATTTACAATCATCACACATCTCATCAATTACAGGTTTGAAAAATTCTTGTAATCTTTGACGATATACAGGTCTACATTTTGGACAACCTACAGAGTTTAATAATAATTTTATATCTTTAAGCCCTAAATCTTTTAGGAACTGTACAGCTAAAGAAATGATTTCAGCATCAACTGCTGGATTTGCTTCACCTAAAGCTTCTACACCAAACTGATGGAATTCACGATAACGACCAGCTTGTGGGCGGTCATATCTAAACATTGAACCGATGTAGAATAATTTGCATAAATTTGTATCTGCATATAATTTATTTTCTAAGTAAGAGCGTACTGCTGCTGCTGTATTTTCAGGACGAAGAGTAATACTTCTATTACCTCTATCTGTGAAAGTATACATTTCTTTTTCTACAACATCAGTAGTTTCACCAATACCACGTTGGAATAATTCAGTATGCTCAAAAATAGGTGTTCTGATTTCACGGTAACCATATTGACCGCATAATTTTCTAATTAAATTTTCAAGATATAACCAATTTCCCACTTTATCTGGAAGTATGTCTTTCGTTCCACGAGGAGCTTTTGTCAACATATAAAATATCACCTCTACATATTTTTAATCGCCATAAGCTTCTTTTAAAAGCATTGCTCGACGTTCAATATATTTATCTATACTATTTAAATAAGTATATAAATCTTTTGCATTAAATGATGTTTGTAATCTCTTACCTGGATAAGTAATCTTACTAGTTGCTGCACCGCCAACACCTAAAATAGTCTGACGTTCACCCATTATTTGAATATTATAAATGCCTTCTTGACCCTTTTTGCTATAACCTACATTTTCTAATTGACCACTCATATATCCTTGACGATAAATATAATATGGAATTAAACCATATTCATCAATAGCAGTTGTCATTATCTTAGCCATAGCTTGAACCGTTTCATCATCAGGCAAAACAATATTATCTCTTATAAGCTTTAATTCTGAACCTTTTTTTAGTGCCAAAGCATGCAAAGTTATATCATCTGGAGCTAAATCAATTACTTTATTAATCGTATCTTTAGCATCTTTTATATCTTCTCCAGGAAGTCCAATGATTAAATCAGTATTCACATGCTTTATACCAGCTTGACGCACTTGTTTAAATGCACGCAAAATATCTGCTGAAGTATGTTTTCTGCCAATTAAAGATAATGTTCTATCTTGCATTGTCTGTGGATTTACACTAACTCTATCTGCACCATATTTTACTATGGATTTTGCTTTTTCAAGACTTAAAGAATCAGGTCTGCCTGCTTCCACAGTGAACTCTTCAACATAATCGCCTTTAAATGATTTAGCCACTAAAGATAATAAATCATCAAAATCATTTTCATTTAAACTTGTAGGAGTGCCTCCACCTACATAAATACTTTGTACTTTAAAATCATATTGTTCTATTAAAGCTTTAATTTTAGTAATTTCATAATTTAAAGTCTGCAAATATTTGCGAGTCATCTCGCTACTTGGCAATATACTTGAAGGAAAAGAACAATATAAACAACGTGATGGGCAAAATGGAATTCCTACATAAACACTGATAAGTTTTGGGTCATTTGCCTTTGCTAAAAAAGGTAATTGTAAATAAGCAATATCTGTGATTAGATTTGCTTTATCTATTTGTACCTCATAATCATCTTGTAAACGTCCTATCACACCTTGACGGTCTAATCCTTGCTCCATTAAACGGTGTACGATTTTTGTTGGTCTAACTCCATGAAGTATTCCCCAAGGAGCTTTTTTAGCTTGTAAATCTTCGCAAAAGATATGATATAAATTTAATTTAATTAAACGATTAGTCCCTGCTTTTACACTTTCATCATCATGTAAAAAGCTTTGTCTTGTATAAGTCCATAATTTTTCATCTTTACGCAAAGTCAAGACTGTTTTTACACCATTTAAAGCCACATCATCATATATATTTTCTATTTTCAATTCATCGTAATCGAAAATAGTATCATTTGCATCATTTATTTCTACTTTAAATAATACTAAAATCTCTTTTACTATTTTTACAATAATTTCTTTTGTACTATTTAAATAAAATGTTTTTATTTTCACGATTTCAATTCACGCTTTTTCTGACAATCTTCACAATAACCAAAGAATTTTAACTGATGGTCTACAATTTTAAATTTGCATGTATCTTCTATTTTTTCTTCGAGATTACCTAAAAGGTCATCTGTGAATTCTAAGACTTTGCCACATTCTACACAAATTAAATGATGATGTTGATGTTCATTAGGACTTGCATCATTTAATTCATAACGACGGCAACCATCGCCAAAATCGAGATAGTTTAAAATATTTAAGTCGCTCAATAATTCTAAACTACGATATACTGTAGCTAAACCAATTTCGCATTTTTGTTCTTTTAAAATAAAATGCACATCTTCAGCGCTTAAGTGCTGGCTAGGTCTATCTAAAAAAATCTGCAATACTATTTTTCTTTGAGGAGTTAATTTATATTGAGGACCCGCTAACTTTTGCTTTAAATCCTCCATAGTTATTTTTACAGGCACTAAAAACCCTCCTTTAATCTCTGTTAGTTTCAAATATATATATTTTAGCAAAAATATACTTATATTACAAAGTTTTTATTATGATTATTATAACATTTTCTCAAAAAAGCTTTCAACTAAAGTATTATACGACAAAATTAAAACAAAAAAGCCCCCGAAAAAATAATCTCTCGAGAGCTTTTTTATATTTTATATCTTTAAGAAAATTAGTCTACAGTTGTTACTTTATCAATGAAGCCATGAATATCTTTTTCTTCACCGCTTTGAAGTCCTGTGATATAATTAAACATTTTTTGAGCAAATGGTCCAATTTTACCATCATTGATAGTCATTACTTTATCTTTATAGCCGAGTACACCAACAGGGGAAATTACAGCTGCTGTACCAGAACCGAATACTTCTTCTAATTTACCATTTTCGTAGTCTTCTACTAATTCATCAATAGTAATAGGACGTTCTTCTACTTCCATGCCCCATTCTTTAGCTACAGCAAGAACAGTTCTTCTTGTAATACCATTTAAAATAGTACCATCTAAAGCAGGAGTTACGATTTTACCATCAATTTTGAATAAAATGTTCATAGAACCAACTTCACCGATGTATTTACGATGTACGCCATCTAACCACAATACTTGGTCATAACCATTTTTGTGAGCTTCAAGACCTGCATGGAGGCTTGCTGCATAGTTAGCTGGAGTTTTTGCTTCACCTAAACCACCTTTTGTTGCACGAACATATGTATCTTCTACCATGATTTTTACTGGAGCAAATCCATGTGCATAGTAAGCAGCTACTGGAGAAAGAATGATATAGAATTTATATCTTTTAGATACGCTAACACCTAAGAATGGATCATCTGCAAAGATGAATGGACGAATATAAAGGCTCTGACCTTTTTTATTTGGCACCCAATCTTTTTCAATAGTGATTAATTGATGAAGAGCATCATATACTAAATCAACATCAATTGGTGGAATATCAAGAATACGAGCTGAATTATTTAAACGATTTAAATGGTCTTTAGTACGGAAAATAACTACATCTTTGCCCTGACGGAAAGCTTTCATACCTTCAAAAATAGCCTGACCATAATGAAGTGTTGCATTTGCTGGGCTAACTTTTATTTCTTCGTAAGGTACAATCTGAGCATCATGCCAACCTTGACCTTCATCATAAGTCATTTCAAACATATAATCTGTAAAATGTGTTCCAAAACCAATAGTGGAAACATCAACTTTTTCTTTTAATGTTTTTGTTTCAACAAATTTAACCATAATTACATCTCCCTAATTGATAGTGTATTCATTGTACAACTTATCTATTACATAGTCAAGAAAAAAGTTTACATATTTACATATTTTTTACTAATAAAATAACTTTTTATGCTGATTATTCTATCTTTATAGCTTAATAAATTATTATAACAAGGATAAAATAATATTTATTTTATTTAAACTTCGCCAATAATGTAAAATAAAATATCTAATAAATTTTATCATTATAAAACAAAAAAGCCGTAACCTTTTAATAAAAGGCTACGACTTTATTTCTTAATTATTCAGCATATACACTGATTTGACGGTTGTAACGACCTTTACGTTCGAAAGCAACACGACCAGCAATTTTAGCGAATAAAGTATCATCTTTACCGATACCTACGTTAGCACCTGGATGGAAATGAGTACCTCTCTGACGAACTAAAATGCTACCTGCAGTAACGATAGTACCAGCATGTTCTTTAACGCCAAGACGTTTAGATTCGCTATCACGACCGTTACGAGTACTACTAACACCTTTTTTATGAGCGAAAAGCTGTAAATCAAAATTGAACATTCAAATTCACCTCCTGATATTTAGAACAGAAACGTTTTTTGGATTAGATTTCTCTATTTCCGCAAAACCAAGTACAGCTACAGCAAAGACAGCTTCTGTTAAATCATCAGCTTTATCTTTCAGAGCCACACTTAAATATCCGGGCTTTACATCATAATTTATTTCACGATGTAAATGTTTTGCCAAACCTAAAATAACTGACTGAGCCAATGCAGAAATCCCAGCACATACAATATCTTGACCATATGCGCCTGCTCCTGCATGTCCTTCTACTAAAAGACCGATGACTTTATCATCATCTTGACGCATTACAGATATTTTTATCATTATGCTTTGATTTTTTCAATAGTTAATTTAGTGAAAGGCTGACGATGACCCTGACGACGACGATAGTTGGATTTAGCTTTGTATTTGAAAACTAAGATTTTTCTAGCTTTATCTTGTTTTTCAACTTTTGCAGTGATTTTAGCACCTTCAACAACTGGAGTACCAACTTTAACATCTGCATCATTAACAACAGTTAAAACCTGATCAAAAGTTACAACATCGCCTTCATTAGCTGCGATTTTTTCAACAGTGATAACGTCACCTTCGGAAACACGATACTGTTTTCCGCCTGTCTGGAAAATAGCGTACATTCAATTACACCTACCTTAATTAATACTCGCCAATTACGGTTAGTCAAAGACTATTTATAAACCTTTTTGTGCGGTTGGGAAACCTTAATTTCTTAAGGCTTACATCTTGAAATTCTATCATATTTAAACTAATAATGTCAATAAAATTATTAAATAAATAAAATTATTATTTGATAATAATACGTATACATACTAATATAATTTTATACGTATACGTACTATTATAAAGGAAGATTTTTTATGTATTATATTGCCAAAGCAAAAAATATTTTATTTACACTCTTTTGCTGTTGTATTTTATTATCTAATGTTGCTTATGCACAAGATAAATCGCAAACAGCCCCACCACCTAATTTACCTAGTGAATTATTTGATAATACTCCTCTAACTCCTACAAAAGTTTTTGATAATCTTTATTGTATAGGTACAAAAAGCGTTGTAGCTTGGGCATTACAAACTTCTGATGGAATCATAATCATAGATTCAATGTGGGATAATAACGACACCCAATTAATCATTGATGGCATGAAAAAATTAGGATTAAATCCACAAGATTTAAAATATATCTTAATATCTCATGGTCACGGTGACCACTATGGTGGAGCACAATATTTAAAAGATAAATATAATGCTAAAATCTTTATGAGCAACACTGATTTTTATTATATGAATAATACTTTTGATGGAGCAAATGGTTCTCGTTCACCAAAATGTACTGTAGATGAATTTTTAACAGACGGACAACAAATTACCTTAGGTGATACTACTGTTACTGTCGTATCCACTTCTGGTCATTCTCCTGGTTGTGTTTCTTTTATCTTTCCTGTAAAAACTCAAGGTAAAACTTATATGGCTGCTCAATGGGGTGGCACAGGTATTCCTAAATCTATGGAAAACAAAGTCCAATATAAATCTTCCCTAGAACATTTTTCTCAATATTGTCAAGATAATAATGTAGTTGTTGAAACTACTGCTCATTTATTTGCTGATAACGGTTATGCTAAATTAAATAATGTAGTAAATTCTACTTTCATAGAAAATAATCCATTTTATCTAGGTCAAAAAGGCATTGATAATTATCTCAATAACTTATCATTAGAAATAGATAGAGCCATCGCTAATTCTATAAAATAAATATCTAAATATAAAAAAGGAGTCTAAATATCTTAGACTCCTTTATCTATCTTCACCTTTATGTTTTATGTTACAATAAAATATATTTAAAACTTGAGGTGTTATTTTAATGTTTCTCGAAAAATCTTTAGGATATACAATTTGTACCATAGCTAGAAAAATTCATCAAAATTTGACACATAAATTTTCCCCATATAATATTACTCCAGAGCAATGGGTAGTATTAAATCAAATTCACATCAATAAAAATATATCTCAGAAAAAATTAGCTGATATTATCCAAAAAGACCCTAATAATGTAAAAGTTCTTGTCGACAAATTAGAACAAAAAGAATTAATTAAGAGAGCTTCCAACCCTAACGATAAAAGAGCATTTTTTTTATCTACAACAAATAAAGGTATCGAGCTTATTGATACTTTAAATGAAGTGGATATTTCTGTAATTTCTGATGTAGAAAAAAGCTTAACTAAAGAAGAAAATATTTTATTATTAGAATTATTATCTAAAATTGAAAAAAATTTTTCATCTTCTTCAAAATAAAATATTTACCATCAAGTAAAAAAGGTTAAGACAAATGAGTATATCTCATCATCTGTCTTAACCTTTTTTTATTTCTCTATACCATATTTTTTTAATGCTTCATAAGCTGCATGTTGTTCAGCTTCTTTTTTAGTAGTACCTTTTCCTTTGCCATCAATTTTTTTATCAATAACTACAGCAAATTCAAAAGTTTTTGCATGGTCTGGACCTGTTTCTGCCAATAATTTGTACTCAACATGTTGTCCTTTTGCCTGCACTACTTCTTGCAAAATAGTCTTATAATCTTTTAAATTATATCCATATTTTACAGCAATAAATTCTTCATTTAATTTATCAAGCACATATTCGTAGGCAGTCTGCCAACCTTGGTCTAAATAAATAGCTCCAATAATTGACTCAAAAGCATCTGCTAAAATTGATGGTCTATGTTCTCCACCAGTTAAGCGTTCGCCTTTACCCAATAACAAATATTGCCCAACATTTAAATTCATAGCAAGTTTCGCTAAACTTGTCTCACAAACAACAGAGGCACGAGCTTTTGTCATTTCACCTTCAGGCATTTGCGTAAAAGTTTTAAATAAATATGTGCTAGAAGCTAATTCTAAAACAGCATCACCTAAAAACTCCAAACGCTCATTATGAAGACTATGGTCTTTAGCCTCATTAGCATACGAGGTATGTGTCAAAGCTTGATTTAATAAATTTAAATCATTGAACTTGACACCTAATCTAACGACTAATTCTCCTAATTTTTGTTTGCGTTTTTCTGATAAATTCATTTATAAAACCTGATTTACTTAAGTTTTTTCAATAAAATAGCTGCATTATGACCGCCAAAACCTAAAGAATCAGAAATAGCTGCATTGATAACTCTTTCTCTAGCAACATTTGGTACATAATCCAAATCTAATTCTTCATCTGGAGTTTCATAGTTGATTGTAGCAGGCATAATATCATTTTTAACAGCTAAAGCTGTAGCGATACATTCAATACCACCAGCAGCACCGAGAAGGTGTCCTATCATGGATTTAATAGAGCTGATAGATAATTTATACGCATGATCACCAAAAGCACGTTTAATAGCTGCTGTTTCAGTTCTTTCATTCAATGGAGTAGATGTACCATGAGCATTGATATAATCAATATCTGTTAATTCAAGACCTGCATCTTTTACTACATTTGTGAAACAACGAGCAGACTGTTTTGCTTCTGGATCTGGGCTAGTCATATGATAAGCATCAGAAGTTGAAGCATAACCTGCGAGCTCAGCATAAATTTCAGCACCACGAGCTACTGCATGTTCATAGCTTTCTAAAATAACAATACCAGCACCTTCACCCATGATAAAACCACTACGATTTTTATCAAATGGACGAGAAGCTTTTTGTGGATTGTCGTTCATGTCTGTGCAAAGAGCTTTCATGGAAGCAAAACCTGCTACTGGAAGTGGAGAAATACAAGCTTCTGTACCACCAGCAACCATTACATCTGCTTCACCGCGTTGAATAACACGCATAGCATCACCAATAGCATTTGTACCAGTTGCACAAGCTGTTACAGGGCAAACGCTAGGACCTTGAAGACCAAATGTAATAGAAGTCATGCCTGCTGCCATATTGCTAATCATCATAGGCACGCAGAAAGGACTTACACGACCTGGACCTTTAGTGAATATAGTATTGTATTGATCATGTAATGTTTCAATACCACCAATACCACTACCAATAAATACGCCAATACGTTCTTTATCTTCTTTAGATAAATCCATATTTGCATCTTCAAACGCAAGTTTAGTTGCTGCAATAGCAAATTGAGTATATCTATCCATGCGTTTTGCTTCTTTTCTATCGATAAAATCAGCAGCATTAAAATCTTTTACTTCTGCTGCAATCTGAGCTTTAAAATCACTAGCGTCAAAATGTGTAATTTTATCTATACCGCTTTTACCTGCAAGAAGACCTTGCCAAAAAGCATCTTTACCAATACCAATAGGGGAAATTGCTCCTAAACCAGTAATAACTACTCTATTTGTCAAAACAAACACCTCTCATTTAATCTATTGCCGCAACTTCCGATTTTATTCTAGAAATTATCTCTCTAACTGGCAATATTTCTTTGATTCTGTGTATATATTCGCCTGTAAATACCAGACCATTTTCTACGTCTCCCTGTTCTGCACGAATCAATGAATCAATTATACAGAAATTATGTTTACAGCTCTTTAAACATGCTTTACATCCTTTTGGAGGAACTGGGCCTACCATTATTTTATCTGCAAATGGATTTCTTACAGCACGTCCTGGAAGACCTACTGGGCTGTGTATAACTACAATGTCGTCCGGTTTAGATTTTAAATAAAATCTTTTTAAAGCCGGAGCTGCATTGGATTCTTCACTGGCAGCAAAGCGTGAACCCATTTGTACACCACTTGCGCCCATCTTTATAAGATCAACAATGTCTTGACCGGAAAGCACTCCGCCTGCTGCAACAACAGGAATATCCACAGCTTTTGCGATATCAGGAATTAATTCACGTATAGATGTACTAGTTCCTAAATGTCCGCCAGCTTCTTTTCCTTCAACCACAATAGCAGCAGCGCCAAGACGTTGGGATATTTTCGCTAATTTAACAGATGAAACAATCGGTACGATTGGTGTACCAGATTCTTGTCCAAGACCAAACATATCGCGGGAAAATCCTGCACCAGCTACTACAAGGTCAATACCTTCTTCGATAGCAGTTTTTACAATTTCACTAAAACCTCTAGCTGCAACCATGATGTTAATACCAATAATTCCAGACGTTAAAGATCGCGCCAAGCGAATTTCATACCTTAATTCATCAGTAGGCATACCAGATGCAGCAATCAAACCAATGCCGCCTTCATTAGCGACAGCAGCTGCAAGTCTTGCCGTTGATAATCTAACAGCCATGCCCCCCTGAATAATAGGTACTTTTGCAATTTTATTGCCAATTTTCAATTCAGGAAGTTTCAAAAATAACTCCTCCAATCCGCTTTTCTTCTATTATCTTTAGAAAGTCCCGTGGAGTAACCACGGGACTTTTCTAAGGAAACGCTAAAATTATTTATTTTGGTCTATATAGGATACAACGTCCTGAACTGTTTTAATTTTTTCAGCAGCTTCGTCAGGAATTTCAATACCGAATTCTTCTTCGAAAGCCATGATTAATTCAACAATGTCAAGAGAATCTGCACCTAAATCGTCGATGAAAGTAGAATCGATATTAACTTCATCAGCTTCAACGCCTAACTGATCAACAACGATATCTCTTACTTTATCAAAAGTAGCCATTCCTCGTCACCTCCTCCTCAGAATAACCTTTTATTTATTCATTATTACATTACCATACCGCCATCTACATTGACAACCTGTCCTGTAATATATGAAGCCTTATCAGATGCCAAAAATACTACTGCATTTGCAATATCTTCTGGCTGACCCATTTTGCCAAGCGGAATAGAGCCCACTACTTGAGCCTGTGCTTTTTCTGGCATAGCTGCTGTCATATCAGTAGCAATAAAACCAGGAGCTACAGCGTTAACGGTAATACCACGACTAGCCATTTCACGAGCTAAAGATTTTGTAAAACCAATTACACCAGCTTTAGCAGCAGAATAATTTGTCTGACCTATATTTCCCATTATACCAGAAACAGAAGTCATATTGATAATTTTTCCAGAACGTTTTTTCATCATATATTTTGCCGCTACTTTTGTACAGTTAAAAATACCTGTTAAATTTGTATTAATAACAGCATTCCAATCCTGAGATTTCATACGAATGAATAAACCATCACGAGTTATACCCGCATTATTTACTAAAATATCAATCTGTCCAAATTCAGCTATTACTTTTTCTACCATTTCACTAGCAGCCTGTTCATCACTAACGTCAGCTTGAACAATCATAGCTTTGCCGCCCATATCAGTAATTATATTCTTTACTTCTTCAGCAGCAGCCACATTTCCTGCATAATTGATAGCTACAGTAGCACCTTCTTTTGCAAGTTCAATAGCAACTGCACGACCAATTCCACGAGATGCTCCTGTTACTAACGCAACCTTACCATCTAAAAGCATATTATCGAACCTCCTTGAAATAGTCAAGAGTTTTTTCAAGAGATTCTATATTTTCTACGTTTAAAGATTTCAATTTACGGTCAATACGTTTATTAAATCCACATAAAACTTTACCTGGACCTACTTCAACATAAGTATCAGCACAAAAATCTTTCATTGTTGCGATACAATCTTCCCATTTTACAGGGCTTGAAGCTTGTTTTACAAGACTTACTTTGATATCTTCTGCTTTTGTTAAAGCTTCAGCTGTAACATTTGTTACTACTGGAATAGTAGCATCAGATACAACAACTTTATCAAGTTCTACAGCAAGTTTTTCAGCTGCAGGTTCCATTAATTTACTATGGAATGGTGCACTAACTGGTAAAATAACACATTTTTTTGCACCAGCTTTTGTCATTTCTTCACTAGCTTTTTCTACACCTTTAGCAGTACCTGCAATTACAATCTGACCTGGGCAGTTGAAGTTTACAGCCTGTACTAAAGCAGTGCTTGCACTTACTTCTTCACAAATTTCTACAATTTTATCACGATCAAGACCAATTACAGCTGCCATTCCGCCTTCACCAACAGGAACAGCTTCTTGCATGTACATACCACGTTTATGAACGAGATATACTGCATCTGCAAATTTTAAAGAGCCTGCTGCTACAAGTGCAGAGTATTCACCTAAACTATGACCGCCTACGATTTCTGGAGCAATTCCGTTTTCTTTTAATAATTCGTTACAAATAACGCTCATAGTCAAAATAGCAGGTTGAGTATTTGCTGTAAGTTTTAAATCTTCTGCTGGTCCGTTAAAGCACATGTCCATGATGGAATAACCAAGTGCTTCATCAGCTTCTTTAAATAACTTTTTCGCAATATCATATTTGTCATAAAAATCTTTACCCATTCCCACTACTTGAGAACCTTGTCCTGGAAATAAAAACGCGAGTTTACTCATTTAGTAATCACCCTTTCGCCATTATTTTTATAAATTTATTATTTATTTGCAAATGTTTTGTGTGTTTTCCATCACTTTAGCAAGATTATTTACGATATCATCTATAATTTCTTGAACAGGTTTTATTTCGTTTAACATACCTGCAATCTGTCCAATCATTACAGAACCCATTTCTACATCGCCTTTTCTTGCTGCAAGATTTAATCCACCTGCACCTAATTTTTCAATTTCTTCAACTGGTGCATTTGCTTTTTCTAATTCATCAAATTTACGAGTTAATTTATTAGCTATAACGCGTACAGGGTGCCCTGTAGAACGACCTGTTACAACAGTAGAACGGTCTTTTGCACGTAAAACTAATTTTTTATAATTTTCGTGAGCGATACATTCACTAGAAACTACAAATCTTGAACCCATTTGTACGCCCTGAGCACCAAGAGCAAATGCTGCCATCATGCCACGAGCGTCAGCTATACCACCAGCTGCAATAACTGGGATATCTACTGCATCTACAACTTGAGGTACAAGTGTCATTGTAGTGATTTCTCCTACATGTCCGCCACTTTCTGTTCCTTCGGCAATAAGTGCATCAACACCAGTGCGAGTTAAACGTTTTGCAAGTGCGACAGATGCAACAACTGGTATTACTTTAGTACCAATTTCTTTAAATGCAGGTATATATTCACCAGGATTTCCTGCCCCTGTTGTTACAACTGGTACACGTTCATCAAGCACTACTTGAATAACTTCTTTAACAAATGGAGACATAAGCATGATATTTACACCAAATGGTTTGTCTGTCCATTGTTTTACTTTTTGAATTTCAGCTCTTAAAAGATCAGGAGGCATATGTCCAGCACCAATTATTCCAAGACCACCAGCATTAGACACTGCAGCTGCTAATTCAGCTGTACCAAGCCAAGCCATACCACCTTGAAAAATTGGATATTTAATATTTAATAATTTACAGATAGGATTATTTTCGAACATTGTTTAGTCCTCCTTAGCCCATTTCATAATGCAAGATGCCCATGTAAGACCTGCACCAAAACCAGAAAGAGCTATGATTTCGCCTTTTTTCAATTTTCCAGATTGATAAGCTTCAGCCATTGCAATTGGAATAGATGCCGCTGATGCATTACCATATTTTTCTATATTTACAAATACTTTATCCATTGGTAAATGCAAACGTTTTGCTGCAGATTCAATAATACGAATATTTGCCTGATGCGGAATTAAATAATCAATATCTTCTTTTTGCAATCCAGCACGTTCTAAAGATTTCATTACTGTAGAGCCCATAGCTTTTACAGCAAAGCGGAATGTTTCTTTTCCGTTCATATGCAAGCAATGCATATGATTATCTATAGATTCTTGGTCTGCTGGATGTTTACTTCCCCCACCTGGAATTTCAATAGTGGTAGCTCCACTTCCATCAGCACCTAAATCAAAAGATAACATACCATAGCCTTGTTCAACTTCACCATATACAGCAGCACCTGCTCCATCGGCAAAGATGATACAAGTATTTCTGTCGTGCCAATTTACAAATTTAGATAATGTTTCAGCACCTACAACTAATACTTTTTTGTAAACGCCAGTTTCAATAAACTGTGTTGCAATTGCAGACCCATAAACAAAACCAGAACATGCCGCAGATAAATCAAAAGCTGCTGCATTTTTAGCTCCCAATTTTTCTTGCAAAATACATGCTGTTGATGGGGTATTACAATCGGCAGAGATTGTCGCTACTATTATCATATCTAATTCTTCAGCAGATACTTTCGCATCTTCTAAAGCTTTAATAGCAGCTTTATACGCTAATTCTGATGTTGGCTCATCTTTTGCAGAAATACGTCTTTCTTTGATACCTGTACGTTCTGTTATCCATTCGTCATTAGTATCTACTAATTTTTCAATATCTGCATTAGTGAGGATTTTTTCTGGAACATGATATCCTATTCCAATAATGCCTGCACTATTTAACTTCAGTGTCATGGCTCCAAATCTCCTCCTTGTCTATATTGTCTCGAATTTGAGTTATTACATCTTTTTGTACAAATTCACTGGCCTGTCTAATAGCGCTACAAATAGCTTTTGCATTAGAACTACCATGAGATATTATACAACAACCATTTACTCCTAGTAAAGGAGCTCCACCATATTCAGAAACATCTATATCTTTTCCTAATTTTTTTAAGGCAGGCATTAACATTAATGCTCCTAATTTAGCTAATATACCACCCTTATTTATGGCTTCTTTAGCTAAACTAACTAAAGTTTTTGCTAAACCTTCAGCAAATTTTAAAACAACATTTCCTACAAATCCATCGCAAACTACCACGTCAAATTGACCTGTTGGTACATCTCGACCTTCAGCATTTCCTTTGAAATTAATAGTTTTCATGCTTTTTAACATAGGATATGTCGCTTGAGCCTGTTCATTGCCTTTAGTTGCTTCTTCACCAATATTTAATAAACCTACAGCTGGATTTTCTAATCCTAGCATACATTTGGCATAGATTGACCCCATCAATGCACTTTGGCAAAGATGTTTTGGTTTACAATCTACATTTGCACCTGAATCTAACAATAAAGTAACGCTACCTTTTCCTGTAGGTATAGGTGTAGCAATTGAAGGTCTATCAATTCCCTTTATTCTGCCTAAAATAAATAACGCTGATGCTACTGCTGCACCTGTATTGCCTGCAGATAATACAGCATCACATTTGCCTTCTTTTACTAAACGAGTAGCTACAACGATAGAAGAATCTTTTTTTCTACGCACTGCTACTCCAGGGTGTTCACCCATGCCCACTACATCACTAGCATGATGAATGGAGATGGTACTTTTTCTCCATTCTGGATAATTTTTATCTAACTCTTTTTGAATTTGAGTTTGATCACCGACTAGTACAATTTCACAATCATAGCGTTTAGCTGCAAGTATTGCACCTGCTACAATCTCTTTAGGTGCAAAATCTCCGCCCATAGCATCTACTGCAATTTTCATACCTCGGATCCTCCATTATCTTCTAATGAAACAAGAATAAATTTTGCTCTAAAAACTTCTTCTGTAACATTTTTAATTTTCACCCAAACAAAGAATTTATTTCCTCGTTTGTGTTTTAACTCTGCTTTAGCGATTAATTTATCGCCAACACGAACTGGAGCTTTATATTTTATATTAGCAACACCTGTTACCGCCATGGGAGCATCAATCAATGCTAATGCTAATGAATTTGCCTGTGCAAACATATATGCACCTTTTGCTATTTTAGTTTTTTCAAAAACCATATCTTCAGTGATATTCATTAGCGAAATGCCTGATTTTCCCAATTCTAATTCTAATAGTTCCCCAGAAACTTCACTACTACTAATAGATTTAACTTTTTTCTGCGTAGCTTCAGCTAATTGTTTTACTCGCTCTCTAAGCTCTGGTATACCTAGCTCTAAACGGTCTAACCTAATAGTCTGTATACTAACATTCAAAAGTTTTGCCAATTCCTCATCCGTAAAGAAGGGTTTGGATTTCACATAATCTATTAATAGACTTTGTCTTATTCGCTTTTTTTCACGTGTCATCCTTCACACCAACTTTTAGTACCAGATAATATAATCAGTTACAATTGGTTATTATACAAACTTTTTTTCTAATTGGCAAGTATAATTTCCCTTAACTAATTGACTATACAAGATAAAATCCAACTCAAAAATACATTTATTTTTACTATAAAATAAAATATGCTCCCTTTATAGATAGAGAAATTTAATATCACTATATCTATAAAGGGAGCATACTAATTCGCTCCAGAAAATTATTCTGCAGAAGCGATAACTTCTTTACCATCATAATAACCACATTCAGTGCAAACATGATGAGGCATTTTTGGTTCATGACACTGAGGGCATGCAACATAACCAGGAGCTTCTAATTTCCAGTTAGCACGACGTCTGTCACGACGAGCTTTTGACATTTTACGCTTAGGTACTGCCATTTACTACACACCTCCTTAAATAACTAAAGGTTCTTCAAGCTAAATTGCTTTTACCTATTTTTTCAATAAATCCTGCAAAGCTGCAAGTCTTGGGTCAATACTTTCCCTATTGCAACCGCATTCGGTTTTATTCAAATTAGCACCGCATACACTACATAATCCTTTGCAATCTTTGGAACATAAATGTTTTGTCGGCTGAGCAGAAATTATAATATCACGCACTAAATCGCCGATATTAATAATATCGCCGTCAAAATGATTTATCTCTTTAATTTTTGCAAATTCTTCATCTCTTGTATATTCTTCCGCAAAAGAATATTCACTTTTTGTCTGGAAATATTCTAAACATCTATCACAAATCTCTGAAATAGTGCAAAAAATCTTTCCCTCTAAGCGAAAACAAGTACCAGTATTAGTTGCGGTTCCTTTGACCATGATGGGACCTTCTAACTTACAATCATCTAAAAGTGGCCCAATGTCTTCGGGTTTTGCATCAAAACTAAAAGCCTTTTCATGACCAATTTGTTCAGCTATTTCCGATACATTTATTTTCATCATTGCAATCAACCTCAATTCATTATAGCCGTAGCTATATATTTTGTCAAACAATCCAAGTAAAATTTTTAGGAAAAATTTTACTTCTATGCTAAAATATTTTTTATCGCTAAAAAAATTATAAAATAAAAATCAAAGAAAGTGAATTAAAAATGTCAATAACTGGAATTATTAGTGAATATAATCCATTTCATAATGGTCATAAATATCTCATTCAAAAACATAAAGAAAATTTTCCTGACAGCTATTTCATCGCTGTTATGAGTGGTAATTTCACGCAACGTGGAGAAATTGCCTTAGTTGATAAATGGCAAAGAGCTAAACTTGCTGTAGCTAATGGCATTGATTTAGTCATTGAGCTTCCTTTTGTATTTGCTGTTCGTAGCGCCCAATATTTTGCCAAAGGTGGCATTGATTTACTGCATAAATTACACTGTGTAGATACTATTTGTTTTGGTAGCGAATACACTAATGAAAAAGAGTTAACATTTATTGCCCAAACTTCTCAAAGTGAAAAATTTCAACAAATGTTAAAAAATAAACTTGCTGATGGTCAATCATATGCTGCTGTAACTAGTGAAGTTTTAAGTAATCTCACCAATATTTCTGAAGATATTTTAAAAGCTCCTAATACTATTTTAGGCATTGAATATTTAAAAGCTAATTTAAATTTAGAAAAGCCTTTAACCGTAAATATAATTCAACGCATGAAAGCAGAACATAATGACTTGAATTATCAAGAAAATTTTGCTAGTGGTACAGCCATTCGCCATTCTTTATATACAAATAATAGCAATTTTTCCAAGCTTAAACAAGTTGTACCAGATGAAACTTATTTTCTTTTGCAAGAAATTCACCAAGCACAAGATTTACCTCATTTAGATTATCTGTTTACTAATTTAATCAGTAAATTACGACTAGCTAAACTTGATGAATTAACAAAAATTTATGGTATTCGCGAAGGATTAGAATATAAATTATTAAAAACTGCCAATGAAGCTATCAATTTACAAGATTTCTTTCAAAAATTAAAATCGAAAAGATATCCTTTGACAAATTTACAACGCTTAACATTATATTTACTACTAAATATAACTAAAGACCTTATACAAAGATTTGATGATACAGGCGCTTTATATGCCCGTGTTTTAGCTTTTAATGATAAGGGTACAGAATTACTTAAACAAATGAAAAAAAATGCTTCTATTCCTATTATAACTAAAACAACATCATATTTAGACAGCAAAAAACGTTGCCAACAAAAATTGACAACGTTTGAAGAAATGTTAGCTATAGATACTTACGCTACTGAATTATATAATTTATGCTTTAATCCGTTTAAACCATATGGAAAAGATTTCACTACATCTCCATATTATTTTAAAACGAATAATGAAAATTAATTTTTCGACTAAAAATTAAAAGTGTAAACTTTGTTGCTTCATATGAATATTCATCAATAAGCCTAAACATGTTACATTCGTCAACAATGAACTTACACCATAACTCATAAGAGGAAGTGGTATACCTGTTACTGGCATAACCCCCATTGTCATACCTACATTTACTAATAAATGGAAAGCTAACATAGAGGTAATTCCTGAAGCTAATAACATACCAAAAGCGTCTTTACATTCTCGCGCTATTTTAACACCACGCCACAATACGATTAAATACAGACATAATAAAAATGCTGCACCAATAAAACCAAATTCTTCACCAACAACGGCGAAAATAAAGTCCGTATGATTTTCTGGTAAGAAGTTTAATTGACTTTGTGTACCACCAAAAAGACCTTTACCAAAAAGCATTCCTGAACCAATGGCTATTTTTGATTGTATGATATGATATCCTGAGCCTAATGGGTCAACATTTGGGTCAATAAATACCATGATACGCATTTTTTGATAATCATGTAAAAATTGCCATATTATCGGCAACATCGCCAAAAATGCACCAAATACAATTCCTAATATTTTTAAACTAATACCTGCGACGAAAATCATACCCAAGAAAATAGCTAAAAATACTAAACCTGTACCCAAATCCGGCTGTTTTGCTACCAATAAGAACGGCACTAAAACAAATAAAGCAACTGGTATTACTTCTCTCCATTTGCTTAGATGTCCAATTCGACTTTCTAATAATGTCGCCAAAGCGATAATCATAATTACTTTAGAAAACTCTGATGGCTGTATACTGATAGGCCCTATCTGTATCCAACGCTGTGCCCCTAATGCTGCATGACCGAAAAACATAACAGCAAGTAACATGATTAAATTGAAAATATATATCTTATTACCCCAGTTTTTCAAAGCTCGATAATCGAAAAAATTCGTTATCATAAAAGCCCAAATCAATCCACCAACTGCAAACATGCCCTGTCTTTGTAAATACCAATATCTATCATCGCTAGGTGTATTTACATGAGTTGCACTAGCTATTGTAATAAGACCTACTATTAAAATTCCAATGACTGCTAAAGTCAAAGGCAAATCTAACCGACGCAGTGTTCGATGCTCTCTAATATTGAACATAATTACCTACCATTTCTTCTTTTCTTCTAAAAATACTAATTACCTATACAAAATAATAGAGGATACAACTGATTTCATTTGTATCCTCACTTATTATAGCAATTCTTATCATAATGTCAAAGTCATTATCACTTCATCTGTATCTATATCGATAATTTTAATAGTTTTATCCTCTAATACAGCTACAGTTGCTCTATTATCTTCACGTTTACTAAGTGATGGAGAACCCGGATTTAAAAATACTGTATTTCCTCTTTTTTCTAAAACATTAATATGCACATGACCAGAAATGAAAATATCTGCTTTTAAAGCTTTAGCCATTTTATCTTTTGCTTCATCTGTTTCTACATAATGACCATGAGTAGTAACTATTTTTAAGCCTTCTGCTACTACATAAGTATATGGTGCTTGAATTGGCATATCTAATACTAAAGTATCAACCTCACTATCACAATTACCACGGCAGATAACCACAGGCATACTACAAGCATTTAATTTTTCTGCAAGTTTGGCAGGATTATAATCGGAAAGCATAGGATTTCTTGGTCCATGATATAAAACATCTCCTGCATGAATAATCATATCTGCATCTTTAAAATATTTATCAAAAGCAAGTGAAAATCTTTCATGACAACCATGTGTATCGCTAATAATTCCAATTTTCATATCAAAGCACCTCTTTATCTTTATAATAAAATTATTCTAGCATTTTTCTAAAAAAAAATACATACTTGCATTTATCATTCTAAAAATATCTTCCTAACAAAAAAGATTTCTTGAAAATTCAAGAAATCTTTTCTTCTTTTATTAAAGATTATTCATAGTTTTATTTTCGCCACAAAGAGCTTCAAAATCTTTTACAAATACATCAACTGCACATCTTGCAGCATCAACTTTGATGAGATTTTCAATTACATCTGGAGCAATTGTGCTTGCACCTACACCATATTTAGCAAGCTCTAATACTTGTTGGGAATTTTTAAAACTTGCAGCTAAAATTTCAGTTTCAAGACCTGCATTTTTCAACATATCATGAATATCTTTTGCTACTTGAATACCATTTGCACCTAAATTATCAATACGATTTACATATGGTGCTACATATTTTGCCCCTGCTTTACCTGCTAAAAAGCCTTGCATTTGATTGTAAATTGCAGTACCTGTGATATTTACGTCTTCTTTAGCTAAAACTTTGATTGCTTTTAATCCTTCTGGAATTACAGGAATTTTGATAAAAGTATTTTCACCTAATATTTCACGCATTTTATAAGCTTCTTTGATCATACCTTGTGCATCTTTAGAGATAACTTGTGCATGAAGTTCAGCTTCACTGCCAATAAAAGCTCTGATTTCGCTTAAAACATCAAAAGGATTTCTTCCTGCTTTTTTCAAAATTGAAGGATTTGTTGTAACACCATCTACAGGATAATATTCATACATTTTTTTAATGGCATTAATGTCAGCATGGTCAACTAAAATTTTCATTATTATCTCTCCTATTCAATAATTAAATTTTTTATTCCATTTTGTTTAGCAATATCATAAAAAAATTGCAATTGTGCATTGCTATACAATTTAGGATTTTCTGTAAAATAATATTTTTTATCTAAATAACTATATTTAGCTTTTGCTAATGGATTATAATTTAATAATTCATACTTTACTTTATCATAACAACTACTAATAAATCTACTGATTTGCTCAATATTTTCTTTTGTAGCCGTCAATGTTGGAATAAGCGGTGTTCTTACAATTACACAATCTTTTTTATCAGTTTGCAATAAAAACTTTAAATTATCTTTTATTACTTGATTATCTACATTTGTACATTTTTTATGCCAATCGTTATCAAAAATTTTTAAATCAGTATAAAACTCATCAACATATGGCAATATTTTGGCTAAAACTTCTCGTTTAACAAATAATGATGTTTCTATCGCTGTATGCAAATTCTTTTGCTTACATGCTTTTAATATAGCTAAGGCAAATTCATGTTGGAATAATGGCTCTCCGCCAGAAAGCGTAACACCTCCACCATATTTAAAAAAAGCTTCATCTTTCGTTATTTCTTGCATAATTTCTGGTAAATTATAGTATTTACTATCAAATTGCAAGGCTCTTGTTGGACATTCTTCTATGATCTGCAACCAATTGCTATCTTGCTGACGATTTATATTCATCTTATCATCTACAAATTTTATCGCATCATTTTCGGCAATATGCTCACAAGTCTTACACTTTATACATTTATTTTCTAAATATAATATCTGCTGTTTATAATCCAATCCTTCTGGATTTTGACACCATTTACAACGAAGGGGGCAGCCCTTCAAAAATACAGTTGTACGAATTCCTGCCCCATCATGCACAGCAAAACGTTTAATATCAAAAACTAAGCCTTTATCTTCAGACATTATCATATGTTGTTCTGGCAATGATTTCATTTTGTAACTCCCCTGCAAGCTCTGTAAAATACGCTGTATAACCTGCCACTCTAACAGTGAGTGAACTATATTGTTCTGGATTTTTTTGAGCTTTTAGCAAATCTTCTCTACACACTACATTAAATTGAATATGCGGTATTTCTAAATCGACAAAAGTTCTTAAAAAATTAGCAAATTTATCTATACCTGTCTGTGTTTGGAAAAATTCTGGCAAAAACTTCATATTCAATAATCCGCCATTTGTCGTCAAATTATTATCTAAACGGGAAACAGATTTCAGTACTGCTGTTGGGCCATTCAAATCTCTACCATATACAGCAGACATACCGCCATCTGCTAATGGAGTTTGCGATAAACGACCATCTGCACTAGCTCCTAAATTTTCGCCCATAGGCACATGAGCACTAACTGTATACATACCCATATGATAAGCTCCACCTCGATAATTTGTAAATTCTCTGAGTTTTGCTCTGAATTTTCTAGCCCATTTAACGCCCAATTCATCTACCCAAGCAATATCATTGCCGTATTTAGGTACATGATTTAATAATTTTTGACGAAGAATTTCTTGATTAGCAAAATTATTTTTCAAAGCTTCTTCTAAAACTTTTGCTGATACTTTTTGTTCATCAAATACTAATTGTTTTATCACAGCTAAACTATCTGCTAAATTAGCCACCTGAATAAATTGTATTCCCGATAAATTATATTTTGCTCCACCTTTTGTTACATCAATGCCTTTTTCCATGCAATCATCAATTACACTAGATAAAAATGCTGTTGGCAATATTGCAATATGACCTTTTTCCACAGCTTCACAACAAGGTATCATCTTTTCTACAAAATAATTCATTGTTTGCTCTAAAGCTATTTCTAAATCTGCAAAAGTTTTATAAGTACTAAGTGAACCAAAATCAGGTGCCATCTGTTTATCTGTCAATAGACATCTACCATGATTTAAAGTTAACTCTAATACTTTATTCATATTGAACATAGCCGCATCACTCCAACCAAGATTATTGCCCTGAGTTGTGAGTTCTACACAGCCAACAATAGCATAATTCATAGCATCTTGATGAGTTACACCTAAATTTTCCATTTCTTTAATGATAGCTTTATCATTGAAAAATTGTGGCATTCCACTGCCTTTGGCTACTACACGAATAGCATGTTTTAATAATTTATCATTAGTTTTTTCATGAAGTCTTACCGATAAATTAGGTTGTGGCAAGCCTAAATCTTCTTGTGCTGATAAAAATAGTTCTGATAAATCATTGCTAAAATCATTACCATGTTCATCTACACCGCCAACAGCTATATTAAAGCCAATAGGAAAACCTGCAAAGTATTTTGCACTATGCTGATTGCGTAAATAAACAATTTCATTGAATTTTAACCATAGACATTCAATAATTTCTAAAGCTTCATCTTTAGTTAAAATATTATTTTCTATATCTTTTATATAATATGGATATAAAATTTTATCCAATCTACCTGGAGAAAAACTAGATGCATTACTTTCCATATGCAAAATCACGAATAAAAACCATGTAGCCTGCACAGCTTCATGGAAAGTTTGCGGAGGTCTCTGACTGATATTCTTACAAATATTGGCTACTTTTATTAAGCTAGTTCTATTTTTTTCATCAGTTTTGGCAGTAGCAATCAATAAATCATGATAACGAAGCATAAAATCTTGTACAGCTTTCATCACAATAATTATTGCCTGATAAAAATTTTTCTTATCTTCATCTGCATTCTCATAATGATTTTGAGCATCTTCTAGTAGACCGCTGACCCCTTTTTGTAGCCATTTTTCTACATTTGGACAAATATGTCCTTGTGCATGGTCTGTTTGATTTATTTTTACTACTTTGTTTATCGCACTTATTTCTTGTCCAAAATTTTGTTTTATTACATCTTCTAGACTTTTGCCCTTCCAGTAAGGTACTATCTGCTCACGAAAAATTTTTATATCTTCATCTCTTACTAAAAATTTATCTTGTTTTCGTGTGGGAATAGTTTCAAATTCTCTATCCACCCAAGAAATACCGCTTTCAGGAAAAACAACACCATAGCGCACACCTTTAGTGCGATTTCCCACTATCAATTCTTCATTTTCTATACCGATTTCTAATTCTCGCAAAGCATTTGCTAGTGCATAAGCTCGTTTTAAAATTATAGGTTCATTTTCATGTTGTTTATATGTTTTTGTAATAATTAATGCTTGTTCTATACTGACATATCTAGGTTGGGACAACATTTTTTCTTTTAAAATTTGTATGCGATTTTTTGTCATAAATACACTCTCCTCAACTATAAGCAACTGTCAGAAAATTCCATTCATTAATTTTATTATATAAAATTTCTTATTATTGTCAACAAATTTATATTATTTTTTATTATTTATTATTATTTTATCTGTTGATAATTTCTATATTATATTTTAATAATTCTTTTTCTTCTGTTTCCGTCAAATTTTCATCAGTAATTATTCCTTGAAAATCTTCGATATTAGCATATTTATAACTTCCCGATTGTTTTAATTTTTCACTTTCTGCCATCATATAACTTTTTCTACTAATATTTAACACTTCTTTTTTCGTAATACCATCATTTGCCATATAAGTAGTTACTGCATTATCGTGAATATCCACACTGACAACACCCATAAAAGCTAAATCAAAACGGAAATTTTTCAACATCTCTATTGTTAAGCTGCCCACAAAACCATCTTTGCCAAAATCAAATTCTCCACCGATAAAAATCACTCTTATATTTGATTTTGCCAATATATTCACTATCTCCAACATATTCGTTACAATAATAGCTTTCAAATCACTTTTAGCAATGAGATAAGCCAGCTCAATATTTATCGTAGATATATCTAAAAATACAACATAATCATCTTTTATCAAGGATAATGCTTTTTGTGCTATCTTTTGCTTAGCTACTAAATTAATGGATTTTCTTTGTGTAGCAAATTCACGATGCACATTTTCCTTTACTAATACAGCTCCGCCATACGTTTTTTTCAATTTGCCTTGCTGAGCTAATAAAGCTAAATCCTTACGAATTAAATCTTCACTGACCTTAAATTTTGCACTTAACTCTTTTACTTTCACACGACCATTTTCTTTTAATTCTTGTATAATCAAAGCATGTCTTTCTTCTACAAACACTTTTATCACCTTCAAAACTAAATTATTCCCCTTATTATTTTACTGCATAGCCTAAAAATCCAAAATAAAAAGATGAGATATCTATTTAAAATATCTCATCTTTTTTGTCTTTTATATTTAGTTTTAAAGTTTATCTACAAGCTAACACATCATTATAAAAAGCGTCCATTTCTTCTTTTATATTGAAATTAGCTATATACATTTGATTTCCCATTGCCCCAGAAAGAGCATCAGCTACTCGTCCTGACATCTTCATATTAGCACCGTATTTATGCATTATATCTTCATTACTCATCACGAAGTTTTTACCATCACGACGACCAGCAAATGCACAAAAAGCAGTCTGACCAATTCCTCTTAAGGAACTATCATATGCTATCATATCTGCCCATATTTTATATACATCGGTACTTTGTGAAAAGTTCATCATGTCTGGGCTAATACCGCCACTTGGTCTCATATTTACTTCAAGCCCAATGAGCTCACCTTTTCTACCTAAACCTTCATGGTCTTTCAATAAACGGAAAAATTCAAAATGCACAAAACGACTTTTTACATCAAAACTTTTTACTGTAGCTCTGCCCATAGCACGTGTATCATCAGCTAAATTATTTAAAATATAAAAAATACTATTATCTGCATTATTTACCACGTCCATAATAGACATTGGAGTTACATTACCAATCTCAAAAATTGGCTCTCCATGAGAATTGATAATCGCATCATAGGAATTTATCTCTGCATATATGTATTCTTCCATAATATATTCTATGTGCGAAAATTTTGTTGCAAAGAAATATGCCACTTCATCTTGATTATTAAGTTTATATGTGAAACTAGCACCCACACCGTTATTAGGTTTTACAATTACAGGATAACCAACTTCTTGAATAAACGCCATACAGTTTTCCCAGCTATCTACAATATGATAGCGAGCTGTAGGTATGCCAACTCGAGCATAAAACTCTTTCATTCTTGATTTATATTTTACCTTTGGCATATCTTCATTATGAAAACCAGTTTTAATATTAAAATCTGTACGCAATCTAGCATCGCGCTCTAACCAATATTCATTATTGGACTCTAACCAATCAATCTCACCATATTTATTTCTAAAGAAATCTACGGCTCTACAAACCTCATCATAATTTTCAAGACTGCCAACTTTATAATATTCATTTAAACTATCTTTTAATTCTGGGCATAAATAATCATAAGGAGCATCACCAATACCTAAGACATTTAAGCCATTGTTTTTTAATTCTCTGCAAAAATGCCAATAATTCTCAGGAAAATTGGGAGATATAAATATAAAATTCTTCATAATATTATCCTTTCTTTCATCTCTCTTCGTCTTAATCTAGTAAATATGGTACAAAATAAGCTACTTGTTTATACCACCAATCCCAATCATGACTGCAATCATAGCCCCAATAATCTACCCAAGTATTAATATTTTTTTCTCTCAAAATATCATCAAGTTGACCTGTTGAAGAAGGTATTTCCCAAGCTCCTTTACCTACGCAAATCACAGATTTTTTTAGATTATATAAATGAATATATGGGTGGTCATATGGCATATTTTTTAAATAATCCACAGGAGAATTATTATAAACAATATCGTCCATATAGCCATCAAATCCATAGCTTGCAGTGTAAATACCACTTAATGCCAATAATCTATCAAATAAATCTGGTCGACGATAAAATAAATTTGTTGCATGTGTAGCACCTAAGCTACAGCCAAAGACCATTATTCCAGGATAACCAGTCCAACCATTGCGCAAATTCACCATATCTCGCATAAAAGGAACCATTTCATCTGTAATATATCTCATCCATTGTTCATGACGTTCTGCTCTCCATCTTGGGTCAGCGCCTTTATTTGACCATGTTTCTTTATCCATTGTATCTATGGAAAAAACCATCACTTGACCACTTTCTATCCATGGAGCCCAAGTATCTGTCATTTTAAAATTCTCAAAATCAAAAAAACGCCCATCTTGACAAGGAATATATAAAACTGGTCTACCTGCATGACCATATACTTTAAATTCCATATCTCTATTTAAATTATAGCTATATCTTTTAAAATACTGTACTTCCATAAACTATCACTACATATAGTAGCTAAAATTCACCTCTTATTATTTTTTATTTTTCATATAATAAAGTTTCAACAAAGAAAGGAATTTGTTTTTCCCAACTTGCTTCACTATGCGTACCATTTGGTACAATGCGAGCATTCAATCTAATATTTTTTTTCATCAACATTGAAGATATCATCGCAAATTTTTGTATCATATGTTTGTATCGTGGAAGTTCCTCTGTACCATAATCCATATAAACTACAGTATCTGGATTAATATTAGCGTTTTTTATCATTTTGGCTAATTTTTGTGGACCTGTCCATATAGATGGTGATAAAGCTGCCGCTCTAGAAAATATATGATTGTATTCAAGTATTGCATATAAACTCATTAATCCTCCCATGGAGCTTCCTGCGATAAATGTATTATTTCTATCAGAGCGTGTGCGGAAAGTATTATCTATTGTTGGTTTTAATTCATTGACAAACCACTCCATAGTAATTTTTCCTAAGCTCTTGATATTTCCAAATGTTTTATCTTTAAATGGATATGGTGTATATTCTTTTAATCTACCATTATCTGGATTTTGATTACAAGCTGGAGCCACTACTATCATTTGTGTATTTGTATATTCAAGATATTCTTTTAATCCCCATGATTTTCCATAAGTGGCATCACTATCAAAAAATACATTTTGTCCATCAAACATATATAATACAGGATAATATTCGTCTGGTTTTTCATTATAAGAATTTGGAAGATATATATATAATTTCCTATTTTCTTGGCCTGTTAATTCTGGTATAGTTATATCCCATACATCAATCACAATTATCACCATTACTGAAAACTTATAAATTACTTTATAAGGTTACACCTTTTCAATAAATCCTTTCTTTTTTGCTTAAGTATTTACTTAATACTCAACGTGGTAACTTACGTTTTAAAATAATAAAATTTATTTAGAGATTATAAAACTCATCATGTCTAATCTCAGGAGATTTTAAGGCTTCTAGAGAGATTTTTTATTAAATATACCATATTTCAAAACAAATTTCAACATCAGCCATAAAAACCCATGTAAACATGTAAACTAATAATAAATTAAATAAAGAGGATATTTCTATATGTTTTATAAAAATATCCTCTTTCGTATTTATCTATATTTATTTAAAATATTATTTTATTTTCTTTAATAAGCTTGCCATTTCCATAGCTGCCATAGCTGCATCGCTACCTTTATTACCTGCTTTTGTACCAGCACGTTCTACAGCTTGTTCGATATTTTCAGTAGTTACTACACCAAAAATAGTAGGTACGCCTGTACTCATTCCTACTTGAGCTACACCTTTAGATACTTCATTACATACATAATCATAATGAGTAGTTGACCCACGAATAACAGCACCTAAGCAGATAACAGCATCATATTTTCCTGTTTGTGCTAATTTTTTAGCTACTACAGGAATTTCAAATGCGCCTGGTACCCAAGCAACATCAATATCATCTTCATTTGTTTCATGACGACGAAGTGTATCAATTGCTCCAGATAATAATTTACTTGTAATGAACTCATTAAAACGAGCTACTACAATACCAATTTTTAAATCTTTACCATTTAAATATCCTTCTAATATATTAGCCATTAAAAAAACCTCTTTTCTTTATACTTAATATTTGTATTAAAGATTATTATTTAGTATCTATTTATTATTTTAATAAATGTCCCATTTTTTCTTTTTTCACTTTTAAATAACCTGCATCATATTTATTAGCAGGGATTTGAAGTGGTACTCTTTCTACGATTTCTAAACCGAAACCTTCAAGACCTGCTCTTTTAGCTGGATTATTAGTCAATAAACGTATGCTAGATAAACCTAAATCTTCTAAGATTTGAGCCCCAATACCGTATTCACGTTCATCAGGAGCAAAACCTAATAAAACATTTGCTTCAATTGTGTCTTTACCTTGGTCTTGAAGTGCATACGCTCTGATTTTATTTGCAAGACCTATGCCACGACCTTCTTGACGAAGATATAATAATACACCTTCACCAGCTTCTTCAATTTTTTGCATTGCTAAATGAAGCTGATCGCCACAATCACAACGCATAGAACCTAATACATCACCTGTTAAACATTCAGAATGAACGCGTACTAATACATTCTTTTTATTTCTTACATCGCCTTTGACAATAGCTAAATGACATTTTCCATCTAATTTGCTTTCATAAGCCATTACTCTAAAATGACCAAATTTATTTGGAAAATCTGCTTCAGCTACTTTTTCTACCATTTTTTCTGTAGTTTTGCGATATTCTACTAATTGAGCTACAGTTATAAATACTAAATCATGTTTTTTGGCAAATTCAATTAAATCTGGAGTACGAGCCATATGACCGTCTTCCTTCATGATTTCACAGCAAAGACCTGCTGGTTTTAAACCTGCTAATTTTGCTAAATCTACAGTAGCTTCTGTATGACCAATACGGCAAAGTACGCCACCTTCTTTAGCACGAAGAGGGAACATATGACCTGGACGACGTAAATCTTCTGGTTTTACATTATCATCAATTAAAACTTCAACTGTTCTAGCTCTTTCAAAAGCAGAAATACCTGTAGTTGTATCCACAGCATCAACAGATACAGTGAAAGCTGTTTCATGATTATCTGTATTGTGGCTAACCATCTGATTTAAACCAGCTTTATCAATGAGTTCGCCAGACATTGGCACGCAGATTAAACCTTTAGCATGAGTAGCCATAAAATTGATGATTTCTGGAGTTGCTTTTTCAGCAGCTACGATTAAATCGCCTTCATTTTCACGGTCTTCATCATCTGTTACTAATACCATTTTACCTTGTTTAAATGCTTCAATAGCTTCTTCAACTGTATTGTATTTAAATTCCATATGTCTATACCTCATTTCTTAAAAACCATTTTCACGTAAAAAATCTAAACTCAATGATGATGATTTTGGTTTATCTTGTTTAAAACTCAATAATCTTTCTACATATTTACCCACGACATCATTTTCTACATTAATTATCGAACCTACTGATTTACTAAGTAGTGTTGTAACTTCAGATGTATGTGGTATTAACGATACTGCAAAATTATCTTCACCTAAATGTGCTACAGTAAGACTTACTCCGTCTAAAGCAACAGAACCTTCAGAAATAATATATTTTAAAATTCTATCATTAGCTGTTAAAGTAACACGTGTAGCATTATCATCTTTTTTCATTTCAATAATTTTAGCAGTGCCATCAATATGGCCACTTACAATATGACCGCCTAATCTACTTGATAAAGTCAAAGCTCTTTCTAAATTGACTTTATCGCCAATTTTTAATAAACCCATATTCGTCTTGCGCATGGACTCGGGCATAACATCTGCTATAAAATAATCACTTGCTAAAAAAGTAACTGTTAAACATACACCATTTACAGCAATACTATCACCTAATTGTGTATTTGCTAAAACTTTCTTAGACTTAATAGATAATTTTATAGAATGAGTGCCTTTTGCTATAGCCTTTACAACACCGATTTCTTCTACGATACCTGTAAACACTGTATCACACCTTATCTTTATCTACTCTACCTATGATTAAAACATCTTCTTCTAATTTTTCAATTTGGATATCTTTTAACGCTAGAGCTTCTTGTAAATTTAAAATACCTGTTCCTGCTACAGGAGTTTTCGCTTCTTTACCGCCAATAATTTTTGGAGCAATAAAGAAATATACTTTATCTACTAATTTTTTTGCAACAAAACTTCCGCTTAAAGTAGCACCGCCTTCAACTAAAATGCTACAAATATTTTGTTGTCCTAAAATATCTAGTAATTTTTCTATATCTACTTTATCATTTTCATCTTTATCAACTACAATGACATCAACATCTTGAGCTTGTAGTTTTAAAATTTTATCTTTATTTGCTTTATCTGTAGTAGCAATAATGGTTTTTGCTGATTTATCTTGTACTACATTAGCATTTATATCAATTTTTAAACTGCTATCTACAACAATTCTAATTGGATTTTTTCCGCCATCTACTCTAGCAGTGAGCATAGGATTATCTTCTATCACAGTATTAATTCCTACCATAATACCATCATAAATATCACGTAATTTATAACCATATGCTCTTGATGTTTCATTTGTTATCCATTTTGATTGACCTGTTGCTGTGGCAATTTTTCCATCTAAAGTCATAGCAGCTTTTAAGACTATAAATGGTTTTTTATGCTCAATCCATTTAAAGAATACTTCATTTTGTTTACGCAGTTCATCTTGCAAAAAACCATATTCCACATGAATACCTGCATCTTCTAAAATCTTAAAGCCTTTACCTGCAACTTTAGGATTTACGTCCAATAAACCGCCATATACATTTTTTACCTTTGCTTCTACTAAAGCTTTAGCACATGGTGGTGTTTTGCCATAATGAGCACATGGTTCTAATGTTACATATACATCAGCACCTTGAGCTAATTCTCCTGCTTGATTTAAGGCATGAACTTCAGCATGTGGTGTACCTGCTTTTCTATGCCAGCCACAACCCACAACTCGATTATCTTTGACAATCACTGCACCGACTAAAGGATTAGGAGAAGTTCTACCGATTGCATTTCCTGCTAACTGCATGGCAAGTCGCATATATTTTTCATCGTAACTCAAAAAATCACCATTCTTTCTGTTCATTCTTTGGTTATAATTTTTAAAGAATTAAACAAAAAAGGCTGTTAAATGCATTGCAAATAACAGCCTAATCAGCTTTATATTATAAATTAATTATCTATACTAATTCACTTTTATAAACTAATTTATAACTTTCCATCTTTTCTCATCCAGACTATACTGTCGGCTTTGGAATTTCACCAAATCATGCAAATAATTGCTCGCGGGCTTTACCGCCGGTAGGGAATTGCACCCTGCCCCAAAGACTGCTTTATTTAGTTACAAGAACATCATAGCACTTTACTATGAATAAATCAATATTTATTCTTTATTATTTCAAATTTATTACATCTAAATCATCAGGTACATATAAATTTCCATAATAATATTGTTTACCTTCATCAGTATATAATTCTTTGCGTTTATCTATATGTTTATCTTCTGTATGATATAAAATCAAATTTTTAACTTGCAATTGTTCTGCTAATTCACAAGCTTCTTTTACTGTACTATGGTGCTTTTCATATGGTTTGAAAATATCTCTATCTCCATATAAGCAAAATGCTTCAGATAATAAATAATCGGCATTTTGAGCATAAATTTCACAGACTTCATTATATGGTTCATCACCTAAACAACATAAATTCATGCCATCTGCAAATTCAGCACTAAAACCAAATTGCTTTTCTTTTGTAGATAAAATATCAAAGAAAATGACTTGCATATCTAAGATTTCTCTTTGGTCGCCATCTTCAACTACATCAAAAATAATATTTTTACCAATTTGTGCTAAATCTTTCTTTTTCAAAGTCAAATTTGCAATAGTTTCTACTACCATTTTTACTTTATCATGACAATAGATATGTAATTTGCCTTCATATTTTCCTTGGTTCATTAACGTAGCTATCTTACGCACTACCCAAATTACACCGAGAACATGGTCTGTATGCGCATGTGTAATAAATAAGTGATGGATTTTTGTCATATCTATTTGCGCTTTTTCTAATTGAGCTAAAATTCCATTTCCGCCACCAGCATCAACTAAAAAATATTCATCATTTGTATTTAAGGCAAAACATGTATTAAAACATTTTGTAACCATAGCATTGCCTGTTCCTAATAAGATTAATTTTCTCATAGCTAGCACCTCTATTAACATAATAGTTGTTAGTATTTATTATAGCACAAAAGAATAAACTCTGGGTTTATTTCCTACATTTCATCTATGTATACAAATACTCACCTATAATAATACATAACCTAGTCTGTTACTTTTTATTTATCATTAAAGAAAGCCATATAATAATAATTTATTATTTACTAACATGTCTATTTTGTAGTAAACTTAATTAAGTTAGTAATTCGAAATATGCAGGTGATATAATTTGTTAACAAAAAACAAAATGTTCTTCATTATTAAGAAAGATTTATCATCGCTAGAAAATTTATTACATGAGACGGTTACATCTCCTGTTGACCTTATAACTGATATCGGAAATCATCTTATAAGCTCTGGCGGAAAACGTATTCGACCCGCCTTATATCTTCTGGCGACAAAGAGTAATCCTAATTTAGATAAAGATTATGTAATGCCTCTTGCTATGGCACTAGAAATGATTCATACAGCCTCTCTTGTTCATGATGATGTTTTAGATAATGCAGCTACTCGCCGTGGTTCTGCTACTGCCAATGCAAAATGGGGAAATAATATAGCCGTACTTACTGGCGACTATCTATTTGCTAAAGCATTTGCAGCCATTGCTAAAAATGATTATGGCACGCGAATTTCTGAACGCTTAGCAACTATTGTCTGTGATTTAAGCGAAGGCGAAATCTTACAAAACCATTTTGGTTATACAATTCCAGACTCTATTGATATTTATTATGAACGCATTGCCAAAAAAACAGCTAATTTTATTGCTACTAGCTGTGAAATCGGTGCAATTGTTGCTAAATTATCAGCAAAAGAAGTTGATGCTCTCCGTGAATACGGTTATTGTATCGGCATGGCATTCCAAATAGTTGATGATATTTTAGATTTAACCTCTGACTCTAAAAAAATCGGCAAACCTGCTGGAAACGATATTTTGCAAGGTGTAATCACTCTTCCTGTAATTCATGCCTATAAGCATGGCGAAAATAGCGAAGAGTTAAAAAATATCATCGAAAATCGTCAAATGAGCTTAGAAGAATTAAATCGTGCTATTAATATCGTAAAAAATTCCAACAGTATTGATTTTGCAAGACAAACTGTTACAGAATTTTTAAATCGCGCCAAAAATATTCTACCTGATAGCTTACCACAGTCAGTTAGAACATCTTTCATTGAAATAGCTGATTTTATTGGTAGCCGTGATTATTAAAATAAAATTTTTACTGAGGTGACTTAAATGTTTGGTATTGGTTTTCCTGAACTTATCCTTATTTTAATCATTGGTCTTGTAGTATTTGGTCCTGGCAAATTGCCTGAAATTGGTCGTGCTGTAGGTAAAGGCTTACAAGAATTTAAAAAAGCCACTTCTGAATTATCAAATTCCGTTAATAATACTAATAATAACGCTTCTATAACTCCTACACCACCTAATCCAGCTAACCCAGAACAACCATCTGTAGCTCCTGTCTTCATGCAAGAAACTGCTACAGAAAAAAATACTACTACTGCAAAAACAGAAACAACAACACCTAAAACTCCAGTTGAACCTGAAAAAACTACTAAATAATCTATAATAATTGACAACTACTTTTTAAATTATATTCTTTATTTAGTACTAAAAATAAAAATAAAAGTAAAGGTGATTTAAATGTATAGTATTGGTATTCCTGAACTTGTATTAATCTTGGTTATCGCTTTAGTTGTATTTGGTCCTGGTAAATTGCCAGAAATCGGTAAAGCTGTAGGCAAAAGTCTTCGCGAATTCCGTTCTGCTTCTACAGAAGATAATACAAAAACTATTGATGCTAAAAATGAAGACGAAAAAAAAGATAAAAAGTGAGGTAGCAATTTATGTCTCAAGATATGAACGAACATACTTCTGCTAATACTGTTACTGCTTCAACTTCAGAAAATTTACCAACAACTGAAGTTAACGAGCAGACAACTACAAATAATGGCAGTATGTCCATTATTGCTCACCTTACTGAGCTTAGAAAACGCCTTATTCGTTCACTAATCGCTATAGGTATTGGTAGCTGTGTTGCTTATTATTTTATTGAAGACATAATGCACATCTTAACAGGCCCTGCTGGAAAGCTTTATTATATGCAACCAGCAGAGGCATTTTTTACTTATATTAAAGTTGCTGTATTTGTCGGATTTTTACTTGCTCTACCTATAGTTTTATATCAAATATGGCGATTTGTTTTACCTGCCTTAATTGGTATGGAAAGATATTTAATCTCCGTTATTGTGCCTATTTCGCTAATTTTATTTTTAGCTGGTTTAGCCTTTTCCTTTTTCTTTGTCATGCCAGCTGGGATAAAATTCTTAATGGGCTTTAGCACTGAAGAACTTCAACCTATGTTTTCGCTAAAACAATATTTTGACTTTGTCATTGCCTTTTTATTGCCATTTGGCTTTATCTTTGAAATGCCTTTAGCCATTATATTATTAGCCAAAGTAGGTATTATTTCTTCAAAATTCTTAGCAAAACAACAACGCATTGTAATCTTTTTAACTTTTGTTGTTGGTGCTATTATCTCCCCAACACCAGATGTTTTTTCTCAATCTATGATTGCTATACCTATGATTTTACTTTATGAAATAAGTTATGTCATAGTTCGTTTTGCTATGAAAAAATAATGTTAATCACTTACGCAATATAAATATAAAGGAGCGATTTTTTTGGCTTTTTATGATTTAAGAGAATTCATCAACGCTTTGGAGTCTCGTGGTATGCTCAAACGCATCAAAACTCCTGTTGATTGCAATTTAGAAATCACTGAAATCACTGACCGCGTTTCCAAAATGGAAGGCAAAAAAAATGTAGCTTTATTATTTGAAAATGTAAAAGGCTACGATATGCCTGTACTTATGAATGCTTTCGGTAGCATGGAACGCTTGGCACTTGCTTTTGGTGTAAATGATATTGAAGAAATTCCTAATGAACTTCGTGAAATCTTAAGATTACCTTATATTTCTCTTCAAAATAAAATGGATTTAATCCACATCATTCCAACTGCAAAACGTGCTATTAATTTCCCTAAATATGTAAAAAAAGCACCTTGCCAAGAAGTAGTTATCACAGATAATCCTACTTTAGATAAATTCCCTATTTTGAAATGTTGGCCTCAAGATGGTGGTCCATTCATCACTTTACCTCTTGTATTCACTCGCAATCCAAAAACAGGTAAACGTAATGTTGGTATGTACCGTTTACAAAAATATGATGGTCAAACAACTGGTATGCACTGGCATCTTCATAAAGATGGTGCTAGTAACTATCGCGCTTATCAAGAAATGGGCAAAGATAAAATTGAAGTTGCTGTTGCTATCGGTACAGACCCAGTAATCACATATGCTGCTACTGCTCCACTTCCTCGTGATATCGATGAAATGGTATTTGCAGGCTTTTTACGTAAAAAATCTGTAGAAATGGTAAAATGTAAAACTGTTGATGTTGAAGTACCAGCTTGCAGTGAAATCGTACTTGAAGGATATGTAAATATCGGTGAAACTCGCCGTGAAGGTCCTTTCGGTGACCATACAGGTTATTATTCACTAGCTGATGATTATCCAGTATTCCACATCACTTGTATAACACATCGCAAAAATCCTATTTATTCTGCTACTATCGTTGGTAAACCTCCAATGGAAGATTGCTTCTTAGCTAAAGCTACAGAACGTATTTTCTTACCATTATTACAACAGACTTTACCTGAAATTCGCGATATCAATTTCCCTCTTGAAGGTGTATTCCATGATTGCGTAATGGTATCCATCAAAAAAACATATCCACAACAAGCTAAAAAAGTAATGCATGCTATTTGGGGTATGGGACAAATGATGTTCACCAAAATGATCATTGTCGTTGATGAACACGTTGACGTTCAAAAAGAAAAAGAAGTTTGGTGGCGTGTTTTCAACAATATTGATGCTAAACATGATATTGTAATGGTTGAAGGTCCACTTGACGCCTTAGACCACTCCTCACCAATGGCAAAATGGGGTACAAAAATAGGTATTGATGCTACAAAAACATGGCCAGAAGAAGGACATACTCGTGAATGGCCTGATGAAATTAACATGTCTGACGATATTAAAAAACTTGTAGATGCAAAATGGCAGGAACTCGGTCTTGAGTAAATTATCTGCTCATATTAATAATATAGCTCTTCATCATTCTGTATTTGCCCTACCCTTTGCTTATATGGGATTATTCCTTGCGGCAAAGGGTATCCCTACTTTTCACGATTTTTTATGGGTAACACTTGCAATGATAGGAGCTAGAAGCTCTGCTTTAGCTATGGACAATCTTGTCGATTTGAAATTTGATAAACAACAAAATCGCATGTCCAAACGTCCATTAGTTACTGGAGCAATTAAACCTATTGAAGTAATTATCCTCATCATCGTCAGTCTATGTATATTTTTATATTCTGCTAGTCAACTAGCTCCTATTTGTCTAAAATTAACACCAATTTGTTTATTTTTCTTATTATTTTATCCGTATACGAAAAGATTTACTTTTCTTTGTCATTATTTTTTAGGTGTAGCTTTAGCCATGGCACCTGCTGGTGGATATATCGCTGTTACAGGTGAATTGCCATTTGGTATTATTTTATTAAGTGGTGGCGTTTGTTTATGGATTGGTAGTTTTGATGTAATTTACGGTAGTCAAGACCGCCAATTTGATTTAGACCATAAACTTCATTCTATGGCAACACAATTTGGTGTAGCTAATGCTCATAAAATAGCAGCTTTTTTCCATTTTATTTCTATTTTATGTTTTATCGGTGCTGGAATCTATTTTGATTTATCGTTTATCTATTATATTGGTGTATTAATAGCTATCTTGACATTAATTTATCAACATAGCCTCATCACTCCATATGATTTCAGTCGTTTAACTCAAGTTTATTTCATGCGCAATGGCATTGTTTCTATTGTCATTTTTGTATTTACATTAATTGATATTTTAAGTTAATAAAGAAGGTGTTATTTTTGAGTGCACAAATTTTATCCGGAAAAATATTTGCTAGTGAATTTAAAGAAGAAGCAAAAAAACAAGTTTTAGCTTTAAAAGAACAATATAATATCACTCCTGGTCTTGCTGTAATTATCGTTGGTGAAAATCCAGCTTCTAAAGTTTACGTAAATAATAAACATCGCACTTGCGAAGAAGTTGGTATCTATTCTGAAGTTATAAGCATGCCTGCTGATACAACAAAAGAACAACTCATCGCCAAAATTGATGAATTAAATTATCGCCAAGAAATTCATGGCATTTTAGTTCAATTACCACTTCCAGAAGCTATTGCTAAAGAAGAAGCAGATATTTTAAATGCTATTTGCCCATTAAAAGATGTTGATGGCTTCCACCCTGTTAATGTTGGTAAATTGATGATTGGACAAGACGATGGTATGATACCTTGTACTCCATATGGTTGTTTAAAAATGCTTCAATCCGCTAAAATCAATATAGATGGCGCACATGCTGTTATCGTTGGTCGCAGTAATATTGTGGGTAAACCTATGGGACAATTATTACTCGCTCAAAATGCTACAGTTACTATCTGTCATTCACATACTCACAACCTCAAAGAAATTTGTCGTTCTGCTGATATTTTAGTGGCAGCTGTGGGCAGACCTCATTTTATCACTGCTGATATGATAAAACCTGGTGCTACTGTAATTGATGTTGGTATCAACCGCATTGCACCTAAAAAATTAGTTGGTGATGTAGACTTTGATAATGCTGTAGAAGTAGCTGGTGCTATCACACCTGTACCAGGTGGCGTAGGTCTTCTCACTATAGCTATGCTCATGCAAAATACTATCAATGCTGCAAAATTACAACTTGCTAAATAAATTTGCCTTTGTTATAATAAAAGCATAATTTCATAAATAGTATGGAACTGACGGATTTTAGTGGAATTAACCACATGAACCGTACTATTATCAAAAAGTCGACCGTCTGGGCATAATAATATATGCTCAGGCGTTTTTTTTTGCCTAAGCATATGTTTGGCAAAATTTATATTGCCTTTTTCCAAAATATATAATACTATCAAATTAGTTTAATTATTGGAGGTACTAAACCACATGAAAACAGACGTGCAAATTGCTCAAGAAGCTATTATGGAACCTATTGGTAAAATTGCTCAACATCTTGAAATTCCAGAAGATGAACTTGAATTATACGGAAAATATAAAGCTAAAATTTCTTTAAACTATTGGAATACAACTCTCCAACAAAAAGAAAATGGTAAACTTATTCTTGTAACAGCAATTAACCCAACTCCTGCTGGTGAAGGTAAAACAACTACTAGCATTGGTCTTGGCGATGCTCTTCATAAACTCGGCAAAAAAACTGCAATCGCTCTTCGTGAACCTTCCTTAGGTCCATGCTTTGGTATGAAAGGCGGTGCCGCTGGTGGTGGTTATGCTCAAGTAGTGCCAATGGAAGATATCAATCTTCATTTCACTGGCGATTTCCATGCTATAACATCTGCTCACAATTTACTTGCTGCTGTTATCGATAACCATATCCAACAGGGCAATGCTCTTGATTTAGATGTTCGTCGCATCACTTGGAAACGCGTTGTCGATTTAAATGACCGTGCTCTTCGCAATATCATCTGTGGTTTAGGTGGTAAAGCTCATGGCGTACCACGCGAAACTGGTTTTGATATCACTGTTGCATCTGAAATGATGGCTATTTTATGCTTGACTTCTGACCTTGAAGATATGAAAAAACGTCTTGGCAATATCATCATCGGTTACACTAGAAGCGGTCGTCCTGTTCGCGCTGAAGAATTAAATGTAACAGGTGCTTTGACATTATTATTCAAAGATGCAATTAAACCAAACCTTGTACAAACTCTTGAAGGTACTCCTGCTCTTATCCATGGTGGCCCTTTTGCTAATATCGCTCATGGTTGCAATAGTGTAATGGCTACTAAATACGCTTTAAAAATGGCTGATTATACTGTTACTGAAGCAGGTTTTGGTGCTGACCTTGGTGCTGAAAAATTCCTTGATATCAAATGTCGTTTCACTGGATTTAAACCTGATGCAGTAGTAATCGTTGCTACTATTCGCGCTTTAAAAATGCATGGCGGACTTGCAAAAACTGAACTTGCTACTGAAAATATCGAAGCACTCAAAAAAGGTATGACTAACCTTGCTAAACATATTGAAAACATTCAAAAATTCGGTTTACCAATCGTTGTAGCTATAAATGCATTCCCTACTGATACAGAAAATGAACTTCAAGAATTAAAAGCTCTTTGCGAATCTATGGGAGCTTCTGTAAGCATTTCCGAAGCTTGGGCAAAAGGTGGCGAAGGTGCTATCGACCTTGCTCAAAAAGTTATTGAAGCAACTGAAAAACCTTCTAACTTCCAATACATGTATGACGTAAATGATTCTATCAAAGATAAAATCAATGCAATCGCTACAAAAATCTATGGTGCTAATGGCGTAAACTACACACCTGCTGTAGAAAAAACTATCGCTGAATTTGAAGCTGAAGGTCTTGATAAAATGCCAATCTGCATGGCAAAAACTCAATATTCCTTAAGTGATGACCAATTCAAATTAGGTGCACCAACAGGATTTAAAATCACTGTTCGCGAACTTCGCATTAGTGCTGGCGCAGGCTTTATCGTAGCCTTAACAGGTAATATCTTAACAATGCCTGGTCTTCCTAAAAAACCTGCTGCTGAAAATATGGATATCGATATTAACGGAAAAATTACTGGTTTATTCTAATTTTCTACGTTAATTATTAATTAAAAATCAAAACCCCAAAAGTTTGTTTAAATTAACTTTTGGGGTTTATTTTATCCTCTTTTATTAAATTTAGTCATATTTTTTAACAATTTAAGATTGATAATCATAGCGATAATGGCAAAAATCGCACCACCTAGACCAACAAAAGGCATAGGCGCAAAGTTTATGATTATTCCACCACAAGCTGAACCTAGTGCTATACCTGTATTAAACGATACAGGATTTAATGCAGAAGCTAAAGTTATAGCTTCTGGTTTTTCTCTTGTTGCTGTTTTCAAAAAATGCAATTGCGCTGGTGAATTTTGTAAATACATTATCACACCCATGAGCAAAATATTTATCAAACCTAAAACTAAATGATAACTAGTAAAAATAAGTGCAAGCAAACATAGAGCTTGTAAGAAATATACTATTGGCATTTTCTTCATGCCACCTAAACTAGCTATTCTTCCTGAAAGTAAATTACTGATAATCGTACTAATACCAAATAAGCTCAATACTAAACTTGTCATGGAAATAGGAATTTGTATATATTGTTGTAAAATCGGTGTCAGATATGTATAAAATACATAACTTCCAGCAGCACCACAAATTACAATAAGCATACCATAATTTATACGCATACTTTTCAATAAAATAAATTGATTACATAAATTTGTTTTTTGTCCACTGCCCACATTTGGTAAATAATGCCACAACATCAATAAAATACATATACTAACTACAGATAATAATATAAAAGTCATTTGCCAACTAAATATTTGACAAATAATCGTACCTATAGGCACACCAAAAACAGAGGCTATACTAAAACCTGCAAAAATCCAACTGATGACTTTTGGTTGATATTGAACAGTCGCTATTTCAGAAGCAAATGTCATCGAAATAGATAATATTGTTCCTGAAATTATCGCAGTTATAATTCTGGCTAATACTAAAATATAATAATTACTCGCTAAAGCACATAAAAAATTTCCTAAGATAAAACATATTGCTAATATCAATAATACATAATATCTGTTATAGGCACTAACTGCTGCTGTGATAAACGGAGTGCCTATTGCATAAGCAAAAGCAAAAACTGAAATTAAATTACCCGCCATAGTCAACGAACAATTTATGTCTTTCGCTATATCAGGTAAAATACCCACAATTATAAATTCACTCGTTCCTAAAATGAAACTCAATAAAATTAAACTTAAGACAGCCATAGTATTATATGTTTTTTGTGCCATCAAGATAATCTTCACCTTCTCTAAAATACAAATTTATTTAAACATAAATTATACTTATTCAAAGGAAAAAATCTAGTATTTACAACCATTATTCATCATTTAAACTACAAAAATCACGATTTTGACTATATTGACTATTTATAAATGAAATTAATTTTATTCTTGACATAGATTAAATATTTGTTATAATAAAGCTATCAATTGAATAAGCACTGTGGAACTGACGGATTTTAGTGGAATTAACCACATGAACCGCATTGCTATAGAAAAGTCGACCGTCTGGGCAAAGAAAATTTTTGCCTAGATGGTCTTTTTGTTTTTAGGCATAAGTTTTCTTGTATTTTATAATTTTTTATTTTTACGAAAGGAAGATTATATAATGAAAAACAGATGGCTTATCGCATTATCCGCAATTGGTATTCATATTTGTATTGGTAGTGTTTATGCTTGGAGCGTACTCACTAAGCCAATCATGGCTCAAATGGGCTTTAGTCTTCAAGAAACTACATGGACATTTTCTATTGCAATTTTATTTTTAGGTTTATCCGCTGGTTTTTTAGGAACATTTGTTGAAAAAAATGGCCCTCGTATTAGTGGACTTACTGCCACTGCCTTCTTTGGTATTGGTATGTTTGGTACAGCTTTAGCTCTTCATCTACAAAGCCTTATTTTACTTTACATCTGCTATGGTGTAATCGGTGGTATTGGTCTTGGTATTGGATATATCACTCCTGTTTCCACTCTTGTAAAATATTTCCCTAAAAGACGTGGATTTGCTACAGGTCTTGCTATCATGGGATTTGGTTTTGCAAGTTTAATTGCTGGCCCTATCATGCAAATTCTCGTTAGCAATTTTGGCTTAGTAACTAACTTCGTCATTTTAGGCTGTGCTTATATATTAATCATGGGAGCTTCTTCTTTATATCTCGCTCCTCCACCAAAAGAATTCGTAGAAAAATATTTACCTACAACTGTTAACACTTCTAATTCTATGGTTGAAATAAAACAATCTAGCGTAGCTGAAGCTACTCGCGATTGGAAATTCTATGCACTTTGGTGGATATTCTTCACTAATATTACTTGTGGTATTGGTCTTTTAGCTGTAGCTTCTCCTATGGCTCAAGAAGTAGTTCATATGAGCCCAATTGCTGCTGCTTCTATGGTTGGCGTTATTGGACTTATCAATGGTTTTGGTCGTATCGCTTGGTCTAGCGTTTCCGATTATATTGGTCGTAGAAATACTTATATTTTATTTTTCTTAATTGAAATTTTTGCTTTCTATGCACTTGCTAATACAACTGAAGCCTTTTTCTTCCAATTATTAGTTTTAATCATTGTTTCTTGCTATGGTGGTGGCTTCTCTTGTATGCCAGCTTATTTAAGCGATTTATTTGGCACAAAACAATTAAGCGCTATTCATGGCAGAATTCTCACAGCTTGGGGCATGGCTGGTATTGCAGGACCACTTTTATTATCCTTTATTCGTGAAACAACTCAAAGTTATGCACTTTGCCTCTATGTATTCGCATTTTTATTTATTATCAGCTTCATCATAGCTATAATATTAAAAATAAAAACAACTAAAAAAGAAAAACTCATTTCAAGCAAAACTATTGCTTAAGAAAAAAACTCACTCTAAATAAAGCCTAGTAGTTAAAATTAAACTAACTACTAGGCTTTATTTATGTGCTAAAATAATATTAACTATCAATATAGTTAAATTTTATTAATAAAAAATATATGTTTTTTATAGAAAGGTTAATTTATTATGTCTGAGCTCTTCCATGAATTTTTATCTACCAATTTTACAATAACACAAGAAATAAAAAAATCATCAAAGAGTAAATTATACGATAAAACGCTTTATGAAGATTTTTCTAAAAAAGTTGATTTAAGCAATGGACTTCCAACAAATAGCACTCTAGATAAAGATAAAAATGGTCCCTACATGATAGATATAAGCTTTTATTCACCTATACTAAATATTATCTATCTTTATAATGATGAATTTCCTGTTTATTAATCATAAATTATCATAAAAACTTTGTAATTCTTTTAAGCTATTTGTTCTTTGTTTTATCGGCAAAGCTTGCCATACTTTTTCTTTATAACTTGCCTTTGATTTATCACCTAGACGCGAATCAATGATAGATACTATGCCTTTATCTGTTTTATTGCGTATTAATCTACCTACACCTTGTTTTAATTTAATAATCATTTCTGGAACTAATACTTCCTCTAAAGGATTTTTACTGCGTTTACATTTTTCATTGATGATTGGTTCTGGCAGTGGGAATGGCAATTTATAAATAATCAAATTCGAAAGTGCTATACCTTCTATGCTTATACCTTCCCAAAAAACTCCTGTTCCTAGTAACACAGAATTTACATCTTGCTTAAATTTATAAATTAATTGTTGTTGTGAAGATATTTCATTTTGTTTAATTAAAGTATAATTTAAATTCAAAGCTTTTAGCCTTGTATATACAGCATTCATATCCGCTTTAGATGTAAACAAAATCAAAGCCTTTCCTTGAGAAATATCCAATATTTTTTTCACTAAATCTATGCTTTCATCAATGAATTTTCCTCTATCTTTACTAGGGCTTGTAATATCATCTGTATAAAAAAGTTTTGCATGTTTATCATAAGCAAATGGCGAATATTTCACTTCTGATAAAATACTATCATTTATTGGAAACATCGTATTTTGTATAAAATAACTATATGCTTTCGTCAAATCTTCATTGGCTAAATTCGTCAAAGTCGCCGAAGTAAAAATTGTATGGAAATTTTTTCTCAATTTTACTCTATCGCCAAAAAATAATTCATTGATTTTTTCATTTACATTTGTAGGACAAAGATATATTATTGGATTTTTAGCATCTTCAGCCCAGACAATATAGTTTTTTTCATCTTGCCATGCTTTGAAAAAGTCTAAAATAATCTCCATATCACTATTGATTTTTCCGCCAGTTTTACGAATACTTACAGCATGTGCTATCATTATTGCTTCTGCTATTTTATATACATTTTGCAATAAATCAATCGGTATATTTATCTTAAATCTATCAGCATCTTGATGTTGTTTTTGTGCCTGTTGTATTTGATATTTTATCTGCTTATCTATTATCTTAAAAATTTTATCTATGTCGCTAAATACACCATCTATATTTTTAGCTAAATTAGGTGGTATTTTTTTTATGCTTAAATAGCATCTTTTCAATGTATTTACCAATTGCTTTCTAGTCAACATATCTGTATATGAAGAACGCACTTTATCTTCCAAATTATGAGCTTCATCAACGACAATCAAGCTTAATTCTTCAGTAAATAAACCATCTTTCATCTCTCGCTTTAAACGCAAATCAGTAGTGAGCATATCTTGATTGCAAATAATTATGCCCTTTGTCTTTTTCAAATTTAAACGTAAATTATGATAATGACAAACATCTCGATATTCACAATATTTACATTCACGATAATTATAATTTTTAATTCTAAATTTCTGCCATAAATCTAAAGGAAGTTCAATATTCCAATCACTTGGCTCTTTACCACCTTGATTTATACATTCATATATTTTCTCATATTGCTTTAAATTTGCTCTATCATCAAAAAATCTTTTAAAATGATATCTACAAATAAAATTAGTCATACCTTTAGCCAATAAAACTTCTGGAAATATTTGTAATTTCTCCATGATATAGCGTATATCGCCTTGTAATTGTTCCTGCAAAGTGATAGTTGAAGTAGCTATTACCACTGGTTTTTGTAAATAATAATTGTAATAAATAAGTGGCACTAGATAAGCAAAAGATTTTCCAATCCCTACACCTGCTTCTACCACTAGATTTTTCTTTTGACTTATGGCATCTACTATTTCACAAGCCATCTCTGATTGACCTTCACGAAATTCTAAATTATTATTTTCCATTTCAGGATTTTCAAAGAAAAAACTATATACTTTTTCTCCAATTTCTCGTAAATATTTAGCTTCTAATTTTGATTGCACTATTTTTACCTCTACTATCTATAATTTAATCAATATTGCATTCTTTAAAATGTTATTTTATTATAATATAAATCAATTAAAAATAACAAAGGAAGTATTTTTATGGGAGTAATCACAGATAAATTAGGTGCTGATTTAAAACAACAAAAAGATATTCACACTTTTTTAGAAAATAATAAAGATAAATTATTAGATATGAACTTACCTAAATATCTAGATGAACTTTTAGCGCAAAAAAATTTAACAAAATCAGATGTTCTCAAAAAATCTGGTCTACCTGTAACCTATGCTTATAAGATTTTTTCAGGTCAAAAACACACTGCTAGAAATCGCATATTAGCTCTTGCTATAGCTATGCAATTAAGTATTGATGAAACAAATATATTATTGACTGATGCAAAAGCTTCTCCTTTGCTAGAATAAAACTTTTAGGCTAATAATTTTTTCTTTTTATTAGCCTATTTTTTATTCTATATAATGTATTTTTATTTTTTCATTAATTTAAATATAGAAAATTATTGCAAAATTTTATCAATTTCATTCATCAAAAAATTAATTCTAATAAACGCAATTTCACTGAAGATATGAATTGGCTCAATAGCAAGATGAAATTATTCATTCCATATATTGATAAATCTGATTTAGATATTCTACATGAATTCACAGAAAAAGGATTAGCTAAATATATAACTTCTAATGAAGTTTCCTTTATGCTTTTCAAAAAAAATATGGAACTTGAACCATATAATCGTAAAGTAACTGATAAATTTTATAAATTACTTAGCTTAAATCGTCATAGACAATTTGGCTATTAATATTTTCAAATAAAAAAGGAAGTCTATATAATAGACTTCCTTTTTATTTTCATATTTATTATTTTACGCCTAAAGTTACTTTTTCACCATTGATATTCCATTCTTTAGTGAAGCCGTCTAATTTATCGTAAACAAGTTCATCTGCTAAAGTAATTTTCTTAATTGTTTCTGCATTATCCTGCATTAATTTAACAATTTTTTCATTACCTTGAGCAAATACTGTAATTCTATCAGTTACTTCAAAGCCATTTTCTTTACGCATTGTCTGAACTTTACTGATGATTTCACGAACGAAACCTTCTTCAATGAGTTCATCTGTTAATACTGTAGAAATAGCAATTGTTACATCACCATCACGCTGAGCTGCAAAACCTTCTGTTTGAGTCATTTTTACGTCAAGGTCTTCAGGTACAAGTGTGATTTCACCAGAAGAAAGTTCTAATTTCAATGTTTTTGTAGTTTCAAGTTCAACTTTAGCTTTTTGTCCATCAACTTTAGCTAAAGCAGCAGCAATTTCTTTCATCTGTTTGCCGTATTTTGGACCTAATACTTTGAACTGTGGTTTGATTTCATAGTTCAAATATTCGTCCATATTGTCTTTGAATTCTACTTTTTTAACATTTAATTCTTCTTCTACAATTTTTGTATAGAATTCATTGAGTTCAAATGGAGCTTTTACATACATAAGAGCGATTGGCTGACGGTTTTTGATATTTGCTTCATTACGAGCAGCACGACCTAAAACTACAGCTTTCAATACTAAGTCCATAGTTTTTTCAAGTTCGCTATCAATGAATGCTTCATTTGCAACAGGATAAGCACAAAGATGTACGCTTTCTGGTGCATCTTTTTCACTATTTAAAACAAGATTTTGATAAATAGCTTCTGTCATAAATGGAATCATTGGAGCTGCGAGTTTAATAACTGTTGTAAGTGCAGTATATAAAGTCATGTAAGCATTGATTTTATTTTGGTCTGTTTCTTTAGCCCAGAAACGATCACGGCTTCTTCTTACATACCAGTTAGAAAGTTCATCTACAAATTCTTGAAGAGCTTTTGCAGCTTCTGTGATTTTATAGCTATTTAAATCTTCATCTACAGTTTTAATTAAAGTATTAAGACGAGATAAGCACCATTTATCTAATACAGAAAGTTTATCATATTCAAGGCTGTATTTAGATACATCAAATTTATCAATATTAGCATAGAGTACAAAGAATGCGTAAGTATTCCATAATGTACCCATGAATTTACGTTGACCTTCTTGAACAGCAGCATCATGGAAACGATTTGGAAGCCATGGAGCACTATTTTCATAGAAATACCAACGGATAGCATCTGCACCATGTTGAGCTAAAGCTTTCATTGGTTCTACTGCATTACCTTTAGATTTACTCATTTTACGACCTTGAGCATCTAAAACGTGACCTAATACGATAACGTTTTTATAAGGAGCTTTATCAAAGAGTAATGTGGAAATAGCGATTAGAGAATAGAACCAACCACGAGTTTGGTCTACTGCTTCAGAGATGAAATCTGCTGGGAATTGTTCTTCAAAGAGTTCTTTATTTTCAAATGGATAATGCCATTGTGCAAAAGGCATGGAGCCAGAGTCAAACCAGCAGTCAATAACTTCTGGAACACGATGCATTTCTTTACCACAATGAGGACATTTAATAGTTACAGCATCAATGAATGGACGATGTAATTCAATATCATCAGGGCAATTATCAGACATGGATTTTAATTCTTCGATAGAACCGATTGCATGTTGATGACCGCATTCACATTCCCAGATATTAAGTGGAGTACCCCAATAGCGGTTACGAGATAAGCCCCAATCTTGAACATGTTCGAGCCAATCGCCAAAACGACCTTTACCGATAGATTCAGGAATCCAGTTGATTGTTTTATTATTAGCAATTAATTTATCGCGAACAGCTGTCATACGAATAAACCATGTTTCACGTGCATAGTATAAAAGTGGAGTATCGCAACGCCAGCAATGTGGATAACTATGTTCAAAGTTAGGTGCAGCGAATAATAATCCTTTTTCTTCTAAGTCTTTTAAAATTTTTGGATCTGCTTTTTTTACAAATACGCCTGGCCAATCAGTATCTGCTGTCATGCAACCTTTAGCGTCAACGAATTGTACGAAGGCAATACCATATTCACGGCAAACACGGGAGTCATCTTCACCGAATGCAGGAGCCATATGAACGATACCAGAACCATCTGTAGTTGTTACATAATCATCACAAGTTACGATAAATGCTTTTTTGCCATTTAATTTATTTAAAGCATATGGATAAAGTGGTTCATATTCTTTATATTCAAGAGATTTACCTGGCATTTCTTCGAGGATTGTATAATCTTCGCCTAAAACTTTTTCGCAAAGTTCTTTAGCCATGTAATAAGTGTAATCGCCTTGTTTTACTTTTACATAAGTGATTTCTGGATTTACGCAAAGTGCAAGGTTAGATGGAAGAGTCCATGGAGTAGTTGTCCATGCGAGGAAATAAGCGTCTTCGCCTTTTGCTTTAAATCTTACAAATGCAGATTTTTCTTTTACATCTTTATATCCTTGAGCTACTTCGTGAGAAGAAAGAGGTGTACCACAGCGAGGGCAGTATGGAACGATTTTATGACCTTTATATAAAAGACCTTTATTCCAAATTTCTTTTAATGCCCACCATACAGATTCAATATAATCATTATGGTATGTAACATATGGATCTTTCATATCTGCCCAATAGCCTACAGCTTTGGAGAATTCTTCCCACATACCTTCGTATTTCCAAACGCTTTCTTTACATTTTTCTACGAAAGGTTCAATACCATATTCTTCAATTTGTTCTTTACCATTGATGCCTAATAATTTTTCAACTTCAAGTTCTACTGGAAGACCATGTGTATCCCAACCAGCTTTACGGATAGTTTTATGACCTTTCATAGCTTGATAACGAGGAATCATATCTTTGATTACACGAGTTAAAACGTGTCCAATATGAGGTTTACCATTTGCTGTTGGTGGTCCATCATAAAATGTGAATACATCTGCATCTTCATGTTGATGTACTTGTTTTTTAAATATATCGTGTTCTTCCCAGAATTTTTCAATTTCTTTTTCGCGTTCTACGAAATTTAGATTGGTATCAACTTTGTTATACACAAAAAAGCCTCCTCTGTATACAAATAATAAATAAAAATTCCAGTATATGAAAAAAACTCTTGCCAAATAGGACAAGAGCAACTGTAATACATAACTAAAAAAAGCCTTCACCCAAAACAGGATGAAAGCTGTGCTGTCATTATACCACCTATTTCACATACCAACATATGCAACCCCTTTAACGGAGGGACCCGACACGGTCTATTCTTAAAAATTAATTTCAACCTGTAACTCCAGAGTGATTTTCCATTAAAAACTACTTGTACCAATTTCCAGCAATACATGGCTCTCTGTAACTTTTATTTTTAATTTACTATCTCTTTCATTGTTTTTCTTCTTTGTACTATTGTGTACGCTTGATATAATATCACAATAATAGAAAATGAGCAAGAAAAAATTTACCCTAAACAATTTACAATTATACAAAATAAAATTGACAAATATAATTTTATCGTTTATAATTCATTCATACTTATTCACTATGAAAATACATATTAAAGGAGGTCATTGCCATGAAAATTTATCATAATTTTATGGAACTAGTAGGTCATACACCTCTTGTTCAAATTAATAATTACAGTAAACTCCATGATATAAAAGCTAATTTATTAGTGAAATTAGAATATTTTAATCCTGCTGGTAGTGCCAAAGATAGAATTGCCAAAGCCATGATTGAAGATGCTAAAAATCGCGGTATTTTAAAACCTAATTCCACTATCATTGAGCCAACAAGTGGCAACACTGGTATTGGTCTTTGTGCTGTAGCTGCAAGTAAAGGTTATAAAATCATCATCACTATGCCAGAAACAATGAGTATTGAACGCAGAAAACTCATGAAGGCTTATGGCGCTGAGCTTATATTAACAGAAGGTAGCAAAGGCATGGCAGGAGCTATCCAAAAAGCTGAAGAATTAGCAAAAGATATACCTAATAGCTTTATTCCTGGACAATTCACTAATTTAGTCAATCGCCAAGCTCATTACATGACGACTGGCCCAGAAATCTGGCAAGATACTGATGGTAAAGTTGATATCTTCGTTGCTGGTATTGGTACAGGCGGTACTTTAAGCGGTACAGGAAAATATCTCAAAGAACAAAATCCTAGTATAAAAATCATTGGTATTGAACCTCAAACTTCTGCTGTATTAACAACCGGTAAAGCAGGGGCTCACAAAATTCAAGGTATTGGAGCTGGCTTTATTCCAAATACTTTGGATACCTCTATCTATGATGAAATCATAACTGTAGACAATGAAGTATGTTTTACAGCTAGTAAAGAATTAACTAAAACAGAAGGTCTTTTGACTGGCATTTCTTCTGGTGCCGCACTTTGGGCAGCTACTCAAGTTGCTAAACGTCCAGAAAATGTTGGCAAAAATATTGTTGTGCTTCTTCCTGATACAGGTGAACGTTATCTCTCTACACCATTATTTGAAGAATAATATTTCAAACTCAATAACATCATCATATTGTAAATATTTTTATGTGATGATGTTATTTTTTATAAGTTATTCATAGTTTTATAATAGGATAAATATATTTTAAAAGGAGAGTTTTATGATGACAAAAAAATTAGATACAAATAATTGGGCTTTTGAAACTAAACAATTACATATAGGTCAAGAAATATCTGACCCTATAACAAATTCTCGTGCTGTACCCATTTATCAAACGACCTCTTATGTATTTGATAATTGCCAAGTAGCTGCTGATAGATTTGCCTTAAAAGAAGGCGGTAATATTTATGGTAGATTAACTAATTCCACTCAAGAAGTATTAGAAAAGCGCATTGCTAGTCTTGAGGGTGGTGCAGGAGCTTTGGCTGTAGCTTCAGGTGCTGCCGCTATAGCCTATACAATACAAGCTCTCGCTAAAGTAGGCGATCATGTTGTCTGCTCAAAAACAGTATATGGAGGAACATATAATCTTTTTGCTCATACTTTAGTGGATTTTGGTATAAATACGACTTTTGTCGACATTCATAATCTAGATGAAGTCGAAAATGCCATCACAGAAAATACAAAATGTATTTATTTTGAAACTTTAGGCAATCCAAATAGTGATGTTGCCGATTTAGAAGCTTTAGCTAATTTAGCACATAAATATAACATTCCTGCTGTTGTAGATAATACATTTGCTACACCATATCTTGTACGACCTATCGAATATGGTGTTGATATCGTCATTCACTCTGCTACTAAATTCATTGGTGGTCATGGCACTTCTCTAGGTGGAATTATCGTAGATAGTGGCAATTTCGATTGGGAAAAAAGTAATAAATTCCCTTCTTTAGTCGAAGCTAATCCTAGTTATCATGGAATTTCTTTCACTAAAGCTACAGGAAAGCTCGCTTTTATCACTAAAGTTCGTGCCATTTTACTTCGAGATTTAGGTGCTTGTATCTCTCCATTTAATGCCTTCTTACTCTTACAAGGATTAGAAACCTTATCTTTACGTGTAGAACGCCATGTACAAAATACACTTAAAGTCATTGAATTTTTACAAAATCATGATAAAGTCGAAAATGTCAATCACCCTTCTATTACCTCACGCTTCGACCATAATTTATATCAAAAATATTTGCCTAATGACGGTGGCTCTATCTTCACATTTGAAATCAAAGGCACAGCAAAAGACGCCCAAGATTTTATCGATAGACTCCAATTATTCTCCTTACTTGCCAATGTAGCAGATGCGAAATCCCTCGTAATTCACCCAGCTAGTACCACTCACTCACAAATGACTACAGAAGAATTATCTGCTTCTGGCATAAAGCCAAATACAATTCGCCTTTCTATAGGTCTTGAAAATATAAACGATATTCTCCGTGATTTAGCTCAAGCTTTAGCATAATAACAAAGCCACATTATATTATTTAAATTTAATATAATGTGGCTTTTATTTAACAAGCTGTAATTCCGCCATCAACGCTCCATACAGCCCCTGTTACAAAACTAGCTTCTGGACTTGCCAAAAAATAAATTACATTTGCTACCTCTTCTGGTCTGCCTATTCTTCCTATAGGATATAAGCTACTCGCTTCTTTTATGCCTTCCTCCACATCACCTGCAAATTGATTTCGCGTAAGTGGTGTATCTATATCTCCAGGGCAAACACAATTTGCTCTGACCTTATACGGTGCTAATTCCAAGGCTAAAGCTTTTGTAAATACGGTCAAACCACCTTTAGAAGCACAGTATGCACTACAAAAGAAATTTCCATTAATACCTGCATCAGAAGATACATTTACAATAGAAGCATTCTCTCCTTGTTTTTTCAAATGAGGAACAGCATATTTACATAAAAAATAAGCTCCTTTTAAATTTATACTCATAATTCTATCAAATTCATCTTCTTCTACATCTTCAATAGCATTTTCCAGATAAATCCCTGCATTATTCACTAAAATATTTAGTTTTTTATATTTTTCAATCACTGTATCTATGACGCTCTTGCAATTTTTAGCACTGCTGATATCTGCTTGGATAAAGTCGCAAAATACATCTTTTGTGATAAATGATTTTAAATATTTTCTAGCTTCTATATATTTATCTTTATTTCTACCTACTAAAATCACATTTATTTTATTTACTAAAAATTTTTTAGCACATTCAAGACCGATACCAGATGTCCCACCTGTGATTAAAGCTATTTTCTCCATAAACTTCACCATTTCTTCATCATTCTAAAAAATAAAGTCGAGTCTAAATATCACGTGATATTAAAAACTCGACTTTATCATTTCTTAACGTTTATTCAATTAAGAATTACTGATTTACAGCTTCTTTTAAAGCTTTACCAGCTTTGAATACTGGGTTTTTGGAAGCAGGAATTTCGATAGTTTCGCCAGTCTGTGGGTTACGACCTTTACGAGCTGCACGAGTTCTAACTTCGAAAGTACCAAAACCAATAATTTGTACTTTGTCATCTTCAACAAGAGCTTTTTGTACACTTGCAAAAACAGCGTTAACAGCTTTTTCTGCATCTTTTTTTGTTAATTCTGCTACTTCAGCAACACTTGCTACTAATTCGGATTTATTCACGAAGATAGCCTCCTTTAAAATTATTATCAAATATAATTGTTCGCCGCTAAAGAGGTATTTCCTCTAAATAAGAGTCTAATATATATATAAATTACGGCAAAACTCTTATTTTGTAAGGATTATTTCACAACATTAAATCCTTATATGATGAGATTATAAAACCACCTTATTATCTCATCATATAAGGACTTAATCAAGTCCTTATTTACATTTATTTAATTATTTTTCATCTTTAAGTTTAGCTTCTTGCCACAATTCATCTAAATCAATCAAAGACAAGCTTTCCCAATTTTGTTGTTTAGCTTTTACTTTTTTTTCAATATAAGAAAATCTTCTTCTAAATTTGCGATTTGTGCCAGTTAAAGCCACTTCTGGGTCTATCTTTAAGAAACGAGAAATATTTACAATTGTAAATAAAACATCGCCTAGTTCTTCTTCTATCTTTTCTTTTTGTCCATCAACAATAGCTTCTTCTAATTCACGAAGTTCTTCTTCTAATTTATCCCATACAGGATCAATATCTGGCCAATCAAAACCTACTTTTGCTGCCTTATGTTGTAATTTATAAGCAGCCATAAGTGATGGTAAATCTTTTGGCACACCATCTAATATTGAAGTTCTTTCTGTTTTTTCAGCCTGTTTGATAGCTTCCCAATTAGCTAAAACTTCGCCTGCATCTTTTACATCGACATCACCGAAAACATGTGGATGACGGCGAATTAATTTTTCAGTTATACCATCGATAACATCTTGCATAGAGAATAATTTAGCTTCTTCTGCCATGCGAGCATGAAATACTATTTGCATCAATAAATCGCCAAGTTCTTCACAGAGCAATTTTTCATCTTCTAAATCTATAGCTTCAATAACTTCATAAACTTCTTCAATCAAGTTACGACGAAGAGATTTATGTGTCTGCACGATATCCCATGGACAACCGCCTGGGCTACGAAGTGTTTTTACTACATCTTCTAGTGGCTCTAAATCAAAAGTTTGCTCATTTTTTGGCATTTTTCCTATATATAAACTTGTCAAATGGTCAATATGAGGTTGACGGTCTAATTCATATAGAGGAATTTCGCGAATTTCTTCATCTGGCAAACTCAAATTGCGAATGAATGTTACCGGATAATCTTCTGGATAATTTTCCATCAAAGTCAATTTTGTATCTGAAGCTACATGCTGATTATATACTTGCGTGATTACAAGTGCTGATGGCATTTCACTTGGCAAGTTTTCTAAATCACAAGCATCTAAAATAGTAAGCCCATCAATAGGGTCTATATTTAAGCGCTGATATAAAACTTCCATAAAGCTCATACCTGGCATGATGTTTAATTTCACACCAGCTTCTCTGGCTTTTTGTCTGATAATCACTACTGTTCTTTCTGCAACAAGTGGACTACCTGGAACAGCATATACTACATCATGACCATTTTTAGCTTCTTCAATCAATTTTTGAGCAATGCTATTATACACATCATCAAAAGAAGCCCCTTGTTCATAAAATTCATCACAAGAAGTATAAACTACATTTCGTTTATCTAATTCAGCTACTGTAGGGTGAATAGCAGTACGCAAAATCAATTTATCTGTATTTGTTATTTTATCCCAAGTATCTAAAGTAATAAGACCAAAATCGCCTGGTCCTAAGCCTACAATTGTTATTTGTCCCATATTATACCTTCCACTTCTTTCAGAAAAAAAGTAACCGCTGTGGAAAACCGTGCGGTTACTATGGATTGTGATTACTATAAATATAAAGCAAGAAAAGTGATTTGTCAATCAAAGATTGCAATAAACTAAGGTTTCATAAGGTTTTAATGCAATTTTTTTTGCTTTTGCTTCATTTTTATAATTATTTAATATGCATTTGTAATTTGAAAGGTCATATGGCAATTCTATTTCATATGTTGTTGGATAGAAATTACAGATTACAATTAATTTTTGACCTTTATAATTGCGTTCATAAGCAAATACTCTTTTATCTTCACGAAGTAATGGTTTTATATCTCCATAAGCTATCACATCATAATTTTTACGCAACTGAATTAATTTTTGATAGTAATAGAAAATAGAGTCCTTATCTTCTAAACTATTTTTTACATTTATCTCAGTATAATTATCTGCTGTCTGTATCCAAGGAGTTCCTGTTGTAAATCCTGCATTTATACTATCGTCCCATTGCATAGGAGTTCTTGAATTATCACGGGAATGTACATCTAAAATCATCAAAGCTTGCTCTTTTGTCATGCCTTTATCTTGTAAAATTTGATAATGATTTAGACTTTCTACATCGCGATATTGTTCAATGGATTTAAAATGAGGATTAGTCATTCCGATTTCTTCACCTTGATAAATATATGGTGTTCCTCTTAAACAATGTATCAATGTTGCCAACATTTTGCCTGATTCTTTATGGTATTTATCATCACTACCAAAGCGAGATATTACACGTGGCTGGTCATGATTGCACCAAAAAACAGCATTCCAAGCATTATTTTTTTCCATATTTATCTGCCAATCAAAAATCAACTGTTTCAACTTCATAAAGTCAGTTGGTACAAGTACCCATTTTTCATTGCCCATAAAATCCACTTTTAAATGATGGAAAGTAAATACCATAGAAAGTTCGCCTGTTTTTTCACCAGCGTATTTATAACAATTTTCCATAGTAGTGCTACTCATTTCACCAACAGTGATGATATCTTTGTCTTTTGCAAAACTATCTCTAGCTAATTCTTGTAAAAATTCATGAATACGTAGCCCATCTGTATAAAAGCTTCTGCCATCTCCATCTACAGAGAAATCATCTTCAAAACCAGCCTTACTGATTAAATTGATGACATCAAAACGAAAACCTTTTACGCCTTTTTCCATCCAAAAATGCACGATATTTTTTACGTACACGTTCTATATACCAAACTTTAGTACCACTTTTTAACATCAATAATTTTTTTATTTCTTCATCTGGCTCAATACATTCACAAGTATGCACGATAGTTTCAACTTTGCCTTTTATATCACTTGCAATTTCTTTAAAACTAGTAAGCCCTGATACTGGAAAATTAAATCTATTGATATCTAATACAATTGAACTTTTTCCCTGTGATTTTTGAATATATCCATTTTGAGATAATAATAATAATGCTTTTCTAATTGTATCTCGTGAAGCTTGATATTTATTTTGTAAATCAAACTCACTAGGCAATTTTTCTCCAGCTTTAATTTTATTATTTTCAATCAAAGCCAATAAATCATGATAAATACTTTCATATTTTTTCATTATTTTTTCTCCTCTTTTTTAAGAGTCATCTTCTGTAATTTTTCACCTGTTAAAACTTTTACTACTTTTAAACATAAATTTATTATATGTTTTTTATTTATTGGCGTAATTTTTATCTGTATCGTATTTTGTTTTGGCACAAATTTTAATAGATTATCAAATTGCTTTTTCGCTAAAAGCATATTTTCTGGCTCTATATTTGGTGCTTTATCAAAACATATTTCCACAAAAGCAGGTTTTTCAATAATAGATTTTATTTTTAATTTACGAGCATAATTTTTCAATCGTGCTACTTGCATTATTTTCTTTACAGGTTCAGTCAATGCACCAAAACGGTCGATTAATTCTTCCTCTAATAGGTCTGCATGTTCGTCTGTTCGTATCGCTGCAATGCGTTGATAAATTTCAATCTTATTAGTGGCGTCATTTATATATTCTCCATCTAAATAAGCATCTTCTTTCAATTCAATTATCGGTTCTACTACTTTTTCTGGCTCTTTACCAGTTTGCAATGTTTCTACTGCTTCTTCTAATAGACGACAATACATCTCAAAACCTACACTAGAAATATGACCATGTTGTTGAGAACCTAATAAATCACCAGCACCGCGAATTTCTAAATCTCGCATAGCGATTTTAAATCCAGAACCTAATTGAGCAAATTCTTTTATCGCCTGTAATCTCTTTTCTGCCATTTCAGATAAGATTTTATCTTTCTGATAAATAAAATATGCAAATGCCATTTGTTTAGAACGACCTACACGACCTCGCATCTGATATAGCTGAGATAAACCAAAATAATCTGCATCATAAATAATTATAGTATTGGCATTTGATACATCTAAACCATTTTCAATAATGCTTGTAGCCAATAAGATATCGTATTTTCCTTCATAAAAATTGAGCATAGCCCTTTCTAATTCTTCTTCACTCATCTGACCATGAGCTATCCCTATTTTTACATCAGGAAGCATAGATAATAAATGCAAATACATCTTATCTATAGTTTCTACTCTATTGTAAATAAAATATACCTGACCACCACGGCGAACTTCACGCTTAATAGCGTCTTTGATAATCATATCATTATTTTCAATTACATAAGTCTGCACAGGGAAACGCTCTTGCGGTGGAGTTTCGATAACAGACATATCTCTAGCACCTACAAGAGACATATGCAGTGTACGTGGTATAGGCGTTGCACTCAAGGATAATACATCGATATTTTTACTTATGCGTTTTATTTTTTCTTTTTGTTTTACGCCAAAACGCTGTTCTTCATCAACAATCAATAAACCTAAATCTTTAAATTTTACTTTTTTCTCATTCAAAATACCATGAGTACCAATCAAGATATCAATTTGACCTGTTGCCAAATCTTCTAAAACTTTCTTTTGTTCTTTTGGGCTATTAAATCTACAAATAATACCGATTTTCGGTCCAAAATCATTAAAACGATTGCTAAAAGTCTGATAATGTTGTTGCACTAATACGGTAGTTGGCACTAATACAGCAACTTGTTTGTTGCTCATTACAGCTTTAAAAGCAGCTCTAATAGCTACTTCTGTTTTACCAAAGCCTACATCACCGCATAAAAGTCTATCCATAGGAACAGGTTTTTCCATATCTGCTTTTATCTCTGCTATCGCTTTTAATTGGTCAGGTGTTTCTTCATAAGGAAAAGCATCTTCAAATTCTTTTTGCCATGGCGTATCTGGAGCAAATGCAAAACCTTTGCCATTTTTACGTTCGGCATAGAGATTGATTAAATCTTTAGCAATATTTTCTACAGAAGCTTTTGCTTTTGCCTTTGCTTTTTTCCATGCTGTACCATTCATCTTAGATAAACGAGGCACATCACCTTCAGAACCAATATATTTTTGAATTAAATGCACTTGGTCTGTTGGCACGAATAATTTATCTGTACCGCTGTATTTTATATGTAAATAATCACGATGAACATTGCCTATTGTCAATGTTTCCACACCTAGATATTTACCAATACCATGATTTACATGTACAACATAATCGCCGATATTTATATCTCTAAAATGAGATATTTTATCATTTTTATTTTTACCCGATTGACGTGGTCTTAACTTTTTCTTTTGACGACCTAATATATCTTTTTCTGTGATTAGCACCAATCGAGATTGAGGGAATTCAAAACCATTTAAAAGTGAACCTACAATAAATGTAACTCTATCTTTGGATAATTCTTTCGGCTCACTTTCTCGTGATACAGGTATTTTTTGTTGTTCTAATACATCTTGTAAATATGCTATTTTTGTTTTATCACCCAAACAAATCAATATTTCATTTTTTTGTTCTAGCCAATTTTTAATTTCTTCACCTAATAAATGCATCTGCTTTTGAAAAGGTGCTGTAGATTTTACTGCTACACTGATGAGCTGTTCTGGCTCTGTATCTGCTATTCGTTGCATCATCAAAGACATATAAATAATATTATGCTTTTTTGCAGAAGTTAAAATATAATTCCAGTCATAGACAAATTCTTTTATCTCAGGATTTTCTTTTATACTGCCTTCAACAGCTTCTTTTAAATGTAGTGGTTCATCTAAAATTACATTACAATCTTTATTTAAATAAGATAAAAATATAGCTGGTGAGCCTGTATCGTCCATTTGCATCAATGGCAAGATTTCACATTTAGCTATATTGCGCAAAGAACGTTGACTATCTATAGCAAATTCACGTATGGACTCTATTTCACTGTCAAAAAACTCAATACGTATAGGCGTATCTGAATTTATAGGATAAATATCTATAATTCCACCACGAGCACTGAATTGCCCTATTTGTTCGACTTTATCTACACGTTCATAACCTAAAGATACTAATTGTTCTAAAATTTTATCATGTTCGTATTCTTTATTGAGTTCTATTTGCACACTAGAATTTTCAAAATCCTGACGAGACATGTCTTTTTGCATAGCAGCATTGGTAGTCGCTAAAATAATGACAGGCTCTTTTCTAGTGAGCATTCCCAAAATTTTCATTCTCTTAGCTTTTAATTCTAAGCTTTTTGCTGTAGCACTTACAGACATGACATCTAATGCTGGCAATTCCCAAATAGATGCTTCTGGCAATAATGAAGAGAAATCATTATACCATTCTTCTACACCATCTTGATTATGTGTAATAATAATTGTCGTTTTAGGATTCTGTTTATATGCATTAGCAATAACTATATGTTTTTGTGTACCTGCTAAGCCATAAATATAATTTTGACCATAATCTTGATTAAAACATTCATTTATCTTAGTTAAAGTTACCTCTTTAGCTAATGCAGGAAAGAGTATATTCATTCATTTATCAACCTTTTCTCTATTGACTATTTTAGATACGATAAAGGGGACTGTACAATATTGTACAGTCCTCAATAAAACATAATATTCAACTTATAAATATATTACTATATTTACACTTCATTGTATATAGTAATGCAAATATTACAATTGTCTATTTTCTCAAATATCTAACTAAAATAACTAAAAGATATTTATAAAAAAAGTGTATAAGCATAAAAACTTATACACTTGATAAAAAATCCCTAAAAATACTAATTTGAAGCATTTTTCTGTTTTATACCTATTAAGACAGAAAAAATAGAAAACATTATAAACATGAAACCATAGACAAAATCGATTTTATGATTTGTAAAATTAAACAAACCTAAAAAACCTGCTAAGGCATAAAAAACAGCACTTATAAAAGCTCCGCTATAAGCATCTCTTGTATTTATACAGATTAAAGCAGCAATCAACGCCACAAAAGAAATTATTATCCCTATATTACCTATACCATTACTACTTTTTACTGTGGCATAAGCTCCACATGATTGAAAAGCCACAAATACAAAAAGCATAATCGTAACTATACCTATAATTAATCGTATATCTTTCAAAAAAATTCGCCTCTTTTAATTCTTATCACTAAAATAATCTAAAATCACTACATTTGCCCTAAAATAAATTCAAAAAAATCAATACTTATCTAAAATATTATTCTTTAAAGCATAATTCACTAAATCTGAATTCTGTTTGCAGTTCAGCTTAGTCATTATTCGCGTTTTATATGTTGAAATAGTTTTTACAGATAAACATAATTTTTGTGCTATATCCGATAAAGAATATCCTCTAACTATATAATTTAAAATCTCTTCTTCCCGTGAAGATAAGCTTTCTTTTTTCGGTGGAATATACATCAAACTATCTAATAAACTATTTGCATCATTTTCTGCTAAATAACGTCTTCCTTCAGCTAAAGTTCTTAATGCTTTAAATAATTCTGTATCTAATGTATCTTTGCGTAAATAACCTTTTGCACCTAAAAGCATGACTTCTTTGATATATTGTTGCTCATTGTGCATAGTCAATACCAATACATTTATACTAGAAATACTCTGTCTTTTATTTAATTCACGTAAGCAATCAAGCCCACTCATAACAGGCATAGATAAATCCAATAAGATAACATCTACTTCTAAGCCATCATCTAGTAAAGATAAAACTTCTTTGCCATTAGAAGCTTCTGCTACCACCTTGAAATCTTTCTGAGTAGAAAGTAATAACTTTAAACCAGTTCTCAATATACTATGATCGTCTGCTAATAAAATTTTTAAAGTTCTACTCATAATCAAAATCCTCTCTTGTTGGTATATTTTCTACAGGTATCACAATTTTTATTATTGTACCTTCATTCATTTTAGAAATTATTTCAAATTCACCTTGTAATAATTCTATGCGTTTTTGCATACTTCTAAGACCTAAATGATGATTTAATTTCGCTCTTTGTGCCGTTTCTTCATTAAAACCAATGCCATCATCAATAATTTCTAAATCTATCTTTGTCTTTGTGTAAATAATTTTTACTAATTATTCCGTAAATAATTATCGCATATTCTGTTTATTTGTTATATCGGCAAAATTCTGATTTTTTTGTAGGAATTTTTCTGATAGCACTATAAGAAAAAAACTTATAAAAAAATAGAGTAGAGAATTTATCTCTACTCTATTTAATAGCATATTTATTATTTACCTACAGCTAAAGCTGCTTTTACAAAGTCACGGAATAATGGTTGTGGATTATTTGGACGAGATTTTAATTCTGGATGGAACTGAGAAGCTACAAACCAAGGATGAGCTTTTACTTCTACGATTTCTACAAGTCCATTATCTGGGCAAACACCAGCAATTACAAGACCAGCATCAGTGAGTTCTTGTTTAAATTCATTGTTGAATTCAAAACGATGACGATGACGTTCATGAATTAATTCACTGCCATAAGCTTCATAAGTTTTTGTACCTGGTGTTACTTTACATGGATAAGAACCAAGTCTCATTGTACCACCTTTATCTTCAACATTGATCTGAGAAGACATTAAAGCGATTACTGGATGATTTGTTTCTGGATTGAATTCAGAGCTATGAGCATCTTCCATACCACATACATGGCGAGCAAATTCAATAACAGAACATTGCATACCAAGGCATAAACCTAAGAATGGGATTTTATTTTCACGAGCGTATTTAATTGCGGAAATTTTACCTTCAACACCACGATCGCCGAAACCACCTGGTACTAAGATACCTTTGCAACCTGCAAATACGTCGCTTAAATCAGTGCCTTCTTTTTCAATTTCTTCAGCGTTAACCCATTTGATTTTTACATCTGTAGAATTGTAGATACCTGCATGATGTAATGCTTCTGTAACAGAAATATATGCATCTGGTAATTCTACATATTTACCTACAACAGCAATTTTTACTTTATTTGCAGGATTTTTAATACGATGAACCATACGTTCCCATTCTTCCATATGAGCTGGGCGATAATCCATTTCTAATTTTTCAAGAACAATTTTATCAAGACCTTCTTTTTGCATCATTAAAGGTACTTCATAAATTGTAGAAGCTGTCATATTCTGGATAACTGCATCTGCATCTACGTCACAGAAAAGAGCTAATTTTTCTTTCATATCTTTAGAAAGTTCTTGTTCTGTACGGCAAACAAGAATATCTGGCTGAATACCAATGCTACGAAGTTCTTTTACGCTATGCTGAGTTGGTTTTGTTTTTAATTCGCCAGCAGCAGAGATAAATGGAATTAAAGTTACATGAATGTATAATACATCGTGTTTACTTACTTCTTTTTTAACCTGACGAATAGCTTCGAGGAATGGAAGACTTTCGATATCCCCTACTGTACCACCGATTTCAGTGATAACTACATCTGCATCATCATGAGCAGCAACGTCATATACACGTTGTTTAATTTCATTTGTGATATGTGGAATTACCTGAACAGTTTTACCGAGGTAATCACCACGACGTTCTTTATTTAATACAGACCAGTAAATTTTACCAGTAGTTACGTTAGAATTTTTTGTAAGATTGATATCAATAAAACGTTCATAATGTCCAAGGTCAAGGTCAGTTTCTGCACCATCTTCTGTTACGAAAACTTCACCATGCTGATAAGGACTCATAGTACCTGGGTCAATGTTAATATATGGGTCAAATTTTTGAATTGTTACTTTAATACCACGGCTTTTTAATAAACGACCTAAAGAAGCTGCTGTGATACCTTTACCTAAAGAAGAAACTACACCGCCAGTAACAAATATATACTTTGCCATTAAAAAAACTCCTCCTCTATATATCTAAATTATGCTTTATCTGTATCGTCTTGAATGCCTTCTAATAAAGAAGTACGACGTCTATTGGACATTGCTTTCATTTTGCTAGTGCTAGAAGAACTACTAGAAACACTACTACGTTTTGTTTCTGGTGGATTCCATTCTACAAGACCCCACATACCATTACCTGTATGTTGAAAACGAGCGTCCATATTAATAAGTGTATATACTTCAGATATAGAAGCAGATAAGGACTGCACTGGTTTACATTTTTTCTCTATTACTTCTAAAATAAGGTCTTTAAAAAAGATAGGTTTATTAGCTAAATTTAAGATATAGTATGCTACATCTGTTTCTGAACTATGCAGAAAATCCATCAAGTATTTCCTCCCAATTATCATTTACATTAAAAATTATTACATTTTTTCTGGTGCATTAACACCTAAAATTGCAAGTGCATGAGCTAATACATATTTTACTGCTAAACAAAGAGCAAGTCTTGCTCCTGCTAATTTTGCATCTACACCTAAAATACGGCATTTATTATAGAAACTATGGAACATAGATGCTAAATCATGTACATATGTTGCAATACGATGTGGTGCTTTATTTTTAGCTGCTGTTGCAATTTCATCTGGATAAGATAATAACTTTTTAATTAAAGCAATTTCTGCTTCATCTGTCAATAAAGAAAGCTGTGGATTTTCAGTTGTTTCAATACCAGCTTCTTTCATTTGACGGAAAATACTACAAATACGAGCATAAGCATATTGAACATAGTATACAGGATTTTCATTAGATTGAGATTTTGCTAAGTTTAAATCAAAATCAAGCTGACTGTCTAAAGAACGCATGATAAAGAAGAAACGAGCTGCATCAGCACCTACTTCTTCGATTAATTCAGATAAAGTTACGCTTTGACCTGTACGTTTAGACATTTTTACAAGTTCACCATCACGATAGAGGCTTACCATTTGTAATAATAAAACTTCTAAATCATCAGCATTATAACCAAGTGCTGCCATTGCTGCTTTTACACGGCAAACATAACCATGGTGGTCAGCACCCCAAATATTGATGAGTTTATCAAATTTACGTTCAAATTTATTATCATGGTATGCAATATCTGCTGCTAAATAAGTAGGCACGCCATTATCACGGATAACTACGCGGTCTTTATCATCACCATAAGCAGTGGATTTTAGCCATAAAGCACCATCTTGTTTATACATGTTGCCATTAGCTAAAAGTTTATCACAAACAGCATTAACAGCATCTGGATGAAGTGTTCTTTCACTGAACCATACATCAAAATGAACATTAAATGCAGCTAAATCTTCTTTTAATGCTGCTAATTTTTCTTTTAATGCTAATTCTTTAAAGATGGATAATCTTTCTTCATCAGACATATTTAAATATTTATCACCATCTTTAGCGATAATGCGTTTTGCTGTTTCAATGATATCTTGACCATGGTAACCATTTTCTGGGAACTCTACTTCTTTACCCAATAATTCAAGGTAACGAGCATTTACAGATAATGCTAAGTTATCAATCTGTTTACCAGCATCATTTATATAATATTCACTAGAAACATTATATCCTGCTGCACGCATAAGATTTACTAAAGCACTACCAAAAGCAGCTCCACGACCATGACCTACATGAAGTGGACCAGTAGGGTTAGCACTTACATATTCTACTTGAATTCTTGGTGTTTCTTGTTTTGGTAAATTACCATATTCACTGCCAGCTTTTAATAAATTAGCTAAAGCATCATAAATAACATCAGATTTTAAGTAAAAATTAATAAATCCAGGTCCTGCAATTTCTGTTTTTTCCAAAAAAGTAGCATCTAAACGGCTTACAATTTCTTCAGCAATTTTTCTTGGTGCTACATGAAAAACTCTAGCTGATTGCATAGCAATATTAGATGCGAAATCACCTAATTCTTTCTTTGGTGGTACTTCTAAAATAACAGTAGGTAACTGTCCTTCAGGAAGTGCCTGCTCAGCTATAGCTTTTGCAACTGCATCTTTGATGGCTTGTATAAGCAAATCTTTAGTATCCAATCAAAATCCTCCTAAGTTTTATATTTATCTCTATATTAATTGTATATTAGCAATATATCATTAGTAAACTCAATTTGCTGGCTCTAATCTAATCATAAGTTCATTATCACTTTGCCAACTATTATTTATATATAAAGCATAATCTATTTTTATAATAGAATTCATGCCTGTAATTATTTCCAAACGATGTGTCTTTACCTTCATTTTTAAATTACCATAAGGTGTTATATAATCGCTTACACTTTCTTTTCCTTCGACAAAAACTTGCTGTTGTTGTACGCCACCCGTTCGCGTAAGCGTCAGGCTATTTTCCTGTATTTTCAACATCGTTGAAGTTTCTTTTTCTTCATTTAAATCTTTTTCTTTATAAATGACATACAAAATACCATTTTTTGTATAAGCATTAGCCAATGCTTTCATTTTTATTGTATTTTGTTTATCATTTTTTTGTTTACTGTTAATTTTAACAATAACTTTGTTCATTAAATAGATAATCTCCCTATAAACACATTAAGTTTTATTATAACTTAATCTTTATACCTTGCCAACTGTATTTAGAGAATTATCCTTTAAAAATAGCTGTAAATTTTTTAATCATCTTCACAGGGCGATAAGACTCTTTTGCTTTTCTTAAACCTTCAATACCCATATCCTCTTCACGATTGATATAAGTCATATCTTGCCAAGTATTAGCTACAAAAGCTTGATTGATAGCTGTATATGCACCATTGACATCTGGATCAGCTTTCTCTACGTGAATAACAGCTGTGTCTTCATTTAACTGCTCACCAAAAGTAAATGCCATTACTTTATTAACCAAAAATAATGCTCCACCTTTTAATTTTAACTGCTCAAAATTATTAAGCACTTCAATGATAGCATCTCGTTCAGCTCCGATAAATGGGTCATCAGGAGTAAGTGCTAAACGTTTTTTATACCAGCCATTAATCGTTATCTTACATAATGTTATTATATCATTATTAATTGGCAAATATTTAGCTTCTGGATAATTTTTTCGGAAACTATTCAAATGATTTTTCTTAGAATGGAATTTTCGTCCTGATAAATTTATTAAATCTATAGCATTATAGACATAATCATCATCATCGCGATTAGTTGAAAACTCAAATTCTCCATTAGGATAATTTTTTAATTCTTCAACGATATTTTCTTCTAAGCCAGAAAGTGTGAATTCTATATTCTTATCATTAAAATATGCTTTTAATTTATCAATAGCTTCAAATAATCTATCTTTTTTACAAAGTGGCTGAAGTGCAAATTCACTGTCATGGAATTTAGCTTTGAAATATAAAATATCATCTTCAATGCACCACATAATGTTATAAGCTTTGCGCCACATAAATAAATTTGTAAAATTCAAATGAGAATTTTCATGATAGTTTAATTTAAAAAAGCTATCTAATCTATCTTTATCATTTATAGTCAATTCATTAAAAATAATTGTAATCACCTTCTTTTTTTAATCTAAAGATACATTATAGCAAATTTTAATTATTTAAATCAAGAATTCTTATTTTTACTTTATGAATTATCTTTTTAAGCTAATAAAATATTTTTGAAATTATTTTCATTTTACTATTTACATTTGTTCATTTATGAATTATAATGAACTTAAGAAATGAAACTTGAATTTTCTTTTAATTTTAAATTTTAATATTAAATAGATTAATAGGAGGATTTCATCATGATAAATTGTGATTTATTAGTAAAAAAAGCTTACGAAGGCCGTGCTAATGCTTACACTCCATATTCTAATTTTAAAGTAGGAGCTGCTGTACTCACTGAAGACGATACAATCTATACTGGTTGCAATATAGAAAATGCTTCTTACGGAGCTACTAATTGTGCTGAAAGAACAGCTATCTTCAAAGCTATTTCTGAAGGTCATCAAAAAATTAAAGCTATCGCCATTGTTGGTGTAGAAAATGATTACACTTATCCATGCGGTATCTGCCGTCAAGTAATTGTAGAATTTGCCACTAAAGATATAAAAATCATCTTAGGTAAAAGTCCTACAGAATATATTGTAAAAACTATGGACGAAATCTTACCTGGTGCTTTCACTAAAGAAGATTTAAAAAAATAAAAATTATCCTTCATTAATATAAATAAATAATAAATATATGAAATAAACATCTAAAGGAGTATTTATAATGAACATCAATAAATTAATCGACCACACAGCTTTAAAACCTAATACAAATAAAGAAAGCATTTTAAAATTAATCGCTGAAGCTAAAACTTATGATTTTGCTTCCGTTTGCGTAAATCCTTGCTGGGTTGCACTTGCTCATCAAGAATTAAAAAATACAGATGTTAAAGTATGTACTGTAATCGGCTTCCCTCTTGGTGCTAATACTACAGAAGTAAAAGTTTTTGAAACTAAAGATGCTATTGAAAAAGGCGCTCAAGAAATTGATATGGTAATCAATATCGCAATGCTCAAAGATAAAGAATATGATTATGTAGAAAATGAAATTCATCAAATCGTAGAAGCTGCTAAAGATAAAGCTATCGTAAAAGTAATCATCGAAACTTGCTTATTAACTGATGAAGAAAAAATCAAAGCTTGCGAACTTTCCCAAAAAGCAGGTGCTGACTTTGTAAAAACTTCTACTGGTTTTTCCACTGGTGGTGCAACTGTTCATGACATCGCTCTCATGCGTAAAACAGTAGGAGCTGAAATGGGTGTAAAAGCTTCTGGTGGTGTTCATACTCATGAAGAAGCTCTTGCTATGGTAGAAGCTGGTGCTACTCGTATCGGTGCTAGTGCTGGCGTTAAACTTCTAAAATAAAAACACGGAGGATATCATCATGCAATATATTATTGGTGTAGCTGGACTTGCCTTAGTTTTTGGTATGGCATTTATTGTCAGCAATGACCGCAAAAAAATAAAATATAGACCAATCCTTACCATGCTTGTTCTCCAATTCGTTCTAGGATTTTTACTTTTGAATACATCTGCTGGTAATGTCTTAATCAGTACAATTGCTAACGGATTTACAGCACTTTTAAATTGTGCTAGAGAAGGTATAAATTTCGTTTTTGGTAGATTGGCTAATCCTGATGATCCTATCTTCTTTATGAGTGTTTTAATGCCTATCACATTTATCTCAGCTTTAATCGGTATCTTACAACATTGGCATATATTGCCATTTATCATCAAATATATCGGTCTTGCTTTAAGCAAAGTAAATGGCATGGGCAAACTTGAATCCTATAATGCAGTGGCTTCCGCTATTTTAGGTCAATCAGAAGTATTTATCTCCGTAAAAAAATTACTCGGACCTTTGCCACCTAATCGTTTATATACTTTATGTGCTTCTGCAATGTCCACAGTTTCTATGTCCATCGTTGGAGCATATATGGTAATGATTGAACCAAAATATGTAGTTACAGCTCTCGTTTTAAATCTCTTTGGTGGATTTATAATCGCTTCCATTATAAATCCCTATGAAGTTAAACCTGAAGATGATATTCTAGTAGTAGCAGAAACTAAAAGACAATCTTTCTTTGAAATGCTCGGTGAATATATCTTAGACGGTTTTAAAGTCGGCGTTATTGTATGTGCTATGCTAATCGGTTTCGTTGGCATTATCACATTAATCAACAATGTATTTTTAGGAATTATTGGCATTTCTTTCCAAGAAATCCTAGGTTATTTATTCTCACCATTTGCCTTCTTCATGGGAATTCCAATGGCAGAATGTGTAGATGCTGCTAGCTTGATGGCTACTAAAATAGTTGCTAATGAATTTGTAGCTATGATGCAACTTTCCAGTGGTACAGTTATTCTCTCTGCAAAAAGCGTAGCTATTGTATCCATCTTCTTAGTATCCTTTGCTAATTTCTCCTCTATTGGTATTATTGCAGGTGCAGTTAAAGCCCTCAATGAAGAAAAAGGTAATGTAGTAGCTTGTTTCGGACTTAGATTGTTATATGGTGCAACATTAGTTAGCATTTTAAATGCTACAATTGTAGGCTTAATAATTTAAGGTTAGGTGATACTATGAACAACATTAAAAAATTTAAACGCATTCATGTTATAGTTATGGACTCCGTTGGCATTGGCGAAACTCCTGATGCTGATAAATTTGACGATATTGGTGCAAATACACTTTTGCATATTTCCACAGCTAAAAATGGTTTAAACGTACCAAATCTTGAAAGATTAGGTCTTTCTAATATATACAAACTCAAAGGCGTAAATACTGTTCATCCATCTCTTGGATATTATACAAAAATGCAAGAAGCTTCTTGCGGTAAAGATACAATGACAGGTCATTGGGAAATGATGGGACTTTATATTGATAAACCTTTCCAAGTCTTCCCTGATGGTTTTCCTGATGATTTAATCGCTCAAATTGAAAAATTCTCCGGTAGAAAAATCGTTGGTAACTGCCCTGCAAGCGGTACAGAAATCATCAAACAATACGGCGAACATCAATTAAAAACTGGTGATTTAATCGTTTATACTTCAGCTGACTCTGTACTTCAAATCGCAGCTCATGAAGAAATCATACCGCTTGAAGAACTTTATCGCATTTGTCAATTCTGTAGAGATATCACTCGCGAAGGCAAATACCAATTAGGCAGAATTATCGCTCGTCCTTATGTTGGCACTTGCAAAGAAGATTTCACTCGTACATCTAATAGACATGATTATGCCTTAAAACCTTTTGGTAAAACTGTAATGAATAGCCTTCAAGAAGCAAACTTAGCTTCTATAGCTATCGGCAAAATAAGTGATATCTTTGATGGTGAAGGTGTTACAAAGGCAATCCGCACAGTTTCCAATATGGACGGTATGGATAAATTTATAAATATTTTAGATGAAGACTTCACAGGTCTCAGCTTCACAAATCTTGTAGATTTTGATGCTAAATTCGGTCATCGTCGTGACCCTATCGGTTATGGTGATGCACTTGAAGAATTTGATGCTAGATTAAATGAAGTTTTTGCTAAAATGCATGATGAAGATTTACTCTTAATCACTGCTGACCATGGCAATGACCCAACATATAAAGGCACTGACCACACTCGCGAATATGTGCCATTATTAATCTATAGTAAACAATTAAAAAATTATGGTAGCCTTCCTATCAGAAAAACATTTGCTGACTTAGGTGCTACTATTGCGGATAACTTCTCTATTGAAATGCCACAACATGGGCAATCATTTTTAAACGACTTACAATAATTTGAGAAAAGGAACGGTGCTTATTTATGCGTATGGTAGATATTATTGAAAAAAAACGTGACGGACAAGAATTAACAACTGCTGAAATTAATTTCTTCATTGAAGGATATACAAAAGGTGAAATTCCTGATTATCAAGCAAGTGCTTTAGCTATGGCTATTTATTTCCAAGATATGAATGACCGTGAACGCGCTGATTTAACTCGTGCAATGGTAGAATCTGGCGATACTATCGACCTTTCTGCTATTGATGGCGTAAAAGTAGACAAACATTCCACTGGTGGAGTAGGTGATACTACTACACTCGTATTAGCTCCACTTGTTGCTTCCCTTGGTGTTCCTGTAGCTAAAATGTCCGGACGTGGCTTAGGTCATACTGGTGGTACAATCGATAAATTAGAATCTATCGCAGGCTTCCATGTAGAACTCACTCGTGAACAATTCATTGATTTAGTAAATAGAGATAAAGTTGCAGTTATTGGACAAAGCGGTAACTTAACTCCAGCAGATAAAAAATTATATGCACTTCGCGATGTAACTGGTACAGTAAATTCTATTCCACTTATCGCAAGCTCTATCATGAGTAAAAAAATCGCAGCTGGTGCTGACGCAATCGTTTTAGACGTAAAAACTGGCGATGGCGCTTTCATGAAAACTCAAGAAGATGCAGAAGAACTCGCTCATGCTATGGTACGCATCGGTAATCATGTAGGCAGAAAAACAATCGCTATCATCTCTGATATGTCTCAACCTTTAGGCTTTGCTATTGGTAATGCTTTAGAAGTAAAAGAAGCTATCGAAACACTTCAAGGCAAAGGTCCAAAAGATTTAACTGAACTTGTTTTAACTTTAGGTAGCCAAATGGTAATCCTTGCAGGTAAAGCAAAAACTAGCGAAGAAGCAAAAGAAATGCTTTTAGATGCAATTCACAGTGGAAAAGCTTTAGCTAAATTCAAAGAATTCTTAGCAAACCAAGGTGGAGATGCTTCTATCGTTGATGATTTAACAAAATTACCACAGGCAAAATATAAAATTGAATTACCAGCAAAACAATCTGGCTATATTTCCAGAATGGTAGCTGATGAAATCGGTGTTGCTTCCATGATTTTAGGTGCAGGACGTGCTACAAAAGAAGATGTAATCGATTTAGCAGTTGGTCTTGTACTTCATAAAAAAGTTGGCGATAAAGTAGAAGAAGGCGAATCTATTCTCACTATCTACAGCAATCGTGAAAATGTTGAAGACGTAAAACAAAAATTATACGACAATATCTTTATCGCAGATACTGCTACAACTCCAACATTAATTCATACAGTTATCACTGAATAAATAACCCCTAAAAAAAGACTGCTATGGGCATATATCCCAATAGCAGTCTTTTTTATTAAATATTTCCAACTAATTCAATACTAGGTTTTAATGTTTTAGCACCTGGTTTCCATCTTGCAGGACAAACTTCGCCACCATGTTTAGCTACGAATTGAGCAGCTTCTACACGGCGAAGCAATTCATCAGCATTTCTGCCAACGCTTCCCATGATTACTTCATAAGCTACAATTTTACCTTCTGGATTTACGATAAAGCTACCTCTTTCTGCAATACCATCATCTTCAATCATCACATCAAAAGCTCGTGCTAATAATCCTGTTGGATCTGCAAGCATTGGATATTTAATTTTTTTGATAGTATCAGATGCATCATGCCATGCTTTATGCACAAAATGAGTGTCGCAAGATACACTGTAAATTTCACAATCTATATTTTTAAAATCAGCATATTTATCAGCTAAATCTTCAAGTTCAGTCGGACAAACAAAAGTAAAATCAGCAGGATAAAAGAAAAATACTGACCATTTTCCTAAAACATCAGCCTTTGTTATTTCACGAAACTCACCATCAACAAAAGCCTGAACCTTAAAATCAACGATTTCTTTATTAATTAATGACATCTAACTATCCTCCATTTAAATAACATTTTCTAATTGATAATAATTATTATTTTATATTAATATAATATCATTTTATTTCCCATTAGTCAATAATAATTATCATTATCTATATTTCTAAAAAATTGTTCTGTATTTATCAAATATATAGAATATTATTTTATCTTTATCTTATTGTATATATAATTAATAAATTATTATAATATACACATACAAAATACTAAGGAGGTGATTATATGACTTACGATTTGATTATTCAAATAATCAAAATATTATTATCTAATAAAACTTATATTTCTGTATCAAATATTGCTGATAAAACTAATGTTTCTACAAAAACTATTTATAATTATTTAGAAAAACATAGTTTTTTAGAATATATATATCCTTGCACTTTAGAAAAAAGACAAAAACAAGGTGTTCGCATATTAGGAAATGAACAAGCATTAAATAAATTAAAACAGAAATTATCTATTTATGAACAAGAAAAAAATTTATATACACCTATTTTAAATCTTGATTCAACTACTTTTATATTACATTCTTTATTCAGTACCTCTTCTAGTATAACTATACAAAGTTTAGCAGAAAAACTATATAGTAATTCTGTTGCTATTTCATCTATATTAAACAAAATCAATTTATGGTTAAAAAATTATGATTTGCAATTATCAAAAAAAAGTAACTGGGGTTGCCAAATCTTAGGTGAAGAAAAAAATATTCGTCTTGCCTACAAAGATTTCATTATAAAAAGCAATTATCCTATTAAAACTTTAAAAATTAATACTATTGATCGTTTATCTGATGAACATTATCGTAAATTAATTCTTATTTTTGATAAACAAGAAACAGATAAAGTTATTCAAATTATTTCGTTAGCTGAAATAGTATTAAATAATAAATTCACAGATAATGATTTCTATAAATTAACTGTACAAATACTAATATTGATAAAACGTGTACGTCTAGGTAAGTTTATTTCTTATAAATTAAATAATATCGAAAATATTCCAGAGTTTTTAGCAGCTCAAATTATAAAAAACCATATTGAAGATATTATAAAATTTAAAATTCCTAATGATGAGTTATTAGCTTTAACACAAAATATACTATCTGCAAGAAAACAAAAAGAAGATACTATAAACTCATCTAAGGATGAATTCATAACAGAACTAACAATAAATAGATTTGTAAAACGTATATCTGACTGTTTAAAAATTAATTTATTACAAGATAAAACCTTTATAAATAATTTAATACTTCACCTTGTTCCAGCTGTTAGACGTAGTAAATATGGTACAACTGCTGAAAATCCTTTATTAAATAAAATAAGATATGAATATACTGATATTTATTTAGCTGTCTTAACATCTATTGAAGAATTAGAAGTATCTGAGAAAATTTTTCTTGATGCTAATGAAATTGGTTACATTTGCTTACATGTTGTCGCAGCAATTAATCGCTGTCAAAAAGGCGGATATATAAAAGTTTGTTTAGTTTGTGATAATGGTATCACTATTACAAATTATTTAGAAAGTACTATTACTAGATATTTACCTGAAATAAAAATCATAGAAAAATGTACTAGTAGTGAATTCTCAAACTTAAAATTAGCAAATTTTGATCTAATTTTAGACTCTACTAATTTAATAAAAAATAATGATAGTAAAATTTTAAAAATAAATGAATTTTTACAAAAAGAAGAAATTCATTATATCCAAAATTGGATATTAAGTAAACATTTATTAGATTTTAATGAAGATGCACCTTCTATTCAAGGAAAAATCTTTTATTTTCATGATGATCTTCCTGACAGAGATAGTGTTTTAAATAAATATGGAAAATATTTATTTGAAAATGGCTATGTTATGAAAGGATATGATAAAAGTCTTATAGCACGTGAAGAAAGAGTATCCACTGCTATGGGACGATATGTAGCTGTTCCTCATGGTTCTAAAGATTTAGTTTTAAAACCAAGTTTAGTCATAGTAAATCTAAAAACACCTATTTTATGGGATGATGAATTTCGTGTAGATTTAATTTTTATTTTAGCTGTAAACTTTAATAAAGTACAAATTAATAAATATTTTTTCTCAAAATTATATGAAATTATAAAAAATGAAGAACTTATATCTGCTATAAAAAAATCAGATGATATAAGTGAAATAGAACAATTATTTTTATAGAAAGAGGTCATAAAAATGAACATTTCCGATTTATTAATTAAAGACAACATACTTTTGAATCTTTCAGTTTCTAGTAAATTAGACGCTTTCAAAGAATTATCTAGTAAATTACTAATAAATAACTGTATAAATGATCAAAAAGAATATATTAATGCTCTCATTAAACGTGAACAAGAATTTAGTACAAATATTGGTTTTGGAATTGCTATTCCACATGCTAAAGATAAATCTGTGAATAAAGCCTCAATAGCTATTGGTACTTTTTCTCCTGGTCTTAATTATGAAGATGGCGAAGCTCCTGTAAAACTTATGTTTTTATTAGCAGTTCCTACAGAAAGCGATAATCTTCATTTAGAAATTTTAAAAAGATTATCTAGAAAAATTATTGATACCAAATTCAGAGAAAATCTCTTATCTGCTAAAACTGTAAATGACATTTTTAAAATAATGGAAACAATTTAATAAAAGGAGTGTTTTTTATGAAAATAGTTGGTATTACCGCTTGTCCTACTGGTATAGCCCATACTTATATGGCTGCCGAAGCTTTAACAAAAGCCGCTCAAGAAATGGGTCATGAAATTAAAATTGAAACGCAAGGTGTTGAAGTAGAAAATATTCTATCTGATAATGACATACAATCAGCTGATATTGTTATTATTGCTTGTCAAAAAACTGTAGATTTAAGTAGATTTGAAGGTAAACGTGTTACCGAAATTCCTATTGAAAGAGCTGTAAAAAATCCGCAAAAAGTAATTCAAGATGCTATTGATGGTAAAAATATTAGTATATTTGAATTAGCTAAAGAAGATAAAGCTAAGAAAAAAGCTCAACAAACTGGAATTTATAAACATTTAATGTCCGGTGTAAATTTTATGTTACCATTTGTTATTTCTGGTGGTATTTTAATAGCCTTTAGTTTTATGTTTGGTATTAAGGCTAGTGATCCTAATGATCCTAGTTTCAATGTAATTGCAAAAGCTTTAAGTGATATTGGTGGTGGTGCCGCTTTTGGAATGATGGTTCCTATGTTAGCTGCTGGGATTGCATATTCTATTGCAGGAAAACAGGGTATGTGCTCTGGTATGGTTGCTGGTGTAATTGCCAAAAGTATTGGAGCTGGCTTTTTAGGTGGTCTTATTGGTGCTATTTTTGCAGGCTATTTGACTAAAACTCTTATGGAAAAAATTCACTTACCAAAAGCAATTCAAACCTTAAAAGGTCTTATTTTAGTTCCTCTTATTTCTGTATTCATCACTGGTATGTTTATGATTTTCATCGTAGGAGAACCAGTTAAATTTTTATTAGATGGATTAACTAATTATTTAAATTCTATGGATTCTTCTAATGGCGTTATTTTTGGTTTAATTATTGGTGCTATGATGGCTTCTGATATGGGTGGTCCTATTAATAAAGCAATCTCCACGTTCTCTATTGCTCTTATGTCCACTGGAGTTTATGCACCTATCGCTGCTTGTATGGTTGCTGGTATGACACCTCCTCTTGGATTAGCATTAGCTACTGTATTATTTAAGAAAAGATTCACTAAAGAAGAACGTGAAGCTGGAAAATCTTGTTGGGTTTTAGGATTATCTTATATTACAGAAGGAGCAATTCCTTTTGCTGTAGCTGACCCAATTCGTGTAATACCAGCCTTAATGTTAGGTTCTGCTGTTGCTGGCGCAATATCTTTAGGAGCTGGTTGCGCATCACTTGCCCCTCATGGTGGAATTTGGATTTTACCAATACCTAATGTTATAACTAATTTACCTATGTATGTATTAGCACTTGTTGCTGGTTCTATTGTTACATGTTTATCTGTAGCCTTATTAAAACGTAAAAATAATTACGAAGATTAAAATTATTCAATAAATAAAAGGAGATTATATTATGCTTTATAACATGAAAGAATTATTAACTATTGCTAAAGAAAACAAATTTGCTGTTCCAGCTTTTAATATAGGAAGTCTAGAAATACTCCGTGCTGTTATGGAAGTAGCTGAAGAAACTAATTCACCTGTAATCTTAGAAATCCATCCATTAGAAATAGAATATTTAACTGATCCATTTGTTTTAACAGTAAAAGAATATGCACATAAATCTAAAGTTCCTGTTGTTATTCATATGGATCATGGTTCTAACATTTATGACGTTATGCGTTCTATAAAAAATGGATATACATCTGTAATGATTGATGCATCTAATTTACCATATGAAGAAAATGTAGCACTTACTAAACAAGTTGTAGAATTAGCCCATAAAGTAAATGTATCAGTAGAAGCTGAAATTGGTACTATAGGTGCTATGAATTATGAAACAGAAGGCGTTGATAATGTTTTATATACAGATCCTGAACAAGCTAAAGATTTTGTAAAACGCACTGGTATTGACTGCTTAGCTGTTGCTATTGGAACTGCACATGGATTATATCCTAAAAATTTTACACCTAAACTTAATTTGGAATTACTTAAAATTTTAAATAAAGAAGTTAATATTCCTCTTGTACTACATGGTGGTTCTGGCAATCCAGATGAAGAGGTTACTGCTTCTGTAAGCTTAGGTGTTAGTAAAGTAAATATTTCCAGTGATGTAAAAAGTGTTTTCTTTAAAAAATGTCATGAACTTCTAAATGAAAATCCTAATCAATATGAACCTTGCGATTTATTTCCTAAATGTATTGATGAAGCTAAAAAAGTTATTTATCATAAATTAAATGTTTTAAATACAATTGGTAAGGCTAATTTATATAAATAATAAAAAAAACATTCCTTAAAATTTTAATGAATTTAAGGAATGTTTTTATTTTATAACTATTTTTTATATCTCTAAAAAAACTATTATTTTAAACCAGTAATTACGCTAAATGTTTTTTCTTCATCAGGTTGTAACATAAGTAGACTGCCAGCTTTTTTTGCTGCTAAAAATCCTTCTGGTCTACATGTTCCTGGAATAATGCAAGAAGATACTTGCTGTTCTGGTGTGTACATAATCCAACGTGTACCATATTTAAAATCTTTAGTTGAAAATTGTGTTTTAAAACCATAGCCTTCTGGAGAATTAATCTCTACTATAGCTTCATCTGTGTATTTATCAAGTCTATCAGCTAAAAATACTACTTCTGTGTTATATAAATCAGGATTTTCTAATTTAGTCAAAGTTTTTCCTTCAACTTGTGCTTTTTTTATTTCATCAGTATAGTCAAACCATTCTTTTGTAGGTTTTATATGACTAGGAATACTTTCACGCAATTTAAAAGCTTCATCTGGTATATTAGCTTTGAATTCACCTTTATCCACATAATGGTGATTTATATGACACATATATTGTAGTGGCATTTCTACGCTTGTAAGATTTCTTACTTGCATACTGATTTTTATATTTGTAGCATTCGCTTTCAAACTTACACTAGGTCTAGCTAAATATTTAAAACCAAAACCTTGGCAATATTCATATTCACCGCCAATAATAACTTCATCTTCACTAAATTCAATCCATGTAGCATCTAAATCAGCACAACAAAATTCACCATGCATTGGATGTGTATCTTCACTTGATGGACAACCATTAGCTAAAAGACCTGAATGAAAAGCAAAACAACCATAAGTATCTAAAATATTATTCACTTTTCTTGGTCTAGAAAACATATTCTTCATGGTTAAATCAATGCCATCAAATTCAACTCGCCAAATCATCTGTCCCATATAAGGAAGAACAATTATTTTACCACGAGAATTTGTTACTTCTATCGCTTCTACGCCTGAACTATATTTAAATAAATTTACTTTAAATTCATCATTTTCCATGATAGTTTTTGCATTTTCAGCAAAAAAACTACGCTGTAAATATATCTTTGTATTCATAAATTAACCCTCTTTATTTTCAAGTTTCATTTTATAATAAAAATACCAACCTATATAAGCAAAGCAGAAGAAATTAACAATAAAGGAAAATTGCATAGAACCTACCATATCGGATACAAAACCTTGTACTGCTGGCATAAAAGCACCACCGATGATAGACATTACAATTATTGCACCTGCTGTTTCTGTGTATTTTTTCTCTACAGATTTTAATGTTTCAGCATAAATAGTTGCCCAGCAAGGTCCAAGTAAAATACTGATAGCTACTGCTGCATAAATAGCTGTTAAATTTGGAATAAATGCTACATATAAGATTAAAATACAACCAATAATAGAATAAGCTAATAAAACTTTATTTACAGAGAACTTAGTCATCAAGAAATTAGCAATAAATTTACCAACGAAGAAACAAGCAAAGCTAATTACCATGAAATCTGCTGCCATACGTTCATTAATATGAGGCATTAAATCTAAAGCTAAACGAATAGTAAATGACCAAACTGCAACTTGCATACCTACATATAAGAATTGAGCTACAATACCTTTTTTGAATAAGCTATTACCAGAAAGATATTTTAAAGTTTCGCCTAAAGTTTCTTTTGGCGTATTCTGATTATTTGCTACTTCTTTTACTTTACATTTTGGATATTTAGTGATTAAGAATAGAATAAAAATAGCTACCAAAATACAAATCATAATTTTATAAGGCTCTAAAGTATGTTGTAACATCTGTAATCTGAATAAATGAATTTGATCTGGAGTCATTTGAGCCATCTGACTTGCTAAACTTTCACCTTCTTGGAAAACTAAATATTTACCAAGTAAAATACCAGATGCTGAACCAATTGGCTGGAATGTTTGGCTAATATTTAAGCGAAGTGTTGCATATTTACGAGGGCCAAGCATAGTACTATAAGTGTTAGAAGCTGTTTCCAAGAAACCAAGACCAATAGCAATGGAGAAAATAGCTACTAAAAACATAGTGTAAGTCGCCATCATAGAAGCTGGGAAAAATAAACTACAACCACCGATATAGAAAATTAAACCAATCATGATTGCTAATTTATATGTAGTTTTACGAATAACTACAGATGCTGGTATAGAAATTAAGAAATACCCACCATAAAAAGCACTTTGTACTAAAGCACTAGCAAAATCGCTCAAAGTAAAAACTGATTTAAATTGCGTAATCAAAATATCATTCAAACTAGCTGCCGCACCCCAAAGTGCAAATAAACAAGATAATAACACAAATTGGAATATTGGGGTCTTATTCAAATAACCATCATCATACTGAATTAATTTACTACTTTCTGTCATTTTTAACTCTCCTTCAAATTAATCATAAATCTAAAAAAACTTAACCCAAAAAATAAATTATAAATCTTCCTCCTAGCCATTTTTATTTTTTATTATGCCTAATCACTTTTAATAAAACGTTTTACTAAAAACTATAAAATAAAATATATATCATATTTCTAGATATATATTTCAATAAAACGTTTTACTAAAACTAAAACCAAAATTTACATTCATATAATAACATGTATATTTCACTAAGTCAATATTTTCTAAAAATTTTTATTCTACATTAAATTAAAACAAAGACCCCACATAAATAAAAATGTGAGGTCTTAATATTAAAATATAATATATGCTATCGCTAAGGATAATACTGTAGAAGCTGCCATAGATACTAATCCTGGGATTAAATAACTATGGTTAAAGCCAAAACGACCAATTTTAGTTGTACCTGTACGGTCAAAAGCAACACAACTAATTTGAGCACCACCTGGTATGATGAATACTGCACAAGTTGCTGGAATAAGACCAATTAATACTTCTGCTGGTAATCCTAAGGATACACCAATTGGCATTAAAGCTACGGCTGTTGCTGCTGGACTGTATAATACCATAGAAGTAACAAATAACATTGCACCAAAAAGCATAGGATATTGTATCAATGTTTGAGCAAATACATCTGTAATAAATTTTAAATGTGTAGCAAAAAATGTATCAGTCATCCAAGAAATACCTAAAATACCTACTGCTCCAATAAGACCAGATTTAAATACAGAACCAGAGTCTAATTTATCCCTAGGTACACGACAAACTACCATGATAATAGCACCAGTAGCAAGCATCATGATTTGTAATAAAGTTGGTACAGAAATAGGTTTTCCACCTGGACCAACATTTGGCAATAAATCAGGATGAGAAGTCATTCCCACAATAATAGCAATAGCTAATAAGAAAATAACTACAGATACTTTTGCTGATGTAGTAGCATTTTGTGTATCTCTTTCCAAAACATAATCTTCTTGGAATTGACCTGTAGCTACACGACGTTTAAATTCTGGATCATCGGCAAGTTCTGCTCCACGTTTATACACGAATAAACAACCTACTAATACCCCAATTAAACATGCAGGCACTGTAACTGCAAGTAAACTAAGTGGAGTAACACCGATTGGTGCTGTAATCGCAATCATAGCCGCAGCAATCGCACTTGTAGGGCTAGCACAAACTGCCATATTAGATGCAATAACTGACATAGACATAGCACGTTCTGGACGAACTTTTGCATTAATCGCAATTTCTGCAATAACTGGATATACAGAAAAAGCTACATAAGAAGTACCACAAATAACTGTGAAAATATATGATACTAATGGACCTAAAAAAGTAATAGCACTAGGTTTTTTACGAAGAATTTTTTCGGCCATAGATATCATATAATCAAGACCGCCTGCACCTTGTAATAAAGATACACATGTAATAACAGTCATAATGATGAATACTACGCTTGTTGGCATTTCTCCTACTGGAAGACCAAAACCTAAAGTCAAAATAGCAAGACCAAAACCCCCTGCTACACCAAGACCAATACCACTAAAGCGTCCACCGATAGCTAAACAGATAACAATAACTGCTAATTCTAACCAAAAGCTAAAAATGAAAATCAACCCCTTTTTTATTTTTAGATGATACTATGTAGGTATTATTTTTACCCAAAACAAAAGTATGCAATTTACTCTTTGAATAAATTGCATACTTTTGTTTTATATTATATCATAATTTTTAAAATTTATAAATAACTATATTATTCTTTATTATATTTAGACAAAAACTCTTTTACTTGATCTTTTGTTGGATATGATATTTGCGTACCTTTTTTTGTTACACTTAATGCAGCAAAAGCACTAGCTTCTTTCATAGAAAGCATTACATCATTATTTTTTACATAACAACTAGCAAAACATCCAATAAAAGCATCACCTGCGCCTGATGTATCTACAGCATTAACCTTAAAAGATTTTAAATACTGACAATTTTCTTTTGTAACCCACATAGCACCACGAGATCCCATTGTTACTATTACATTTTTTAATCCTTTATTAACTAAATATTCTGCTGCATTTTTTATTTCATCATCAGTATTTACTGGCATATCAGTTAATATAGCTAATTCAGTTTCATTTGGTACAAAAAATTCACACTTACAAGCTTCTTCAATATCTAAATCTTTAGTTGCTGGAGCTGGATTTAATAGAACAGGTATATTATATTTTTTACCAAAATTAATTGCATAATATACAGTTTCTAAATTTATTTCTAATTGTAAAATAATTAAACTACTTTTTTTTAATTCTTCACTTGCTCTATCAATATCAGATGGTAATAAATACTTATTTGCCCCTTTTACAATAATAATTCTATTTTGTCCTGATTCATCAACAAAAATAGGAGCTACTCCACTTGATAAACCTTTTACTTTTTCTACATATTTAGTATCTATTCCTAATTTATCAAAATTTTTAATAGTATTATCCGCAAAAATATCATCACCAACTTTAGTCATCATCAACACATCAGCACCATATTTAGCTGCTGCTACCGCTTGATTTGCTCCTTTACCTCCACATCCTATAGAAAAATTTGGTGCTTCTACAGTTTCTCCTGCTACTGGCATTTTATTTATATAAGATATTAAATCTACCATATTTGAACCAATTACTGCTATTTTCAAAATTCTCACCTCATATTATATAAAAATAATATTTATTTTAAACCTGTTAATACTGAAAATTCTTTTTCTTCATTTGGTTGTACCATTACTAATGTATTAGCTTTCTTTGCAGCTAAAAAACCTTCTGGTCTACAAGTTGACGGTAAAACAAATGCTGATACTTGTTGATCTCCATTATATAAAATCCATCTAGTTGCACTAGTAAAATCTTTTGTAGAAAATTCTGTTTTAAAACCATATCCTTTTGGAGAATCAATTTCAAAAACAGCTTTTTCTCCATATTTATATATATCATCTGCCATAAAAACTATTTCAGGATCATACATATCTGCTTGTTCTAATTTTGTTAAAGTTTTATTATTCTTTTGCATTTCTTTTATTCTATTATTATATTCAATCCATTTTTTAGTTGGCTTTACATGAGCTGGAATTGTTTCACGTAATTTAAAAGCACTATCCGGAATATTAGATGAAATTTCTCCATTTTCTACATAAGCATAATTCATGTGACACATATATTGCAGTGGCATTTCTATACTTGTAAGATTCTTTACTTTCATATTTATATTAAAACATGTTTCGTCTGCTTTTAATGTAATACTTGGTTGAGCAATATAATGATACCCAAAACCTTGACAATATTCATATTCACTAACTATAGTAACTTCATTATTATTTATTTCAATCCAAACTTTATCCATATCTGCACAAGAAAATTCTCCATGCATAGGATGTGTATCTTCTGGGGAAGGACAACCATTTGATAATAATCCTGAATGAAAAGCAAAACAACCATAAGTATCTACTATACATTTTGCTTTTTTAGGTTGATTAAACATATTCTTCATAGTTAAATCTATGCCATTAAACTTTGCATCCCAAATAATTTGTCCCATATATGGTAATAATGTAATATAACCTTTTTTATTTTCTAATGTTAAACCCTCTATTCCAGAAGGATATTTAAATATTTTAATATTAAAATATTCATTACTTAAAATTACTTTATCTTCACTTGTAAACCATTCTTTATTTAAAAAAATTATAGTTTTCATAATACCTTATGTCACTCCTTTAATAATCTTTATTCACTCTTCATTTTTTTATAAAAATATCCTCCTACATAAGCAAAACAGAAAAAGTTTACAATAAAGGATAACTGCATTGAACCTAACATATCTGACACTAAACCTTGAATTGCTGGCACACAAGCTGCACCAATAATTGCCATTACCAATATCGCTCCAGCAGTTTCTGTATATTTTTCTTCTACAGATTTTAAAGTTTCAGCATAAATAGTAGCCCAACAAGGTCCCATTAAAATACTCATTGCAACTGCAGCATATACAGCAGTAAAACTTGGTACAAAAGAAATATATAAAATTAACATACAACCAATTACTGAATATACAACTAATACTTTATTTACTGAAAATTTTGTCATTAGGAAGTTAGCTACAAATTTACCAATAAAGAAACAAGCAAAACTCATTACCATAAAATCAGCTGCCATACGTTCATTTATGCTATGATCTAAAGTTAATGCTAATCTAATTGTAAATGACCAAATAGCTACTTGCATACCTACATAAAGAAATTCAGCTAAAATTCCTTTTTTAAATTTACCATTTTTTGATAAATATTTTAATGTTTCATAAATTCCTGTTCTATTTTTCTTAGAAGTATCTACAGTTTTTACTTTACATTTTGGATATTTAGTTAATAAAAATAAGATAAATACAGCTATTAAAACGAAAATCATTACACGATATGGCTCTAATGTGTGTTGTAACATTTCTAAACGAAAAATATGAATCTGTTCTGGTGTCATTGAAGCCATTTGAGCTGATAAACTATCTCCATCTTGGAATACTAAATATTTTCCTAATAAAATACCTGATGCCGCTCCTATAGGATAAAATGTTTGGCTAATATTTAAACGTAATGTTGATTTATCACGTGGTCCTAACATAGTACTATAAGTATTAGAAGCTGTTTCTAAGAAACCCAATCCTATTGCTATTGAAAATACTGCAAATAAAAACATAGTATATGTAGCCATATGTGATGCTGGGAAAAATAAACTACATCCTACAATATAAAATAAAAGTCCACATAAAATTGCTGTCTTATAACTTGTTTTTCTAATAACTATTGATGCTGGTATAGAAATTAAAAAATATCCACCATAAAAAGCACTTTGTACTAATGCACTAGCGAAATCACTTAACGTAAATACTGATTTGAATTGTGTAATTAATATATCGTTTAAACTTGCAGCAGCACCCCATAATGGAAATAAACATGATAACAAAATAAATTGAAAAATTGGTGTTCTGTTTAAATACCCATCGTCATATTGAATCAACTTATTATTCTCATTATTCATAATATTCACCTCGTTATTTATTTTATGAGGTTATCAAGAGAAAAATAACCTCATAAATACCTTATTATCCTTCCACAATTTTTACACCATTACTTGTTCCAATACGAGTAGCTCCTGCCTTTATCATTGCATCAGCATCTTCTCTAGAACGAACTCCGCCAGAAGCCTTTACGCCCATTTGTTCACCTACAGTTTCTCTCATTAATCTAATATCTTTAACAGTGGCACCAGCTGTAGAAAAACCTGTTGATGTTTTTACAAAATCAGCACCTGCTGATTTAGATAATTTACAAGCCATAATTTTTTCTTCATCAGTTAACAAACATGTTTCAATAATAACTTTTGTTAAAGCTTTTGATTTTGCAGCCTCTACTACAGCTCTTATGTCATTTTCTACAGCAATATAATCTTTATCTTTTAACACTCCCACAGGAATAACCATATCTACTTCAGTTGCACCATTTTCGATAGCATTTTTAGTTTCAAATACTTTTACCTCTGTTGGTGTAGCACCTTGTGGAAAACCAATAACTGTACAAACTTTTACATTTGTATCTTTTAACTGCTCAGCTGCATATTTTACCCAAATAGGACTTACACATACAGACATAAAATTATATTTTTTAGCTTCTAAAAGTAATTTATCCAAATCTTTCTTTTGAGCATCTGTTTTTAATAATGTATGATCTATCATTTTTGCATAATCCATAATTTTTCCTCCTAAATACTAGCTAGCTCTTCTTTCTGAAATTATGACAACATTTTTATGAACAAAAGTAAATAGATTTAGAAAAATTTTTCATTATTTTTTTACATAATTTCAACGCATGTAAACTAATAAAAAAAACTCACATTAATTTTATCTTAATTAATGTGAGTTTTTTATTAGTTTTCTATTTTAATAATTCTTGTGCTGTATATTGATCTGTAATTAAAATATTAGCAATTTCACCAACTAAAGTTGCTTTTATTGCTGAAATTTTACGTTTACTTCCGGCTACTAAAACACGTTTTTCCTTTTCTTTCAAATCCTCTAGTTTTATTCCTACTGTACGTTCATCTAATTCTTTATCACAAATATTACCCTGAGCATCAATAAATCTTGAACAGATATCACCCACTGCTCTATTTTGTATAATATCTCTATCTTTTTTATCAATATAACCCAATCTAAATAATAAAGCGTCATTTTTTACAGTACCTACTGTAAAAACAGCAATATTAGCCTGTCGTCCCAAATCTAAAATCTTTTTAATATGTTTATCTCTTTCAATTAATTCTTTTATCTGTGCAGTATCAAACATTACTGGAAGCGGTAAATATCGTCCTACTGTAGAAAACGCTTCTGAAAATAATTCTACTACTTCGTAAGCGTATGTATTGCTTTGTGAATGACTTATCCCACCCTTTAATTGTACAATCTGCACGCCTTTTAATGCTTTATGTTTTAAATTTAAAGCCATATTATAGATAGTAGTTCCCCAACTTACACCAATAATATCGCCATCTTTAACTATTTCATATAAATAATCCGCTGCTTTCATACTTATGGATTTTTTAATCTCATTTGTCGTATTTAAAGGCGCATAAGCAATCTTTACCACATCTAAATTATATTTCTCACATAAGGCTTCTTCTAAGGAGCTGTTATCTTCTATAGGGTCAGCTATATTTATCTGTACAAAGCCTTTTTCTTTTGCATATTGCAATAATCTTGATACTGTAGGTCTTGATAGATTTAATTTATTGGCTATCTGTTGTTGGCTATAATCTGATTTATAATAAAGCTTGGCAACATCAATGCTAAGTCTATCCTTATTTTGTTCCATCAATTACCCCTCCTTTATATTATATTAAACTGCAAAATTAGCATTTATATCTTAACATATAAAAAATAAAAGAAAAAGCCCACAACCAGAAAGATTGTGAGCTTTGTATTCTCTTTGATAATCGTATGTGATTAACGTTTGGAGAACTGAGATGCTTTACGAGCTTTTTTGAGACCGTATTTACGACGTTCTTTTTCACGTGGGTCACGTGTTAAGAATCCAGCTTTTTTAAGAGCAGGACGAAGTTCAGCATCAAGTTCTAATAAAGCACGGGAAATACCGTGACGAATAGCACCAGCCTGACCGGAAGGGCCACCACCCTGAACGTTAGCGATAACATCATATTTATCAGCTGTTTCAGTTAAGTTAAGAGGCTGTTTAACGATTAAATCTAAAGTTTTAATGCCGAAATATTCATCAATATGACGGCCATTGATTACAACGTTGCCTTCACCTGGAACCAGACGAACTCTAGCAACTGAAGTCTTTCTGCGGCCTGTGCCGTAGTAGGATACTGCCATTATATTGTTCCTCCTTCCAAGTATTATCTAATATTTAATTCCAAAATTTCTGGTTTCTGAGCAGCATGTGGATGTTCTGGGCCAGCATAAACATTAAGTTTTCTGTACATCTGTGCACCTAATTTATTTTTAGGAAGCATACCACGAACAGCTATTTCTACAACTTTCTCAGGCTGTGTTGCGAGCATTTTCTGAGGAGTTGTAAAAGTTGTGCCTCCTGGATATCCAGAATGACGGAAATAAGTTTTATCAGTTAATTTTTTACCGCTGAATACCACTTTATCAGCATTAACTACGATGACAAAATCACCAGTGTCAACATGTGGTGTGAATGTTGGTTTATGTTTACCGCGAAGTACTTTTGCAACTTCAGCAGCTAATCTACCTACTGTCTGGCCTTCTGCATCAACTACGTACCATTTACGTTCAACGTTAGCAGCGTTTGCCATGAATGTTGTTTTCACTTGTATATCCCTCCCTGTACAATTTTCAACTATTTAATATTGAATCTTTTTTCTCAATAGATGTCCTTTGCACGGTTCCGGGGCTAGTGGAAGCCGTCATCGAACGTCATACGAAGATATTTTAAAGTAAATGACTTCTAAAGTCAAGTATTTTCTTAAATAAATTTTACAATATTTTTATTGCAGTTTAATAAAAATCTTACAACTTTGCACTTAAAGCTATATAATGTTCTAATTTTTTTATATAGCTTTGAGCCAATTTACTTAAATGATTATATTTATTATAAATATAGCCCACACAGATTTTTTCATCACTATCAAGTGGAATGGCAATTATATTTGTACCATTTAAATCTTCACTCAATACACCTGTAGATATCGTATAGCCATTTAAGCCTATAGCTAAGTTAAATAAAGTCGCTCTATCACTAACATAAATATTTTTACGATGAGATATTGTTGAATGTATCTCTTCGGCAAAATAAAAAGAATTATAAATTCCCTGCTCAAAAGAAAGACATGGATATGGTTCTAAATCTGCAAAAGTTACAATATCTTTATTAGCCAATGGATGCTTTGCTGATAAAAATACATGAGGATTAGCCGTAAATAATTCTTTAAAACATAAATCATTTTCCTGGAGTATTTTACGTATTACTTGTTCATTAAATTTACTCAAATACAATACACCAATCTCACTACGCATATTTTTTACATCATCAATGATTTCATGTGTTTTCGTTTCTCTCAACGTAAAATCATATTCATCTTGAGCATATTCTTTAATTAAATTTACAAAAGCATTCACAGAAAAAGCATAATGTTGTGTAGATACAGCTAATAATCTTCGTGCTGGCTTATCTTTATGATAACGCTGTTCTAATAATTCAGTTTGCTCAATAATCTGTCTTGCATAACCTAAAAATTCCTGTCCACTAGAAGATAAAGTTACACCTTTATTAGTGCGAATAAAAATCTCAATACCCAACTCTTTCTCTAATTCTTTAACCGCATTTGATAAACTAGGTTGAGAAACAAATAATTTTTGAGCTGCTAAATTCATTGAACCACAATTTACAATTTCTATAATGTATTTTAATTGTTGTAAAGTCATACTCTTCCTTTACTCCTATTTTTTAATTATTAACGCACTTTCGGCAAACTCAAATGATAGTAAATACCTATCATACGCAAGAAAAATACTACAAAAAAGGATATAGGTGATGCTAAATACCAATAATCATCACCTATAATCGCTATAAGGTAAAATACTATTCCTCCAATTATAGATGGCAATGCATATATTTCTTCTTGTAATACTGAAGGTATTCTTTGCGCTAATACATCACGAATAATACCGCCACCTACAGCTGTTATCAATCCCAATGTAATCGCAAATAATGGATATTCAGGATAAGCATTAAAGCCTATTGTAGTCCCTGTAACTGTAAATGAAGCTAACCCTAAAGTATCTGCTAATAAATACATTTTACGAAGTTTTCTTCTCGACATATATCGTAAAATTTGGTTGCGATAAATAAAAAAGATAATAAAAGTAATGACTGTTGTAAGCACTATATATAACGAAGTCTTAAAAGAATTTGGAGGAATGTTTCCCACCAAAACATCACGAATAATACCGCCACCAATAGCTGTGCTTAAAGCTAATACCAATATACCAAAAATATCCATACGTCTTGATATTCCTACCAAGGCACCTGAAATAGCAAAAGCAATTGTTCCTGCAATCTCAAAAAAAGTCCATAAAAAAATCATAACTATCCACCTTTCTAAAAAGATTTCCAACTAATATTAATTTCTGCATACATTATACAATAATAAATTAATTTAGCAAATTAAACCCAACTATCCTAAAAATATCATTCTAATATATAATATCTATATACATATTTTTATTCAAAGGAGGTTCTATTATGCACATTTATCAACTAAAAATTCGTCAATTATTTCTTGCTTTACTTACTTTTTGTTTTATTTTTATACCAAATTCTGCATGGGCTATACAAAAAGATATCATCATCTTATATACCAATGACGTTCACTGTGGTATCGAAGATAATCTAGGATATACTAAACTAGCTCAATACAAAGAAGATTTACAGCAAAATACACCATATATTGCTTTAGTCGACGCAGGTGATGCCATTCAAGGGTCTCCTATCGGCAAATTATCCACTGGCGAAGCTATTATCAATATCATGAATGAAATAGGCTATGACTTTGCTATTCCTGGCAACCATGAATTTGATTATGGTATGGATAGATTTCTCATTTTAAACGACAAATTATCTTGCGGTTATTATAGTTCTAATTTAGTAAATACTATTACAGGAAAAAATTTATTGCCAGCTTATAAAATTTTCCAATTCGATGATAAAAAAATAGCTTTAATCGGTGTTACAACGCCTGAAACACTCAATTCTTCTACACCTGCTTATTTTCAAGACGATAAGGGAAATTTTATTTATTCCTTTAATGAAGACGCTACTGGCAAAAAATTATACACTAATATCCAAAATACTGTAGATACAGTGCAAAAACTCGGCGTAGATTATGTCTTTTTAGTAGCTCATCTAGGCATGAATGGTATCACATCTCGTTGGAGTAGCCTTGCTGTAGCTCAAAATACACAATGTATTGACGCTATCATTGATGGTCATTCTCATGAAGTTATTCCTACTTTTATAGCTAAAAATAAACAAGGAAAAAATGTTCTCATCACTCAAACAGGCACCAAACTTCAAAATATTGGTAAATTGACCATCACACCACAAGGTGAAATCTCCACTGAATTAATCAATGATTTAACAAAAACCAATCAAAAAACTACCGACTTAATCAATGAAGAAAAGAATAAATATGCACCTTTGCTCAATCAAATAATCGGAACAAATACAGTAAAACTCACCACTAACGATCCTAATACTAATACACGCTTAGTCAGAAATGGCGAGACAAATCTCGGTGATTTTGTAACTGATACTTATAGAATAGTTTTAAATACCGATGTAGCAATCTGCAATGGTGGAGCAATCCGCAATGAATTACCTATAGGCGATTTTTCCTATAATGATATTTTGACAACGTTTCCATTCGGTAATATGTGTGTAGTCCTAGAAATCACAGGACAACAGCTCTTAGACGCTTTAGAAATGGGTGCTAGCCGTTACCCTGAAGAATTTGGTGGATTTATGCAAATCTCTGGTGCTACTTATACGATTAATAGTAAAATCCCATCATCTGTAATAACTGATGAAAAAGGTAATTTCATAAAAGTAGATGGTGCTTATCGTGTTCAAAACGTAAAAATAAATGGTAAAGATTTAGATTTAAATAAAAAATATACCATTGGTGGAACTTCTTATATCTTGAAATTCGCTGGCAATGGTATGACAATGTTCAAAGACAGCCCTATACTTCAAAATGAAGAACTATCCGAAACAGATGTAATCATCGAATACATTCAAAATTATCTTAATGCCACTATCGGTAATGAATATGCCAATCCATATGGTCAAAATCGCATAATAATCATCAAATAAGAAAAGCAGGTATTATTTACCTGCTTTTACATTTCATTATACGCTTTTTCTATTAAACTTTTAGCCTTTTCAAAACTTTGTTCATCTTTAATAATTATTTCTAAATCGCCAGTTCCATAATGCCCTATATTTCTCATATCTCTAGTAAATCCTTCTTCTAATTTAATCTTATCAGGATTTAATTTTAAATAAATGGCAACATATTTATTATAAACTTCAATACATGCCATATTTTGAACTTTTTTATATGCTAAATAATATTTTAATTGGTTAGACTCTATATCATCACCTAGAGATTCTATATAATTACAAATAGAATCATATAATATATTTATTTTTTCTGAAACAGTTTTTAATTTTTCTACATGAGTTTTATAATTATTATTTTTCCTACTAATCAAATCTTTTTGATGAACAATATTTTCTACTTTTGGTGAATTTAAATGCTCAAATAAAATCAAATCATTACTATATTTCTTATACTTTACTAATTTTATATTTTTTTGCATTTGATTAATAGCATGTATATCGTATCGTGTAAAATTACTCGCAATACAAATAACACATGGTGCAGACCAATCAATATTTTTCACATATTCATAACCATATTTTTCGGCAACTAACATATGAAAAGCATCTTTATGGTCTAAAAGCCAATCTAAATAAAACAATCCTTGATTTATAATATTTTCATTACTACTACGCTTATACTCTACAATTACAGGGCAATTATTTTCATCAATTCCTATGCTATCCATTCTTCCATTAGTTATAACATATTCGCTTTTTAAAAATCGAACACCAAAGAATTTTTCCATATTATCTTCTATTAAATTTTGCAACTCTTTTTCTAATAAAACTTCTGATGGTATTAATTGTTTTACATCATTCTTTATACTAAATAACTTTATTTCTGACATTATAATCACCTACAAAATATTATCAAATCATCTCTAATTATACCAATATTTATTAATATAAAAAATTAAATCATTTATGAAAAAAACCCATATGTATATTAAATAAACCATTATAAAAGGCTTGACTTAATAATTTTATCAACTATTAAATCAAGCCTTTTTCTTAATATATTAATTTAAAAATTAATGTTGAACTATTCCATAATCTTTATAGCCGAACCAATTGCTATTTTCGTCCCAGAAGAAATGATATTCTTGTGCTTTTGGATGTAGGGACATCACTCTATATGCTAAAATAAGTTCTCCATTTTCTACATATATATTTGCTTCAGCATATTTTCCTAAAGGATTATAATAATTTATTGGATTTACATATAGTTGCCATGCCTCTTTTTGTTCATCATAACCCATCAAAAGCGACAAATCTGAATCCCCCATACTATTTATACTTCCCGATATAATATAAGCATATTTTCCTGTTTCTGTATCATATACTTGCTTTACTCTTACATATTTTACATTTGGTATTTTGGCTGCATAAATAGGTTCTCCATATTTACCTACAATTAAATATCTTTCATTATCTTTTGTTAAGAATGCAATTTGAATGGTATTATTATTTTCTGGAAAACTAAATTCTATGCCATTGCCTTCTACTTTTCCATATTTATCTGCGGAAACAGAAAATGAGCTTGCATATGTTACTCCGACAAAGGCTAACATCAAGCCACAAACTAATAAACAAATACGTATAAATTTCATGATTATGCCTCCCTTATAATTTATAATTTCTGCTTTTACTATACTATATATCTCTAAAAAATCCTTATCCTCAAAGGACAATTTATATATTTTTTTATACTATTATGTACTAAATAAATATTATTAGTCCTGCTTTATTCTCAAAACAAAACCACTATTTAAATATTAAAATAGTGGTTTTATCTTTCATTTATCCAACTCTAACATAATCTGCTGAATATCCTGTAGATACATTATTTAACATCATATAATTAGGATTGTTATTGTCAAAAGTTAAAGTATTTATACTACGTCCACCATTTACACTAATAGTAACAACTGTATAATTGCCATCATTGGATACACTTCTTACACTATATGGAGCTTTACCAAAACCTCTATCCGTTATACTCATTATACTGCCATCTCTACCTTGCCATGTTCCTTCAATTAATTCATATCCACGAGAAATATTTTCTTGATAAGCATAAGCTGATTGCATAGGTATTATCGCTTCACAAAATATTACCGAAAATGCACATAAACCTATTAAACAAATTTTTTTCAATATGTTCATTTTTATTCCTCCTTTATCAACTATTATGCTACTAAAAATATTAAAACTCCATAATCCTTAAAGATGAAAAATTTCACTGTTAGAAATAAATAAAAAAACCACCGCATAAAACGGTGGTTAATTTTTTATCTCATATTGATGAATTGTAAATCAATACCAAAATCGCCAGCTTTTAAAGTCTGTATAACTGCTTGCAAATCATCTTTTTTCGCACCAGAAACACGAACTTGTTCACCTTGCATTTGTGTATTAACTTTTAATTTTGTAGCTTTTATCGCAGCGATAATTTTCTTTGCATTTTCTTTAGAAATACCCTGTTTAATAGTGAGCATTTGACGAACAGAGCCTTTTGCTGCATCTTCGATTTTACCGAGTTCTAAAGAACGTAAAGATAAGCCTCTTTTAGCCATGCGCGCACGTAAAATATCAATGATAGCATTTAATTTATAATCATCTTCTGCTGCGATTTTAATTGCTTTATCTTCTAATTCAATGCTTGCAATACTACCACGGAAATCATAACGCTGAGAAATTTCTTTTTCTGTTTGGTTAACAGCATTACTCATTTCTTGCATATCAACTTGAGATACAATGTCGAATGAACTATCTTTTGCCATTTATATCACTCCATTTTTAAAATTCGTGCTTATATTTTATCATATCGCCAAATATAAAAAAAGGCTTTAAAGACTAACTTTAAAACCTTCTTTTTTCACTATTACTTTTAATAAATTCATTATTATTATTTACAATTATAGATTACCAAATATCACGATTAAATATGTTTATATATTTTCTCTACCAATGAAAAAATCAACCTATTTAGTTCATGGGAATTTACTCTTTTTAGTAGCATAATAATTCTATAATAAGTATTTTTATAAAAAATTTATCCATTATTTAAATTTATTTTATAAAAAGGAGTTTTTTATATGTATAAATTCTGTACTCATTGTGGAGCTAAAATGCCTAATGAAAATGCTTTTTGCACTAATTGCGGAGCTAAATTTTCACAAATTCCTACCCCACAACAAAATATGGCTCCAACAAATATCAATTATAATACTTCAAATTCTAATACTATGCCACCTTATATGCATAATCAACAAACTCAACAAATTAATAATATGCCAAATCCTAATAATATGCAAATGGCTTCACAAGAATTTGCTATTGGTCAACAATACATGGATATAAACAATCCTCAACATAATTATATTAAAGCAATCAATCACTTTCAAAAATCTTCTTTACTCGGCAATCAAAATGCTAAATTTTATATGGCTATGGCTTATTTGTATCAGGCTATGGATATATTAAAACAAAGTGCGCCTCTACAAAATAATCCTTCGCCATCTGTTAATAATTTTTCTCCTCAAGCACCATTTTTCCCTCAAAATCCTAATAATCATGGCAATCAACAATTTGCTTCTAATCCAAATAATCAAACCAATCAAAATAATGACAATAGCACTTTAAAAAATGTAGGTAAATACGCAGCAGCTGCCGCTGTTGGTGCTGTAGCTAGTTCTATGCTCCATTCTGCTTCTACAGCTAGTGCTGCACCACATAATACGGATACAAGTCCTCTTCCTGACCTCAATGCACCAATTGATCCTACGGATACAATCAATCAAACAGTAGACTCTGCCAATGACTATATCCAAACACCAGAAGAATTTGTTACCAATGTCATTGACCCACTAAGTACAGCTAGTGAACAAATAACTCCTGTTAATACAAGTGATGATGGTACAAACCATATTTCTAATCTTGATAATAACTCAGAACTTACTGCAACAGAACAAATTGAACCTTCAGCAGATACTGATATTTCTTCAGATAGTGGTGAAGAAGATTCCAGTATTTCCGATAGCGTAGACAGTCTTTTTGATGATTTATTCGGCGAATAATTATAAATTTTAAAGGAGTTTTAATATGAATAAACAGTTAAAATCCCCAAGACTAATAATATTAGTAATGATATTATCTTTAATGAGTGTATTAGTTGCAGGTTGTGGTGATGATAAATATGTACAATCCTTGACGTACTCCCCATAGCTAAAGCTAGGGGATTCTGGGATACTGACGAACCTTGCTATCAAAAGACAGTCTTACGAGTTCTCTCCACAATGGACAACGCCCTGCCCATATTTATTTATTACTTGCGGGAGAAAAAAATTCTTTCTCCTTCTTTCTTTATATTTATAGCGGCGTTTAAATCCCTATCATGATGTTTACCGCATTTTGGACAAGTCCATTCTCTTATTCTCAATTCTTTGAGTTCTTTGTTTTGATAGCCACAATTACTGCATAGCTGACTTGACGGAAAGAAATTTCCTACTTCAACAACGTTGGAACCTGCCTTTTGTGTTTCATACTTCAACTTGTTTACAAAATCGGCAAAACCTAAATCGGATATCTTTCTGCCGAAACGTTTCTGCATGGCTTTTAAATTCAAATTTTCGATAGAGATTAAGGCATATTTACCAGTGAGATACTGTGCCGTTTTCCAATGAAAATCACGGCGCATATTCGTTACTTTTTTATGCAGTCTTGCCAAATTCAGTCTTGCTTTTTGGCGATTGTTAGAAGCTTTTTGTTTACGGGATAAATTGCGGTTAGCTTTAACAATTAATTTTGCATTCTGCTTGAAAAACAGCGGAGAGATGATATTTTTCCGTTCTGAACCTGTGAGAAATATCTTTAACCCGAAGTCAAAACCGACGCTTTCACCTGTTCTTGTTAAGACTTCATTTTCATTTGTTTCACAGGAAAAATACAAATAAATATCGCCTAAAGCATCGCGCTTTATGGTTACGGTCTTTACTTTTCCGTCAATATCCCGCGATTTAAAATAGCGATATTTCTGATTGGCAATTCTAATAACATTTCCACCCAATAATTTCCAACCGGACGTTTTCAAAGTATATGATTTATATTTACGTATCTTTTTAAACGACGGAGGAGCTGAACGGACATTATGCTTCTGATTTCTGAAAAACAACTTATAGGCACGGTCTATGCGTTCAGTTATATTTTGTACTGATTGTGAACCTATTTCTTTAAGATAGCTGAATTTTGCCCGTTTTTTCAGTTTAGTTAAGTGTTTCTGCAGAACAAATTTGTGCAATGATTTTTTAAATAAACGATAGTACCGTTTGTGAATTGCAATGCAGTGATTATAAATGAGACCTGCCGCATTAATCTGCCTATGAAGTTTTTTATTTCGTTTAGAGTTATATAGCTTAAAGCAATAGGTTTTCATTTATCTCACCGCCTTTATTGTTATTCGTAGTTATATGATAGCATATGAATATACAAAATAAAATGGTCCGACTTCAATTGCTTACGCAAATTCGTCGGACGTGCCTTATATCCCCAGTGCTAAAGCACGGGGCTTTACGGCACATTTGGTAAAATTATTTTAATTAGCCTTATATTATAAATAATGATTATTATAAGAGGTGATTTATACTGTTTATAGTTGGATTTGTACTATTTATTATAGCTATTGAAATACTTTTTCCTGATTCCAACTAGGAATATTGATAAAAAATCAAAAGCAATATATTACCATAATATCAAAGAATAAATCTTCGTAAAGCTATAACAATTTGAGTTTTAACTCTTTTTGTTATAGCTTCTTTATTTCTACTTATAAAGAAAAATCAAACCAATTTTTACTTCTAAATCTTTAAAAATTTTATTATAACCTATATATTTTTTTCTTTTATAATTGACTTTATCTTTCTTGCCATGACCTCTTATTATTAAATAGAATTATTTAAAAGTTTATATACTCAAAATTAGACAACAAAAAAGGCTTTACGGAAAACCCGTAAAGCCTTGAATTTACTAATGGTGCCGAAGGCCGGACTCGAACCGGCACGTAGGGGACTACGCTTGATTTTGAGTCAAGTGCGTCTGCCAATTCCGCCACTTCGGCATATTGTGTTAAACAACAGTAATATTATATCATTCTATAATTATACTGTCAATATAAATAATTATCTTAACTTAATTAAATATATCTATTATAATGTTAATATATTTTTTAATATGAAAGTAATTTTTTATGTCACCAAAATCTGTTTTTCTTACTTTAATAATTATTTTATCTTGTATTATTTACTTACCTTCTATAACGTATGCTCAAAATACCACAACTAATACTACTACTTATTTACATTTACCAGAAAAAACTACTATGCAAATAATAAATATAGATAATTTAGACAGTAAAACTAATCATAAATACGATTTAATCAACTTCCGTCTTCACCAAGATTTAGTTGTTAACAACGAAATCATTTTACCTAAAGATACAAAACTTCAAGGTATGATTACTAAAATCCATGGCAGTAGATTGCTTGGGGAAAGTGCTATTATCCGCATAAAATTAAATAATATCACCTTAGCTGATGGCAGTATTTTAGAATTTCCTTGCGATTTAAAATTAAAAGGTGGCAAAAATTATGCCAATATAGCAAGTAGTATCATCGTTCCTTTTTCGGGTTTACTATTTAAAGGAAAAGAAGTTTCTTGCCCATCTGGTAGCATAATTGAATACAGTTTTGAAGGATAAAAAATGGCAATAGGCTTATCATGAAATAAAGTCTATTGCCATTTTATTTAAATATCTAATTCCAAACTAACTGGACAATGGTCACTACCAAAAAATTCATTGTGAATGCCAGCTTCTTTTATATTTTCTTCAATATCTTTAGATACGATAAAATAATCAATTCTCCACCCAGCATTATTTTCACGAGCTTTTCGCATATATGACCACCATGAATAAATGCTTGTTTTATCCGGATAAAGATAACGGAAAGTATCTACAAAACCTGCTTGTAATAATTCAGTCATTTTACTGCGTTCTTCATCTGTAAAACCTGCACTACGGCGATTTGTCTTAGGATTTTTTAAATCAATCTCTTTATGAGCAACATTTAAATCTCCACACATCACAACAGGTTTTTGTTTGTTTAATTCAACTAAATAATTGCGAAAAGCATCTTCCCATTGCATACGGTAATCCAAGCGCTCTAATTCTCGCTTAGAATTTGGTGTATATACGCAGACCATAAAGAATTTATCAAATTCTAAAGTAATTACACGACCTTCGTGGTCATGTTCTTCTATACCTAAACCATAACTTACATTTAATGGCTCTACTTTAGTAAAAATAGCTGTACCTGAATAACCCTTTTTTTCTGCACTATTCCAATACTGTTTATATCTAGGTAAATCTAATTCTAATTGATGAGGTTGCATTTTTGTTTCTTGTAAACAAAAAATATCTGCATCTAAAGTCTGAAAAGTCTCCATGAAACCCTTATTCATACAAGCACGAAGACCATTTACATTCCAAGAAACAAATTTCATAAATCATGCCTCCTGTTTTGCCATTTGTACCAAAATATTAGCAATAGCTCCAAACTCTTCCATAGTCAAAGTTTCTCCGCGACGAGTTGCTTCTATTCCAGCTTTATCTAATACATCAGCAATAATATTTTTATCTACACCCATGGATTTTAAAGCATTATTTAAAGTCTTACGACGTTGACCAAAAGCTGCTTTTACCACTCTAAAGAACATTTTTTCATCAATAAGTTCTACGGCAGGAGTCTGTCTGACTTTACAATTCACTACTACAGAATCCACTTCTGGAGGTGGCATAAAAGAACGTGGTGGTACATATAAAGCGATTTCAGGCACTGTATAATACTGCACTGCTACAGATAAAGCACCATATGTTTTACCGCCTGGCTGTGCTGCCATACGTTCTGCTACTTCTTTTTGTACCATTACTACGATATCTGTTATGGGCAAATGTTTTTCGAGCAAAGCCATGATAATTGGTGTAGTAATATAATACGGCAAATTAGCTACTACTTTAAATGGTTTATCGCCCATGATTTCTGGAATATTTACTTTTAAAATATCTCCTTGAATAACACGCACATTGTCATAAGCGTCTAAAGTATGTGCCAAAACTTCTGGCAATCTTTTATCTAATTCTACACAAGTAACCTCTGCTCCAGTTTCAGCTAAAGCTTGAGTCAAAGTACCGATACCCGGGCCGATTTCTAATACTCTATCATTTTCCTGTACATTTGCTGCATCTACAATGCCCTGTACAATATTAGCATCTATTAAAAAGTTCTGTCCTAAGCGTTTGCTCATATGAATGCCAAAACGCTGTAAAATATATCTTGTAACCTTCTTATTAGCAATAGTAGGTTGCTTCATTAATTAAAAATCCTCCAATTTATTATTTATTTTCAACTTCGTTAATGTCATTTTCTGAATTTAATTTTGCTAAAGCTTGATTAAATTCATCTCTAGTAATTCCATAATTATTTAATCTGCGTAAAAAAGTTTTAGCATTTGCAAAACCAATTCCTAAAATAGCACCTAATTTTGCCCTGCGAACACCAGAATTTGCAAAACCATTTAAGCGATTTAAAATTAAATCAGTAGCACTAAATTCATCACTAGGTTTCCAATTCATTGTACGCACTTTAGCCAATGCTTTACGAATAGCTTCAGGACTTGCCTGCTCTATACCGATATCATCATTTGCAGTAGCTTCTTCACAAGGTACAAAAGCATGCTTTGCATTAGGAAATCTTCTTGTTAAATATGTGCGAATTCGCTCTCCAGCTGAATCTGGGTCAGTTAAAATAATAATGCCACGTTTTTCATAAGCAGCTCTAATATTTTTTATAGTCTTAGGCAATAAATTAAAACCTTCTGTGATAATACAATCAGCTTCAACTGCTTTATTAATGGCTACAACGTCCATTTTTCCTTCTACAACTAAAACTTCTTTTATCATTAAAAACCTTCTCACTTATTTTTCAACTAAAATATTACAAATAAACTCATATTTTTTTAGTATAACAAAAATATATCAAAAAACGCAAGTAAAAAGCCATATACTCTAGACAAAAAGAGCCTGTAAACTTACAGACTCTTTTTCATCTTTATATATAATTTTCTATCTATCCTACTATTTTAAATCAATTTATACAAATATCAATCTAAAATATAAACTTCTACACCACGACGACCAAAAGCTATAGCTTGAGTATAATCTTCCATACATAAATCAATCATATAGCCATTAATCGCACCGCCAGTATCTGCCGCAATAGCTTCACCATAACCTGGAATATATACACGCGTTCCAAGTGGAATAATATCTGGGTCTACAGCTACTACACCATAACGAGCAGGAATACCAAGCGCTGTATATCCAGCACCGCCACCATCATAAGGTAAATATGCACTAGCTTCCATATACAATACTTGAGAATATGATCTCAAACCAATAGTATTCATCGGTTCTGCTGTGCCTTCACGAATAACCTGATTTACAGGACGAACTAATTGAGAAGTTTGTACTACTTCTTCTCCCACTTTAATACCTTTATGATATTTTTCTCTAACTAATAATCTATTTAAACCATTTCTTCCAGCTTGAATTACTTCTTCATTACCACGGATCATAGAGCTATCTGGCTCTTTTATCACCTGATAATTTTGTACTTCATCTCTTAATACTAATTTACTAGAAACATTTAAAACTTTTACTTTTGCATCAGTATGTAATTGAGTATCTTTACCGCCCTCAACAAAATACTTATCTTCATCTAAATTCATTGAAGATATCAATTCACCCACAGTTTTCTTTGTGGTTTTTACTACTTTTGTATCTCCATCAATTTCTACAGTTACTGGCATTGCACGATTAATTGTAATTACAGCATTATCAGTTATATTACCTGTAGATACTGTATAATCATCTCCATTATCTAACTTTATACCAGCTTGCTTCAATATATTCTTTGGATTATCATAGACCGTATTGACTACCATTTTATTACCATCTGCTACAATTGTGACATTTTTATTTGCTGTTACAAATCCAGTTAATGTAGCCATTGCAAAACATAAAACCACTACTGCAGTTAGTTTACATTTTGTTAAATTGTGGTTTAATAGGTTTTTAAAATCCATTGAATTCCTCCTTTACGAAAAGATATTATACCAAGTATTTACACTTGTGTCAAATTTCTTCATAAATATGTAACATTTGTACTTGTAAAATTGTAAATTGTAATCTAGTAAAAAACCTTATAAATAAAGGATTTTTCTATGTGTTTACACCTAAAATATGATGTATTTCATGTAAATAAATAAGGCATTTAAATGCAAACGGCTCATAAAAATAAATACAGAAATTTTACTTATAATTAATCTATTTCACATATATATCATTTATCGTGTTTTTTGTATAATTATTAATTACATATATAATTCAATTCTATAAAAATTAATATTATTTATAAAAAAACAAGATAAAAAAGCTTTTCTTTAAAGGAATTTTACTTCCACTTAAAGAAAAGCTTTTATTTTATAAATTAAATACTTCTATAGCGTTTTTAGTTGTTTGATTTGCTACTTCTTCTAAAGAAATATTTCTAATCTCTGCTACTTTTTCTGCTATATATTTTACATATGCTGGTTCATTGCGTCTACCACGTTTAGGAACAGGTGCCAAATATGGGCAATCTGTTTCTAAAAGCAATCTTTCCAAAGGAATTTTGGCCACTATTTCTGGCAATTTTGCTGAATTTTTAAAAGTAAGCGGTCCATCAACACCTAAGAACCAACCCATTTTTAATAATTCTTTTGCCATTTCATAGCTACCAGAAAAACAATGTATTGAGCCTGTCAGCCCTTTTCCTTCTTTTTTCAAGATTGCCATAGTATCACCATGAGCATCACGGTCATGTATGCTAACTGGCATATGCATTTGTCTTGCTACATCTAATTGACGAATAAATACTTCACGCTGAACTTTACGAGGAGCATTTTCATAATAATAATCTAAGCCTATTTCACCTAAAACTTTTACCTTTGGTAAAGTCATAAGTTCTGCTAAAGTATCATAATCTTTATTGCTTTGTATGCTCAAAGCTTCTTGTGGATGTACTCCAGCTCCTGCAAAAACACCATCAAAATTATCTGCAATTTTAATAGCATTAAATGAAGACTCCATAGTATCACCCATAGTGATAATTCTTGTTGTACCTTCAGCTTTTGCTCTAGCTATTACTTCTTGTCTATCTTCTTCGTATTTTAAATCATCAAGATGTGCATGTGTATCTACTAACATTATTTCACCTTACTACCTACAGGCATTGTAGTTTCTACTATTTGAAGTTCATCGCCTTTAGAAGCAGCTAAAAGCATACCATGGCTCATTACACCACGAAGTTTTGCAGGTTTTAAATTAGCAACTAAAACTACATGTTTGCCAATTAAATCTTCTGGTTTGTAGTGTTTAGCAATACCAGATACTACTGTTCTTTCTTCATCGCCTAAAGAAACTTGTATTTTCATGAGTTTATCTGTTTTTGGCACAGGTTCAGCAGCTAAGATTTCTACTACACGTAAATCAATTTTGCTAAAATCTTCTATGCCAATCATGCCATCTTCATTTTCTTTGGCTTTTTCTGGAGCTTTTTGTTCTTCTTTTTTAGCTTTTTTATTTTCTTTTACTTCTTTTTTAGCTTCTAGTTTTTCTTCTTCGATTTCAATACGAGGGAAGAGCTGTTCTGGTTTATTGATTTGAATACCTACAGGAGTTTTGCCCCAACCTTCGATATCGCTGATGCGAATTTCATCAAAGTTTTGTGGTAAATTCAATTGAGCCCAAATACGACGAGCTGTAGTAGGAATAAATGGCTCAATCATTACACTGATTGCACGTAAGCTTTCTACTAAATCATAAAGTACACGATTTAATTCAGCTTTTCTAGCTTCATCTTTTCCTAAAACCCATGGAGTAGTTTCATCAATATATTTATTTGTACGGCTAATAAATGACCATACAAGTTTGATGCTATCGCTGAGTTTCATATTATCCATGTAGTTTTTATATTCAGCAATAGTTTTTGTAGCATCATCAATTAATGCTTGGTCTACTTCACGAATATCGCCAGGCTGTTCGATAATGCCTTTATTATATTTATTAATCATACTAAGTGTACGATGTAATAAGTTTCCAAGGTCATTTGCAAGGTCAGAATTAATACGAGAAATCAAAGCATCACGAGAGAAGTTACCGTCTTGACCTAAATTGATTTCACGAAGTAAGAAATAACGGATAGCATCTGCGCCAAATTCGTCAATTAAGCCGATTGGATCGATTACATTTCCTTTAGATTTACTCATTTTATCGCCATCAACTATAAGCCAACCATGACCATATACTTTTTTAGGAAGTGGTAAATCAAGTGCCATTAAGATTATTGGCCAAATAATTGTATGGAAGCGAACAATTTCTTTACCTACGAGGTGAAGGTCTGCTGGCCAGAATTTGTTGAATTTTTCTGGGTCATCTAAATATCCAATTGGTGTTAAATAGTTTGTAAGTGCATCAAACCATACATAAATTACATGTTTTTCATCAATTGGTACAGGAATACCCCAGTCAAAAGATGTACGAGAAATACATAAATCTTCTAAGCCTTGTTTAATGAAGTTAATCATTTCATTTCTGCGAGATACTGGCTGAATGAAATCTGGATTTGCTTCAATATATTCAAGTAAGCGATCAGCATATTTAGAAATCTTGAAGAAATATGCTTCTTCTGCTACTTCTTTCACTTCACGACCGCAATCTGGGCATTTACCATCAACTAATTGACGTTCGAGCCAGAAGCTTTCGCAAGGTGTGCAATATAAGCCTTTATATGCACCTTTATAAATATCGCCTTTTTCATAAATGCGTTTGAAAACTTCTTGTACTACTTTTTCATGGCGTTTTTGTGTAGTACGAATGAAATCGTCATTAGAGATATTTAATCTTTTCCATAAATTTTGGAAGCCTGCAACTATTTTATCTACATATTCAATAGGTGTAACACCTTGTTCTTCGGCTTTCTGTTCAATTTTTTGACCGTGTTCATCAGAACCAGTTAAGAAAAATACATCAAAATCGGATAAACGTTTATAACGAGCAATACTATCTGCAATTGTTGTACAATAAGCATGACCGATATGAAGTTTTGCACTAGGATAATAAATTGGCGTAGTTATATAAAAAGATTGTTTAGCCAACAATAATTCCTCCTTTAAAAATTTGTATCTAATTTATTATACAACAAATACAAAAAAATCCATAATAAAAATATTAACCTACTAATAATCTATGGTATAATTAAAGAAAAAGTATAAAGGTGGCGATACTATGAATACTATGAAATCGAAGCATTTATTAATTTTACTATTATCTTTATTTGTATTTTGTTTTAGTAGCACAGTTTTTGCTAATAAAGCACAAGATGAAGCCATTGATTACCTCAAACAAGCTGTAGAAAATACTGCTAATGCTAAAAATTTGACTTATAAAATCAATTTATCTATGACAAGTCCACTTGCTGATGGTGATATCATTGTCGATGGTAAATACTCTGAATTGATGAATACATCTGGTAATATGAATATTTCTTTTAATAGCTGGATAGATACTATTAAATTTGAAGCTACAACTCAATTTTATACTGAGATTGCTGATAATAATTTAAATCAATATTTAAAGATGAAAACAACTCCTCTCATCAATGATATAAATCCTGACCAATGGTATATATCTAGTACAACACTTGCTGATAATGCCAATGAATTATTCTCCCAAAAAAAACAATTTAATTTAGATAAATTCACTCAAAATATTACTAATATATTTATGTATGATGTGAATAAAAATACTGCTAAAATCTATGTAACTTATACTAGACCAATTTTAGATGAAGGTATGAAAGCAGAATTAAAAACGCTTTATGCTAAAGATGATAAACAAAAGCAAAATTTAGAAAAACTAGATAATCTACTATCCAAAAATCCTCAATTAGTAGAAAGTCTTGCTAAACCTAGAAAGATTTCTTATGAATTGACCATTGATAAAAAATCTCAATCCATAACTAATTTAAAAACAGATTTCTCCAATAATATTCAAGAATTTGGTAATGAAGTTTTAGATAGTATTCCTGATGAAGAATTTTCTGATGTGAATGGTTATGTATTGCGCAATACATTTAAAAATTATCTAAATCTCAGCAAGTTTAATTTAAATATTAGAATTTCTCATCTAAACAACACTACAGTTGATGAAATTCCTCAAGAAGTAAAAACTTCTGCGCTTCCACTTCCTGAAACAGATTTACCTCAACCAACACAAACAACTCTATTATCTAAGCTTTAATAAAAAAACTCTGTTATATCCAAAATATCAATTTAGATATAGCAGAGTTTTTATTTTATATCAAATACATAAAATATCAATCATCTTTTAACAATGCTTGATAAATATCTCGTCTACTCATATTTAAAGCTTTTGCAGCCGTACGCATGGCTTCTTTTTTATTTATGCCTTTTTCCATTAAGTCCTGCACATATTTCACAGGAGAGATATCTTCTTTTGTATCTTCTTGTTCATTTAACATTTCTTCAGTAATTCCAGATACAATAACTACAAATTCACCACGAGGTTCATTTTCATGGAAGAAATTTACCAATTCTTCTAAAGTGCCACGATTAAATTCTTCAAATTTTTTCGTAAGCTCTCTACAAGTTGAAGCCTGTCTATCTTTGCCTAAAACATTCATTAATTCTTTCAACATATCTTTTAGATGATATGGTGTTTCATAAAAAATCAATGTTTCTTCTCTAAGTTTTATAGCCTCTAATAATTCTTTGCGCTTTTTGCTTGTCTTGGGCAAAAATCCTATGAAAGTGAATTTTCTTGTATCTATACCAGAACAAATAAGTGCCGATAAGGCTGCATTTGCTCCTGGAATAGGCGTTACTTTTATACCTTCCTGTATTGCTAGTTGTGCTAAATGCGTACCAGGGTCAGCAATTCCTGGAAGACCTGCATCACTTACTACAGCGATATTTAATCCTTCTTGAAGTTTTGTTATAAGCTGTGGCCCTTTTTCAAATTTATTATGTTCATGATAGCTTGTAAGCGCCGTATGAATATCATAATGTGATAATAATTTTCGTGTATTTCTTGTATCTTCAGCTGCTATTAAATCTACTTCATTTAAAATTCTAACTCCACGATAAGTCATATCTTCTAAATTTCCAATAGGAGTAGCTACTAAATATAAACAGCCATTTTTATTTTCTATCATATATATTCACCTCACCTCTTACAATCTATCTGGATAATAATATTCCATTAATTTTCTTGTATAATCACCATTATCTTCATGGACAATAAGCGCTGGCTCTACACTCAATCCACCTGGAGCGCCTTCTTTGACACCTTCAATCAAGACTATATTCGGTGCTTTATCTCGTTTTGGTTGTACTAATTGCAGTCTTTTCGCTTCAATATTATATTTGTGAAAAGCCACCATGATTTCGCCTAGTCGCTCTGGCAAATGTACCATGGCAAAACGACCTTTTCTCTTCAATACAAAACTACCTGCACGCACTACATCATCAAGTGTAGCTGTTATTTCATGTCTAGCTCTTGCCACTCCATCTAAAATATTTAAATGACCTTGATTTATTTGACGATAAGGTGGATTAGATACGACAAAATCCATAGATTGAGGTTTATAATATTCTTTTATCTTGCATAAATCGCCTTCTTGAACGCAAATCTTGTCTTGAAGTTTATTCATGACCATATTGCGTTTGGCAATTTCACAAGTTACAGGATTTATCTCCAAAGCGTCCATTTTCATTGCTCTATTGGATAATAATAAGGGAATAACACCTGTTCCTGTGCCTAAATCTAATCCTTTAGCATTTTTACGTACAGTTACAAAATGTGCTAATAATACAGCATCAATGGAAAAACAAAATTCTTTATTGTTTTGAATTATTTTCAATCCGCCAGCTAATAAATCATCTATACGTTCATTTTCTTTTAAATTTAAATTCCAATCAGATATCATCGTCATCTTTTTCTACAACATCTTCCCATGAAGCCACAATAGTTTTTTTAGAGTCTAATAATACAGTTACAGTACGTTTTTGCATATTGATAGAAATAGCTTTTCCTTCGCCTTCCATAGATACTACACGACTACCTTGTTTTGGCGGAGCAATAATACTATTTTGTTTGCAACAACCTTGGTATAAATCATTTTCATATTTTAAACAACACATCAAACGACCGCAAATACCAGATATTTTTGTTGGATTTAAAGATAAACTCTGGTCTTTCGCCATGCGAATGGATACTGGCTCAAAATCGCCTAAAAAAGTAGCACAGCAAAGTGGTCTACCACAGCAACCTATTCCACCTAATAATTTTGCTTCATCACGTACGCCAATTTGACGAAGCTCAATGCGAGTATGGAATACTGCTGCCAAATCTTTTACTAATTCTCTAAAGTCAATTCTACCTTCAGCAGTGAAATAAAAAATTATCTTATTCACATCAAGAGTATATTCTACGCTGATGAGTTTCATTGGCAATTCACGCAAGCGAATTTTCTCTTCACAAATAGCATAAGCTTCTTTTTCCTTTTCGCTGTTTTCTGCCAATTTATCAATATCTTCTTGTGTTGCTTTTCTTTGTACATCTTTTAATGGCTGTACAACTTCTGAATCTGGTACATCACGTGGCCCTATAACAACTGTTCCAAATTCAACACCACGAGCAGTTTTTACTACTACGCCATCACCTTGGGCTAATTCCAATCCACCTAACCCAAAATAATATATTTTACAAGCTTTTTTAAATCTTACACCTACAACGGTCTGCACAAAGTGCCCTCCTGTCTATTTCTCGTTTATTTATTTTGCCAATCTAAAATAAATTTCTGCAAGATGAGTTTTATATCTGCATTAGAATTTAACCGTTTTAAAATCTCTTCTACTAAGGTCAATTTAGTTAATAGATTAACTTCATCATACTTGTTTTGTATATTCAATAAATCATCTTTTATATCCTGATTATAAATAATATCACTATCTTTATTAACCTTCATCAGTAATAAGTCTCTCAATAGCATTTGTAAATGACTCATTATATCATTTATCTTATTTCGCTCAAAACTTGATAATTCATCAATAAATGACCATATATCTTTTATGGAAAAATTGTCTTGAAGACAAGATAACGCCTTTTGTCTTAAGGCTAGAGCATCATCATCAATAAATTGCATAGCTTTTAATATACTGCCACCAGACAATCTAGCAATGATTTTAGCTTTATCTTCTTCAATCTGTATTTTTTGTTGTAAAACCTTCGCCACATCTAGATAAGAAAGAGGCGCAAAATATATCTTCATACAACGCGATAATATAGTAGGCAGTATCATATCTTTATTAGAAGTGATTAAAATAAAAAACACTTCACCTATTGGCTCTTCTAGAGTCTTAAGCAAACTGTTTCCTGCTGTATCATTTAAATATTGAGCATCATTTATAATCACCACTTGTTTATCTGACAGATATGGCGATAAAGCTATTTTTGCTTGTATTTGACGAATTTGCTCAATCTTAATCAATTTTCTTGTTTTACCTTCTGGCTCCAAATAATAAAAATCAGGGTGATTTTGTTCATCAAACATCTTGCAAGAATTACAATAACCACAAGCCATATTGCCTTGTTGCGAATTACAGCAAAGTAGCGATTTAGCTAACATCTTAGCCGTCAATAATTTACCAATACCATCAATTCCTGAAAATAATAAGGCATGAGGCAATTTATTTTCTTGCAATAATAATTGTAAATCCGCTTTTATTTGCTCATGCCCATAAATATTTTGCCAACTAATCATCTTAATTTATGTAGATAAACTTATCTAAAAGTTCATCTATTTGCTTATGATATTGTGTCAAAGATACTGTATCTTCATTTTCAATACATTGATTGATATTTAATAATAAATCATCTACTTTATTTGCATAATCGTATAAATTATATTGTGATAATTCCTCTTTAGCAGAACTCATCACTACAATATAAAATTGTTTTACAGCCATAGTTACAAAATCTTTAATGAGTGTTTGATATACTTGCATCTGTTCATTATTAGGATTTTGCAATAATAATTTATATTCATCATCTACTTTTACGCGTTGCATCTGTATCATGGAATAGAAATCATCTTTCAATATGCTATTCTTTTCTTGACTCATACTGAACATCCTTTACTCTTACATATATTTAGATAGCAAAATTTTCATTAATAAAAAAGTTTTAGCCATAATTTATTTTTTATGACTAAAACTTAGTATATCATAAAGCTATTTAATTATAAAGTTTATAGACTTTTATCTACTATTTTTATTTAATCAGACCTTGAATTTTTTGCCAAACATCTTCATGAATTTCTTCTATAGTTCTTAACTGATTATCCTTTGCACATTCTACGATATCCCAATCATAGCGATTTGCCATTTCTTGATAAACTTCATGGCATTTTTCTAAATAATTTTTATCCTGTTCATGAATATCTTTTTTGCGATTATCTTTTTTAGCTCTATTATCAATCAATTTATTGCTGATATCTGGTGGCATATTCAAGAAAATAACTTTATCCGGCACTGGAAGTCCCATTTTCGTAAATTCTGTATCCCAAAGCCATGATAAAAATTCATCACGCATTTTGCTATCTTCTATTTTTACAGCTTGATGAACCATATTAGAAGTAGTATATCTATCCGCTAAAATAATAGTGCCTTCTTCGTAATCTTTTTTCCATTTCATGCGATATGAAGCATATCTATCCACAGCAAATAATACAGAAGCAGCATAGGCATTTACATCATCTACATGACCGCCAAACTCACCTTGCAAATACATTTTTACCGGTGTACATGCTGGACTTTCATAATCTGGATACTCTATTTTTTTTACCTTGTAACCTGCTTGATTTAATCTATCATATAAAAGCTTAGTCTGTGTAGCTTTACCACAACCATCACCAGCTTCAATGATTATGAGCTTTCCTTTCACCATTATTCCTCCACTATATTAATATTTTCTAAATTCATATCTTCTGGGCCTATTATATTGCCCCCGTTTTGTTTTTGCAACAATACATAATCAATAATTTCTTGACTTATTTCTTCCCCTGGATAAATCACAGGTATTCCTGGTGGATAAAATGTAATCAATTCTCCAGCTATTTTGCCTACACTTTGTGCAAATTTTACTTTTTTCGTCTTAGCAAACATTGCTTGTCTTGGTGATAAAACATAACGAGGAATACTTGGCAAATTAATCTGTACTAAAGGATTTGTTTCTTTATCCTGAAAAGATTTTGCTAATTCTTGCAAAGCATTTAATAAATACGCACATTCTTTCTTACTATCAGCGTAAGAAATAATAAATAATAAATTATACATATCAGATAATTCACATTGAATTTTATATTTATGTCGCAAAATCTGTTCTGCCTGAGCTCCACTTATCCCCAATTTACGCACACAAACAGTTATTTTTGTTACATCTAAATCATATTTGCCTTCACTGTTCATATATTCACGACCAAAACAGCTTAGATTTGGAATTTTATTGATTTGCTCACGTAAATTTTCCGCTAATTGCACAGCCCTACCGACTAAATCTCTACCTTCCATTGCCATCTGTCTGCGTGCTATATCAAGTGAAGCTAACAATAAATAATTAGGGCTTGTCGACTGCACTAAACTGCACATTTTATTAAAACGCTCTATATCTACGTGTTGTTTTTTCATATGCAATAAAGAAGTTTGCGTCATTGAACCTACTATTTTATGCGTACTTTGTGCAACAATATCTGCTCCTGCTGATAATGCTTGTATTGGCAATTTATCGCAAAAAGCTAAGTGTGGCCCATGTGCTTCATCAACTAATAATAACATATTATTTTCATGCACTAAATTAGCTATACTTTGTATATCCCCTGCCACTCCATAATATGTAGGATAAACCATTACTACAGCTTTAGCATCTTTATTTTCACGTATTACTTTTTCTAATTCAGTTTTCGTAATGCTCATAGCAATACCTAAATTTTCATCTATTTCTGGTTGAATAAATACAGGTATCGCCCCAGCCAAAACCAAACCGCCAAGTACAGAACGATGTGCATTTCTAGGTATTATTATCTTATCTCCAGGATTTACAGCTGTTAAAATCATTGCATGAATAGCCCCTGTTGTTCCATTGATAAAAAATCTAGTTTCATCTGCACCATATAAATCACTTGCCAAATCTTGTGCCTGTTTTATACACGTAGAAGCTCCATGTATATCATCTAATTCTTCCATCAAAGATACTTCCATCTTAAGACCTGTATCTGTTATCATTTCATGAAGTTCATTTGCAGCACCTTTGCCTTGTTTATGTCCTGGTGTATGAAAAGCCATTGCTTTATCTTCAATATATTTTTTCATTGCTGTATACAAAGGTGTATTATTTTGCTCCATCAAAAAACCTCCTTTTAAAACTAAATCTAGTATATCATAAAAAAAATTCCTATATAAAAATATAGGAATTTTAATCTCAATATTAAATAAATTAATTTTAACTATTTTACTTTATTTATTTCTTTTATTTGCCACTATCATTCTAACGACAGTTACAACTACAAATGCCCCTACTAAACCTAACATTATTTCCATAAAAGAACTATATCCTTCTTGGCTTTCAGGAGACATTGTAAAAAATATACCACATAAAACTAAAACAATCACTAATAAATTGGCAATAGATGCTTTATTTATGGTATTTCCTCCTCTCAAAAATACTATTCTAATGCCACTGTTTTTGGTAAAGAAAAGCCATTAAAAGTTGTAGCTGATACTTTACTATAAGCCCCAGCATTTAAGGCTATTAATAAATCACCCTCATCTAATTTAGGGCAATACATTTCTTTTTTTACTATATCCAACGAATCACAACTTGGGCCTGCTATAGTGGCTTTTTCATAAGTATTATCTTCATCTTTCAATGATATTATATCATAATCCCAATGGTCAAATAAAATTCCCGAAAAAGAACCATATATACCATCATCTATATAATACCATTGTTTTTCATCACGCATTTGTTTACCAATTATAGAAGTAATCACATTTACTGCACTACCGCAAATATATCGACCAGGTTCAGCCCAAACTTCTACATCTTCAAAATCAGCTAAACAATCATTTATACTTTTCATGATTTTTTCTGCATCAACATATTTGTCTAAACATGCTACAGGTAAACCGCCACCGATATCCATATATTTTATATCTAGTCCACTAGCTTTTAATCTATCTATTAAACCTCGTGCTAATGAAAATGCCTTTTCATATGATTTTGGAGATAAAACCTGACTACCTACATGAAAACATATCCCATTTGCTTTTAAACCATTTGCTTTTGCATAATTTAATAAATCTAAAATTTTAGTTTCATCTGCACCAAATTTTATATTTAAATTCACAATAGCATCGGATTGTTTAATCTTCACACGAGCTAAAACTTCTGCATCTGGTACATATTTTTTTATTTTATCAATTTCATTTTCACTGTCAAAAGTAAATCGCTTTATACCTACCTTACTAGCTTCAATCAGCCCTTCTATCGTCTTTACAGGATTAGCATAAATCATTTTCTCCCCTGATATGCCCATTTTAGACAATAGCCTTATCTCTCCGGCTGAAGCAACATCAAAATTAGAGCCTAATTTTATCAGCTTTTCCAAAATACATTTCGCTGAATTAGCTTTGATTGCATAAAAAACCTTCAACCTCGGTATATGTTTGCACAATAAATTATAATTTTCTTCAATATGCTCTAAAGAAATCACCTCTAATGGTGTAGCATATTTTTGTGCTAACATTGTAGCTTCTTCTTTTGTCAGTTTAAAACTTTTCATAACACTCCCCTTATTCTTCGCACAGTATCTTTGATGTGCATTAACAAATGATGTTTATAAAACGCATTTTATAAACTTACAACATTATACTACTTTTTAACTAAAATTGTTATAAAATTTTATTATTTTTATTTAAAAATACAAAAAAGACGATTGCCATAGACAATCGTCTTTTTCTATAAAAATATTTACTGCTTATTAAAGAACAGATTTAACAGTATTTACTACATTTTCAGTAGTAAAGCCGAATTTTTTGAATAAGATACCAGCAGGAGCAGAAGCACCGAAACCATGCATAGTTACAACAGCACCATCTAAACCTACATATTTACCCCAACCAAAATCAGTACCAGCTTCTACAGCTACACGAGCACGGATAGCTTTTGGAAGAACTGCTTCTTTGTATTCAGCAGATTGTTGTTCAAATAAGTCTACGCAAGGCATACTTACTACGCGAACATCAATATCTTCTTTTGCTAATTCTGCTTTAGCATCTAAAGCTAAAGATACTTCAGAACCAGTTGCGATAATGATTGCATCTGGAGTTTCTTTAGTGGAATCAGCGATTACATAACCACCTTTTAATGCTTCTTTGGAGCTACCAGGAAGCTGTGGTAAGTTCTGACGAGTCAATACAAGACCTGTTGGAGTAGTTTTGCTTGTTACAGCTAAATACCAACCAGCAGCTGTTTCTGTAGCATCAGCTGGACGGAATAAGTTGAAGTTTGGTAAAGAACGAAGCATAGCATATTGTTCAATAGGTTCATGTGTAGGACCATCTTCACCAACACCGATACTATCATGAGTGAATACCATTGTTACAGGTAAGTTCATCAAGGAAGCTAAGCGAAGCATTGGTTTTGTATAATCACTAAATACGAAGAATGTAGCACCATAAGAGATTAAGCCACCATGTAATTGAATACCATTTACGATAGCTGCCATAGCGAATTCACGAACACCAAAGTGTAAGTTTCTGCCAAGATAATCATCTTTGCTGAAATCACCAGCATCATTCATATGAGTTTTGTTAGAAGGTGCAAGGTCAGCACTACCACCGAAGAGATTTGGTAATCTATCTTTTAAGCGGTTGATCATTGTACCAGAAAGAGCACGAGTTGCTACTGCTTTATCTTCATAAGCCCAGAATTCTTCATCTTCAAGAAGACCTTTAGCATCAACTTCACCGAAGTATTTATCCCAAAGAGCTTTTAATTCAGGGTATTTTGCACAATAATCAGCAAAGAGTGTATTCCAAGCTTCTTCAGCTTTAGCACCATTTTCAGCTAATTTATTGTAGTTATCATAAACTTCTTGTGGAACATAGAAAGCTTCTTCACTTTCCCAGCCTAAGAATTCTCTCATAGCTTTTACATTGTCTACACCAAGAGGTTCACCATGAGCGGAAGCTTTACCTTGTTTTGCAGGGCAACCATAACCAATTTGAGTTCTAACAGTGATGAAAGAAGGACGAGTTTTATCAGCTTTTGCTTCTTCAATAGCTTTGCCGATAGCTTCTAAATCGTTACCATCTTCAACAGTGATAGTTTGGAAACCAAATGCTTCCATACGTTTTTGTACATTTTCAGTGAAAGCAATATCTGTGCTACCTTCAATGGAGATTTTGTTGCTATCATAAATAACGATTAATTTGCTAAGACCTAATGTACCAGCTAAAGAAAATGCTTCAGAAGAAATACCTTCCATCATGCAGCCATCTCCACCTAATACATAAGTGTAGTGGTCTACAACAGGGAATTCTGGTTTATTGAAAGTTGCAGCTAAATGAGCTTCAGCCATAGCCATACCAACAGCCATACCCATACCAGCACCAAGTGGACCAGTAGTAGCTTCAACACCAACAGTATGACCATATTCTGGATGACCTGGAGTTAAGGAACCATCTTGACGGAAATTTTTAAGATCTTCTACAGTTAAGCCATAACCAAATAAATGTAAAAGAGCATAAAGCATAGAAGAACCATGTCCACCGGATAAAATGAAACGGTCACGATTAACCCATTTAGGATTTTTAGGATTGTGGTTCATATGTTTGCCCCAAAGTTCATAAGCAACTGGTGCACAGCCAAGTGGAAGACCTGGATGTCCAGAATTTGCTTTCTGTACTTCATCTGCTGCTAATACACGAATGGCATTAACTGATAAATTATTAATGTCTGTCATTTTTTACTACCCCTTTTTTAATTTTAGGATTTATATATATTTTTATATATTTTTAAATATTTTATATAAACTTATATACTTCCTAATGTTGTATTACAACTTTCTTTAACAAAATACAACTTATCTAATGAAACAAATTTTATTATAATGGATATTTCATTTTTTTTCAACAAATAGATTTATAAAGTATCAATAAATCTTTATTTTTTCTTTTTTTATAATTAATTTCATAAAAAAGAAAAGCAAGATACAATAAAGTATCTTGCTTTTTATTAATCTTATTCAGTAACTGTAGTTTCTTCTTGTGCTTCATGTTCAGCAGCATCTAAATCTACTACATTAATATTTCTATATCTACTCATACCAGTACCAGCAGGAATTAATTTACCGATGATAACATTTTCCTTAAGACCGATAAGTGGATCAACCTTACCTTTGATAGCTGCATCAGTAAGAACACGAGTAGTTTCTTGGAATGATGCTGCAGATAAGAAGGAATCTGTTGCCAAGGAAGCTTTTGTAATACCTAAGAGGATTGGACGAGCAACGGCTGGAATACCGCCTTCTTCAATAGCTTTAGCATTTGCAGATTCAAAGCTATTGATATCAATATATTCACCAGGGAGGAAATCAGTGTCACCAGAATCTTCAATTTTAACTTTATGAAGCATCTGACGAACCATAACTTCGATATGTTTATCGTTGATACCAACACCCTGAGATTTATATACTTTTTGTACTTCGTATACGAGGTAACGCTGAGTTTCACGTAAACCACAAATACGTAAGATATCATGTGGATTAATAGAACCTTCAGTGATTTTATCACCAGGTTTAATTCTTACACCATTTTTAACAATGAGACGAGAACCATATGGAATTAAATATTCTCTAGATTCGCCTTCATCTGGTGTAATAGTAACTATGCGCATTTCTTTATCTTCGGAAATGAGAACAGTACCTTCGATTTCAGCAATGATAGCATGATGTTTTGGTTTTCTTGCTTCGAACAATTCTTCAACACGTGGAAGACCCTGTGTGATATCTTCGTCACTGGCAACCCCACCGGAGTGGAATGTACGCATTGTAAGCTGTGTACCAGGTTCACCGATAGATTGAGCAGCGATGATACCAACTGCTTCACCAACTTCAACCTGATTAGCTGTAGCAAGGTCTTGACCATAACATTTAATACATACACCAAGCTGAGATTTACATGTGAGTACGCTACGAATAGAAACTTTTTCACGTACTTTACAAATTGCTTTAGCAAGAGCTGGTGTAACAGTTTCGTTAAGAGAAGCGATTTTTTCACCAGTAGCAGGATCAATGATATCTTCTGCTAATACACGTCCTACGATACGATCTTCAAGAGATTCAATAATACCGTTACCTTCTTTAATAGCTTCAACTTCGATACCACGAATGTTGTTATTGCGAACTTTAACTTCTTTCGCATCGCTATTTAATACAGCTTCGATATATTCTTCTGTAAGTGGTGTATTTGCAGGAATGATTTCTGCGCCTGTGCTATCATAAACAGCATCAGTTGTATTTTTGCCAAGCATTTCATGCATCATGGCATGTTTAATGGATTTACGTACATTTTCTTCAGGAGCACCAAGAGCTATTGTTTCAGTGGACATGGAATTGAGTCCTTCATAAATAGCGGAACCTTTGAGTACGATTTCGCTAACATTATGTTCACCAATAGTATTGAGAGCTTCTTCATCAAGTGTAGTATCTGCAGCATAAAGAACTTCGCCTGTTTTTGGACTAACGATATCATTTGCAAGCACACGGCCTTTTAAGCTATCGCCAAGTTCTTTGATTGCAGCGCTAGAAGATGCAGCGAGTTTTGCACGTTCACGTACAAGGTTAATACCTACAACGTCACAGTCATCTTCACGAACGATAACGTCTTGAGCAACGTCAACAAGACGACGAGTGAGGTAACCAGAGTCAGCTGTTCTAAGTGCTGTATCGGCAAGACCTTTACGAGCACCATGAGAAGAAATAAAGTAATCAGACACTGTTAAACCTTCACGGAAGTTTGCTTTGATTGGTAAGTCGATGATTTTACCAGATGGATCAGCCATAAGACCACGCATACCAGCGAGCTGACGCATCTGCTGTCTGTTACCGCGGGCACCGGAGTCAGCCATCATGAAGATATTATTGAATGTATCCATGTTAGCCATCATCGCATCAGCAACGTCATCTGTAGCATCGCTCCAAAGTTTTACAACTTTCTTATAACGTTCGTCTTCAGTGATAAGACCACGATTATAGTCGCGTTCAACACGGTTAACAACTTTTTCTGTAGCTGCCAAAATTTCTTTCTTTTCTGGTGGAACGATGATATCGGAGATAGCAACTGTCATACCAGCAAGACAAGCATAATGATAACCTAAGTTTTTAACATTATCAATTACTTCAGCAGTTTTAGAACCACCAAATGTTTCAAAGCATCTAGCAACTAATTTACCAAGTTCTTTTTTACCTGTTTTGTAACCGAGATACCATTGTCCAGAGTTACCACCATGAACAATAGCTTCTTTAGCATCACTAGCAAGTAAGTTTTTAATATAACCAGCATCAACAGCTGTATCGGCTGGAACGATTTCTTTACCTTCGCTATTAACGATTGGTTCAGCCATCTTTTTACCTTTTAAGCCTTTAATTAAAGCTTCACGAGCTTCTGGTGTATCAGCTTCTAAGGAAACTTTTGTTACTTGATAGAAATCGCGAATTTCAGGAGGAAGAATTTCATTGAAAATCATACGACCAAGAGTTGTTTTTACAAGGCCATATCCTTCCATACGAACCTGAATTAATGCTTGTAATTGAAGATTTTTATGTTGATGAGCTAAAATAGCTTCATTTATACCAGTAAATACTTTTCCTTCTCCTTGAGCATTTGGACGAAGGATTGTTAAATAGTAAGAACCAAGTACCATATCCTGAGATGGAGTGATAATTGGGCCACCATCTTTTGGTGCTAAGATGTGGTTAGCAGCAAGCATTAAAATACGAGCTTCTGCTTGAGCTTCTGCTGAAAGTGGAAGGTGAATAGCCATCTGGTCACCATCGAAGTCAGCGTTGTAAGCTGTACAAGCAAGTGGATGTAATTTAAGTGCACGACCTTCTGTGAGTACAGGTTCAAAAGCCTGAATACCAAGACGGTGAAGCGTAGGGGCACGGTTTAAAAGAACTGGATGTTCTTTAATAACTTCTTCTAATACATCCCAAACTTCTGGACGAATACGTTCAACCATGCGTTTTGCAGATTTAATATTGTGTGCAAGTCCAGAATTTACGAGTTTTTTCATTACAAATGGTTTGAATAATTCAAGAGCCATTTCTTTTGGTAAACCACATTGATGAAGTTTAAGTTCAGGACCTACAACGATAACGGAACGACCAGAGTAGTCAACACGTTTACCTAATAAGTTCTGACGGAAACGACCTTGTTTACCTTTGAGCATATCACTTAAAGATTTAAGTGGACGGTTACCAGGGCCTGTTACAGCACGACCACGGCGACCATTATCGATAAGTGCGTCAACTGCTTCTTGAAGCATACGTTTTTCATTGCGCACGATAATATCTGGTGCACCTAAGTCTAATAAACGTTTTAAACGATTATTACGGTTGATAACACGACGATATAAATCATTTAAGTCAGATGTAGCAAAACGACCACCATCTAATTGAACCATTGGACGTAATTCTGGTGGAATAACTGGTACTACATCAAGAATCATCCAAGATGGTTTATTGCCAGATTTACGGAAAGCTTCTACTACTTCTAAGCGACGAATAGCACGAACTTTACGCTGACCGCTAGAAGTACGAAGTTCTTCACGTAATTCTTTATTCATTTTATCTAAATCTAATTCTTCTAAAAGCTGTTTTACCGCTTCAGCACCCATGCCTACTTTGAAGCTAGAGCCATATTTATCATAATACTCACGGTATTCATTTTCGGATAAAAGTTGCTTTTTAATAAGAGGTGTATCGCCTGGATCTAATACTATATAAGAAGCAAAGTATAATACTTTCTCTAAAGAACGAGGTGATACATCTAAGATAAGACCCATACGACTTGGAATGCCTTTAAAGTACCAAATGTGAGATACTGGTGCAGCGAGCTCTATATGACCCATACGTTCACGACGTACTTTTGCACGAGTTACTTCTACGCCACAACGGTCACAGACAATACCTTTATAACGAATGCGTTTGTATTTACCGCAATGACATTCCCAGTCACGTGTAGGACCAAAAATTCTTTCACAGAACAAACCATCACGTTCAGGTTTTAAAGTACGATAATTGATAGTTTCTGGTTTTTTTACTTCGCCATAAGACCATTCACGAATCTTTTCTGGAGAAGCTAGTCCTATGCGCATAGAATCAAAATTATTTACATCTAACAAGGGGCTGTCACTCCCTTTCTTTAAAATTCAGCCTTGCATCTGTTAAAAAACTTTTATTAAACAAATAAAAGTTACCTACATTACTATATCACTATTTCAATTTATTGATTAAGAGCATTTATAATTAATAAATGCTCTTAAATCGATTAAATTAAACCATTATATTATTCGTCAAAATTATCTGCACCAAGATCAGCAATGATATCATCTGTTGGTTCTTCAGTAGTATAATCATCTTCTACTACATTTTCTTCAGAAACATCTGTTGTTACTGCTTGACCATAAGATTCTTTTGTTGCTGTTGCATCCATATCAAGTTCTCTTGCAGTTTCATTGATATCATCTTCAATATCATTAATCATAATTTCCTGTGCATCTTCGGAAAGAACTTTGATATCAAGACCAATACTTTGTAACTCTTTAATGAGAACTTTGAAGGATTCTGGAACACCTGGTTCAGGAATGTTTTCACCTTTTACAATAGCTTCATATGTTTTAACACGTCCAACAACATCGTCAGATTTTACTGTTAAAATTTCTTGAAGTGTATAAGCCGCACCGTATGCTTCGAGAGCCCAAACTTCCATTTCCCCGAAACGCTGACCACCAAATTGTGCTTTACCACCAAGTGGCTGTTGAGTAACAAGAGAGTATGGACCAGTTGAACGAGCATGGATTTTATCATCAACAAGGTGATGAAGTTTAAGCATGTACACGCAACCTACTGTAACAGGATTTTCAAATGGTTCACCTGTACGACCATCATATAAAATAGTCTTACCATTATCAGAGAAACCAGAAGCTTTGAGTGTTTCAAATACTTCGTTACCTTTTGCACCATCGAATACTGGAGTTGCAATGTGAATACCAGCAACGTCTGGTTTTGGCATACCATTTTTATCAAAATCATAACCAATTGCACGTAAACGAGATTCTACTGTTGGATCTCCTGCTTTAATCTGCATACCAAGTTCACGAACAGCCATACCAAGATGTGTTTCAAGTACCTGTCCGATGTTCATACGTGAAGGCACGCCTAATGGGTTAAGCACGATATTTACTGGAGTACCATCTGGTAAGAATGGCATATCTTCTTCACGCATAACACGGGATACAACCCCTTTGTTACCATGACGACCAGCCATTTTATCGCCGACAGAGATTTTACGTTTTTGAGCAATATATACACGTACTAACTGATTTACACCAGGTGGTAATTCATCATTTTTAGCACGGTTGAAGATTTTAACATCAACAATTCGACCAGCTTCACCATGTGGAACACGAAGAGAAGTATCACGAACTTCACGAGCTTTTTCACCAAAGATAGCGCGTAATAATCTTTCTTCTGCTGTAAGTTCTGTTTCTCCTTTTGGAGTAACTTTACCAACTAAGATATCACCTGCACGAACTTCTGCACCGATACGGATAATACCATCAGCATCAAGGTCGCGAAGAGCATCTTCTGCTACGTTTGGAATATCTTGTGTGATTTCTTCTGGTCCAAGTTTTGTATCACGAGCATCACATTCATATTCTTCAATATGGATAGATGTGTAAATATCTTCTTTTACAAGTTTTTCACTTAATAAAATCGCATCTTCGTAGTTATAACCTTCCCAAGGCATATATGCTACGATAACGTTGTAACCAAGAGCTAATTCACCATGGTCAGTTGCTGGACCATCAGCGATAGGTTCTTTTGCTTCTACATGATCACCTTTGTACACGATTGGCACTTGGTTCATACATGTACCTTGGTTGGAACGTAAATATTTTTGTAATTTATAATGGTCGATTTCACCAGTTTCGTCTGCACGAACTTCAATGAGATCTGCTGTTACTCTAACAACTTCACCTGCGCGTTTTGCAAGTACCATAACGCCAGAGTCGCAAGCTGCTTTATATTCCATACCAGTACCAACAAGTGGTGCCTGTGTTCTGAAAAGAGGTACAGCCTGACGTTGCATGTTCGCACCCATTAAGGCACGGTTAGCATCGTCGTTTTCTAAGAATGGAATCATTGCTGTCGCAATGGATACAATCTGTTTTGGTGATACGTCCATGTAATCTACACTATCTGCATCAACAAGCATTGTTTCTTCATGAACACGTGCTGTTACACGCTGAGCTTTGAACCAGTTATTTTCATCTAATGGTTCGTTGGCTTGTGCAATTACTAAATCATCTTCTTCATCAGCTGTTAAGTAACGAACATCTGTTGTTACTTGTTTATTAACTTTATCGACTTTACGATAAGGTGTTTCCATAAAGCCAAATTCATTAATACGAGCATACGTTGCAAGGGAACCGATAAGACCGATGTTTGGACCTTCTGGAGTTTCGATAGGACACATACGACCATAGTGAGAGTTGTGTACGTCACGAACTTCGAACCCTGCACGTTCACGGCTAAGACCACCAGGACCAAGTGCAGATAAACGACGTTTATGTGTAAGTTCACTAAGTGGGTTGTTCTGGTCCATGAACTGAGACAACTGGCTAGAACCAAAGAATTCTTTGATTGCTGCCACAACAGGACGAATATTTACAAGAGCTTGTGGTGTAATTACATCATTATCTTGTGTATTCATACGTTCTCTGATTACACGTTCCATACGGGATAAACCGATACGGAATTGATTTTGTAACAATTCACCAACAGAACGGATACGACGATTTCCTAAATGGTCGATATCATCTTTATGTCCATGTCCATCCATTAAGTTTAATAAATAACTAATAGATGCAATAATATCGTTAATAGTAATTGTACGATGATTGTATGGTAAGGTACGAGAACAAATCATCTTAATTCTATTATTGTTTTTATCTTTAATATAAACAATTGCATGTTCATCTTCACCGAAGATATTATTTTCTTGTTCGATAGTAATATCTTCAACCATAGATGCTTCAATTGTAACATCAGCAGGAACTAAAACTTCACCAGTTTCTTTATCTACTAATGGCTCAGCTAATTGTTTGCCTAAAAGACGACGTTTCCAGCCTAATTTTTTAGTTAATTTATAACGACCTACAGTTGCTAAATCATAACGTTTAGGATCAAATAAAAGCTGTTCTAAAAGTTGTTTAGCATTATCTACAGTAGGTGGGTCGCCTGGACGCTGTCTTTTGTAGATTTCTACTAATGCTTCTTCTTTTGTTACTGTATTATCACGGTCTATAGTGTTTCTAATGCGTTCATCATTATCAAATAAAGACATAATAGCATCATTTGTACCATAACCTAATGCACGGATTAATACTGTAGCTGGTAATTTACGATTGCGGTCAAGACGAACAGAAATTACATCATTTAAGTCTGTTTCAAACTCTATCCATGCACCACGATTTGGAATAACTGTGGCATTATATAATCTTTTACCAGTAGGATCAATATTTTCACCGTAATAAGCACCAGGAGAACGAACGAGCTGACTTACGATAACACGTTCCGCACCATTGATGATAAATGTACCTGTTTCTGTCATGAGTGGGAAATCACCCATGAAAACTTCCTGTTCCTTTACTTCGCCAGTATCATTATTAACCAGGCGTACATTGACACGTAAAGGAGCAGAATACGTAGCATCGCGTTCTTTACATTCATCAATATCATATTTAGGTTTTCCTAAAGAAAAACCTTCAAACGATAACACAAGATTTCCTGTAAATCCCTGAATTGGAGAGATATCATGGAAAATCTCCTGTAATCCTTCCTTCATAAACCAATCATAAGAATTTCTCTGGATATCCAGAAGATGAGGCATATCCATAACCTCTTTGATTTTGGCATAGCTATACCTGGTCCGTTTACCAACTGAGACAGGATTGAACATTAAAATCTTCACCCCTCAAACCGAATTGAAACTAAATATTAAACATATGAATAAAGTGTTTTCTTATCTTTTGTCTACACGCTTTGATATGTTTTCACTATCAACATACATTAAACGTTAAAAAGGCAAGGCACTTTTTCTCTTTAAAGACCTTGCTTTGTAATTGACAAAGATATTCCTTTGTACACCTCATTCACTCCAAAATATATAAAGCTATAGAAAAATATTTTCTATAACGTAATCAAATATATTGACATTCTTCACTCAACAATAACAACTACCATATTTAACAGTTATGTTTGTCAATAGAAGATTTTTAAGAAGTATATCCTCTTAAAGGAACTGCCAAAACTCCTTTGTAGCTTCTAAAATATGAAGTCCTACGTTTTGTGTTTTTAAAGAACAACTAACTTTATAGGCTTGCTATTTGCTTACCTAAAACTTAACATAAAGCTTTATTTTCTTTGAAATAAAATCAAAAGAACTCTCACTTTTTATGTTAAAATTTTTGAACGTTACTCATCTCAAACTAATTTTTATTTAGTTTTTTCACGACAAATAATCGCACGTCCGGTAATAATAAATTATAGCATACTAGCAGATGAGCGTCAATCAAATATTCTAGCTTAAAATGCGATTTAAACTAGAATATTTGATTTTAATTTTAAAGAATTTTAGATAAGAATAATTTTGTACGTTCTTGTTTAGGATTTTCAAAAATTTCCTTTGGTGTACCTTCTTCAATGATACGACCTTCATCTACGAATAATACACGATCCCCAACTTCACGAGCAAATCCCATTTCATGAGTAACTACAACCATTGTCATACCTTGATTAGCTAAGCTTTTCATAACATCTAATACTTCTGTTACCATTTCTGGGTCAAGAGCTGATGTTGGTTCGTCAAAGAGCATAACTTTTGGTTTCATTGCAAGAGCTCTAGCAATAGCAACACGTTGTTGTTGCCCACCAGATAACTGACTTGGATAAGAATTAGCTTTTTCTTTTAAACCAACTCTTTGTAATAAATCCATAGCTGTTGAGATTGCTTCATCACGTGAAATTTTCAACACTTTTGTTGGTGCAAGTACAATATTTTCTAATACTGTCATATGTGGAAATAAATTAAAACGTTGGAATACCATACCGATATTTTCACGAATTTTATTGATATCTGCATGTTTATCGAGTTTCATATTATCTACAGTGATATCTCCACTTGTAGGCTCTTCTAAATAATTCATGCAACGAAGTAGTGTAGATTTACCAGAACCACTTGGCCCAATTATAACTACCACTTCTTTTTCTTCAATGGAAACATCTACGCCTTTTAATACTTCTACATGACCAAAAGACTTATGCAGATTTTTAATTTCTATCATCAATTTGATACCTCCGCTCTAAATATGCTACAAAACGAGAAATAGATAATGTCATTATTAAATAAATTAAAGCAACACAAACCCAAATTTCTAAAGAAGCATATGTTCTAGCAATAACTAATTGACCACGACGAGTTAATTCTTCAAAGCCAATAACAGACACTAATGATGAATCTTTCAATAAAGCGATAAATTCATTTCCTAGTGGTGGTATTACACGTTTAAAAGCCTGAGGAATAATTATATATCTCATTGTCTGGAACCAAGATAAACCTAAAGAGCGACCTGCTTCCATCTGACCATTATCTATAGATTGTATACCTGCTCTAAAAATTTCCGCTACATATGCACCACTATTGATACTACAAGCAGCAATAGCTGCTACAAATGGGTTCATTTTTATACCTGTTAATACAGGTAGTGCAAAATATATCAAGAAAATCTGTACTAATAAAGGTGTTCCACGTAAAAAGTCAACGTAGATAGCTGCTAACCATTTAATTATTCTAATTTTACTAATGCGAGCAACACCAACAAATAAACCAATAATAATACCGATTGCAACACTTAGTGCTGTAATTTGAATTGTGAAAATAGCACCTTCAATAAGTAATGGAAAAGCATTGATAATAATATCAAATCTAAAATCCAAAAATAAAACCTCCTCACTTTCTTCTATTATAGAAAAAGGACACTGACCATCAGACAGTGTCCTTCTAGGTTACTATGTTAAATACAAAATCTATTATTTAGCAGGTTTTGTACCAAACCATTTTTCATAGATTTTGTCATATTCACCATTTTCTTTAAGTGTTTTTAAAGCTGCATCTACTTTTTGTTTTAATTCTGTATTACCTTTTTTCATTGCAAAACCATATTCTTCAGATGTAAGTTTATCATCTAAACGTTTTACATCAGTAGCTTTAGTTTTTACAATATAATAATCATTTACAGGAAGGTCATTAATAACTGCATCAACGTTACCTGCTTTTAGTTCCATAAATGTATCAGCAGAACTATTTAAAGCTTTTACTTCAGCACCTTCGATTTTCTGTGCTTCTTCCATGCTAGTTGTACCGATCTGTACAGCTATTTTTTTGCCTTTTAAATCAGCAAAACCATTGATATCAGTGTTATCTTTAGGAACAACGATAGTAAGACCAGAAATATAGTAAGGATCAGAGAATTCTACCTGATTTTTACGTTCTTCATTAATAGTCATACCAGAAGCAATTATATCAATATTGCCAGATTCCATAGCAGGAATTAAGCCATCGAAGTTAACATTTTGAATTTCAGCTGTGTAACCCATTTCTTTAGCTACAGCTCTGATTAAATCCATATCAAAACCTTGATATTCTGTGCTACCATTTTCGTCTTGGAATTCAAATGGAGCAAAGTCAGCATTAGTACCTACACGTAATACTTTTTCTCCGCTAGAAGCTGCTTTATCAGAACTATCTTGTCCACAGCCAGCGAAAAGTGCACTTACAGCAAACATACAAAGAGCACATAAAGTTAATAGTTTCTTACTCATTATGTAACTTCCCTTCTTTAAATTTGTTTATAAAATTATAATTACATCTAACCTTAAAAAAGGCTCGGAAATATCCAAGCCTCCTTGCCGATTAAACTAAATTATTTATTGCGTCTAGCGTTGAAGCAATCACGACAATAAACTGGACGGTCTCCTTTTGGTTCAAAAGGAACCTGTGTTTCTTTTCCGCATTCTGCGCATTCTACAGTATACATCTGACGCTGTTCTTTTCCGCCTTCACGTTCGCGACGTCTTTTATCACGGCATTCATGGCAACGTGCTGGTTCATTTTCAAAGCCTTTTTCTGCATAAAAAGCTTGTTCTCCTGCACTGAAAACAAATTCCTTACCACAATCTTTACATACTAGTGTTTTGTCTTGAAAATCCATTTGTAAAACTCCTTAAAAAGTTCAATTAAGCCCAAGCCGTTTCATCCCATAAATGCATGATTTTCCACGTCATTTTTCATATCAGAACAAAAAAGCTGTTTGCTTCTTTTAGTATAAAGTTTTATTCAACAAAAATCAAGCAAAAATTAACTATATATTGTAAAATTATAAAAATTTTTCTCCCTTTATTCGTATATTTATACACAACATTTATAAATATTTATTTTTATATAAATTGAAATGATAATTTATATTTGATATACTAACTTAGTTAGCATAATGTATGAATAAATTAGTAGGAGTTTTTTATTTTGGAAAATAAAATTGATGATACAAATAAACACGATACAACTAGTGATAACGATAAAAATGATATTGATACATTAAATACTCCAGATTGGCTCAGCAGGGAATGGCGAGAAAAAAATGATCCACCCTCTCCTCCACCGCCAAAAAAAATATATAAAAAGAAGAAAAACTATAACCGTCTTATTGCTTTAATTATTATTCTATTATTGGTATTAGTTGGATTTGTCTTTGCTAACTCTGATTCTTCCTCTGATAATCCTCCAACTATAACTACAGAACAAACAAACGTTCTTAATATCATGATAATGGGTGTAGATAGACGTGCTGATGATGTCGGTCGCAGTGATACATTAATGGTTTTAACATATAATCCAAATGAACAAAAAGCTTCTTTATTATCTTTGCCACGTGATACTAGAGTACATATCGAAAAAAATGACTATGACAAAATAAATCACGCTTACGCTTATGGTGGTCATGAGCTTACGCAAAAAGTAGTGGAATCATTTTTAAATGTACCGATTAATTATTATGTTCTTATAGATATCCAAGCTTTTGAAAAAATCATCGACGCTGTTGGTGGTGTTGATATTGATGTAGAAAAACGCATGTATTATGAAGACCCTTGGGACGACAATGGTGGTCTCGTCATCGACCTTCAACCAGGACTTCAGCATTTAAATGGTAAAACAGCTATTCAATATGTTCGCTATCGCGATGGTGAGGGCGATATCGGTCGTATAAATCGTCAGCAAAAATTCATGAAAGCTTTCCTTGCACAAGCAATATCACCATCAATCCTACCAAAACTACCAGATATTTTAAGCAATATTTCCTCAGCTATTCAAACTAATATGCCATTGAATGAAATGATTGCCCTAGTATCCAATTTACCTACAATCCAACAAAATGGCTTATCTTCTAGTATGGTTCCTGGACAACCTGCTTATATCGAAGATATCAGCTATTGGATACCAGATATTGCCAAAACACGAAATTTAATAGCGCAAAATATGGGAATTACCTTAAATGAAACTGCTCAAAAAGATACTGAATCTACAATAAAAGCATATGAAAAATCTTTGCCTAAAGGTTTAAAAATGGGCGATATTACAACAGAAACTCCTTCAAACGAAGAAAAATCTTCAACTCAAGAAGACAACACAGCTCCTGCTAAAGAAAAAGTTGAACCTGTAAAAAATGAAGATATAACCGTTTTAGTCATCAACTCTAGCGGTATCAATGGAGCTGGTGCAGAAGTTGCAGATATCTTAAAACGCAAAGGTTTTAAAATTTCTAGTGTTGAAACAGGAAATACATCTTCTCGTGAACATACAACTATTACAGCAAATGAGCATGAAACAGATTATTTCTATGGTATGCCATTTACTTGTACTATTATGTCAGGAGGAAGCTCTGGTCAGGCAACAGTCAATATTGGCTTAGATTATCAAAAACAAAATTAAATTATTTTAGATTAAATCTTGCTATATCTTCATGGAGTAGCAAGATTTAATTATATAGGTCTATAAATTTAAAATTTAAATTATATTATATAGTTATAAATTATAAAGGAAGTGTTATTTTGGGAATTTTACGCATTCAAGATTTAGGAAAATCCTTTGGCATAGAAGAATTATTTCATAATGTCTCCTTTGATGTGGCTCGTGGCGATAAAATTGGTTTTGTTGGCCCTAATGGTGCTGGTAAATCCACTTTAATGAAATGTCTTTTAGGTATTGAAGAATATGATACAGGTCGCATCAGTATTGATAGTGTAGATACTATCGGCTATATGCAACAGCAATCAGATTTCACTCATGATAATTTATATGATGAACTCTTATCTGCTTTTGCTGATATCATTGCTCTCGGACAGAAAAAAACTACATTAGAAAAACAAATTGAAAACTTAGATGATGATGATAAACTTGAAGATTTAATGAAGGAATATAGTCGTATTTCTGATAAATTTGAACAATTAGGCGGATACGATTATGAAAGCCGTCTTCGTCGCGTTGCTTTTGGTCTTGGCTTTAGTGAAGAAGACTTTCCCAAAAACCCAACATTATTTTCAGGTGGTCAACGCACTCGCATTTGTCTAGCTAAAGCATTACTTCGTGAGCCAGATTTTCTATTTTTAGATGAACCAACAAACCATCTTGATATTGAAATGATTGAATGGCTAGAAGGCTTTTTGAGCAATTATAAAGGTGGCGTACTTTTAATTTCCCATGACCGCTTTTTCTTAGACAAAGTTGCTACTAAGATTTTAGATTTAGAAAATAAAACAACTGTTTTATATGATGGCAATTATTCCACTGCCATGAAAGTAAAAGCTCAAAGACGAGCTGCCCTAGAATCTGCCTATGCTAAACAGCAAGAACATATCCGCGAAACAGAAGAATATATTCGTCGTTATAAAGCAGGTGTCAAAGCCAAACAAGCTAGAGGACGTGAAAAACAATTACAACGTTTAGAACGCATCATCTTACCTCCACAAAAATCAGGCTTTAATTATTTTATGTTCCATAAACCAGAAGAATGTGCTCAACGTGTAGCTGAACTTGATGATGTATCTGTTAGTTTCGGCGATCATAAAATTTTTGAACATCTATCTTTATTAATTCGCAAAGGTGATGGTGTAGCTATCGTAGGCCCTAATGGTGCTGGTAAAACAACTTTATTGAGATTACTTTTAGGCGAATTACAATCTCCTACAGGAAATATTAAAATCGGCAGTCGTGTAAAAATCGGCTATTATTCCCAGCAACATGAAGGTCTTTGCCCTAGCAATACTGTTTTTGATGAAATCTTATCTTCATTTGGTTTAAATGATGAACAGGCTCGCCACTGTCTAGGTGCTTTCTTATTCAAAGGCGATGATATTTATAAATTAATCGGCGATTTATCCGGTGGAGAAAAATCTCGCTTGGCTTTATTAAAATTAATGTTAACTGGTGCAAATTTCCTCGTAATGGACGAACCTACAAACCATTTGGATATTCCTGCTAAAGAAGCTATTGAAGAAGCGATGATGGCTTTTCCTGGTACATTTATCGTCGTTTCCCATGACCGTTATTTCTTAGATAAAGTTACTAACTTCACTTGTGAATTAGAAAACGGACATTTAACAGAGTATAATGGAAATTATAGCTATTATCGTGAAAAAAAATTAGAAATGCAAAAAGAACTTGAGTCTACTCAAGAAATTTCAAATAAAAAAGCTACTACTGAAAATAAAACTACGCCTAAAACAAAACAAGAAAAAGCAAAACCTGAAAATGCACATGTAGCTTCTGCTATGAGCAGTGAAAAATTAACCATGATGATACAGCGTTGCGAAGCTACTATCGCTATGTTTGAAGCTGAATTAAAAGGCTTAGAATATCAAATGAATGACCCAGCACTGCAAGCAGACCCTAATAAAAGTCATGAAATAGCTACAGCTTATGCTCAAAAAGAACAAGAACTAGAAGAAAAATATATTGAATGGGATAAATTAACCGAAGAATTAGCAAATAAAGCATAGAATAATAAATTTATCATAAATAATAGAAAGGCTTTACTTATGGAAAAAATATGTGGAACAGTAGACACGATTATTTTTGCCAGTCAAGATAATCGCTTCACTGTTTTAAAATTATCACCAGAAAAACTTTCTACACAGATAACAGTTACCCTAAACGGCATAGCTCCACTCATTGGACAACTATTAGAAATTGAAGGGGAATGGGTAAAGCACCCTAAATTTGGGCAACAGTTTAAAGCTACGACTTACAAAACTGTTGCTCCTACAGAAATATCCGGCATTGAAAAATTCTTAGCTTCTGGGGCAATCAACGGCATTGGCCCTGCCATGGCAAAGAAAATAGTCGCTGAATTTGGCGAAAAGACTTTAGAAATAATTGCTAAATCACCAAATGAATTATTAAAAGTTCCCGGTATTGGCAAAAAAACAGCAGAAAAAATATCCGCTTCTTATCTTGAACAAAGTGAACTCACTGAAATCATGGTTTGGCTAGAAAATCATGGTATATCCAATACTTATGCAGGTAAAATCTTTGCTAAATATGGTTCTTTTGCGATAGATATCATGGAAAAAGATATTTATCGCTTATTTCAAGATATCGAAGGTATAGGCTTTTTAACAGCTGATAAACTCGCTTTTAATCTTGGCATACAAAGAGAGGATAAACGACGCATAATCTCAGGTATAGATTATGCTTTAATGCAACTTTGCAACAATGGTCATTGCTGTATTCCTGAAATGGCTCTTGTCGATAAAACAGCAAAGATATTGCAAGTAAATAATCAAATCATCTTCACTATTTTAAAAGAACGCATTGATAATGGCTCTTTAAATACTGAAGTAGTCGGTGGTGAAACTTTAATTTATCCGCCATATCTTTATTATGCCGAAAAAAAAGTTGCTATGCGTCTACTTCAATTACAACAAGCAACTGAGCCTTTATCGGAAGATAATCTTTCTTTATTTATCAAAGTATGGGAAAAAGACAATCAAATCCAACTTGCACAAAAACAAAAAGAAGCCATCAAAGCTTGTCTTCATCACGGAGTTTTAGTCCTTACTGGTGGTCCTGGTACTGGTAAAACGACTGTAATCAAAGGCATCTTATCTATTTTAAAAGCCCAAGGATTAAAAATTCGCCTAGCAGCACCAACTGGACGAGCTGCAAAACGCTTAAGCGAAACAACAGGACAAAAAGCTTTAACTATCCATCGCTTGCTAGAAGCAAATAATTTAGCTCAAGATGATAATTTACAATTAGGCTTTAGCAAAGATATCGATGACCAATTAGATGCTGATGTCATCATCTTAGACGAAGTTTCTATGGTGGATATAGTCCTCATGCACCATTTTCTAAATGCTGTACCAGATGGTTGTCGCATCATCTTAGTCGGTGATACAGACCAACTCCCTGCTGTAGGCCCTGGATCTGTACTTAAAGATATCATTCGTTCGCAAAAAATCCCTGCCATTCGCTTAGATGAGATTTTCCGCCAAGCTCAAACAAGCATGATTATCCAAAATGCACATATCATAAACGCTGGTAGATTACCTGACCTTCGCAAACAATACAGCGATTTTGTCTTTTATGAATTAAATGATGATACTTCCATTACACAAAAAATCCTTGATTTATGTACTAAAGATTTACCTCATGAAGGTTTTAATGTTCTCAAAGACGTACAAGTTTTATCTCCTATGCATCGCTTTTTATGTGGCGTAGAAAATTTAAATCTAATGCTTCAAGAACAATTAAATCCTAAGAAAAATCAAGATGAATTAAAATATTCTTCACAAACATTCCGTGTTGGCGATAAAGTCATGCATATTCGCAATAACTACCAAAAAAATGTATTTAATGGCGATATTGGTTTTATCCAAGATATCAACAACGAAAAATTAACTGTAGATTATTTTGACCATATTGTTACCTATGAAAAAAATGAACTAAACGAATTAACTTTAGCTTATGCCTCAAGTGTGCATAAAAGTCAAGGCAGTGAATATAAAGTAGTCATCATTCCTTTATCAACAAGTCACTACATCATGCTCCAACGAAATTTACTCTATACAGCTATCACCAGAGCCAAACAAAAGGTCATCATCATTGGCTCGAAAAAAGCATTGATGACTGCTGTTCAAAGCAATCGAACACAAAAAAGATATACACTACTTGCTGAACGTTTAGCCCATAAATTAATTTAAACTATTTTAGAAAAGAGTTCTTTATCATGTTAAATAATATCATGCAATTTCTATTTCCTAGCCATTGTCCTTCTTGTAATGCTTATGTAGAACAAAAAGGTATGTGGTGTTCTTCTTGTTTAGAAGAAATTATCCGCAATGAAAATCTAGCTTATGATGAAGATATTCGACAATATATTTCACCTATTATAGCTATAGGTAAATACGATAAAGGACTTAAGAATTTAATTCACGAATTAAAATATCAAAATAAATTTGCTACTTTAGCTTATTTAAAACCATTATTTTCATATTTAGATGAAGACTGGGATTTTTCCACTTATGATATGATCATCCCAGTACCCCTACACAAAAATAAATTAAAAAAACGTGGTTTTAATCAAGTTGAAAAAATTTTTAAACCATGGATTGATAAACATCATTTTAATTATTGCGATATTCTTGAGCGTACAAAACAAACTAAATCACAATATCAATTACTACGCCATGAACGTCAAGAAAATTTAGCCAATGCTTTTACCTTAAAAGATTATGTTGATGTAAAAAATCGCAAATGTTTATTGATTGATGATATATTCACCACAGGCAGTACACTAAAAAATTGTGCTATGGTTTTAAAAAATCATGGCGCTAAAACTGTAAGCGGTCTAGTATTAGCTAGTCAAGCCAATATCAATTTACCTACAAAGCCTTCAAAGGAGGTATTTTTTTGAAAAAACGTCCAAAATGGTTTCAACAAACCTCTTTTAATCAACCAAACACTTCTGATACTTCTTACTGCGTATTTAAAAATCTCTATCCATCTTCCTTAGAAGATACAACTACAGAAGAAATATCAGCTCAAAATATCACTACCGATAATAAGCCATCTTCAAATGAAATGACTAAAAATGATTTTCTTTTGGAAATCCATCAATTCAAACAACAAAAACTCTATGAAGAAGCTTTATCTTGCATTCAATTATTATTTGAAAAAAATATCGTAGATAGTGATATCATCTACGAATTAGCTGATACCTATTTATGTTTACATGATTATGAACGCGCTTTCAATTGGACACAAAAGTTAAAAGCTCAATCTCCACAAGATTGCCGTAGTCTACTTTTAGAAATCCAACTTTTATTAGTTCATGGAAAAAAAGAAGAAGCTTTAACTACATTAAATCATCTATTATCCAATAAAATCACTTTAAAAGATGAAAAAGATTATCAACTGTTAGATATGATTATTGAAAAACTCAAAAAAATATTTAAAGCTGATAAATTAATGCGCCGTTGTCCCAATCTAAATACTTATCAAAAACAGCGTAGACAGTCTTTAAAGACACAAAAGCAAAAAAATCCTGTTACCCATAATTTAACTGTTCATCAATCCACTGTTATCAATAGTGCAAAAGGAGTCATCATGCCTGATACTAATACCAATATAAATCCAGCCCTACAAAATACAATCAATCAAATTTGGGATATGCAAATAGCCAATAAGGAAAATATTTCTACTATTTTAGCTACACCTTGCGAGCAAGTTAGCCAATGTATCATGTCTCAAGTTTTATCTTATAAGAAAAAACTTTGGCTATTTAATTATTTAGCTGATATTTTCCGCACACATAATAATCTTCAATCAGCTATTTTTTTATTGCGCCAAGCTCTACTTTTAGATGATGAAAATGACTTCATCTTAAAAAATCTTGGCTATCTACTCTGTCAAAATGGCGAATATCCAAATGCTTTAGTAGTGTTAAAAGATATTAAACATAAAGATTTCGCTGTACTTGATTTAATCGCTAAATGCCAAGATTTAAAAAATTAATATTTCCTTTTTGTTTTTATAATTAGAAAGAATGATTTATATGCCTATGTATAAAAAATCGCTACTTGTTTTATTTTGTATAGCTCTATTTGCTAGTGTTTCAACTTTTTATTATCTTTACACACAAGAAGATACTACTCCTATTATCACCGATAATATGCAAACACAGACTCAAGATAAACAAGAAGATACTACCATCACTGTTTATGTCTCTGGCGAAGTCAATTCTCCTGGTTTAGTTGAATTACCTAGTGATAGTCGCATTGCTGATGCAATTAAAGCCTGTAGCGATTTTACACCACTTGCAGATAAAACCAAAATCAATTTAGCTCAAAAATTAACTGATGGTATGCAAATTCAAGTGAGCAGTAAAACACCTGTCAACAATTCTAATGAACAGGTAAATGATACTAATTCCAACATTCCTAATAATAATTCATCTTCTAATTTAATCAATATAAATACTGCAACAAAAGAAGATTTAGATACTTTACCTGGAATTGGCCCTGCAACTGCTCAAAAAATCATTGATTATCGCCAAGAACATGGTAATTTTTCTTCTATCGAAGATATCAAAAATGTCAAAGGTATTGGTGAAGCTAAATTTAGCAAAATGCAAGATAAAATTTGTACTTAAAATCTTTTAAATCTAACAAATGATTTATTTTATTATTTAAGAAGGCATATTATGATTAAGATACATTATGGGCAATCGCCCTTACTTTTCATTAATTTTATAATTCTTTTCTACAGCTTAGGTGTGTATATGACGATGAAAACTCCTGAAATTTCTAAGTCATATACACACCTTTTTTATTTAATTATAGTAAATCTAATATTAGCCTTCTTTTTTACTTTACGTAAACATAAACTTACATTTTTATTATATCTTATTTTATTTTTCTTTTTAGGTGTGATGCGTTATCTCTCTTTTACCTTCATTGCCGATGACAATATAAAAAACTATGACAATCAAGAAATCACTTTAACTGGTATTATCTGTCAAATGCCTAAAATCCGCCAAGACAGTGCTGGTATATATCATTTAACATATGTTGTTGATACTAAATCCATCAAGCAAAAGGAAGAAAAAACTACAACAGGAAAAGTTTATCTTTATCAAAAACAAAAAAATTTAGATAATCTTGCTAAAATCAATGATACGATTTCTGCCACAGGTACTATCCGCTTAATCCAAAATTATCACAATCCCAATTTAGTCGATCGTGAGCTTTCTGCCCAAGAAGAAGGTATCTATGCTACTTTTTCCATTGGTAAACAAAATTTAAAAATATTAAATACATCTGATAAATTCTCGCTTCAAGAATTTTGCTATCAAATCGAGCAATCTTTTTTACAATCTATGTATCAAGTAATGCCTGAAAATGATGCTAATATGATTTTTGCTATGTTATTTGGTGGCTATAATAATATCGAAAAAGATATCTTAGAAGCTTATTCCATCACTGGAATTATTCATATTCTTTCTGTATCAGGTTCTCATATCAGCTTGATTTCCCTATTTTTATTATCTTTAGGCAAGTTTTTACATCTGCCTCGCTTCTTTAATTTAATCTTATTATTAATCCTCATTATTTTTTATACTATTCTATGTGGTGCTAGTATACCTGTCATACGTGCTAGCATAATGGGGCTACTTAGCATTATCGCTCTATATCTTGAAGAAAAATCTACAGCTCAACATTTATTAAGTATCATTGCTTTGATTTTATTGCTCTTTGATCCTCTATTATTATTCAATATAAGTTTTCAGCTTTCATTTGCCTCTACAGCTGGTCTTGTCTATTTAATGCCCATATTACGCTCTAATTTAAATAAATTAAAATTGCCTCCACTATTAACAGATAATCTAGCTTTAACCATGAGTGCTCAAATCTTTGCTTTTCCTATTATTATTTGGTATTTCACCAGTTTATCTCTTAGTTCTCTATTAGCCAATTTAATCATTATTCCCCTATTGGAAATTCTCATCATATTGGGTTTAATAGCTTTCATCTTAGGATTTATCTTTCCTTTTATCACTAAAATTTTATTTATTTTTGCCAGCTTAATTTTAAGCATAAGTAATGAAGCAACTTTTTTACTCACCAAAATTCCCTTTGCTAGTATTTATGTACCGCCATTAAATTTTCCAGCTATTTTAATTTATTATTCCCTTATTTTTATAATTTTAAACATCAAAATTCGCCGATACTTATATTCACTTTTACAAAAATACAAATTTATCACTTATATCTGTAGTATTAGCCTGATTATTTGTTCTTGTTATTTAATGATAAAGCCTTCTCCTCTACAAATACATTTTATTGATGTAGGTCAAGGTGATGCTTGCCTTATCATCACGCCTCATCAACATAGTATACTAATTGATACAGGTGGCTCTATTAATTCTGATTTTGATATTGGCTCTTATGTAGATTTACCCTATTTACGCCATTATGGTATCAATAAATTAGATTATTTAATTTTGAGCCACGCTGACGCTGACCATAGTGGTGGAGCTAGTTCCATTTTACAAAAAATACCTGTAAATCATTTAATTATCGCTGATGAAGATAAAGATTTATATGCCAAAATTTTAAAATTACCACTGAATAATCCCCTATTAACCAAAGCTATTGTAGCCAAGGAAAACACTGCTTTTAATTTAGAAGATATTCATTTCCAATTTCTTCAAAATGATGAAAAAGAAAATTTAAAATCTAGCAATGATAGTTCAAATGTACTAAAATTAACATATCATAATTTTTCTGTGTTGTTCACAGGTGATTTACCGCAAACACAGGAAAAATATTTATTAAATAAAAATATAGCCTCTACAATTTTAAAAGTTGCTCATCATGGCTCTAAAACATCTTCTTCACAAGAATTTTTAGAACATGTACGACCTCAATTAGCTATCATCTCTGTGGGCAAATATAATAGCTTTGGTCACCCTAGCAAAGAAGTTCTCGATAGATTGAATAATCTGCCTACAAAAATTCTCCGCACAGATGAAAAAGGAGCTATAGTAATTTATACTGATGGCTATAATTTTTCTTTCAAAACATTTTTAAATTAATATATTTTAAGCAAAGGATTTCCCATGAAATATAATGATGCAATAAAACAATTACAAGCTAAACAATTAAAATCAGTCTATTTAATCACTGGTGAAGAATTATATTTAACTGAAAATTATCTTAAAAAATTACTAACTTTATTAAATCCACAAAACGACGAAGAAGCTGTTCAATATTTCGATAGCACAGCTGATACAAAAGCTATTTTACAAGCATTAGATAGTTCTCCTTTTTTCAGTGAACATAATATCATCATCGCCAAAGATTTGAAGATATTTCAAGACAAGTTATCCGCTAAAGATAAAGAAGATGAACAATTATTTTTAGATTATATCGCCAATATGCCCGATTATAGTATATTGATTTTACAATATAACTTAGGCAAAATTGATAAGCGCAGAAAACTCATTAAAACTATTGAAAAATTTGGCACTATAGTAGAATGTGAAGCTATAGCTTATTGGAATATTAATGACTGGCTCAACTCTCGCCTTCGTGAGTTAAATCTCCGCTTTGATCGAGAAGCTTATGCTTATTTTTTAGAAGCTATAAAATCCATGGAAAAAATCTCCCTTGGCTTTTTAGACCAAGAATTACAAAAACTCACACTCTATCCACAAAAAACACTTATCAATCGCCAATTTCTTGAAAATAATTTTTCTAGTATCCCTGAAATTTCCACATTTCGCCTTTGGGAAGCTTTAGGCAATAAAGATATTGCCACAGCCTTAGAATTATTTACCATTCAACAACAAGCAGGTATACATCCACTGCGTTTATTAAAATTCTTAGCTCGTCAAATAGACCAGCTTTGGCATGTAAAAATTTATCTCAGTGAAGGTCAATCTACAAAACAAATAGCTTCTATTTTAAAATTACATCCATTTATCACTGAAAAAATCATCAAACAAGCTCAAAATTTCAGTTTAGATAAAATTCAACAAATGATCATAGATATAGCTGATGTTGACTATAAATTAAAAACAGGCTCTAATGAACCTGCTTTAATCGAAAATCTTCTTATAAAATTTTGTCTTTAAAATGTAATAAAAATAATTTATTTTACTCTTAATCTACAAGATTATGCCATTATTTTAATGGCATTTTTTTATTAAAAAATATTCTATATTCATCTTTAATAAAACTTTCTCCTCAAAATAAATTAATTTATCTATAAAAACGAAAAAGGACTGCTTTCTTTTGGAAATCAGTCCTTACTTTGATTAGCAATTATTTGCTTAAGCTGTTTACTCGGCGAGCTAAACGAGATTTACGGCGAGCTGCGCAATTTTTATGGAATAATCTGTTAGCAGCAGCCTGGTCTATTTTTTTGCATGCGATTACAAGTAATGCTTTTGCTTCTTCAGCATTGCCAGCAGCAACAGCATCAAGAACTTTACGAGAAGCAGTTTTTATAGCAGATTTAGCAGAAACATTTTTTGCACGACGCATAGCATCTGTTTTTACGCTGAGAATAGAAGATTTAATGTTTGGCAAGAAATTCACCCTTTCATCATTATAATTGTACCAAAATAGTTTATCATGTTATAAAACAATTTGCAAGATGGCTAGATTAAATACTATGTATTCAATAGCTAGACGCGATATATATTGTACCACATAAAGCTCTAAAAAATCTAGTCTTTCTTCAAAAACATTTAAAATTTTATTTTTTTCTTGACTTAGAGTCAAATCCTAGGTATATAATCTTTTTAACTATTTATTATTTATATATGAAGGATTTTTATTTATGAACAAAAAATTTTTATTTATCATTTTAATTTTAATAACTTTAAGTTGGCATTTATCTCTACAAAATAATGATACTATTGATGCAGAAACAAAAAATACAGCTCAAATATCATCTTCAGAAAAAACACCATTATCATCAGCCTTAGTAGCTTTATCTCACTTTCCTCTACAAGACCCTAGCAATAATATGCCTCTCTTAGAATGGAGAGAAGATTTAAATGCTGTTTATTATGAATTAGAATTATTTGATACCATTCCTGATGATTTAAGTGATGAAGAATTATCTTCTGAACATTTATATTATACAGCCTCTGTTTATACAAATGCTAAACAACTTGATTTAACTCAAATTGCCCCAAATGCACTGAACGGAAAGACTCCTCTTTATTGGCGTATTCGTTCTATGGATATAGACCACAATCCTATCACTAAATTTTCAGCTTTAGAAGAACTATATGCCACTAATCAAGCACCTCAAATGAATGCACCTATACCACATGTTATTTATAATGAAAAAAACGGCACTACACTTCTCTATCCTGTTTATTCGTTTATTCCTAATGCAAATGCCACTCAATTTGAAATAGAAGTTACAGATAACATTCCAGAAAATCCTAATGGCACAACACCTTCTAAATATCGTATTTATGCCAAAATAATCACAGGTGGTGAGCTTTATGATGAAAAACCTCGTATTGGCACTTTTTATTGGCGTGTACGCGGTTTAGATGATGAAGGAAATCCTGTTGGCGTATATTCTGATGCTCAAATTTTCAAAAATGAACCTCAAGACAATTGGAAAATCGCAATTTTTGGCGATAGTATCAGTCATGGAGGTGGGCATTTATCTTTTGGCCCAGCAGATTGGGCATATAGCTACGCTTATTATTTAGATTTCCCTACTATTAATTTATCTTGTAGCGGAGATACAAGCGAAACTATGGTACAACGTTTTGATGATGATGTACTGCCTTTTCACCCACAATATTTATTAATCATGGGAGGAACTAACAGTCTTCGTGCTGGTATGCCTGCCGAAAATGTAATCAATGATTTAAAAACAATCCAAGAAAAATGTTATGAAAATAATATCACACCTATACTACTAACTTTAGCGCCTATAAATCCTTATAATATAAAAAAGGTATTCAATGAAGAAACTTCCGAAGTATGGCAATATAATTTAAATTTAGTCAACGATTTCATTCGCACACAGCCACATATTGATACAGCAAAAGCTTTGAATAGTCCTCCAATATTGCCAACAGAATATGCTATGGACGGATTACATGGTGATGTTATCGCTAAAAAAATCTATGCTCAAGAAATAAATGATAACATTTCTCAATTTATTGCTAAATAACCCTACCTATATGTTGTAATTATAGTTTTGAAATTGTATAATAATTACTGTAAATAAAACAGCTAATTTTTAATTTCTATAAAACTATTTTTACAGGAGGAAGATATCTTGAAAGCTACTAAAATACGTGATGATATTTATTGGGTAGGTGCCATTGATTGGTCCGTTCGCAATTTTCATGGTTATGAAACTGGACGCGGTAGCACTTATAACGCCTATTTAATACTTGATGAAAAAATCACTTTAATTGACGCTACTAAAAAAACTTTTAGTGATGAAATCTTAAGTCGTATTTCTTCTATCATTGATCCAGCAAAAATTGATTACATTGTTTGCAATCATTTAGAAGCTGACCATTCTGGTTCTTTAGATATAATTGCTCAAAAATGCCCTAATGCTACTATTTTTGTCAGCCAACCAAATGGTTTAAAAAATATTGCTAAATTCTGCGGTGAACATACTTACCAAGGCGTAAAAGCTGGTGATAACATAAATATTGGTAAACGCACTTTAAAATTCGTTCCTGTACCTATGCTTCATTGGCCAGATAGCATGGTTACTTATTGCCCAGAAGAAAAAATTCTTTTCTCTAATGATGGTTTTGGTCAACATCTCGCTACTAATGAACGTTTTGATGATGAAGTTGATTATGCTGTTTTAATGCATGAAGCGAAAAAATACTATGCTAATATTTTAATGCTCTATGGTCGTCAAGCTCAAACTGCTCTTAAAACAGTTTCCATACTTGATATTGACATGATTTTAACAGGTCATGGCATAAGCTGGCGTAAGCATATTAAAGATATTTTAGATTTATACGCAAAATGGAGTAATTTTGAAGCTGATGAACATAAAGCTGTTGTAGTATTTGACAGCATGTGGAATTCTACAGAAATTATGGCTAAAACAATCACAGAAGCATTCCAAGCAAAAGGAATTTGTGCAAAATTCTTCGATTTAAAAACTAATCATTATTCTGATATTATGACTGAAGTTCTTGATAGTAAATATATCGCTGTTGGCTCTCCTACTTTAAATAATGGTATGATGCAAAATGTAGCTGCCTTCTTATGTTATCTCAAAGGTCTAGTACCTAAGAAAAACGACCGTCAAGCTTTAGCTTTTGGTTCTTATGGCTGGGGTGGACAAAGCATTGCTCTTGTACAAAAAGAACTTGAAGAAGCAGGACTCAATATCTTCCATGATATGATTCGTATTGCTAATCAACCAACACAAGAAGATTTAGATAATATTTATAATAGTATCATTGAAAAACTTTAAAATCTAAAAAAGACTGTGCTTTAAAATAAAAATTAAAGCACAGTTTTATCTTTTATCCAAAATAAAAAATAAAAAAAGCGAAGAAAAATTGATATGCACCCAAAATATTGGACATATTAATTAGGCTACTAATTGAAACTTAATTCTGTATTCTACAGGACTAAGTCCTTT